>Ga0193753_10000738_pt1 | contig 30653 bp, 22 predicted proteins | sample H1c2metaG_FD_144925 | JGI IMG/M metagenome (GOLD analysis project Ga0193753, IMG submission 144925) | Soil microbial communities from a riparian zone of the East river system, Colorado, United States - H1c2 | ecosystem: Environmental > Terrestrial > Soil > Riparian zone | place: USA: East...
ATGAGCTATCTTACCCTCGCCCGGTAGCCGTATACCAGCTATTGGAGACCACCCAAGTCTTTCACGCCCAAAACGGGGCGGTAACTCCTATTGGATGGTCAGTTGATACTGATAACTATGGCGGACAGTATTTACACCGTCGCTTCCAGCCGTAGTTACGGTGAAGATCTGTGTACCCAATGGTGTACCGGGATCGGTGGGGGTAGCCGGTGTCGTCGGATCGGTCGTACTGGCGGTAGTCCCTTTACCGCAGCCAAGATTTGCCGTAAGGCATGCGGCAAAGATCACCAGCAAAAGCGCCGGAATCGACCGTCGGGGGCCAGGCACCATGAAACAAAGGAGCGCAGCCAGGCCCGTCCCTCCAGTAAGAATCCAGCCTTCGCCAACCCCAGCCTGCTGGGTGGTCTTGTATTGAGGTGCCGTCGTAACAATCGACATCGTCGTGCTCCCTCCACCGATCAACGTCACCGGATTGAATGAGCAGGTGATCTCACTGCCTGAGGGAGGCGTGCACCCGAAGCTGACCGTCCCATTGAATCCCCCAACCATGCCCAGCAACAGCACCGCCTGCCCCGTCTGCCCGGGATGAAGCGTCAGCGTCTGCGGAACCATACTCAGGTTGTAGTCCGACAGATTGAGCGCCAGTGTCGAGGAGGTCGCATTGTTGAAGTTGGAATCTCCGTTATAAATCGCATAGATGCTGTGCATCCCGGCCATCAGACCCGTGGTAGAGAATACCGCAATGGCCTGATTCGGCCCATTCGGAGTAAGCGTCGGACTTCCAAGCTGTACTACCGAGCCGTTGTAGGTGTCGTAGAGCGTCACCGTGCCGGTTGGTCCTACCGTATTAGCCACCGAGGTGAACGCCGTCGCCGTAAAGACAATATTGACTCCAGCCAGTGTGTTGTAAGTATTAGCAATGAGCGTCAGCGACGATGGAAGGAGCGTTGGCTGAACAACCTGCGGAGTCGATGTACTGGTGTTCCAGTTGGCATCGCCGCTGTATTTTGCGACGATATTGTGCTGAACATTGCCCGATAGAGTCTGTGAGGTTGCCGCCTGGTTGGTACCGACCGGAACAGTGGCAAGCGTCTTCCCGCTGGTGGTGTCGATGAACGTCACACTGCCGGAAAACGTATAGGTCAATTTACCGTTGCCGTTGTTATTTATGGTGGCTGTAATGGTGACAGGCTGCCCAGCTTGAGGAGCGCCCGGAGTCAGACTTAGAGTCGTGGTCGTGTTGCCTTTAGCAGTGGTGAAAGTAAGGTTGATAGGGGTCTGGCATTGGAAGTTCTGGTTCCCGGCACAGGTAGTTTGCGCCGTATAGGGCATAGTGCTGGGTGGCGGCACGTCGATATTGATATTCGCGGTTGCGGTATTGCCCCCGGGATTGGGTGAAAGGGTGGCCGTGTATACCGAACCAGTGATGCCCTGTATTTGAGCCGATACCGTACCACTGGGAGCCGCCGATGAGTTGGGCAACGCAACAGTGGCTGTTATTGTGGCGGTACTTCCGTATGGAACGTTTGTGGCCGGCGCAATGGTCGCCATGAGGTTTGCGTTCACAATGCTTACCGTAACCGTAGTGGTGCCAGGAGCACCGCTGGCGGCATAGCTGCTATCGCCGGAGTAAGTAGCCGTTATCGTGTTGGCTCCAACATTGAGATTGTTGACTACAAACGTAGCAATCCCTGAATTGCCATTGAGTGGAGCGGAGCCTATGGTGCCTGAACTCCCGTTGAAAGTGATGGTTCCGCTGGGACGAGTCGTGGCATAAGAGGAAGGTGTTACGGTTGCGGTCAGCGTAACCGGGGTGCCATAGCCAACCGCATTCCCTCCAGAATCGGCGCTAAGCGTAATCGTGGTGGATATTCCACCATCACGCGGAAACACCTTGATCAGCTTCTGCAGATCGACCACGCCCAATCCCGTCGCCGCTTCCCATGTTCCAGCAGGAGCATTATCGGGTTGAGTGTAGAGATCCGGCGTAGTCGCTAACGAATAAAGAATCGCGTTGACATTCCCTTTCCGGCCTCCCTGTTGCTCAATCGTCGTAAGCGCCTGCGCAAATGCCACCACGGAGTTCGTCGTAAGGTCAGGCTCATCGCGATTGCCATCATCCGGAAGACCCGGCGCGCTCTGCCACGACGGACGCGGATCTATAGCAGTGAACGAGACAGCAGTCGGACTAGTCGCGAGTGCTGTCACCTCCGCAAGGCTGCCTGGAAAGCTGTCGGTCCCATTCGTCCCACACCCACTCGAAGCCAGAACAGTAATGCCCTGGGCATTCGCCTGTCGAAACAGATCCCGATAAGCGTCGTAGTCGGATTGTTCAAAGTCCGACGAACATGTCGTTGTGTTCAGCGTAAGAATGGGAGATACATTCGAGTCGATCGCCGCACCCAAAGCACTCAAAGAATCCGTCTCATTGCTTGCAGCGCCACTTGCAGTCCGCCCCACACTCGCCAATCTCGCTAATGCCGAAGACGAAGCGGCAGGCATATCATCCAGCCCCGAAACTCCCGCGATCAAAGGCGCAATCTCCTGCGGCAGCGAAGGCTGTATCGAGTTTGCAAAGTGGACCGCTCCAGCAATCTGATATCGCCGCAGCGTAACGGCAAAAGCCCGCTGCACCTGCGTCGCTGTCCCCGTAACCGTAAGCCTCGTCTTTGCAGCTGAGACATCGCCTACTGTCAGTCCCTGCGACTGCAGCCAACTCCTTGCCGTCGCAATCTGATCGTCTGTAGCTCCATAGTTCGCAGCGAACTGCTCCGGCGTCACCCACTTGTGATAGCTCGGTGACGATGACGTGATCTGCGCCGCCAGAAGCTGATCGAGGGCCGCAGCCCGCTCCGTCCCAGGTGCGAGACGAAGCGTAAGACTCAATGGCTGAGAGACAGGAACCGGCCCCACATCGACCATCCCAACACTGTCGCTCGAGTCCCCGAAAGTGCGACTCGTCAGCGCCAATCGCTGCGCCTCCACCTGCCTGGAAGACCAACCAAACAAAAGAAGAAGTGTCATGACGACAAATGACAGACGGACATTGATTCGGCAGAACAGGGATTCAAGAGTCAGCATAGGGTATCTCAAGGATGGTTACAGAGAGCCCCTTCGAAGGCAATGCAAAAGGGCCAGCCGATGGGGTGATCCGACTGGTCCTTTTGTGCTATTTCACAATGAAGAATTTTTGCGTCTGATGAATCAGACTAGAGCGCATACTTCCCTGCCTTGATCACATGCTGCGCTACCTGACGCCGCAGCGCAATCGTATCCGCAGGATCATGCTTAGCCAGCCGGCGCAGAATCGTAAGCTGTGTGCGAGCCATATCCCCTTCAGCTACGGCAGCAATAATCTTCCGAGCAGCCAGCTCGATCTTCTCTATCGCCGTAGTCGCATAGATCCGCGCCATCGCAACTGGAATCTCCGCGCTACCCTTTGCAGACATCTTCTCCGCCCGCAGAATAGCCGACTCCATCGCGAAGACCTCGATGATCATGTCCGCAATCGCTCCCATTACCTCCTGCTCATCGGCCAGCTTCTGCATGTACTTCTGCGTAGCCGAGCCCGCCGCAAACAACACCAGCTTCTTCGCCGACGCCAGCAGCTCGAACTCCCCAGCCAGCGGTCCCTCGCGATCTTCCTTAGGCGTCGGGCCAGCCATCACCTCATCCATCAGATTTTTGATAGCGGGCATCAGCGCCAGCTTCCCGCTCATGGCAGACTTCATCAGCCAACCCGTAATGATCAGCCGATTGATCTCATTCGTCCCCTCAAAGATCCGGTTGATACGCGAGTCCCGATAAGCTCGCTCCGCCGGATACTCCTCCACATACCCATATCCCGCGAAGATCTGCAGCACCTCGTCAACGACCTTATCCAGCATCTCCGAGGCCCACACCTTCACAATCGAACACTCAACCGCGTACTCCTCAATCGACTTCTGAATCGCCGCCGTATCATGCTTGTCCACGCCAGCCAGCGCCGCATCGATCATCCCGACTGTCCTATAGCTAAGCGCCTCACCGACAAACACACCAACCGCGCAGTCAGCCAGCTTCTCCTGAATAAGCCCAAACTCCGAGATCGTCTTCCCGAACGCCTTACGCTCCTTCGCATATCCAATCCCGCGTCCGAGCACCATGCGCGCCGCCCCAACTGCCGCATTGCCCAGCTTGTACCGCCCGACGTTGAGAATATTGAAAGCAATGTGATGCCCCTTGCCTACCTCTCCCAGCAGGCTCGATGCCGGAATCTTGCAATCCGCTAAAATCAGCGGACAGGTCGAGCTCCCACGAATCCCCAGCTTGTGCTCCTCTTTACCCACCGTGAAACCCGGCGTCCCTTTCTCCATCAGAAAAGCCGTCAGCCGCTCCTTACCGGCATCCTTTCCTTCCTTCACCTCACACTTCGCAAAGATCGTAAACATATCCGCAAACCCGGCATTCGTAATCCACATCTTCTCGCCGTTCAGCGTATAGGTCGATCCATCCTCCGACAGCACCGCCCGCGTGCGAGCATTCACCGCATCCGAACCCGACGTAGACTCCGACAACGCATAAGCCCCAATGAACTCCCCGCTGGCAAGCTTAGGCAGATACTTCTGCTTCTGCTCCGGAGTCCCATACCAGACAATCGGCAACGTCCCAATCCCTACATGCGCCGAAAACGCCACCGAGAAGCTTCCCTGCTTGGCGATATTGTCCGCAATAATCGCAGACGTAACCTTGTCCATCTCCAGCCCGCCATACTCTTCAGGAATATCGACCGAAGTCAGCCCAAGCTCACTCGCCTCCTTGATCAACCTTCGAGTAACAGAAAAATCCTTAGCCTCGATCTGATCCGACACAGGCACAATCTCATTCAACGCAAACTCAGCCGTAGTCTGCGCAATCTGCCGATGTTCTTCGGTGAAGTCTTCAGGAAAGAAACAATCTGCGGGTGTGGGATTGGAGATGAGAAAACTTCCACCAGCAATCATCTTTTTGTCGGTGGGAACAGGAGCGGTCATTGTAGACATGGTGTTACCTCTGAGGTGCGGAGTTGTTGATATCGAAGGATCGAGAGCACCACCTGAATGGCGTTTGACACAAACGGGATAGCCTCCCAAGCCCCCGCCGAAATAGGTGCTGTGAAATACAAGGGATCGTTTACCTGCTGATTAGAAGCTAAGAGAATGAGTCCATATCCGCAGAGGAGAGATACAGCAGATGAACCGGCGAACGCACACCCTGACGAAAAGCTCTTTCGCGAACCAAGAAAGATGATTGCAATGAGATTGCAGACCATCCAAGCTCCGGTAACGAGCAAGAAAATACATCCGACCAGACTGGTGGCTGCTCCTGCAAACATAGCTGCAGCGACTATAGGCACAAATGCCATCAGGCCAGTGACAAAAGCGATAACAGTCGAGATTCCGTAGATTCGCGCTCCACTTCCCATTAGAAGTTGCATGTTAGTTCATAGCCTCAAAAATCCCAGCCGCCCCCATCCCACCACCAACACACATCGTCACCATCCCATACTTCGCCTTACGCCGAGGCATCTCCCGCAGCAGCGTAGCCGTCAGTTTCGCCCCAGTACATCCCAACGGATGCCCAAGCGCTATGGCCCCGCCATTCACATTCAACTTCCTCGTATCAATCCCGAGCACCTTAATCACAGCCAGCGACTGTGCAGCAAAGGCCTCATTCAGCTCGATCACATCAATCTGATCCAAACTCAACCCAGCCATCTTCAACGCCTTCGGTATCGCATGAATCGGCCCAATCCCCATCTCCTCCGGATCGCACCCGGCATATGCAAACGCAATAAACTTCGCCATCGGCACGATCCCCAACTCCGCAGCCCGTTCAGCCGACATCACGACAGCAGCCGCAGCCCCATCCGAGGTCTGTGAAGAGTTTCCCGCCGTCACCGTCCCCTTCGCATGAAACACCGACTTCAGCTTTGCCAGCGCTTCGAGAGACGTATCGACACGCGGCCCCTCATCCTGCTTGAACGTCGACTCAACCGCCTTCGCCTTACCCTTCCCATTCGCCGTCGTCATCATCACCGGAACAGAAACAATCTCATCAACAAACTTCCCCGCAGCAATCGCAGCCAACGCCTTCTGGTGGCTCTCATACGAAAACTGGTCCATCGCCTCACGCGAGATCCCGTAGTGCGCCGCCACCCGCTCCGCCGTCAGCCCCATCGACATGTACGACCCCGGATAGTTATCCACCAGCCACGGATTCACCGAAATCTTGTTCCCCCCAAACGGCACATACGACATACTCTCCGTGCCCCCGGCGACAATCACGTCCGCCGATCCACCCCGAATCCGATCCACCGCAATCGCAATCGACTGCAACCCCGAAGCGCAGTATCGATTGATCGTCATCCCCGAAGCCGTAATCGGCAGCCCCGCCCGAAAACTCGCTACCCGGGCAACATTCATTCCCTGCTCTGCCTCAGGCATCGCACAGCCCAGAATCACATCCTCAACCTCGGACTTATCCAGCTGTGGAACCCTCTCCAGCGCCCCATTGATAGCGAACGCGGCAAGATCATCAGGCCGCGTCGTCCGCAACGTTCCACGCGGAGCCTTGCCTACAGCGGTCCGAACAGCAGATGCAATAATGACGTCTCTCATGATGACAACTCCTAATTCCTAAGCGGCTTTCCGGTCTTCAACGTAAACGCAATGCGCTCCTGCGTCTTCTTCTCACCACACAACGAAAGAAACGCCTCCCTCTCGAGATCCAGCAGATACTGCTCACTCACCAGCGTGCCCGGCATCACCTTACCGCCCGCCAGCGCATACGCCACCCAGTTGGCTACCTTGGCATCGTGATCGGAGATATACTGCCCTTCCCGCATCGTCCAAACCGCAAGCTTCAGCGTAGCCAGCACAGACTCACCCGGAGCAGGAATATCCGTCCTCACAACCGGCGCAGTATATCCAGCATCTGCCAGAGCCCTCGCCCGCAGCTTCGCATCCGTAAGCAAGCGATCACGGTTCACCGTAATGTTGTCCGATGACCTCAAAAATCCCAGCCCACGCGCTTCAGCAGCCGATGTCGAAACGGTAGCCTTCGCAATCGTCTCGAAGTTCTTTTTCAGCGCCTCAAATATCTCCACACCCTCACCACGAGCATCCGGCCGGATACTCGACCCCGCTTCAATCGAACGTAGCACCATCTCCTTGCATCCACCACCGCCAGGAATCAATCCAACTCCAGCCTCCACCAGGCCCATGTAGAGCTCCGCATGAGGCTGTCGTGCCGCGCCATGCAGCGATATCTCCACGCCCCCACCAAGACACATCCCATAAGGTGCAACTACTACCGGACACGGACAGAACTTAATCGCCTGCGTCATATTCTGGAACGCCTTCACCGCCAGTTCCACCTCGTCCCACTCTTCCTCTTGAATCCCAAGAAGAAGCTGCATCAGGTTCGCACCAACAGAAAAATTCCCCGAGTCCCCCGTAATAACAAACGCCTCGAAGTCTCCCACCATCTGACTCGTAGGCTTCAGCGTCTGCGTAATCAGCGAAACAATATCGTCGCCCAGCGCATTCATCTTCGAGTGCAGCTCAATCCCGGCCACTCCGTCACCAAGGTCCACAACCGAAGCCCCGGGGTTCTTCTTCACCACGCCCTTCGCCTTCTTGATCACGGCGAACGAAGTAACGCCATCGGCAACCACAACCGGCCTATACTCTCCCGCAAACGGATCGAAATACACTCGCCCGCTCGGCACACCGGCGTCATCCTTGTACCAGGTCGGATTCGCCTCACCATGTTTATCCGCCCAAGCCAGCAGCTTCTCCACATTCGCCGCGATAATCGCCCCACCAGCCTTCATCTTCTCCGTCGTCGCGCGTACCTCTACAGCGTCGAATATCTCAAACGGCCCAAGCTCCCAATTGAAGCCGGTCTTCATGGCCCTGTCGATCTCGACGATATTGTCCGCCGGCTCATCGCCCGTATTCGACACCCGATTCGCCGCATATGTAAACAGCTCCGTCAGCAACGGCCAGTAAAACTTCGCCGCCTTGTCTGTACGCACATCGGCATGCAGCAATTGCGCCACACGCTGGCCGGTAGCCTCCACATTCTTAGCCATCTCAATCGCCGGAAACTTTGGCCGCATTGAAGGCTTATAGTCCAGCGTTTGCCAGTCGAGCACATGGCGCAGATCGCGCCCCTCCGCATCCTTACCCGCCTTCTTGTAGAAGCCCTGCCCCACCTTATCGCCCAGCCACTTCTGCTCGATCATCTTTCCAATAAACGGAGCCAGTACAACCTCAGCCCGCTCATCTCCGATCGTCTTAGCCTGCGCCGAAAAATTATTCGCAACATGCGCCAGCACATCAATCCCGACCATATCGCCCAGTCGAAACGTTCCCGTCTTTGGCCACCCCAACGCCGATCCCGTCAGCGCATCCACCTCTTCAATCGTCAGTCCCTGCTCCTGCATCAGCCGAATCGCATTCCCCATGCTGAACGTACCAATGCGGTTGGCAATAAAGTTCGGCGTATCGCGCGAGCGCACAATCGTTTTACCCAACCGCTGATCGCAGAAATGCGCAATCAAATCGATGGCTTCACCATCACTCTCACGCGTCGGGATAATCTCCAACAACCGCATATATCGCGGCGGATTGAAAAAATGCGTCCCAAAGAAATAAGGCTTCACCTCCGCAGACAAATCCTCCGCGATCTTCCCAATAGGCAGCCCACTCGTGTTCGTCGTCAGCACCGCATTTGCTCGCCGATGCTGCACCACCTTCGCCAGCAAGGCATGTTTGATCTCAAGGTTTTCCGCAACGACTTCGATCACCCAGTCGCAGTCCGCGATCAGTGCAAGATCATCCTCGAAGTTGCCGATCGTAATCAGTCGCGCATTCTCCGGCGTATAAAAAGCCGCTGGCCTCGACTTCTTCAAGCCCTCCATCGCCGCCAGAACAAACTTGTTCTTCGCAGCCTTATCCGCATCCGCCGGTGTTCCCGGCGGCACAATGTCGAGCAGAATCACTGGCAATCCTGCATTCGCAATGTGGGCTGCAATTCGCGAGCCCATCGTTCCTGCTCCCAACACGGCAACTTTACGAATCTGCTTGCTTACAGCGGTGGTGCTCGGCGGCATGGACACTCCTTCGGAAAGAAATCACAACGCCGTGAGCATACTGAATGACCATTCATTTCGTCAAGATAAGATCGTGTTACACGACCATGAGCCTTTCCTTGCATGGCTATAGCAAGAGCGAATCGAATCAAAAGCAAGTATCATCTGGAGATCAAATCTGAAGAATTGATAGCCTTTAAGGGTGCAGAAATTGACAAGTATCACAACGAGACGGCAGTTTCTTACCTCCGCCGCCACAGCCGCCGTTTATCTCTCATGCACACAACCCTCCTCCGCGACGTCCTCCACTCCTTATGAGATAGTCGCGATCACAGATCGCAAACGGATCCTCACCGCAGCCGCGAAATACCTTTCCTCCGAGCCCATCACCGTCACCGCCACCCGATGCGAACGCAGCTCTGGCGGCCCCCACGACTTCTACTCCGAGGGCGACTACTGGTGGCCCGACCCTAAGAACCCCACCGGTCCCTATATCCGCCGCGACGGTCTCACCAATCCCGCCAATTTCAACGCACACCGCGAAGCGATGGTACGCCTCAGCCTCATCGTCCCCACCCTGACCGCCGCATGGCGGTTGACCGGCGACAAGAAATACGCCGCCCATGCCGGCAAACACCTCCGCGCCTGGTTCGCCGATCCAGCAACAAAGATGAACCCCAACCTCGAATACGCGCAGGCAATCTTCGGCTTGAACAAAGGCCGTGGTATCGGCATCATCGACACCCTCCACCTTGTCGAAGTTGCCCGAGCCGCAACTCTCCTCACCGCATCCCACGCACTCGACGAAGCCGCAGAAATAAACGACTGGTTCGCCCAATATCTCAACTGGATGCGGACCTCAAAGAACGGCCAGGAAGAACGCGACGCCAACAACAATCACGGCACCTGCTGGGTTCTTCAAGCCGGCGAGTTCGCCCGCTTCACCAGCAATGCCGAAGTCATGGACTGGTGCCGTAACCGCTTCCGCACCACCCTCGTCCCCACTCAGATCGCCCCCGACGGCAGCCTTCCACTCGAACTCGCACGTACCAAACCCTACAGCTACTCCCTCTTCAACATGGACGTACTCTGCGGTGTCGCCCAAAGCCTCTCCATCGAAACCGACAACCTCTGGAGCTTCGCCACGCAAGACGGACGCGGCCTTCGCAAGCTGATGCAGTTCATGTTTCCGTTCCTCAAAGATCGTAGCGCATGGCCCTTCGCGCACGACGTCGAGCACTTCGAAGACTTCCCTGTACGCAACCCAGCGTTACTTTTCTCTGGCCTCGCCTACGACCAGCCGGACTACATCACCCTATGGAAGCGCCTGAACCCTGACCCCGTCGTCCCCGAAGTTATTCGCAACTTCCCCATCCGCCAGCCGCTCCTCTGGTTGCCAAAATCATAATCATCATCAACAGAAGAGCCGCTGCCAACAGCAGCGGCTCTTCCATGTTTCAGCAGGTTAGTCTAGTGCTTCCCACCCGCCAGACGATGCATCTCCGAGCCGGCCAGAAGGAACCCGCCAACCCCATAGACATAGCTCGCTGAAGGTTTAAACATTCCAGGCTTTGCATCGATAGGTTGAATCGAGCCCAGACGTCCATCCGCATAAATATGCGTCAACATTCCCTTCCATGACTTCTCCACCACGGGCAGGTAAGTTGCGCGATCCAGAATATGCTCATTGATTCCATAAGCAATCGCATATGTAAAGAAAGCCGATCCCGAAACCTCCGGAAGCTCATAGGAATCTGGGTCAAGCAAACCTGAACGCCACAAACCATCCTTGCTCTGGATCGCCGCGACCCTGGCGGCCATCTCCTTGAATTGCTGCACATATTTGGGCCGGGATGGATAATCCGCCGGCATTGTTTGAAGAACTTTTACTAGCCCACCCAGCACCCACCCATTCCCGCGAGACCAGAACAGCTTCTGCCCATTCGCCTGCTTCATCGTGAAGTACTTGCTGTCGCGGAAATAAAGGTGTTCTTCCGAATCGTAGAGACTGGCCGACGTAAGCCACCACTGGCGGTCCATGTAGTCAAGATACTTGCGTTCGCCCGTAGCAACATACATCCGCGACAGCACAGGCGGGGCCATATACAGAGCATCGCACCACCACCAAAGCAACTTGTTCGGATCGTCCGGATGAACCACAAGCCGATCCATGTTCTCCTTCGTATTCGCCATCCGCACAGGCTTTCGCGAATCCTTGGGATCATCAAGATAGAGCGCCATGTAGGCCTTCCCTAGTGCCTGGTCGTCGGCATGAGGAAAACGGTTATCGGCTAGCGTCCAATCCGACCGCTCGGCAAAATGAAGAACCGCATCCCTATACTTCGGATCTCCGGTAGCCTTCGAGGCAGCCAGCAACCCGTCATACAAGGCAGCAAACGTCCACTGCTTGTTGAAGCTGGGTTCCGCATAAGCTATCTGCCAGTCACCAACCTTCTTCATCGCCGCGGCAATGGCCTTCGGCTTGATCTTTGACGACAGATCCGTAGCCAGCGGTCCCGGATTATCCAGAGCATCGCCAGCGGCATTGCCCTCAGATGAAAGCGTTTTTGGGGTAGCCGGTGCAGGAACCGTCTGCGCAATAGAGCAGACACTTATTCCTCCAAGAAACATCCCGAGAGTAAGGGTTCCGATAAAGCCTCTACCGCGAAATGCGGCAAACACACCCCCGCGGGGCGATGGGGATACAACAGAAGACATAATTTTCATTCCTTTTTTGTTAAACGTGGCCTGCATTCATCACCAGTGCAACAGCGCTTCGTAAGCGTGCTGTATTCCCCTCGTAAGCGGGCCTCAATTTTGGCGCTTTTGAGAGAGAGTTTTGTTTGAGTTCCGCCTCAACCTTCGGGCCGAACATGTACCAGGCGGATGTAATATCGCCCACGATAATGATCTCGCTTGGAGCCAGTGCAGAGACGATCATCCTCAGCCCGCGCCCCAGAAAATGTCCCATCTTTTCCAGCGCCTTCACGGCAGCGGGGTCGTCCGCCTGCGCCATCTTCACCAGCGCGGCAAAGCTCGATGGAGCGGAAACTCCGCTGATCTCCTCGTAGTATCGAAGCCCAGCCCTGTTCGACGCCAGCGTCTCCCAGCATCCTCGATTTCCGCAGCCGCACAGTGGACCGTTCGCCTCCATCTCCACATGGCCAAACTCTCCAGCCATGCCGTTCGCTCCCCGCAGAAGCATTCCATTGGCGAAGATCCCAGTTCCCAGGCCCTCCGACACATTCACCACCACCAGGTCATGCAGCCCGTCGCTCTCGCCAAACCACACCTCAGACAGCGCACACGCGTTTGCAACGTTATCCATCTCGACACGCAGATTCGTCGCCCGCTCTATGCGCGATTTGATGCTCAGTACAGGCCAGTTCAGGTTTGGCGCAAAGATCGGCTTCTGCTGCAGTGGATCGGTTCGTCCGGGCAGGCTGATCCCTATACCGTCAAACGATTTATCCGCATGCGCCGCCATTAGCTTGCGAATAGCAGCGACGATCGGAACAATCGCCTTATTCTCATCCGCCGGCAGCACAACGATGTTCTGCGCAACGATCCTGCCGCCCAGGTCTGTCACGGCAACCGTAGTCTGCGACGGATGAATATCCAACGCAATCACAGCACGCTGGTGATTCAATTCGAGAAATGTCGGTCGGCGTCCACGAGGCAGCCGCCCCGTCGACCCTTCAAGAATCCACTTGTCGCGAATCAAATCTTCCACAATCAGTGAGATCGTGCTCCGCTGCAGGCCCGAGATGCGTGCAAGGTCGGCGCGCGAGATCGGCTGTCGCGTACGAATGAGGTTAAACACCAGATTTCGATTGATCTGGCGTGGAGTTTTGTTCGAAGCGCTCTGCTTTCGCGTAAAGGTGAACGACTGCGGCTGGGAAGAAGTTGGCATATTCAGTTTTTGTGCCTGTAATAGTACCGATTACATACAACGACCGGCTACTGCAAATTAACAATCTCAAGCCGTTGCTTTGAACTCTTTAGCTCAGAGCGTTGAACCACGGCTGCTTGACATCTCTAACGACGAATCTTTATATCACTTGAAGTCCGGTATTTTGTAGGAACTATGAATTAGATGCCTGAATTCCGTCTCACAGAAAAGCCGCATCTCCCTCTTGGCCCGGACAAATAGGAGCAATCACGATGTATTCCCGCCGGCATTTCTTGAAGACCAGCGTTACCGCTGCGTCTCTCCCTCTGCTGACCAATTCGGTTCTGCGTGCCTCTATCGCTACACTGGCCGGCAACTCGCCCCAGGCGGCAGGTGCCGTACACTCACGCCGGCTCGCTGAAGGTTGGGAGTATGTGCAGGGAACGCTCAGCGGCCCATGGGAGGTCTGGCACAGCGAAGAGTTAGCCACATGGCAGCCCATCGCAATGCCCCATTGCTTCAACGCCTACGACGCCTGCGACCCCGACACTCCTTACTATCGTGGCAATGGCTGGTATCGCACCCGCATCTCCGTTGCGAATCCTTATCCAAATGGCCGTACCCTGCTGCATTTCGAAGGCGCAGGCCAGGCCACCACCGTTTACATCGGAGAAAAGCTTGCCGGCAAACACACCGGAGGCTATGACGAATTCGTAATCGACATCACCGATCTTCTCCATGTTCAACAAGCTGCGGTTCCCTTGGCCGTACTTTGCGACAACTCCCGTGATCTCGACCGGATGCCCTCAGACTTCAGCGACTTCAGTCTCTACGGAGGAACGTACCGCCACGTAAATCTGGTCTACGTTCCGTCTATCTCGCTCGAAACCGTCCATATACAAACCACGCTCCCCTCCCCCGCAAGCCCGGCTGAGATCACAGTTGTTGGATTCCTCTACAACCCCACCGGCGCGACCGATTCTCTCGATATCACTGTAGAAGTCATGGATGCGACCGGTACTTCCGTGCATCGCTCCAGCCATACCCTGCAACCATGGAAAGACTCCACGCCGCTGGTAACCTTTACCATTCCTGCCCCTCAACTATGGAGTCCAACAAAACCCCACCTCTATGAGTGCACCGTATCCATCAAGAACGCGAGCGTTGATTACACCGCGCACGAGAGATTCGGCCTGCGCCACACCGAGTGGGTCCAGCACGGCCCCTTCAAGCTCAATGGCGAGCGTCTCCTTCTCCGTGGAACCCATCGCCACGAAGACCACGCCGGATATGCCGCCGCCATGCCCGACGATCTCATCGTTCAGGAGATGCAGCTCATCAAGGATGTTGGAGTCAACTTCATTCGCCTTGCTCACTATCAGCAATCCCGCCGCGTCCTTGAGCTCTGCGACCGCCTCGGCATCCTCGTCTGGGAAGAGATCCCCTGGTGCCGTGCCGGAATAGGCAGCGAGATCTTCAAAGAGATGGGCCGCCGCACCCTCCGCAACATGATCGGCCAGCACTACAACCACCCCAGCGTTCTCCTCTGGGGCCTCGGCAACGAGAACGACTGGCCTACCGAATATCCCTCAATCGACAAACCCGCTATCCGCGCCTATCTGCAAGAGCTCAACGAACTCTCCCACCAGCTCGACCCCTCGCGCAAAACAACCATTCGTCGCCTCGACTTCGCCCGCGACATCCCCGACGTCTACTCTCCGTCCATCTGGGCCGGCTGGTACAGCGGAACTTATCAGGAGTATCAGAAATCCCTCGAAACCCAACGCGAGTGCGTCAACCATCTCTTCCACGCCGAATGGGGCGCCGACAGCCACGCAGGCCGCCACTCCGAAGACCCCGACAAAGTCCTCGCCCAAATCGCCACCGGAAAAGGCACCGACGAGCGCGGCCTGGCCTACCTCTCCACCGGCGGCGATACCCGCGTCTCCAAAGACGGCGACTGGTCCGAGACCTATGCCTGCAACCTCTTCGACTGGCACCTCAAAACCCAGGAGACTCTACCCTGGCTCACTGGATCTGCCCAGTGGATCTTCAAAGACTTCACTACACCCTTGCGACTCGAAAACCCCGTACCACGCGTCAATCAAAAAGGTCTCGTTGCGCGCGATATGACAGCGAAGGAAGCCTACTTCGTCTTCCAGTCTTACTGGTCCGACCTCCCCATGGCAAGAATCTACGGCCACAGCTGGCCCGTGCGTTGGGGCGAGCCCGGCGAACAGAAAATGGTAAAGGTCTACTCCAACTGCGAAACCGCTGAACTCTTCGTCAATGGCAAATCCATTGGAGTAAAGCACCGCAATAGTCAGGACTTTCCCGCAGCTGGTCTACGTTGGATTACGCAATTTGTAGCTGGTAACAACCATATCCGCGTTGTCGCCAAGCGAGGCAGTGCCACAACTGTCACTGACGAAGTTGAATTTATCTATCAAACCGAGACCTGGGGTCCGCCCGCAACCCTCAAGCTCACCGAAAAAAAACGTGCCGGGAATCGAATCACCATCGAAGCAAAGCTCTACGATTCCAATGGAATCCTTTGCCTCGACGCCCGGAACCAAGTCCGTTTTGGCCTCGCTGGCAACGGACAACTCATTGATAACATGGGTACGCCTTCGGGCTCCCGTGTTGTACAGCTGGCCAACGGCCGCGCCGAAATTACTCTCAAACGCAACTCCCCAGAACAACTTATCGGCGCCGTCAGTTCCGCTGGAATCCCCAACGCCTTCTGTACGATCCTGTGATCCCGAGCCGTTTTCCGAACCAAATTAGTTATAGGATTGAACCCCTTTTTGAGCGTATTTTCCACATGCGTCAATGTGTCAGTTGACAATTGTTCATTCAGCGAACTATCTTTCAGCAATTCAAAAATTAAGTTTTTCAACCCGCTTGGCGAAAGACTTTATCAAAAAGTCTTCTAAGACAAACGATTGACTATCGGAGGCAGTAAATGACTACGGGCTCTAAATCTCTCAGCCTGAGACTCATGCTTTTTGTGCTGGCATCGGCTATCCTCACCGCCAGTGCCTTTGCACAGCTCAGCACGGCTACAATGTTTGGCACCATCACTGACTCGACGGGCGCTGTCATTCCGCATGCGACCATCACTCTGACACAAATCGATACGAACTTTGCCCGCGTCTCCACCACAAAGGACGACGGATCGTTTCATGAAGAGTTCCTCCCCATCGGCCCCTATAAGGTCACCGTCGCTGCCGCTGGCTTTAAGACGCTCAATCGCACTGGGATCGTGCTTGCCGTCATGCAAAATGCGGCTCTCAATTTGATCCTCGAAACTGGTGTAACCAACGAATCAATCACAGTAAACGCCGACGTTCCCCTTGTTAATCTCGGCGACGCCACTCTCGGCCGCACCGTCTCCAATCTGGAAATCGACAACCTTCCGCTCATCAACCGCGACGCGATGACCCGTCTGCTACAGCTCGTCCCTGGCGTTCAATCGGTTCAGACAGTGAACAATCTCGGGTATCCGGAGCTGAAGGCACTGATCAATGGCTCAACCGACGGATTCGTCGGACAGGTCTCGTATTACCTCGACGGCGGTCTCAATATGACCGGCCTGCGAAACAGCGGTAACGTCGTTCCCAATCCTGACGCAATCAATCAGTTCAACGTTCAGACCAACAACTACGACGCGCAGATCGGCCGTTACTCCGCTGCTGCCGTCAGTGTGGTAACAAAGTCCGGAACCAACCAGTACCACGGCTCCGTCTTCGAGTTCTATCGCACCAGAAACTTCAATGCTGTAACGCACAATCAGCAAACCAAAGCTCCTTATACACGCAACCAGTTCGGTGCCACATTTGGCGGCCCCATTCGTCATGACAAGGATTTCTTCTTTGGCAGCTTTGGCGGCCTTCGCTACACCACCTCACCGGCATACACCGGCAGTATCCCCAGCGCCGCTCAAATGATCGGAAATTTTTCCGAAAATATGCCACTGCCCGGAGAGCAACTCGACAAAAACAATAAGCCCTCCTGCGCAGTCGCGCCTACCACAGCGATGAATGCTGGATTTCGTTTCTTTGTCTGCAATCCGGTTACTCACACCCCCTATGCCGGCAACATCCTTCCAGCAGTCGATCCAACTGCGGCCAACGTCATGAAGTACCTCAACTTCACACCGAACCCCAGCGCTTTCGGCGACACCAAATATACCCACAGAGAGTACGCTCCAACCCCGGAAAAGAACGAAGAGTATCTGATCAAGACGGACCATCAGATCACTCCTTCTCACCGCGTTACTCTTAGCTATTTCCTCTTCAACTACAGCATTCGCAGCGTGCCCACCACTCTCACGCAGAAGTGGTCGTACTCCGACTACGCAACTCGTCAGCAAAACGCAAACGTCAGTGATGTATGGACGGTCAGCCCCCGCACAGTCAACCAGTTCTGGGTCAACTACACACGCCAGAACGGCGGACGTGATCCCATCCCGGGCAACAGCACGCTGGCAGACTTCGGCTCGGACTTCGGCGTTGTAGGCACTCCCTCTCGCTCGCAGATCGCGGTTAACAACGGCTGGTTCACTCTCGGCCAGGCAATCGTCGGACCCAAGGCTGGTGCCAACCTCTATGGCCTCCGCGATGTACTCACCACAACACGCGGTCAGCACTCCCTCTATTTGGGCGGAGAAGTCGGCCTCGAAAAGGACTTCCAGCTAACCTCTCTCTTCAACTACGGCGTGTTCAGCTATGCAACAACAACAAACGCCCGTACCAACAATGCATTGTCGGACTTTGTGGCCGGCATGCCGCAGAACATGCAACAGGACACCGGACTGTATGCACAGGCCAACTACTTCAACTACGCCTTGTTCGCGCAGGATAACTGGCGCATTCTTCCTACCCTCACACTGAATCTCGGTGTGCGCTACGATGTGCAGCAAGCACCCACTGACCCCGGCAACCGCCAGACCAACTTCTCCCCCGGTGTCCAATCTCACGCATTCTCCAACGTCTCGATTATCGGCAAGTCCGGTCCGCAGTTGGCTCCTATTGGCATGCTCTTCCCCGGTGACCCAGGTGTATCGAAGACCGGCGCAGGCACCCAATACAATCACGTCTCTCCGCGTGTAGGCTTTGCTTTCGATCCCTACGGAAACGGCAAGACAGTCTTCCACGGCGCTGCCGGTATCTTCTTCGGCGGTATCTCCGGCAATCAGTGGGAGTTCCCCTCGAACTTCCCGCCTTACGCCGTTCGTAACACCTACACCAAAGTCGTTTCGATGACGCATCCTTACCAGGGTGATCCTACAGAATTTCCGTCGGGCACTAATCCCTACCCTGCTCTGAACTTCCAGCCTGGAAGCGGCAACGCCACCTTCCTTCCCCTCAATCAGGTCGTCGCCTTCGATCCGAACTACAAGTGGCCGTTTACCTATCAGGTCAACTTTGGCTTTCAGCAGCAGCTAACCAATGGCCTTGCTCTAAGCGCGAACTATGTCGGATCCTTCAACAAAGGCGTGCCGCTCTACAACGACATCAACGCTCCCATCTTCAACATCAATCCGGATACGGGTCAGCCCGGCGCCGCTTGCTTCACCGACCCCGCTCACAAGAACCCCGACACGTCAAAGGCCTGCGGATACGCGAATACCAGCAGCACGGTAAACAATCGCCGTCCTCTCAACTCGCAGTATGGTCAATCTGCAGTCTCGCCCCTCTACAGCAACGTCTGGATCATTCGTTCGAACCAGGGTTCAAACTACAACGGTCTTCAGGTAAGCCTCGAACAGCGCATTACGCATCGCCTGAGCGCACGCGGCTACTACACCTGGAGCAGGACACTGCAGAGCAACCAGCTCGACAGCACCAGCGGTCTGAACGGTAACTTCGTCGATCCGAACTTCCCGGATCTCGAAAAGCGTCAGCGGTCGGACCAGGACCGCCGTCACATGATGACCATGTCCTTCAACTGGAAGCCGGACTACTTCAGTGGTTACAACTGGTTCGTCAGAAACACGCTCAACGGTTGGACAGTAGCAGGCATCTGGACAGCAAACAGCGGTCAGCCATTCACCGTGACGACGGGTCTCGACGTCAATGGCGATGGTCAAAATAACGATCGCCCGAGCATCGTTCCCGGCAAAACCCCTCGCCTTATCAGCAACGGGCGTTCGCGCGTCGCCATGATGAACCAATGGTTCGACACCTCGGCGTACTGCACACCCGGCACTGCCGGTTGCCCAGGCGTTGGTCCCGGCGGCCTTCTCGGAAACGTGCCTCCTGCGCAGCTCGATTCGCCTGGTTTCAGGAACGTCGACGCCTCGCTCTTCCGTACCTTCGCTATCCGCGAATCGTTCCGGTTCGAACTCCGTAGCGAATTCACAAACGTCTTCAACCTCACCAACCTTGGCACCCCCACTGCTACGGCAAACAGTGCCAACTTCGGCAAAGTCACCGGCAATTCAGGCAACAACCGCATCATGCAGGTTGGAGGTCGTCTCCTCTTCTAACCTCAACGAACCAGAGAGGCTCCCGGAGCGCGCACTCTATGCTCCGGGAGCCTCTTTCATTTAAACCTGGCTCCATCTCCCACTATTTCAATCCCCCTGCGTCGAACAGGAGACCCATATTCCGGCTCCGGTATAGTAAGGGTTTCCGGTTTTAGTTATTTGGAGGTAATTCTGTGCGAATTCGAAGTGTACTCGGAGTTGCCTTGGCTCTTGGTGGCATCCTATGCGGCGCCCAGGCCCAGGATCTCGCGAGTTTTGAGAAGCGAACAACGGTAAAGGTTTTACCAAACGGCCTCACTCTGCTCGTCTCCGAGCGTCCCGAAGCTCCCGTCTTCAGCTTCTACACCCTCGTCGACGCAGGTTCCGCCGACGATCCACAGGGCGACAGCGGACTCGCTCACATGTTCGAGCACATGGCCTTCAAGGGAACCCAGGAAATAGGTACCACCAACTACCCCGCCGAAAAGGTCGCTCTCGCGAAAGTCGAAATTGCCTACGCCGCCTATGATGCCGAACTCCGCGAACTCGTAGCGCAAGACCCGGCAAAGCTCGCCAGCCTCAAAAAAGCCTTCCAGGACGCGCAGGCCGAAGCTCAGAAATTCGTTATTCCCAACCAGTTCTCCCTCATCGCCGAGCAGAACGGCGCCGTCGGCATCAACGCCTCCACCGCTGAAGACTCCACTCAATACTTCTGGAGCATGCCCTCGAACCGTCTCGAGCTTTGGGCTTATCTCGAAAGCCAGCGCATCAGCCAGCCCGTCCAGCGCGAGTTCTACAAGGAGCGCGACGTCGTCCAGGAAGAGCGACGCATGCGCATCGACTCAGCTCCGGTCGGTCGCATGGTCGAGCAGTTTCTCGCCACTGCCTACGTCGCCCATCCCTATGGCCGCAGCGGCGTCGGTTGGGAGAGTGAGATCAGCCAGGTAAGCGCCACCCAAGCCGAAGCCTTCCATAAAAAGTATTACGTTCCCTCCAACATGGTCATCGCAGTCGTCGGCGACGTCAAAGCCAGCGAAGCCATGCCCATCCTCGAGCGTTACTTCTCGAAGATTCCCGCTGGCCCCAAGCCTGAACCCATGACGACCATCGAGCCCCGTCAGTTTGCCGAAAAATCCGTCGTCATCAAGGAAGCCACGCAGCCCTTCTACATCGAGGGCTATCACCGCCCCGACTACCGCGACCCTGACGACTCCGTCTACGATGCAATCACCGACATCTTCTCCAACGGTCGCACCGCCCGCCTCTACCGCTCGCTCGTCCGCGATCAACAAATCGCTGCCGCTGGCGAGGGCTTCAGCGGATTCCCCGGACAGAAATATCCCGGCCTCTTCGCCGTCTACGCTGTTCCCCTCCCCGGCCACACACCCGAGGAGATGCGCACCGCCATCCACAAAGAACTCGACCGCCTGAAGACCGAAGATGTCACCGACGAAGAGCTTGCCCGCTTCAAAACTCGCGCCCAGGCCGATCTCCTGCGCGGCCTCGCAGACAACGAAGGTCTGGCCCATCAACTAGCCGAATACCAGACCCGCTACGGCGACTGGCGTGAGCTCTTTCGCGAACTCGACAAGATCAATGCCGTCACCAAGGCAGACGTTCGCCGCGTCGCCAACAAGATCTTCGTCGACAGCAATCGCACCAGCGCACGCATCGAGTACGTAGCCCCACCGAAAGCAGCCAAGAGCACAGGAGGTGCTGAGTGAAGATTTCTTTGAATAATCTGGCTGCAGTTCTCAGCATCGTCCTTGTCGCACCCTTCGCCATCGCGCAGACATCGACGAAGCCCGCCGAAACCGCAAAGCCCGCGAGCACCGCGACCACTCCCGCCCAACCGTGGAAGAAGATTCCCATCCCTCCGCTCCACGCCTTCAAGCCCGAGCAGCCCAAACGCATCGAGCTCTCCAACGGCCTCGTCATCTTCCTCCAGGAAGACCACGAACTCCCCTTCATCAACGGAAGCATAATGATCCGCGGAGGCAGTCGCGACGAACCCGCAAACAAAGTCGGCCTCGTTAACCTCTACGGCCAAACCTGGCGCACCAGCGGAACCGGCACCATCGATGGCGACAAGCTCGACGACCAGCTAGAGTCCAAGGCCGCCAGCATCGAGACCCAGGGCGGCCAAGCCTCCACCTCCATCCACTGGTCGAGCCTCAAAGGCGACTTCGACACCGTCTTCGCCAACACAATGGATCTCCTTCTCCACCCATCGTTCAACGAAGAGAAACTTCAGCTCGCCAAGCAGCAGCTCGAAACCGGCATCTCCCGCCGTAACGACGACGCCAGCGGAATCGCCGTTCGCGAAGCCATCAAGCTCGCTTACGGTGCCGACAATCCCTACGGCCGCCGAGCCGAGTACGCCACCGTTGACTCCGTCACCATCGACGATCTCAAAGCATGGCACGCCCGCACCGTCGTTCCCAGCAACATCATCGTCGGACTCTCCGGCGACTTCGACGCTGCCGCCATGGAAGCAAAACTCCGCGCCGCCTTCGAGCCTCTCCCTCGCGGAGAGGCATTCAAAACGGCAACCATCTCCTTCACTGACCCGAAGCACGGCGTCTACTTCGTCAATAAAGAAGACGTCAATCAGTCGAACGTCCTCATCGTCGGCCTCGGCACCGAGCGCAGCAACCCCGACTACTACGCGCTCAGCGTCATGAACGAGATCTTCTCCGGCGGTTTTGGTTCACGTGTCGTCCAGAACGTGCGCACCAAACTCGGCTTGGCCTACAGCGTCAGCGGATCCTTTGGCTCCACCTACGATCATCCCGGAGTCTTCTACGTCATCGCTGCCACCAAAAGTCCCAGCACCGTTGCTGCTACTCAGGCCATGCTCGAAGAATTGAACCGCCTCAAGACCGAGCCACCTACAGAGGCCGAGTTGAACAAGGCCAAAGATCAGGTACTCAACTCCTTCATCTTCAACTACGACTCACCCGAAAAAACTCTCAACGAACAGATGACTCTGGCCTTCTACGGCTACCCATCTGACTTCCTCGAGAAGTACAAGACTGGCATCGAGAAGGTCACCGCCGCCGACGTCTCCCGCGTAGCCAACAAGTACGTCGATCCCTCGAAACTGGCGATCATCGCCGTAGGCAACCAGTCCGAGATCACACCCAAACTCGATACCTTGGGCGCCGTCACCCCCATCGATATCACCATCCCCCCGCCACCCGGCAAACCCGGCGAATAACGCATCTCAACAAAAAGCCGTCGAAGTATGTAACAGCTTCGGTGGCTTTTTTTTCTTACATCTGCAATCCAAACTTCCCACGATACGCACTCGGCGAAACTCCGGTATGCCGCTGAAACACCTTCCTGAAAAATGCAGCATCCTGATATCCCACAGAATCACTGATCTCCTGCATCGTGCGATAGTCACTTTCCAGCAAACGCTTGGCAGCAGCAACCCGTAGCTTCTGCACGTAGATCAACGGACTATCGCCAGTAGCCTGTCTAAAGCGGCGAACAAAATTACGCAAGCTCATTCCCACGCGTTCTGCCGGAGTTTCAAGCGGAAAGCTCTGATCGAAATTCTGATGCAACCACGCCTGCGCGTTCGAAATCATCTCATCCGAATGCGCCGTCTTCAGCGGCACAATCGCGAATCCAGCCTGCCATGCACGCGGCGTCTCAATCAACAGCGCCTTTGCATCTTGCACCGCGACCTCGTGCCCACAATATCGCTCTACAAGGTAGAGGCTTAGATCCAGCGAGGCATTCACGCCTCCACCACAAAAGAATCCGTTATCCTCGGTCACCATCAACTCCGGCATCCATCGCACCTTCGGGTACTTCTCGCGAAATCGCTCAGCCAGTCCCCAATGTGTCGTCGCTCGTTTGCCGTCGAGCAAGCCCGCCGCCGCAACCAGACCCACACCAGAACACACACTCGCAATTGCGACACCCTTCTTATGCCAGCGCCGCAGCCAGGGCACAATGCCCGGGTTACGCTCGACCACATCGTCCAGGCTTATCCCTGCCGACGGAATAAAGATCAGATCCGTCTTGCGGATGGATGTCATCGCGACCTGCGGCTTTATATGGATCGGTCCGTCACAACACACCGCTCGTCCATCGATCGATGCCGTCGTCACGTTGAATTTGGGAGCCGGCTTCTTTCCCGTGCACGTATTCCATAGCGTCCCTGCATGGCGAAAGACCTCCATCGGACCGGTAGCAGTGGAAGAAAAGGTCCCGTCGAGAAACAGGACTGTAACGTTGATCATCGCTTGTCCTCCCTGATTTGGGCCCGATCGGCGATTGGCTGAATCACCTACCCATAATGGCAAATCTGCCATCTTGTTGACAAGGCCTTTCTCCGTTTACCTTTGAGAAAGAATGACAGCCAGACCGCATTTGCAGTGTCACCGGGCCCCTTGACGCAGTCCATTAATGAATTTCAGGGATCGACCACCATGGATGTCCACAAACACATTTACGTTTTGCGAATACATCTCCTCACCATGTGCAACTTGTCGCAACGAGCTCTCGATTACTCGATCAAAGGATACGAGATGGGCGACCCGGGCATTTGTGCTCACGCGTGCAGCGCAGAGTACGAGCTTGCAGAGCATCACTTTCAAATCAAATATCTCTGCCGCAAGCTGATGACGGCCTCAGTGGCTACACCTTCCGATCTTCGCTTCGTCCTCGCCACCCTTCGCATCGACCACGCTCTTCATGCCATCTTCAGAGCAGCAATGCGAATCGCACAAGACAGCATCCACTTTCTCGAAGGCATGCCTGCTGTGAAATGTCCGGCATTGAATCGGCTCGGCGAATTCGTTAACTGTTCCATGCGCCTATGCATCGTTGCCCTTTTCAAGAAGGATTTCGTGCATGCAGAGACTGTTCTCCAAAGTCAGGAAGTATGGCGACGGTGCGAGATGGTCTTCGATGATGTACGCGACGGCGCCAGCCACCGGATGGAAGCACAGGATGTCTATGCGCTGGCGATTGCGCGCAGCCTTGGCATAGCGGCAAAACAGGTCCATGAAATGGCCGACGCCATTCTCTTCTGGCTCAAAGGAAGCGACGATGCACTAGCCCTGATGACGGATGGACAAGACACTCTCAATCTCTTGTTCGGCGGTTGCAGTTCCGGTATGGAAGACAATTCAGGACCTGCCATAGGCCATCACACTACTTCATTAACTCCAATCGCAGGCCTACTACCGTAGGTTTAACTATCCGATAGCGGAACGATAACTACCGAATTTAAAATATCGGTTACATCACACCTTAGCCACAAAGAGAGAGGAGTCAGCCATGCCCAAATTTGTCATCGAACGCGAAATCCCAGACGCCGGTAAGCTCTCACCCGAACAACTCAAGGCCATCGCTCAAACATCATGCGGAGTCCTGCGCACCTTAGGCCCCGAAATCCAATGGGTCCAGAGCTACGTCACCGACAATAAAATCTATTGCATCTACATCGCACCTGACGAAAATATGGTTCGCAAACACGCGGAGCTAGGCAAATTCCCTGCAAATCGAATCTCGCAAATCCGCTCCATCATCGATCCAACAACATCTGAGTAAGCCGCCCTCCTGGACGCGCGAAACGAAGTCGATTCACGTCGCGACGGCACATCCGGCTCACCGTCGAAGCAGCTGTCACGACCGCACATATCGATCCCGAATTTCACGATCGTTACGAAGGCCGTGACACCATGCAACCCTCCATCCTCCTGGCTCTTCTCATAACGGTTTGAATTATCGTGTGATATCCGGAAGCAAACCATCTACTCTTCCCTCGGCCCGGACATGAGACGATATCCCTATATGGACACCAAAGGATTCGCCATCGCCATCATGGCCGCAGGCAAGGGCACGCGGCTCAAAAGCAAACGCCCCAAAGTCCTCCACGAGATCGGCGGCCGAGCACTCCTTCTTCACGTCATCGCCGCCGCCGAAACCATCGTCCCGCCCGACCACATCTACTGCATCATCGGCCACGAAGCCGACCGCGTCCGCACCGCCGTCGAAAAGACCGGTATCCGCTTCGTCCTCCAGGAAGAGCAGCGCGGCACCGGCCACGCCCTCCAGATGGTCAAGGCCTACTTCGCCATCTCCGGCGATCACCTTCCCAAACATCTCCTCGTCCTCTCCGGCGACGTCCCGCTCATTCGCCCCGAAACCATTGCCGCCATCCGCGACCTCCACCTCGCCGAGCACGCCGCCATGACTATCCTCACCGCCGTCCCCGCCGACCCCACAGGCTACGGCCGCGTCATACGATCCAGCGCAGACGCACCCGAGGTCACCGCCATCGTCGAGCAAAAATCCCTCACCCCCTACCAGCTCGCCACACCCGAAATCAACTCCGGCATTTACTGCTTCGAAACCTCCAAGCTCTTCGCCAAACTCGATCTCCTCTCAACCAACAACGCCCATGGCGAGTTCTACCTTACCGACGTAGCCGCCATGCTCGTAGCCGACGGCGAACGTGTCGTAGCCGTCAAGGCCGACAGCGTCGACGAGGTCCTCGGAGCCAACACCATCGCCGAGATGATGCACCTCGATGCCGCCATGCGCCTGGCCACCGCCCGCCGTCTCATGGCCTCCGGCGTCACCATCTTCCGCCCCGAAACCTGCGTCATCGACGCCGCCGTCACCATCGCCCCCGACACCGTCATCGAGCCCTACGTCCAAATCCTCGGACCCACCCGCATCGGCTCCGACTGCCGCATTCGTTCCTACTCCGTCGTCCAGCACTCCACCATCGGCGACAACGTCACCATCCGCAACGGCTGCATCCTCGACCAGGCCGTCATCGGCGACGGAGCCATCCTCGGCCCCTACGCCCACCTCCGCCCCGACAGCAACATCGGCGAGAACGCCCACGTAGGCAACTTTGTCGAAACCAAAAAAGTCACCATGGGCAAAGGCTCCAAGGCCAACCACCTCAACTACCTCGGCGACGCCGTCATCGGCGCCGGAGTCAACGTAGGTGCCGGAGCCATCACCTGCAACTACGACGGCGTCCACAAGCACCTCACAACCATCGGCGACGGCGTATTCGTTGGCTCCGACTCCACCCTCGTCGCCCCCATCACCATCGGCAACGGAGCCTACATCGCCGCCGGCAGCTGCATCACCGAAGACGTCCCCTCCGACGCTCTCGCCCTGGGCCGCAGCCGCCAAGTCACCAAACCCAACTGGGCCGCCGCCAAACGAGCCGCCAGAGAATCTGCCAAAAACACCTGCTAGCCCTCAGTCACAATAGCTGCTGACTCGCACTTGTACTTGCACCTCCATTTGCACTTGCCTCTCTTGCTTGTCATCCCCGAAGGGGATCTGCTTTTGCCTGCAGTTAGCATTTGCGGTTGCCGTTGCTTTTTGCGATGCATACCGATGCATTGCAATAGCTCTCTCTTTGTCGTCATCCTGAGCGAAGGCGCGCAGCGCCGAGTCGAAGGATCCCTGTATTTCGCCTTTGCCGTTGCTTTTGCTTTTACCTTTTTGCAAAATCCAAAAATATCCACAGAAATATTCCCAAAAACTGCTTCAAACCGGGATTCCCCACCGCGGGAATCTACCCACCACCTTCACCACACAATCCACCACAATCTGTCCACAAAAACACCACCCGCAACACCCATCCCACCCCAAACCCCCTGAAAAATCACTCAAATTCAACCCAACCATCAAGCCCAAAGAAAATCCGCCGATAAGAGACAAAGCGCGACCGCGCAGTGGAGCTCCTAGCCGATGTCGCAAGAAAGAATCCTCGTAGTCGACGACGAAGCCCCCGTGCGCGACATCGTCGCCGCTCTTCTCGCCCGGAGCGGCTACACCGCCACCATCGCCGAGAGCGCCGACCAGGCCCTCACCTGCCTCCAGCAGGACCCCACCTACGACCTCGTCCTCACCGACATCATGATGCCCGGCACCGACGGCCTCCACCTCCTCGACCAGCTCACCGCCGATCACCCCAGCCTCCCCGTCGTCATGCTCACCGCCGTCCACGACATCCACGTCGCCACCAACGCCTTCCGTCGCGGCGCCATCGACTACCTCATCAAGCCCTTCGAGCGCGCCCAGCTCGAAAGCGTCGTCTCCCGCGCCGTTGAACATGGCCGTCTCCGCAAACAGAAAAATCTCTACCTCCACAACCTCGAAGACATGGTCTCCGCCCGCACCAGTCGCCTCCGTGAAGCCATGCAGGACCTCGAGCGCAGCTACGACATCACTCTCGAAGCCATGGGCGACGCCCTCGACCTCCGCGACCAGGAGACCGAAGGCCACTCCAAACGCGTCACCGCCTACACCATCGCCATCGCCCGCGCCATGGGCGTTCAGGCCGACGAACTCAAAGTCATCGCCCGCGGCGCCTTTCTCCACGACATCGGCAAGATCGCCACCCCCGACAGCATCCTGCTCAAACCCGGCCGCCTCAACCCCGAAGAGATGTCCATCATGCGCGAACACTGCACCCGCGGTTACGAGATGATCCGCAAAATCCCCTTCCTTCGCGAAGCCGCCGAGATCGTCTACGCCCATCAGGAACGCTTCGACGGCACCGGTTACCCACGCAATCTTCAAGGCAGCGAAATTCCTCTCGGCGCCCGCATCTTCGCCATCGCCGACACGCTCGACGCCATGACCTCCGACCGCCCCTACCGCAAAGGAACCAACTTCGCCGCGGCCAGCCGCGAAATCGCAAACTGCTCCGGCACACAGTTCGACCCCAGCATCGTCGCCGTCTTCCTCAACATGCCCCTCGACTCCTGGCCCCAGCTCCGCGCCGACATCGAGCGCATCACCCCTTCCGTTCTCTCATCCACCCTCTGCCGACCGCAGGTTGCCACATGGCAGGCAAGCCAACTAGCATCGCAGGCGCGAGGTGATTCCAATGAAACAGGCATTGAACCCTGCTGAGATCGAAGTCGTCCTTCACGCCAACCCCGGCTGGGCCCTACAGGAAGGAAAACTCACACGCGAGTGGACCTTCAAGGATTTCGTTCGTGCAATGGAGTTCGTCAATCAGGTTGCCGCATTGGCAGAAACCGCCGGGCACCACCCCGACATCGATATCCGCTACAACCACGTTCGCCTCGGTCTTTTCTCCCACGACGCCGACGGCATCACTAAGCGAGACGCCGCTATGGCCTCGCAAATCAATCAAAAGTTCTGATTATCAATGTTCGATCAGAGAAATTTTCTAATCTACTAAATTTCACACTTAAATTAAATTGGCACCAAAATTCTGTTTTTGGATTCAAGTGCCGTACTCGATTAGCCATTCAAACAATTTATAATCATATAGTTACATGAAAATGTGAGCTCTTTGCTTAACCCCTAAATGTAGGTAGTGAATACGTTTTTTCTATGGTGGAACGTATTTTTTCTGTGACGGCATCCATATTGTGGTATATTCAATTCATCGGAAGCGTGATTCGCCGCCCGAGAAGATTATCAGCCCGCATCACCGGCTGACACAAGTTGCGTCACTGGCCTCCCGGCACGAGCAAATTACCGTTCGTGCCGCCTTTTTTTTGCCGTGAACACACAGTTCCCCCACTTATCCTTCACATACCTTCCGCTCCATCAGCTAAGAAAAATCCCTGCAACGAACGCTGCCTAAACCGACAACGGGGATTTATCATACGGAACATGAAGCGAATACTTGGTTGCGTAGTGTTGGGTCTGGTCACAATGGCAGCATCGGCACAATGGACAAACCCCTCCGACGATGTCCCTGCCTACAACGCAAAAGCGCCATCCAAGCCACTTCCGCCTGTCCTTAGCGGCAATCAGCTAACCGGAATCTATTTCTCCCACCCCTACCAGGTAACCGCCTACAAGATGGCCGCCAAGATCCCTGAAGTCCTCCACCAGCAGCCCTGCTACTGCCATTGCGACCGTGCAATGGGACACAATAGCCTCCATAGCTGCTTTGAAGGAACTCATGGCGCAGCATGCTCAACCTGCATGAAAGAAGCGATATACGCCTATCAGAAGACAAAGAAGGGTCAAACCCCCGCCCAGATCCGCGCTGGCATCGAGCGTGGCGAATGGCAGTACGTCGATCTCGAAACAGCCGCCCTCTAACTGTTTTACCGAGACAGTTGCCGTTGCCTGTTCTTTGTTTGTCATCCCGTAGGGGATCTGCTGTTGCTTTTTCCTCTCCCAACCACAAGTGTCATCTCGACCGGAGCGAAGCGCAGTGGAGAGATCCCTGTATTTCGCCTTTGCCTTTGCCGTTGCCTGTTCTTTGTTTGTCATCTTGTAGAGATCTGCTTCTGTCCTCGCAGTTGTTCTTACTGGCAGCAGTCCGAAAAAGCTGTCAAACCCCAAACACCCCTAAACTACACATAAAAAACAACATAACGATTGCAAACAAGTTTCCCCAACCTGATAGAATAATTACAGATTCAAAAAGAGAAAGCCCCGGCCAAGCCGGGGCTTTCTTTTTATCCCATAAACCCTTTAGCACCAATATTTTGCAGGTAAACCCTTTAGATATAATATTTTACAGCCACCACACAAGCGCAACTATAACAAAACAAGTTGGTTCATACAAAATACCGCACCGAGGCAGGGGGTGAGGGGATAATTAATCCATTAACGGGAGTTTAAGTACCGCAGCGTATCCTCACGTCATGACTTGGGTCTTCTGGGCAATTCTCTCAGCCATCTTCGCTGCCGCAACCGCACTATTAGCCAAGGTAGGCGTAGCCGGAGTAGATTCTAACCTCGCGACCGCCATTCGCACCACGGTCATCGTGGTCTTCACCTGGGCAATCGCACTCAGTCTCGAGAGACACCACGGACTAGCCGAAATCGGTCGCCGAAGCTGGCTCTTCCTTGTTCTTTCGGGAATCTGCACCGGCCTCTCCTGGCTATGCTACTTCCGCGCGCTACAGATGGGACCCGCCTCGAGCGTAGCTCCGGTAGACAAACTCAGCGTAGTCCTCGTGATCCTTGGAGCGTGGCTCTTCCTCGGGGAGCACCTGACACCACTGAAGATCGGCGGAGCCTCCCTGATCACAATCGGAGCCGTAATCCTTGCCTTCGCCTAGCAGCTGTTGATAACGCAAGAGGTATACTGGTACTAGTTCTTTGCAAGGCCCAATGCATCGGCGTTGCTGCTCCAAATGGGGGCGTCACGGCTTCGACGGGATTGCTTGTGGCAG
>Ga0193753_10000739_pt1 | contig 30637 bp, 28 predicted proteins | sample H1c2metaG_FD_144925 | JGI IMG/M metagenome (GOLD analysis project Ga0193753, IMG submission 144925) | Soil microbial communities from a riparian zone of the East river system, Colorado, United States - H1c2 | ecosystem: Environmental > Terrestrial > Soil > Riparian zone | place: USA: East...
CCGACCGCAGGAGCCAGTTTTCTAATCTCCTCATCCACATACGAAGCCGTGAGCAGATTTTTCAGATTGAATATGCAGTCTTTAGCAATAACGATGTGCAGTGCGGGTGGTAAAAGAGATATGACAAGATCTGCATTTTTTATCAGCAAGTTTCTTTCCCCTGAATTTTCGACATTAACCTGCATGTGATGCACACAGGGAGACGGGATCCATTTCTTACGCATAGCTTCCGCATTTGCATCAGCAATAGTAAGTATCCAATTCTTTTCTGTGCAAATTCTGGTGAGATAATCTATGAGGCAGGTGGCTGATTTTCCCGCGCCAAAAAGGACGATGCTTTTCATATCCAATGATAGAACATTTCGGCCGATTGCGGTCTTGACAGCAGTCCGATTTTGTTCCCTGATGAATATTGCTAGTTTAAACGGATTTCGCCCAGATTGATGTGTTTGCCTTCCAGTATCTGAACTTTTTTTTCTGTGGGAACTCCATAAAATTCCTTAACAGCAAAAATCAATTTCCAGTCCCCGGGCTGAAGTTCCATTCCAAAATGGCCATCGTTACTGATAACTTTAACAGAATCTTCGCCTCTCACGGCGATGATGGCTGAAGATGCCATAGCGGGAGAAACCCTCCCTTCTATAGATCCATTATGTAATAAACGTTCTGCATGTATTCCAATCACCACGATGATGATGAGACAAAGCTCCAATATTCCTCGGCGCATCTTCCAATTTATTAAATCATTGAACAATCTGATTACCCATGACAATCACAGTCGATAGTGGAATTATGGAATTTGCATAGGAGGACGGAACTCCTACTGAATTTCAACTATTATGCCAATGATGTGGTATGTTATAATCTTAGCGGGAAATCAATGTTAACCGAACATTAATTGGAAGAGCCCGGCTCCGGCCGGTTCACATTGGCAATATGTATATGGGTACCTATTTTTGTGCCCCGAGTGCTCTTGGGGGCTTTAATGGTGAGTGCTTCTCCGGGCTCAAGATCATTAAAAGACAGGGTTTCCGTTCTAAAAACCTTCTCATTGTTTTGGATGTAGTCAATGATCACTTCAACCATTTCAATTTTAACAGGCGAATTATTGGTGACTGTAACGGGAAAACTGGATATGCCCCCGAATAAACCAGTAGAATAACGGCCCGTTGAGAGATTCAGATATTTTTCAGGATTTGCTTTGATACTCTGATAAAGCAATTCCGATTTGTTGATGGCGTCTTGCCTTAAACTGTCTTTTACCCTGATTTCAGCGAGTACAGCCTGTTCAGCTGCAATGGAATCTTTATTTACAGTGTTCACTATTATAACTTTCTTAACTGATCCGCTGTTCAGTTTCTTTGCTGTTCCATTTGTTTTCTTTACAGAATCCTGGCTCAACGCGGTTATTTCACTGTTTTGAATTACCGGATTGTTATATAGGGCTCCGGCTGCGTTTTCTTTTTTATCTCTGAATACCACCTGCCGCGGGACGGAATTATTTTGCGGATGATTTTCATCTGATGAGAAAAAATTTCTACGATCAGAAATAAAGAACCCAGTCATAATGCCGGCTCCAAACAATAGTATAATCGTGCTGACCCATAAAATTCTACCGGAATAGCGGACTGCGGCCGGGGGTTGTTTTTTATAAATTTCCGAAAAATCGTATCCGGATGCCGGGGTATTGGATGCTATGAACCCCGTTTCCTCCAAAATCAAATCTGACAACTGGTTTCCTGATTTTTTTTCGGCGGGCAGGTTGATATACACGGAGCGGTTGGTTACTGACCGCTGACCGTTGGCCGTTGATCTTTGACTATTCAGTGAATCTGGGATTTTTGTATTGGGAAAATCAGATACCTGGCTTTCAGTTTCAGATCCCTGGCTTTCAGTGTTTGTTCTTTTAAGAAAAAAATCTGCCTCCTGTTCGGGAACCGAAGGGGCAAACGACTTCAGTTCAGGAATTTCTCCGGGATATCTCCATGCGGCACTTTTTCCAACTACCCATATCAGGTCGTATGTTTTTAGAGACATACTCTTAACCTCGTCCACAGTAAATGGACCTGATTCCTTGTTATTACGAAGCAATAAATAGCTGCTCATGGTTTAGGGATAAATAGGGTAGGGCGCCTGTCAGTTACTCAAAAGTATAAAATTTATCGTTTCAAGCCCAGTTTTAGGCTGGAGGGATTGGGCTGAATGTTTAAACTATTTGAAAATAAGGGAAGTTGGATTGGGAACCCGTGTATATATAGCGGTTATATGCAAACCCGAAATGAAAGGATCGAAAAATCAGGCTAAAACGCTAGGTTTTAAGCATTAAGCATTTACTCTAGTAATAAAGAGGTGAAAATCTCAGTCCCTTTAGTTTACTCCATTCCAAGGCAGGTGCCGGCACTTTTGAAAACCTCGTAAGGTAGGCTGCAGCATTATAGATTGATGAATTCGTGGGAATACTATACAGATTCGCATCCGGGGCGAAATAAAACTTTCGGTACCTCGGGAAATCCGGAATTGTCATGCCGTTGATCGAAGAGGGATTAGACCTGGCACCAATCATGCCTTCGGCCCCGTATCCTGCGCTCAAATTCAGCCAATACGGAAATCCACTGTTGGTTGGTAAAAACGACGCCACATTAAATGATAACCAATAAGTCTGTCCATTGTAATCTTTTAACATGCGTGATAAAAAACCCGTTCCCAGTTCAGCAGGATAATATTTTGCATATGGAGACATATGAAAGGACCATTTCATTGAAATTCTTTGTTGATTCCAACCCTTTTGCTGGGCTGCAAACAATGCCGCGCCAAAAATATTAGCTACCATATCTCCTTTCGAAAATCCCCATTTGGAAGAGAATCCATCGAAGACTTCAATGATCGACATATATCCCAATGCCGTTAATCCGCCAACGGCAATAGAAGTGTTATTGTTTACACCGCACCATCGCATCAGGTCGTATTGAATGGCTCCAATATTATAAGCCGTGGTAGCATGTCCGATTTTATCCATCTGCAGCCACTCTCCATTGTCGTTAAAGAAATGAAAATGACTTCTGGGGTGTTTACGGTACCATAAAAAATATAGTCCCGCAGAAATAGCAATACCCGTTGCCACTTCCGTAATTACAACCGCTTTCAGCCTGTCAGGGTGGTACACAGTACTGGGCGGAAGAAAAATATCCTGGGCAATGCCCGTCATGGATGAGACCAGCAGACAGATGGTGACCAGTGGTCGCGCTATGATGTTTCTTCGTCCGAAATCAAATGAAAAAGCGTCCGGCAATCAGCAAGAATTTTATAGGGGTGTGAATGAAAAGTAAGATTTGGTTCATGTAAAAATCAATATCTTAGGTTCAAATTTAAAGCAAGTTTTATGGATGCGGTGATTCTGGCAAAAGTGAATAATTGGCTAACGGGGAATTATGACCAGGAAACCAAAAATGAAATCATACGGCTGCAAAAAGAAAACCCTGCTGAACTGACAGATAGTTTTTATCAGAACCTCGAATTCGGAACCGGTGGACTTCGTGGAATTATGGGCGTCGGCACAAACAGGATCAATAAATATACGATCGGAATGGCCACGCAGGGGTATTCTAATTACCTGATAAAATCTTTCCCAAATAACCAGGTAAAGGTCGCTTTAGCACATGACAGCCGAAATAACAGTCGTTTTTTTGCAGAAACTGCAGCAAAAGTTTTCGCAGCCAACGGCATTAAAGTTTTTCTTTTCCAGTCACTCAGACCCACACCCGAACTCAGTTTTACCATCAGGTACCTGGGTTGTCAGGGTGGTGTAGTTTGTACGGCTTCTCATAATCCGAAAGAATACAATGGATATAAAGCTTACTGGAATGACGGGGGACAACTGGTTCCACCACATGACCACCTGGTTATTCAAGAGGTTGAAAAAATAGCATCTGTAAATGAAGTGAAATGGACGGGCGGCGAGTCGAATATTACCATGATTGGTAAGGAAATGGATGAGGCCTACATCAGTATGGTTAAAAATCTTTCGATTAATCCGGACATCATCGAAAGGCAACATAATCTATGTATCGTGTATACTCCGATTCATGGTACCGGCATTAAATTGGTTCCCGAAGTGTTGCAAAGATTCGGATTCAGCAATGTGCACGTAGTGGATGAACAGGCTGCTCCCGATGGCAATTTTCCAACGGTGGCATATCCTAATCCCGAAGAAAAGGAAACGATGAGACTGGGCCTGAAAAAAGCCAGAGAAATTGACGCGGATATTTTACTGGGAACCGATCCTGACGCGGACCGCGTAGGGATCGGTATCAAGAATGACAAGGGAGAATGGATACTGATGAATGGAAATCAGACAGCTGTACTGGCATTTAATTATATGATCGAAGCCAGAAAGGAAAAAGATATCGCCCAGCCTAATGACATGGTCATAAAAACCATTGTGACTACCGACATGATAGATGAAATCGCGCGCCAGTCAAATATTCAGTGCTACAACGTACTGACCGGATTCAAGTGGATCGCTGAACTGATCAAAGAGAAGGAGAAGTCAGAAAATTATGTAATCGGCGGAGAAGAAAGTTATGGACTTATGATCGGAGATAAACTTCGTGATAAAGACGCAGTCAGTGCGGTCGCTATACTTTGTGAAATGGCGGCTTATGAGAAAAATAAAGGAAAATCACTTTATAATAAACTGATTGATCTGTATCTGAAGTTTGGTTTTTATAAAGAATTCCTGATTTCAATCACAAAAAAAGGCATGGACGGGCAAAAGCAGATTGCCGATATGATGTCCGTTTACCGTAATCAGCCACCCCCGGCCATTCATGGCTCAGATGTTATTCAACTGCTGGATTATCAAACCAGCACAGGCAGAAATCTGAAAACTGGTGAAACCTGGAATATCACTTTACCAACAAGCAACGTACTTCAATTCTTATTGGAAGACGGATCTAAAATCTCCGCCCGTCCCTCCGGAACTGAACCGAAAATAAAATTCTATTTCAGCGTCCATACAAAATTGGAAAGCCGCTCCGCATTCGACGCTACGGATACTTTGCTGCAAAATAAAATAGACGCTATCATTGCAGAATTGAAATTGAATTAATCCTGTTACACGTGATAAGAATATGAAAAGAATATTTCTATTGCTGAGCTCTTGCCTGCCAGCTTTGACCGGTTATTGTCAGATAAAATTACCGGGGATTTTTGGGGATCATATGGTGATTCAGCGTAGTCAGCCGGTTCCTATATGGGGATGGTCATCGCCGAATGAAAAGGTCATCGTAAATTTTAACCAGCAACAAAAACAAGCCATCGCTGATAATAATGGAAAATGGCGGGTAAACCTCGACCCGGAACCTGCCGGTGGCCCGTTCGAATTGGGCATCCAGGGTAAAACCAGTGTCGTCATTCACGATGTGTTGGTGGGAGAAGTCTGGCTCTGTTCGGGTCAGTCAAACATGGAATTTCAATTAAAATCCGTAAAAGATGCGGATTCCGAAATCAGTACAGCCGGATTTCCCGAAATACGCCAGATCAAAATTCCACTGACCGTCAGCAGCACAGCCAAGGACGACATACCGCCTGCAAACTGGATCGTCTGTTCCGCAAAGACTTCCGGGGATTTTACTGCTGTAGGTTATTTTTTCGCGAAGGAATTGGTAAAGCGCTTGCACGTGCCCGTGGGATTGATCAATTCAACATGGGGCGGCACTATGATAGAATCCTGGACAAGCCGCGAAGCATTTGAAAATAGCCCGGCATTCAAATCAATAGCTGCCTCCATGAATGGCAAGGACATCGGACCGGTTATCAGGGAAAGGCAATTGAAGATCGAGCGTCAGGTCAGATCCATTGAAAAAAATATTCATGACTCAATCCCTGAAACTGATTGGAAAAATCCAACTTATAATAGCATGGACTGGCCAGCCATCAGTGTCAATTCCATATGGGAAAATCAGCCGTTGGGATTATCGGGACTGGATGGTATCGTTTGGTACAGAAAGGAGATTGATCTTGATTCCGCTGCTGCGAATAATCCTTTGACCCTTTCTCTCGGAAAAATTGACGACAACGATGAAACCTATGTGAATGGCGTTTGGGTTGGATCCACTAAAAACTGGGAGGAGAAAAGGATGTATCATGTTCCCGTTTCTGTATTCAGGACCGGAAAAAACCTGATAGCTGTTCGGGTAGAAGATACAGGCGGCGACGGTGGTTTTTATGAAGATTCTTTAGCTGTAAATCTGAAAACTGAAAACGGTGTTGTGCCATTAGGGGATAATTGGCATTTTCGTGTTGCAAAAATTGGAGGTAATGGTGGTGGCATCGGACCCAATGATTATCCAAGTCTGTTATTTAATGCGATGATCAATCCTTTGATTCCATATGCTATCCGGGGTGTTTTATGGTATCAGGGAGAAGCCAATGCCGGGCGTGCGTATCAATACCGCACGGCCTTCCCTCTGATGATTACAGACTGGAGGCAACATTGGGGTCAGGGAAATTTCCCTTTTTATTTCGTGCAGCTGGCCAGTTTCAATGCGGAAAATGGGAACAGTGAAAAAGGAAGCAGCTGGGCGGAACTTCGCGAAGCTCAGACATATGCGTTGAATCTAAAGGCCACCGGTATGTCCGTAACCGACGATATAGGAGAGCCGAACGACATTCATCCGAAAAATAAAAAAGATGTGGGTTTACGTCTGGCTGCGATAGCACTGAATAATATTTATGGTAAACCCATGGAGTATTCCGGTCCGGTTTATGAATCCATGCTGATACAGGGAAATAAAGTGATATTGGATTTTACGCATACAGGCAGCGGGCTGATGGTGAAAGATAAATATGGCTATATCAGGGGATTTGAGATCGCCGGTTCAGATCAGCACTTTCATTACGCAAAAGCCTTTCTGGAAAATAATAAAGTCGTGGTATATGCCAATGAAGTGGCTTCCCCTGTGTCCGTCCGGTATGCCTGGTCTGATGACAACGGAGATGCCAATCTGTACAACTTTGAAGATTTTCCCGCCGTTCCTTTCCGCACCGATCAATGGAAAGGTATTACGGAGGGGAAGGTTTATGAGATCGGGAAACCATAACACAAGTATGGAAGAATGGAAGTATGGAAGACTGGAAGTGAAGTGAAGTAGTAAGTGTAGGTTTCTCTACTTTCATACTTCCATACTTCCATTCTTCCATTCTTGTGTTGTGTTAAAGTACCCTCTCGCTAATGACCCCGCTCTTCTTATTTTTAATGATCAGTTTCTTCGCACCGTAGTGGGTCGTTTCTTCTTTAATCAGATAATGATCCTGGTCATATTCAACGAGATTACTGGGTTTTGTCAGACCCGTCTGACCACGCCATATATCCAACTGCACCGGTTCCCAGAGTTTTGTTTTGGCAGATTTGTAGGCCGCATCAAGGACTGAATTCACAACATAACCATCATAAAAAGTTTCCTTTGGATCAATTCCTTTTTCAATGGCGTTGAACATATCAGTAAACATATGATTATATCCCAGGTCATTCATTTCATCACCGACTGGAAATAACCAACCCGAATTGGATTCAGCTTTTTCTGCCAGGTAATCACCTCCTTTACCAGTCGTAAACATTTCAAATCCCGTTCTTAAAAAATTATTGATCCAGATGGTCCCTTCTGTGCCCATTACTTCGTCCCGGAGATCAAGGCCTCCGCGAAATGTCCAGCTTACTTCGAACTGACCAATCGCTCCGTTTTCGTACTTCACAAGACCGATGGCGTGGTCCTCTGCCTCTATGGGCTTTACCTGGGTATCAGCCCAACACATCACTTCAACCGGCTTGATGTCCTTGCCGATAAAACCACGCGCTATTTCCACGCAGTGGCATCCGAGATCCAGTATGCAGCCGCCACCAGCCTGTTCCAGATCCCAGAACCAGTCACTGTGAGGACCTGGATGAGTTTCTCTGGACTTTGACCACAGAATTCTGCCCAATGCGCCGTTTTTAACACTTTCCAGTGCCTTTAAAAATTTAGGAGTGTATACCAGGTCTTCCAGATATCCATTGAAAATGCCGGCCTTTTCCACCGCCTCCAGCATTCGTTTTGCTTCTACTGCATTTCTTCCCAATGGTTTTGTTGTAATAACTGCTTTCTTATGTTTACAGCATAACATCACAGCTGCTTCATGAAGATTGTTCGGAAGGGAAATACAAACGACATCTACATCAGGATGGGCAACTGCTTCTTCCATTGCGATTGTCCAATGAGGACAACCGTAATCGGAGGCAAATTTTTTAGCAGACTCTTCCCGCCTGGAATAAATACTGACGATACGATCACGGCTTCGCTGACCGTGTAATGATTCGGCATAAAACCGGCCGATAAACCCGGACCCTAACATGGCAATTCTCATACATTCAGTTTAAAGATTAAAAAATTTAAGCGGAAACACCCAAGTTGGAAACCGATTTTTTTTCACGGAAAAATAAAATAAAATAAATCAGTACCCCTAAGGCAATATAAGCTGGCACGAACCAGATCCTGGTCCAGTTGTGGCCCGCAGGGCTTGCATAGTTGTCCACTACGAATCCGGAAAAATAAGTTCCGATAAACATACCCAGTCCGTAAGTTGCAAAAGTAAACAGCCCCTGCGCCGCGTTCTTGATAGCAGCACCCGCTTTCTTTTCCGTATACATATATCCGGTAACAAAAAAGAAATCATAACACACACCATGCAGTATGATTCCGGCATAGAGCATCCACAGATTCGCGTCTATATTACCGTATGCGAAACAAACATATCGTAGTATCCAGGCCACCATTCCCATGATCAGCATTTTTTTAACACCGATTCGATTGAAGAGAAAGGGGATCGCAAGAATGAAAATCGCTTCCGAAAACTGACCGTAAATCATTTTGGAAGCAGCCCCCTGCATACCTATTTCATTCAGGAAGGCATTGGCAAATCCATAGTAAAAGGAAAGAGGAATACATACCAGGATGGCTGCGATAAAAAATATCAGGTACGCTCTGTTTTTAAATAACACGAATGCATCTGTTCCCAGTGCCCTGGCAGCAGTTGCTTCGCCGGCTGTTGCTTTGGGGGGAGTATTCGGTAAGGCAAAACTAAATATTCCCAGCAGGGCAGAAGCGCCCGCAGCGAGATAAAAAGTATTGATGATTTGTCCTGTTTTTTCCCAGTCCAGCATTCCAATCAGCTTGCCGGCAACGATCCATCCAAGAGTTCCAAAAACACGTATCCAGGGAAATTGTTTTCCCGGATCACTCATCTGATAAAAAGCGATGCTGTTCGATAAAGCGATCGTTGGCATATACAAGAGGGAATAAACCAGGATGATCCAGTAGAACGGACCATTCAAAGTAACCGTTGAAGCCAGAAAAAGCAGAACGGCTCCGAGCAGGTGCAATACACCCATGATCCGTTGTGCGGCAAAATAACGATCTGCCACAAGGCCAACTATAAATGGAGAAATCATTGTTGCGATGGCCAGTGCACTGTAGGCGGCTCCAATCTGTACGCCCGAAGAATGCAGATTGTTACCCATATATGTACTCATGGTAACGTACCAGGAACCCCAGATAAAATATTCAACAAACATCATCAGGCAAAGCAGTACGGAAGAATTTTTCTTCATGCAGGCGATTTTTAGATATGGAAGCCTTTGAACTGAAAAGTTACAAATGAAAAGACGCATTGTAAAAAATTCTTCAATTATCTTGCAGCTATGAGGGTGTTGTCCGATTCATACAGACACAAGGGACTTAGAAAACAATTGGTAGAAGGAATCCGCAACAAGGGTATCACAGATGACCGGGTTCTTCGGGCCATTCTGGAGATACCCAGGCATTTCTTTATCGATTCCGCTTTTGATCAGATTGCTTATGAGGACAGGGCATTTCCAATCGAAGAGGGGCAGACTATTTCTCAACCATATACAGTTGCTTACCAGACACAGTTGCTGGACGTAAAACCGCATGAAAAAGTGCTTGAAGTGGGAACCGGCAGTGCTTACCAGGCCGTTGTATTGGCGATCATGGGTATGCAGGTCTATACAATCGAAAGACAAAAGCAGTTATACGATCGCAATAAACAGTTCTCTTACCTGCGCGGTTTTCCTTCTATCCGTTATTTCTATGGAGATGGATATCAGGGCCTCCCAACCTATGCGCCATTCGATAAAATTATTGTTACTGCCGCTGCTCCTGTGGTACCGGAAAAACTTCTGGAACAATTAAAACCAGGAGGTATAATGGTGATCCCGGTCGGCGAAGGAAAAATCCAGCAAATGCTTCGCATCCATAAAGATGAAAAAGGTGCAATACATGAAGAGATATTTGATAACTTTTCCTTTGTGCCGATGCTGCAGGGAAAAAACATATGAAAGCGTAAAGCTTAAAGCGTAAAGCAATTGTCAACAAAAATGACTCCGGAGAGAGAAGAAAGGCTAAAAAATGTTTTACACAAACGACAGCCGGACCTGACGGTTGTGCTGGAGAATGTATTTGACCCCCATAATATTTCTGCGGTGATGCGTACCTGCGATGCGGTAGGCATTCAGGATATGTACGTACTGAATACAAAAATCAGCAAACACAAAAAATGGGGCGCCAAAAGCAGCAGCAGTGCGGCCAAATGGTTAACTGTGCACGAACATTCAGACGCATCTGTTTGCTTCGCGGAACTCAGGAAAAAATTCCCCCTCATTCTTACGACCCATCTTTCATCTTCCGCTGTATCATTATATGAAATTGATTTTACAAATCCCGTTGCCCTGATTTTTGGAAATGAACATGATGGAGTCAGTGAAGAAATCCGGGCGCTGGCCGACGGTAATTTTGTAATACCCCAGGTAGGGATGATTCGGTCGCTCAATATTTCTGTTGCATGCGCCGTCAGTCTGTATGAAGCCTTCCGCCAGAAACAGGCGGCTTCACACTATGATAAAATCAAATTGACGGAGGCTGATCAGCAGGCACTATGGAAAAACTGGAGTATCAACATGTAAAGGCTAACCGAACAAGATTCATTTGGCCAATTCCCGCAGGCTCTCCTCATCGTGGATCTTTCTCAAATGCGCTTTTTCCTTCAGGGCATGTATACTTACATTCAATTCAAATCCAATTAAAAGGATCATTGCATTGAAATATACCACGACCATAAGAATCAGGATCGTGCCGATGGAGCCATACACTTTATTATAGGTTCCGAAATTATTTACCCAGAATGAAAAAAGAAAAGTAAGCACGATCATCAGGATGGTCGCCAGCGTGGTACCTGGTGAAATCAAGCGCCATTTTTTCTGAATGGAAGGCGCATGCCGGTAAATGAAGGCAATCGTAAAATAGAACAGAGGAATAATCACGACCCATCGAAGTGATTTGACAAGTCCTTTCATTGATCTCCGGTGCACATTTAACGCTTTGAATATATATTTTAAAAGTTCGTCCTGTGTAACCAGGATCACAATACAACCAATCAGCAATAAAATCATGACCAGTGTAAGTCGAATAGCAATCAGCCTGTTTTCGAAAAAATTCTTGGGAGCCTGAGGGGGAAGAGATTTATTGAAGGATCGCATCAAACCAATCATCGCATTCGATGCATAATACAAGGCAATAAACAGTCCGATCGATAATAACCCGCCCCGTTGCTTATTTAAAAAGTCATTCAGAAAATTTGAAACCAACGAAAATGTGTTTTGATTGGGCGTTATTTCTCTGGTCAGTTGGAGAAGCTGATAAGTGAGTTTTTTTGAAACAGGCAAATAAGGTATCAGGGTACACAGAAAGATAGTTGCAGCCGGAATGGCCATTAAAAAACTAAATGCGATCGACCGGGCGCGATCATTCAATCCGACTTTCTTTACCTGGTTCTTGAAAAAAACAACCACATCATATAATGGAAGGCCCTGGAATCCCGGAAGGAAAATGCTTTTGCTTTTTAACGAAGCATATCGGTAAGGGTAAGAAGTTTTAATGAATTTATCCAGGATGGTCATGGGTTTCCTTTTGACTGCTGACCAATCCGCATTTCTTCGTCCAGTGCTTTTTGATATTCTTTGGCAAATTTCAAATGCTCGGGAAACGTTTCCGCAAAATTCGAATATCCTGAGAAATCCGGTTTCGCAACAAAATACAAATATTTAGTTGCAGGGGCATTCAACACGGCGTCCAAAGATTCCATGGAGGGTGTACAAATAGGACCGGGGGGTAGCCCGGCATTCATATACGTATTATAAGGCGATTCTACCAGCAAATATTTCTCGTATACTCTTTTCAGATCGAACCGGCGCAGTGCAAATTTAACCGTCGGATCAGCCGACAGACGCATGCCCGTCCGGATCCTGTTGAGATATACACTGGCGATTTTTGGTTTATCGTCCTTGCGCGTTGTCTCCTCTTCCACAATGGAAGCCAGTATATAAGCTGTTGTACGATTCAGACCATGGTCGGACGCTTCCTGCAAACGGTCAGGCGTCCAATAAGCTTGTGCGGCAACTTCCATTTTTTTGAAAATCCTGGAAGGGGTTGTATTCCAGAAATAGGTATATGTATTAGGGAAAACCATGGTCATAAAAGTATTTGTATCAAGTCCGTAAAACTTCAGCGTATCCGGATTACTTATATAACGCATAAAAAGGAGGGAATCGCATTCGAATTTTCTTCCGATCAGGCCGCCCAGGTCTTCCCGCGTACGCAATTTGGTAATCACCAGGTTGACCGGGACCTGTCTGCCATTTTTAAGCATTTTAAGGATGTTCAGAAGATTTGTTCCTTTTCGGATTTCATATTTTCCCGCTTTTATGTTAGCAGGATAAGAAACCCGGTTTCCCAGCCATTTAAACAAAGCCGGATGTTCAATCACATCATCCTTTTTCAGCATGGAATCCAGTTCTTCATAATTCATTCCGGTATGAATATAAAGGTCATGACTGGCGCTTCTAAAAGCAGTTCCGGGACCCAGAATCAGGTAGGCCCCGATTATCATAAACAACAAGACCAGACTAAATAAAAGGAGAAGCAGTTTCTTCACGTGTATTTGGATTATTTACCAAAATAAACAAAAAACCCCGTCATTGGAATGCGGGGTCTTAAATATTGTATGTAAGATTATTTCTGCTGGAGTGGCGTTCCGGGTACCGAAGTGGAAGTGGGAGCTGCCTTCACATCCCTCACTTTATTGGAAGCCGCTTTTGGTATGAATACGGTTGAAAACAAACAAAGGATAACCACGGCAGCGGCCAGTATCCAGGTTCCTTTCTCCAACACATCGGTCGTTTGTTTAACGCCCATGAACTGGTTGCTGAATCCCGCCACGTTTCCCGCAAGACCACCACCTTTTGGATTCTGAACCAGGATAATCAAACCCAGTAAACCACAGGCCAACAACAGGATAATAACAAAAAATATCATGGTAAGGACGCTTTTAATTGTTCAATTCTGGACGCAAAATAAGCGCTTTTAGGGGGATAAATCAAACTTAATTTCTGGAAGAGCGCAATGGCATTCTCATACATCCCTTGCTTGGCAAGCACTTCAGCCATGGACTCCGTGAGGATATCCCTTTCCTCAATGGAATGAGCTGCAAAATGGCGGATCTGTTCGTTTACTTTTTCGTCTTCCTTTTCTGACGAAGGGCGCGGAGGAAGCTTTTTCATCACTTTCAACCAGTCAGTAAAGCTTTTCAACTGCTTGCCAAATTGATCCGGTGGATTGTCTTCCAAAATCAGCTTGATACCCTGAGAAGCAAAATAATCCACCATATGATATGGCGTAAAAACAATGGAATCCGCATTTTTCGCATTCAATGAAGAAAGTAGTTTTTGATGCTCCCCAAATCGTTCGGACAGTTCCTGCATCTGACCATTTGCTCCTGTTTCAGAATCGTCTGAATATTCAACCGGCTCGCCCGTATTGTCCGGGTCATAATCAGATAATTCGTCAGAATTTTCATTTTCGTACAGCGATATCTCCGTTTCCACAGGTTCTTCCAGCGGACGGTCGAAGGCATCATAATCGTGCTCATCCGTTTGGTAAGGTGCGTCTGCGGATACCTGATTTTCGGTAATAAGGGCATTTTCGATCATCCCGGAATTCTCTATGTTGAAGCTATCGACCTTATTCACGGCATTCTCGTCAACCACTATTTGCTCTGTTCCTGCTTCTGGTACCTTATTCACTACATTCTCGTCAACCAAAGTTTGCTCTGTTCCTGCTTCTTGTACCTTATTCAAAGCATTCTCGTCAGCCAAAGTTTGCTCTGTTCCTGCTTCTTGTACCTTATTCAAAGCATTCTCGTCAGCCACTATATGTTCTGTACCCACTTCTACTAACATACTCTCATTTTGTCCGGCAGGCATCGCTTCTTCGACTATTTTGTCAGACACAAAAGGAATCTGTTCCAGGGGCTCGTCAAATGCATCCAAATCATGATCATGATCCGCTTTTTTTACTACTATTTCTTCAAAAACGCCATATTCATTTACAACTTCTTCCAGCGTTCCATATTGATCGCTGTCCGTTGCGGTGCTATTGCCGGGATGCGGGTCAGCGTTCTGCAATTTGAAATCCTGTACCGCTTCAGGTTTGAATTGTACCTCTTCCTTTGTAACTGCTTTCGGCTCTCGTTGTACTTCTTTCTTTGCAACTGCTTCAGGTTCCGGTTGTATTTCTTCCTTTGCTGAAAGGGCGGCTTCGGGTGCCTCAGCTGTTTCATCCACCATGTCAAGTGGTTGGATATTATATTTCGCCATCAGCTCATCAAAGGATGTTACTGTTTGGGATCCCGGTTCTGCATATTGAAAAGTTTCTTCTGAACGCACAGGATCTGAGTTCTGTTTTTCCTCCAGTATTTCTTCCGTTTCATCATCTAATTCGTCCCTTTCCGAAACAGGTTGTTCAATCGGAGTATAAGATTCAAACGTATAGTTGCTTTCTTCCTGGATAATATCCAGTGTTTCTTCAGGATATTCTTCAAAAACTGATTCATCCTCATCCCGTGTTTCCTTTACATGGGAAAAGCTTTCTGCCGGTTGGAAATGATTGCCGTCGTCCAGAAGGCTTTGGAGCCAGAATGGATTATTAAAATACAGGGCAGTACGCATGCTTTCTATTTCATAGCCCGGATCGTCCTGCAATTTTAATTTTTTTGCCAGTAGAAAATGACCCGCATTAAAAGAAGGAAATTCCCTGATCACTTCATATATTTCATCCAACGAAACCAAAGCCAGGTCTTGTTTTCCAAATATGGCATCTAACAGGGATGGCAGGCCGCTATTCATCTTAATTAATTACCAGTTTGAAAATAAACGGTTGAACATGTCATCCGTTAGCTGCTGAATGATCTGAGGCAACAAAGTGACTTCCGCATCCGTAAAACTCTGTGATGCCGGGAAATCAAAATTCCGGGAAATATCCGTCTCAAAATCAGGGGTTCCTAATTTTTGTTCATTCAAACGGTTTTTCAATGCCATATGAACTGAAACAGTGAGGCGGTTAATAGAAGCCGCCTGGTTCGATACACCGGCGGTTGAAATATCATACGCTGAAACATAAGCCGACACATCATAGTCTGCATCCTCAGTTTGTATCTGTGTTAGTTTGGTCTGGCTGCTGATTTTCTGTTTTAATTTATCAGTCAGCTGGGGACTCAATTGCGGATCTACATAGCGGGCCCGGTTTTCTATGAATCCGATATGAATGGATTTCACTTCCGGCGGTATGGAAACATCTTTAAAAGAATATACCCCGCAGGCATTTACAAATAAGAAAATAACCATCAGACAAATGCTTTGCCGGATATACCTATTAAAAAAATTGTCCTTATTCACTGATATCATATTCTTTTAATTTTCTGTACAGTGTTCTTTCACTGATACCAAGATCAGACGACGCATCTTTTCTTTTTCCTTTATGTTTCTTCAGTGCTTTTACAATCAGTTCCTTCTCCTTATCCATGATACTCAGCGATTCTTCCACTTCCTCATGATGCTGGATTTCATTGTTGCCGTTTCCATTATTATGAATCACCACCGGTTGGGATTGAAAAGCAGAGGAAACCGCATTGCCGGTATAGTGTTCCTGCGGTTTGAGTTCTTTCATTTCCCGGGAAAACGCTTCCTGTGCATCAGCCGCCAGAGAAGGATTTTTTAATATTTCAAGGAACATTTTTTTGAGCTCTGTTACATCTTTCTTCATATCGAAGAATAATTTATACAGGATTTCCCTTTCATTGGAAAAATCGTTTGGAGCCTGCGTGTGCGCCGATGGTATCACCATGGGCAGGCGGTTCACGGGATTTTCCGGAATGAATCTACGCAATTGTTGTGCACTAATCAGCTTGTCTTCCGACAAAACGGAAATCTGTTCAGCAATATTCTTTAACTCCCGAACATTTCCCGGCCAGCTGTACTGGATTAACAGATTTTTTGCTTCCTCATCCAATTGTACAGGGGTCGTTTTATAACGTTCAGCGAAATCAACTGCAAATTTTCTGAATAAAAGCGGAATATCTTCTTTTCGGTCGCGCAGGGAAGGTACGCGGATAGGAACTGTACTTAACCTGTAATACAAATCTTCGCGGAATCTTCCCCGGTCTGTTAACTGGAGAAGGTCCTTATTCGTGGCAGCAATTACGCGAACATCTGTTTTTTGCACTTTGGATGAGCCGACGCGGATAAATTCACCCGCTTCGAGTACCCTTAATAATCTGGCCTGGGTGCCCAGGGGCAATTCTCCGATTTCGTCCAGAAAAATAGTTCCTCCATTGACCGTTTCAAAATATCCCTTGCGCGAATCGACAGCTCCGGTAAAAGATCCCTTTTCATGACCGAATAATTCAGAATCAATCGTTCCTTCCGGTATGGCGCCGCAGTTTACGGCGATAAAGGGGTTGTGTTTCCTCGCGGAAAGTGAATGAATAATATGGGAAAAAGCCTCCTTACCAACACCACTTTCTCCATTTATCAACACCGTCAGATCCGTGTTCGCTACCTGAACCGCCACACTCAATGCAAAATTGAGCTCCGGCGCATTTCCAATGATGCCAAACCTGTTTTTTATTGCCTGAAGTTCCATGTTTAAAAATTTAAGGTTGCTTCCCTTTACTCAAATCGCTGTACCAATCAGGGTACCTCCGGTGGATTGTACGATTCTCAAAATCGCATAATCGCCTTTTTGCAGGGTGAACCCCTCTTTCGGAAAAACAACAACTTTATTTTGATCATTCCTGCCCATCCATTCCGATTGGCTCCGTTTCGAATCTCCCTCTATCAGTACTTTGGAAACCGATCCAATATCATTTCTGTTGGACTCTTCTGAAATTTTTCTTTGCAGTTTGATGATTTCTTCCAGTCTTCTTTTCTTTTCTGCTTCCGGAATATCATCAGGATACCTCTTAGCCGCCAGGGTTCCCGGCCTTTCTGAATAAAAATACATATAGCTGAAATCAAAGCGGCTTTCCATGATCAGGGAAAGTGTCTGCTGATGATCAGCCTCCGTTTCACCACAAAAACCTGAAATGATATCGGTACTGATACCACAGTCAGGTATCAGATCCCTGATTCGTTTAATTCTGGATAAATACCATTCCCTGGTATAGGTCCTGTTCATGCGTTGGAGAACCGTTGTCGAACCACTCTGGACAGGCAAATGAATATAGTTACAGATATTTTCAAAGCGTGCAATCACATGCAACACGTCATCAGTGATATCTTTCGGATGCGAAGTAGAGAAACGGATACGCAGCAGGGGAGATATCTTAGCCACATTTTCTAGCAGTGCGGAAAATCCTACGGCTTTTTCTCCATCCAACCCGGAATGCCAATGGTAGCTATCTACATTTTGTCCGAGTAGCGTGACTTCCCTGTATCCGTTTTCAAAAAGATCCTGACACTCCGCGAAGATCGATCCCGGGTCCCGGCTTCTTTCCCTGCCCCTCGTAAAAGGAACTACGCAAAATGAGCACATATTATTACATCCCCGCATGATACTTACAAAGGCATTCACCCCATTACTATTCAATCGCAATGGAGAAATATCAGCATAAGTCTCTTCACGGCTAAGCAAAACGTTCACAGATTTTTGCCCGCCTTCTGCTTCTTCAATCAAAAGGGGCAGGCTCCGGTAAGCATCCGGACCTACAACCAGATCTACCAGTTTTTCTTCTTCCAGAAATTTGGATTTCAGCCTTTCCGCCATACAACCCAACACGGCAATCAGCATGGAGGGATTGGCCCTTTTAATCTGTCGGAAAATATGAAGCCTGTTGCGAATGGTCTGCTCTGCTTTTTCCCGAATGGAACAGGTATTGATCATGACCAGATCAGCCTCGGTGTAATCTCTTGTTGCGGTAAATCCGGCCCCCTGCAGAATAGACGCAACCACTTCGCTGTCTGCAAAATTCATGGCACACCCATAGCTCTCTATGTAAAATTTCCGGACAGCGTCCGTTTCCAAAAGGACTTCAGGTGAAAAACTTTCGCCTTGTCTTGCCTCATCATGCGCCTTAGTGAGTATTTCCATTTCCATTTCGAACCTTTGCGATAGTAAAATTAATCAAAACAAAGGAATAAATGACAGGATGACAGGTTAGGCCTGATCCCTGATCACTCGAAGTCCTTTATCAACTTTGATCATTTCCTGAAACATTTCATGGAGGCCATTGTTCAGGACTTCAGTCGGAACGAAAACACCCTCTTTAATATGGGATGCGAAAAATGGAATGGGGAGGGACTCTGTTACCGGAACCATTTTTAATGTTGTGAGCACCTGCTTAAACATTTGAGTCGCCCGGGTACCTCCGGCCAGACCGCCGTAACTTACGATGCCCACCGTTTTATAGGCCCATTCTTTAAATAAAAAGTCTATCGCATTTTTTAATGGCGCTGTGTATCCATAATTATATTCCGGTATCACGAAGATAAATGCCTCTCCTTCTGAAATTTTGCTGCTCCAGTCCTTCGTATGTTGCCTGGTATAATTCTGAAACCGGGGATGATGAGGTTCATCCAGAAAAGGCAGATTGATCTCTTGCAGGTCCAGGTGCTCGATCTGAAAGGCGGGATTGGATTGCAGTTCTTCAATTACCCATTGGCTGATGTATATGCCTTTTCTCTCCGGTCTTGTACTGGCAGTAATAATCTTTAGATTTATCATTTACTATTTTGGAGCGGAAGACGGGACTCGAACCCGCTACCTACAGCTTGGGAAGCTGTCGCTCTGCCAGGTGAGCTACTTCCGCATACGATCTTTCAGCCAGCTTTCCTTCAGCGGCAGCAACCATTTTTCTTCCAGTTCCTTTTTAGTCTGAACAGTATTATTAAAATAAATAGTATCCCTGGAAATAAATTGGTTTTCTTCCGCGAAATCCAGTTGGGAAATGGGTAATAACTGTACTTTCCCTTCAATCAGGAAAGCAAGTAACAACCTGTCGAATAACTGAACCTTGAATTTTTGTTCAATGGATTTCATGAGGCGTACGGATGAATCTGTACTGCAGCCACTGACTCCGGAGGCCGTTTCATCTGCCATCAAAATAATGAATTGTCCGTAAAACAAATTGGCGTAGCCCTTAACGGCAACGCCGTGTGAATGCCATGAAACAACAAACTCATTCAGCATTTCTTCTATTTGCAGCGCTTCAGATATGCTGAAGAGGCGGCTGGACTGATATATCCAAACGCGGGAGGATGCATCCATTTCCTCCGGTAACATTTCCCGGTAGTTGAAAGTCATGTTGCAAAATTAATTATTCCGCCGCTTAAATATGGATAATTTCTGCTTCCGAAACTTCGAGTTTGTTTCGCAGCACATCGACCTGAATCTTCTTGCTTTCGATTTGTTTTTGGATCTTTTTCAGCAGCGGTTTCATATTCCGTTGATCCGGTAAGAAAAGATTTTGATTTTCTATTTCGATCCGTGTAAGTTCCTGCTTGTTTTTATCAATCTGGATTTCAAGTTCTTTCAGATTGGCGATGGCCTTGAGATTGGCAATACTGACAATTGTCCGGATTTCATTTTTAACCTGGATATCACGCAGGCTGTCTGCCGCAATGATAACCGGTTCTGCATCGTAGGCAAGACTTACAGAAGGCACGTAAGGTGAGCCGGGTATAACCTGAACCGGGTCCTTACTCAGGTCTGCCGCTGGTTGATTCGAATAGTCTCTTGTTATTTTATTGTCTGTATAATATGCCATATCAGGCGGATCTGATGTTTCTTCCGGCTCATCCACCGGCGAAGATTGTATGTCGGGACACAATTGAGTCTTTACGGGTCTCTGCGGGCTTCTTAATTTGGGCGCCGGGTTCTTTATCTTACCTGTTATTTTCAATTCCATCGATTCATAACGGGCTGGTGTAAACGCATTGTGATGAATGACAACCTGGGGCATTTTGCCGGGAACCATCACTGATGGCTTAAGGATAATCAAACTGAGGGCAGTCAATCCGCTGATGATCATCAGTGGGCTGAAACGGTCATGCCTGAGCTCCGGTTTCCCCAATACCCGCCGTATCCGTTCCATCAGCAGCCATGGCTTGTTGCCATCTGCCGCCAGAGAAAACCCGGGAGTCGGCTGACGAAATTTTTCCAGCGAAAATAAAGTCTCAGCGTACAGGTCCGGTGTAAAACCCAGTTCCAGCACGCCGTCGTCGCAGGCAAGTTCTCTTTCCCTGGCAAGTTCCTTGTAAAAAAGATGGGCAAAAGGGTTAAAAAAGAAAATACCCCTATAGCAGGACATGCATATATTAGTCAGGTAGTCATTGCGCCGTATATGATAGAGTTCGTGCACCATGATCGCTTCAATCTGTTGAGGAGAGAGTTGCGAAATAATCGAAACCGGCAACAGTATGATGGGCTTGAAAAACCTGCTTGTTTCTGCAGTTTCAGCCAGCGTACAACAGTATACCTGTACTTTCCGGTGAATGCCCAGAATTTTCGAATACCTGTCTGCAAATGCCTGATATACCGGACCGGGCGATTTACTGTTTTTATTTTTCCTGAACCTGAGGTATTGAAAGCTGTATTGTATCAGGCGGCCTGTTAAAATGACCAGGTAAAACACACTTAACCAGGAGATCCAATCATTGGCAACAGGAGAAACAGAAAGAAGACCAGGCAGAAAATGCGCGGATGGTTCATTCATTAAATGAATAAAAGAATAAACAAACCATTCCGTTCCGATAAAGACAAATAGTAAAATCAGATTGTGCTTCGCCGCCGGTGAGATACGTTTATTTCCGGCCGTTACCATTTTATAACCCATCCACATGACTGCCATTTGCCAGATACTATCCAGCAGGCACCATCCGAGAACAGTCAGGGCACTTTGGTAGGCCGACATGTTTTATTGCTTTTTCAGGTTGTTGAGCAGCTGTTGAATTTCCTCCAGTTCTTCCGGAGAGGCTTTATGATTTCCAAGCGCATGAATAACCAGTTCAGTGGATGAACCACCAAACAGATTGGTAATCATCTTTCCCAACAAATGTTTCTGGGTCTTTTCCCGGCTCACGACCGGATGATACACATGTATTTTCACAGAATCGTCCCTTCCCACCAATCCTTTTTCAAACATAATCTGCATGAGTTTGAGGGTAGTGGTATATCCGGCTTCCTTCGTTTTTGATAGTTCTTCATGCACATCCCGTACGCTGGCTTTATTCCGTTCCCAAAGCACCCGCAGAATCTCCAGTTCACTTTCCGTGGGTTTAATATATTTGGATGTTACCATATGCTAAATTTGTATGCTAAGCAAAATACGATTTTATTCGTAATAGACATCTTTTTTAACAATTTATTTAAAGTACGGTCCGTATCCCCTCGAAGAAAAATATTCATCATCTAAACCTTCAACATGGCAGCCCAACGACCCGTATCTTTTTATTCAGATAAATTTAGAGTCGGTCACAATAAGGAGATTAAATTAAAAGACTGGCTGACTGATGATAATGAAAAACCGGTTTCCAGGACAGAAGGGGAGGAGTTATTGAAGACCGATATACAGAAGCTCGCGGAGCTCCAGGAAAAATTATATGCCTCCAACCGCTACAGCGTATTGATTGTAATTCAGGCCATGGATGCTGCCGGTAAGGACAGCGTTATAAAACACGTGATGAGCGGTTTGAATCCGCAGGGTGTAAATGTGACGCCTTTTAAGACACCCTCACACCAGGAACTTGAACATGATTATTTATGGCGCCATTATATCGCCCTGCCAGCCCGTGGAATGGTTGGTATTTTTAACCGTTCACATTATGAAAATGTACTGGTAACGAGGGTTCACCCGGAATATATTTTGAATGAAAATCTGCCCGGCATCAAATCAGAAAATGACATTGACAAATCATTCTGGGAAAAAAGATTCCGTCAAATAAATCACTTTGAAAGAATTCTCGTTGACAATGGCACCGTTATCCTCAAATTTTTTCTTCATGTTTCCAAGAAGGAACAAAAAAAACGTTTTCTTGAACGAATCAATGACCCGGCAAAAAACTGGAAATTTTCAGCGGCGGATATAAAAGAACGGGGTCTGTGGAAGGAATATAGAAAGGCCTATGAGGATATGCTGGAAAATACCTCAAATCTTCTTGCGCCCTGGTTCATCATTCCGGCCGACGATAAATGGTTTACCAGGCTTGTTTTCGCCAATATCATAGTAAATGAATTGAGCCGTTTGGATCTGAATTACCCGCAACTCAATGATGAGCAGAAAAAGGATCTGGAAAATTCAAAGAAGATGCTGACCGGAGAAACAGATATTGCGGCCGACAACAATGAATGAATTTTTACTTTGCCCTGCTGATCAGTTCCTTTTGAATTTTTTGCGTTTTCAATGCTTTCACTTCTGCGTCATGGGTACCATATATCTGAGCCAGTGTGGGGGCGATTACAAGTGAAACGATTGACATCAATTTGATAAGTATATTCATCGAAGGACCTGATGTATCTTTAAACGGATCGCCGACTGTATCCCCGGTTACAGATGCTTTGTGTGGCTCCGATTTTTTGTAGAACATTTCGCCATTAATCTCCACGCCTTTTTCAAAAGATTTTTTTGCATTATCCCAGGCGCCGCCTGCATTATTCTGGAACATACCCATTAAGACGCCGCTCACGGTGGCACCAGCCAGAAATCCGCCAAGGGCTTCCGGGCCAAGTAAAAATCCCATGATCAAAGGGGAGAAGATGGCGATGGCACCTGGCAGCATCATCTTTTTGAGTGATGCCTCCGTAGAAATCGCCACACATTTATCATATTCGGGTTTTCCAGTTCCTTCCATGATGCCCGGTATCGTGCGGAATTGCCTGCGTACTTCCTCTACCATAGCCATAGCCGCTTCACCTACGGCGCGTATCGCCAGGGACGAAAATATGAATGGAATCATCGCACCTACAAAAAGTGAGGCAAGTACCTTGGCTTTATAGATGTCAATACCGCTGATTCCGGCAACACCAACAAATGCAGCAAACAAGGCCAATGAAGTTAGCGCAGCGGAAGCAATGGCAAACCCTTTCCCGGTCGCTGCTGTAGTATTACCAACAGCATCCAGTACATCTGTTTTTTCCCGAACTTCCTTTGGCAGTTCACTCATTTCTGCAATACCTCCTGCATTGTCAGCAATTGGTCCGAATGCATCAATGGCAAGTTGCATGGCAGTGGTAGCCATCATGCCAGCAGCCGCTATCGCAACTCCGTATAAACCGGCACAGGCATATGCACCCCAGATTCCGGTAGCTAATACCAGAATCGGCAGGCAGGTCGATTCCATACCTACGGCAAGCCCTCCAATCACATTGGTCGCATGTCCAGTAGATGATTGACGAATGATGGACATAACCGGTCTTTTGCCCATCGCAGTATAATATTCTGTGATCATACTCATCAGTGTACCCACCGCCAGACCAACTCCAATGGCGCCCAGTACACCCCATTTTGTAAACTCCAGTCCCCGCAGTATCATCGTTTCAGGTAATATGAAATATACCAGTCCAACAGATGCCAGGGCGGTTAAAACGATCGAACCCCAGTTACCCATATTGAGCGCCTTTTGCACACTGGCTGTACTGATACTGGCATCTTCGCTGATTCTGACAAATAAAGTGGCAATCATCGAAAACAGAATGCCGGTTCCGGCAATCATCATTGGGAGCAGGATAGGGGACATGCCCCCAAAATTATCCTGAGAGACAGTTTCCTGGCCGAGCACCATGGTAGCAAGTACTGTAGCGACGTATGAACCGAAAAGATCAGCTCCCATGCCTGCTACGTCTCCTACATTGTCTCCAACATTGTCAGCAATGGTTGCGGGGTTACGGGGATCATCCTCCGGAATACCAGCCTCTACTTTCCCCACCAGATCAGCCCCGACGTCCGCAGCCTTCGTATATATTCCGCCGCCCACGCGGGCAAAAAGAGCAATGGATTCTGCACCTAAAGAAAATCCTGTAAGTACTTCAATCGTACGCAGCATTTCTTCAGAATTAACTTCAGCGTCGGGAGCAAAAATGGCCTTTAATATGATGAACAAACCCCCTAAACCCAATACTGCCAAACCGGCAACACCAAGGCCCATAACAGAGCCTCCTGTAAAGGATACTTTGAGCGCACGGCTCAGGCTGGTCCTGGCAGCATGTGCAGTCCTCACGTTGGCTTTCGTGGCTACGCGCATACCAATAAAACCGGCTGTGGCACTCAGAATAGCACCCAGTATAAAAGCAATCGAAATTGACCAGTTCGAGTGAGGGTTTGTGCTGGCCATGAAACCTAACAGAAGAGCCACAATAACCACAAAATATCCCAGGATTTTCCATTCGGCCTTTAGGAAAGCCATAGCACCTTCTGCTATATATTGGCTAATCCTTTTCATCAGATCAGTGCCTTCTTCCTGCCTGGAGACCCATTTGAATTTTAAATACGTATATAAAAGACCGACAATTCCCATCAGGGGCACCAGATAAATCAATTTGTCCATATTTATTAGATCTGAGATTTTTAGGGGAGGCAAAAATAGTGGAAAACCGTTAAAACCCCGATAAATGATACCAATATCTTGGCTGTATCTATATACATAATCAGTATATTATTTCCATTTTCCCGAAAATCACCGTACTTTTGCGCTCCATTTTTAAATGGTCATCCCGCACAGGCAGGATTGAATTGCCCAAACGGCCCCATAAGTGTTCTGCCCGTGCAGATCCGCCAGCAGGGTATCATATAAAACCTCATCAAAAGATGCCAAAGGTTAAAACAAATTCGAGTGCCAAGAAAAGATTCAAAATCACAGGCACCGGTGAAATCACTTTCCAAAAAGCTTTTAAGCGACACATTCTAACAAAGAAATCAACTAAAAGAAAAAGATTAATGGCGAAAAAAGGACAGGTTAGCCATGCTAATCTGGACTTTGTAAAAAGACTGTTACGCCTCAAGTAGTACAGTTGTTAACTATTAACTTTTAACTTTTAACTTATTATCATATGCCACGTTCAGTAAATGCGGTTGCCTCCAGGGCCCGCAGGAAAAGAATCCTCAAACAAGCCAAGGGCTTTTATGGAAAACGTAAGAATGTCTATACGGTAGCCAAAAATGTATTGGAAAAGGGGCTTACATATCGTTATGTGGGCCGAAAACTTAAAAAACGCGAATATCGTGCACTCTGGATCGCACGTATCAACGCCGCTGTTCGGGCAGAGGGACTGACCTACTCCCGGTTTATCCATCTGCTCAATGAAAAAGGCATTACACTCGACCGGAAAATGCTGGCTGATATCGCCATGAATGAACCGGAAGCGTTTGCAAAGCTGATCGCTTCAGTAAAATAAAAAAGATAACTATTATATAAAGAGGTTTCTGAGGGGATTTATAGGATCCCGCTGGAAACCTCTTTTATTTTGCGGTTGTTTACAGAAATTTATATTTGTACCACATTCATTCACTCATTAAATCGTCCGACCATCATCCATCCAAATGATTCCATGAACAATACGTATGCTGATCTCGTACAGCAAACGTTTAATTTTCCGCAGGAAGGTTTCGAGGTGAAGGAAAATTATTTAGAATTTAACGGGGTAGATATAAAGGCCCTCATTGATAAATATGGTACGCCGCTGAAACTTTCTTATCTGCCCAAAATCGGGATGCAGATAAAAAAAGCCAAGAAAATGTTTGCAGCGGCCATGACGCGTCATAAATACGAAGGAAAATATTTTTATTGTTACTGTACAAAGAGTTCTCACTTTTCATTTATTGTGGAGGAAGCACTCAACAGTGACATCCACCTGGAAACTTCTTATGCATATGATATCGATATTATTAAGAAGTTATACGCGAAGAAAAAAATCACCAAGGACACATATATAATCTGCAATGGTTTCAAACAAAAGCCATACACCAGCCGAATTGCCTCACTGCTCAACACAGGATTCAGGAACGTGGTTCCGATTCTGGATAATAAGGACGAACTGCAGCAGTATAAAAAATCGGTGAAAGTTCCTTTCAAGCTGGGCATCCGCGTAGCTGCTGAGGAAGAACCAAATTTCCCGTTTTATACTTCCCGCCTCGGTTTCAGGCCACGGGATGTACTTGAATTTTATGTGGATAAAATTGAAGGAAATGAAGATCGCTTTCAATTGAAAATGCTCCATATCTTCCTGAATAAGGGGATAAAGGATGATATCTATTACTGGAGCGAGCTCAATAAAGTGATCAATCTGTATTGTCAGTTAAAAAAGATTTGTCCGGAACTGGATTCTATAAATATCGGTGGTGGTTTCCCAATAAAACATTCCCTGGGATTTGAGTACGACTACCAGTTCATGATTAATGAGATCGTAGGTAATATCAAAAAAGCGTGCAAACGAAATCATGTGCCCATGCCGAATATCTTCACCGAATTCGGAAGTTATACAGTGGGGGAGAGCATGGCACATATTTATAGTGTGATCGGACAAAAAATGCAAAATGACCGTGAAATCTGGTACATGATAGATTCTTCCTTCATCACTACATTACCGGATACCTGGGGCATCGGTGAACGGTTTCTGATGATGCCCATTAATAAATGGGATGTGGAATACCAGCGCGTCGTACTGGGTGGGATCACCTGTGATAGTCACGATTATTACGACTCTGAGGAACATATCAATGAAGTATTCCTGCCGAAACTCAATAACGGTGAACCTTTATATCTTGGATTTTTTCATACCGGCGCTTACCAGGATCAGATCAGCGGATATGGTGGTATTAAACATTGTCTGATTCCTTCCCCCAAACATGTCATAATGAATTACGATAAGAACGGGAAACTGGTGGACTGGCTCTATGCAAAGGAACAAACGGCGCAGAGCATGCTGAAGATTTTAGGATACTAATGTTTCAGCTTATATTTCTTGTTTACTTTATTTGAATTAAAATAATCATTCAGCTGTTCCTCCGTCATATTGGTATTCTCATCAATCGGCACTTCAATCAGCTGCACCTGTATTTGTTTCATCTCATCTTTTAGTTTGTTGATTTTTTTTACTATGTCCGGATCCTTTTCGCCCGACAGCATATTTTCGCGTAATTGATAATCCAGCCTCTTGATCGATGAGCGTATCAGAGAAGCCCCGTTTTGCTCAGCAACTTTTGGTGGCGCGACCGATTCTTTTACAGGCACCAGGGCAACGCCGGCTCCCGGAAGAATTTTACCAGCCGTCTGGGCGCTTACCGACGACGCCGATGATAAAACTGTTCCACCCAATGCAGAAGAAGATGACGTCATATCAAATGTCGTTCTGGTCGTTTTTGTGTTTTTAACTTTTTTATCCAGCTGTACAAAAGCATATTTGAGTTGCAGGGTATAGGTATGCACGTCTTTAACCGTTCGCTGATATTCCTGAAGCATGAAAGGATAGTTCAGGGCGGATTTTACAAATAATTTTACAAGGGCAGTGTCCCGGTTAAAAAATTTATTTACTCCGATAAAATACAGGAGTACCAGCTTCTGATTCGCCGAATCGGCTTCTTTAATAAAATCATAGGGCGGACTCCACGAAAATTCATCGTCACACTTTTTTACGGGCTTATAATTTTTTATCGGCAGATTGGAAAAGAAGCTGATATTTTCCACTGGAAAACTTCCTTCTTCACATTCAATACGAAAGTTGATGGTATCTCCTTCGTCTACAAATACCACACTATTCACAGAAGGCTTCAGACGGGAAGGAGTGATTTCGGTAGTGAAGAATTGAATAGTAAAAGTCGTGTCCACACGTTCGGCAGGATCCTTTAGGTTTTGCACACCCACGCTGACTTTATATGGATAATCATATTTTAATCTCCCGGAAAGAAAGTATGACTTGTCCGCTTTAAAAGTGAGCACTCCATTGTCCTTGTTTATCTTCAGACCAAGCGGTGAATTCTTCAAATACCAATAGAAATAGGTGGGATTTTTATTTATCTCCAGACCATAACTCATGGTTGAATCCACATGCAGGGTAAAGTAGGGACTTAGGTTTACAATTCTTAACATGCTGTCCTGCACAGGATAAACAGTATCTGCCTGATTTTTGATAACCGGGATCTGGCCATAGGATGGAATAACCCAGGTTGATCCAAAAATCATCAATACCAAAAACCACCGGTAGCTGGATTTACTCATGTCTGGTTTGAGAAAATGAAGCGCAAAATTAACCCAGAACGACTAGAGTAAAAAGCCAAAAAAAATCCCCCCTGCCACCGCAGAAGGGGATCACAACCAACAAAATAACTGTTCTCAAGAGTGAATTAGACTATATTGATTTGCTTTGCACTCTGTTTTGACTCTTCTTTCTTTGGCAAAAGAAGTTTCAATACGCCGTTTTCATATTTAGCTTCGATGCCATCTACATTGATCTTGTCATCTACAGAAAAACTGCGTTTGAATGACCTGAATTCGAATTCGCGACGAATGGTCTTATAATCATCTGATTTGGCAGATTCTTCTTTCTTATCAAAGCTGACGGTTAATAAACCCTGTTCAACCTGGATTTTAAAATCTTCCTTGGTTCTTCCGGGGGCATTTATTTCAAGGTGATAGGCTTCAGGCGTTTCATGGATATTAGTCTGGGGAAATGCAAGAAAATCCTGGCCGAATGATCGGGCCGCAACCGGAATCTCATTTAATAACTCATTAAACAGATTGCCAAAAGGCCTGTTGTTAACTTTTACAAGTGTCATAGTACTATGTTTTAAATATTTGAATGAATGATTACGCACTTGTTATTCAAACCCTATACCGATCAATTTTTATCGTTAATTAACTGACATTATGGCTAATTGCACCATAAATAAATGTCATAATAGCATTTGATTAGCATTTTAGAAACCATTTTGTCGTCAGACCGTTCCGGACAAAGGTGTGGTACCTGTTTGACTACTCGGTTAATGAACAAATTGATTAGTTTTGCGTTGTTCTAAAAAACCCAAACAATGTATCCCGAACAATTAGTCATCCCGATGAAAGAAGAGCTGACCGAAAACGGTTTCAGCGAAATGAAGACCCCGGAAGAAGTTATTAATCAGCTGGAAGCCAAAGGAACGACGCTGGTAGTCATTAATTCGGTCTGCGGCTGTTCTGCAGGCACTGCCAGACCAGGTGTACTGATGGCCGTTCACAATACCACAAAAAAACCTGATCATCTGACAACCAGTTTTGCCGGATTTGATGTAGACGCAGTCAGAACATTACGCGAAAAACTGCTGCCTTATCCACCATCTTCGCCGGCAGTTGCTTTGTTTAAAGATGGTCAGTTGGTACACATGATTGAACGTCATCATATTGAAGGTCGTTCTGCACAAATGATTGCCCACAACCTGATCGCAGCATTTGATGAATACTGCTAGCAGACGGAAAGCAAAATTCATATAGAAATCGCATAAATAAAGGATATAGACGTTTATTCTATATCCTTTATTTATGAAATGCAATCGAAAAATCTCCGCTCAATCCAAGTCCCAGACTTCCCGGAAAACCTTCAATCCATCTTCAGTGACCGCACTGGCCATAGGCAAAAAACTACTGGAAATCAAACGTATCTCAGGCGCGGGTGAAATTACAGAATTAAATATGGCACTCTGGCGGCATTTAAAGTAAAGTAACAGGTTGAGGAAACCATCTCATTAGAACATTTAAAATCAACCACGGTTTAGCCATTGGAGCCATGGCAACCCTTAAAAATAAAAATGATGAGCCCCAGAACAAACACAGCACCGAGGACCAGGGGTAGCCAATTAAATGTGGAATTTGGAACCTCTGAATGATCTGTTTTTTCAGATGACATACATGCAATTTTAAAAGTTAAGAAAGTCGGGAGGGATTAAATAGAGCGCTTAAATGTACAGCAGGAAAGCGGAATCTGGTAACAGAACCACGATGAACCTGTAATTGTTGTGCGTTTTTTTCCCGGATTCTCCTCTTTAGGTCCTCATTGGTACCTCTTTGGTACCTCATTGGTACCTCATTGGTACCTCGGAATCTGAGGAGGCAATGAGGACCCATCAAGGTGGGAATAGGGAACCATTGGCGTAACAACAGAAACTGATTGAGAACTATTCCTGATATGGCAATAGTCTATTTGACATAATATAAATTATAGGACAAAATATAGAAAGG
>Ga0193753_10000740_pt1 | contig 30543 bp, 24 predicted proteins | sample H1c2metaG_FD_144925 | JGI IMG/M metagenome (GOLD analysis project Ga0193753, IMG submission 144925) | Soil microbial communities from a riparian zone of the East river system, Colorado, United States - H1c2 | ecosystem: Environmental > Terrestrial > Soil > Riparian zone | place: USA: East...
GAGAGAGTACAAAGCGTATAGCAGCCAGAGGTTCGGAGATAAGAAATAGAAAGAAAACAGGACGCCACTGAGCAGCGCGATGGAGGGGAGCACCACCGCTCGCCCGCCGAAGCGATCCGTCAATTTCCCTACCATCGGCGAGCCGATCGTCACAACCAGATTCATCGCCGTCAGTGCCCACGATACGTCACCGCGGCTCCAGTGAAACTCCTGTGATAGCGGCTTCAGGAATACCGCGAAGCAATAGACGACAAGTGTCCCGGCGCTGACGGCCAGACCGACCGCCGAAACGGCGACAACACGCCAGCCTGGGTCCATCGGCGTCTGGTTTACCTGCTGTCGATTCCTGCTCGGTACCTCAGGCGCCCGCACTAAGCCGTTTTCCGTGTCCATGCGCCGATCTGGATCGGCAACATCAGCACGGCGTCCTGTTCCATCGCCTCTGCCCTTAGCCGTTGGGCCAGCGAATCAATCGAAATGCTGGCGGCCGAGGCAATTCCGAATTGCTCCATCATCGGCAGTAGACTGCCAACGGTTCGTGCCACGTACTCGTAGACCGGGGAGTCGGGCCCGGCTCCGGTCGCCGCCCCAACGAATAACTGAGGCCGTGGGAGACCAGCGCGCCGAAAGGTGGAGTAAAGCCGCGAGCCCATGTCGGCTTCGGCGCCGGATCTCCGGAGGGTCTCTCCGATCCGATTGACACAGGTCTGGTACAACGCGCATTCCGGTACCGAACGGGCGGTGCTTGTGTCGATTTCTTGAAATGCCACCAGTCCTCCGACCGGCAGTTCGCGGACGAGTTGCCGCAACACGACTGCAGGATCGGAAAGGAACATCAGTACAAGGCGTCCGATAATGGCGTCTACGGGTTCCTTCATTCGGAAAACTGCCAGGTCCGCAGTTTCGAATTTGACCTGAGTGAGCCCGGCCAACGCTGCTCTTTCGCGCGCTAAGGCAATCGATTCTTCCGATCGATCCACGCCGAGAACCTGTCCCGAAGATCCGACTAGTGAGGCCGCTAAAAGAGAGACATCGCCGGCACCACATCCCAGGTCAAGGACCCGCATACCGGCCGCTATTCCTGCACGCTGCAAAACGTGCGCGGTCAAGTCGCCCAACACTTCGGACTGCACCATCAAACGTTCCAATTCACTATCCGAGTGGCCCAGGACGTAGCTGCCCGACGTTTGATTAGCCAGTTGCATATATCCGGCAATTTAAGCAACACTGCTGCCATTCCTCAATTGCGGTCTCAACGCTGAAAGACAAGGAATTGCGCTAACGTCAGAAATCAAGGTTGCGACGGCAATTTGATCCAGTTCCTGCCCAATCCGGCGCTTCTGTCAAGTCTTGTCACAGAGCCGTAAACGGAAGGCGTTGCAGATAACTGGTTGACAAATCAAGTCGTCGGGCGGGCGGGCGACCCTGGCGACCTTATTGCACCTACCTCCAATGGGAGGGGCTTTCGCGAAATGTTGTTAACCACTTCTAGTGCCGGACTTATAGCAGCCTCGCTAACTGCTTTATACCTGCTGCAATCTGCCCCGCAAGAGGATCTGAGCGGACGCAGCGTTCAGACGGAATCGGAACGCTCAAAAGCGTTTGCGCAAAGACAGACAGTTCTGGTGGTTCAGGAAGGGCCCGGAAAGGTGGTTTCGTTCTCTACTGACGATCCACTTCACAGAAAGGTAATCGAGGTCGGAGAGAAGCCTCACGAAATTGAACTGACACCCGATGGGAAAACTGCTTTCGTATCGAACTTTGGACTCCTGGAAGTAAATCATCAAATCGGAACGCCGGGAACGACGGTATCGGTATTAGATGTCGAACGTGGCATCGAGCGCGGCAAGTTCACTCTTCCAACCAGCAGCGCTGCCCCACATGGATTGAAACTGCGGCCGCCGCAACATCGGGAGTTGTTTACCAATGCCGAACAGGGCAGCGAGGAAATGATTGTCTTCGATGCGGATTCCGGGAGGGTGCTCCGCACGTTCGGTCTTCCACAGGGAGTGCACAATTTCATTTTCGACACGGACGGCGCGGCACTCTTTGCGTTTACAACGGAAAACTATGTGATCCGGATTGATCCGGACCGCGGCACTATTGTTGCGTCGATTAACATTAGCTCGCCTCGAGGACTCGCCTGGACGGCGGACCACCAGCGTCTCATTGTCGGCGGTAAGAACGAACTTCTCTTTCTAAATCCAACAGATCTGTCCATCGAATCGCGTTTCAGTGACCTTGGCGTAGGCCAGATCTTCTATCCCGCGGCGTCTCAGGATGGCCGATGGATACTAGCCCCGGCGGTTCTCGACGGCGTCGTTCTGGCAATTGATGCGGCCTCGGGAAAGATCGCCCACCGGATTCGAACCGGCAGTCCTCTTCAGGTCATTCCCGATGGCACGCATGCCTGGATATCGAATGTCCTGGTGCCTCCGGAACTCTTAGAACCCGGCGCCGAACCGCGGATGGGCGGAATCGATTTTATGGACCTCACGACGTTCACCACCATTCCCATCTGCGACATACCCGATGCCAACGGAATCGCGGTAACACCATCGCGCCCACCGAGGCAGCAATAGCTTCGCTAGGTAAATAACATGAGTAACAATTTTCCCCTGCACAAATATTCTCGCCGCGCTATCGCTAAAACGATGACTGGTGGTCCGCTGATCCTCGGCATCGACGCGATCGGCGGCTCCTGGGTAACGTTCGGCCAGGACACACGCGACATGCGCCTCGAACAAGCGCCGCGGCTCCAGGGCAAGCTCTCCCTCGATGAAGCGACACGCTGGGCCTATGCGCAGGACTACGGACAAATTATCCACGAACTCCCGCTCGCCGTGCTTCGGACGGAATCCATTGCAGACATCGAGCTCATGATCGAGTTCGCGCGGCGTTTCGGAATCAGGATTGCAGCGCGCGGAGAAGGCCACCAGCCTTTGGGCCAGGCACAAGTTCGCAAAGGCCTGGTCATAGATATGCGCTCGCTGCGAACCGTTCATTCCGTTGCTGCCGATCGCATTGACATTGATGCTGGCGCCGACTGGCGAACGGTTCTGCAGGCGGCCTTACAGCGTTCCCTGACACCGCCCGTCCTGCCCGCCTACCTTGGCCTGACCGTCGGGGGAACGCTGTCAATCGGTGGCGTCGGCGCAGGGACGTTTCGCCATGGCGCCCAAGTCGATAATGTCCTCGAGTTGGAAGTCATCACGGGCGAAGGCGAGATCGTCACGTGCTCAGAGACGTCGAATAGTGATCTCTTCACCGCTGCTTTGGCCGGACAGGGCCAGTGCGCGATGATCAAGCGGGCCGTTCTGCGCCTTGTACCCGCTCCGGGGATGGTGCGCGAATATATCCTGCCTTATTCCGATATTGCGGCATTGCTTGAAGATCAGGCTTTGCTAATAGAGGATCGCCGCTTCGATGGTGCTCTGGCGCTTCTGACTCCATCGAACGCACAGTGGTCGTACTCACTGGTGCTAAGCCGCTGGTTCACTCCGCCGGAGACGATAGAAGATGCCTCGATGCTGAGCGGTTGGCGGCATATCGCCGGATCCGAGCGAATGAGGAATGTCCCCTACGCCGCGTATGCGGACAGTATTCCTAACGTTGAGTTTGGGAAGTCCCGCGCCGATCTAGGGCTCCTCATTCCGGGCTCGGCGGCTGCGGCTTTCGTCTCTGATGTGTTGCCGAGACTGACTCCGGACGACTTAGGAGGCGCCTCCGGCATCCGGCTGTTCTCCTGGAAACGCGCTTCGTTTGCCCGGCCCCTGTTGCGTCTTCCCGACGAAGAAAATTTCATCTACATGGCGTTCCTGCGAACCGAGACGGCAGATCCCGCGGCCACCACCCGAATGCTGGCGGGCAACCGAGTCCTTTTCGAGCGCTGCCGGGATCTCGGCGGAGCGCTGTATCCATTTAGTGCGCTCAGGCTGTCGCGCGACGATTGGAAGCGGCACTACGGCGAGTACTGGCGTGCCCTGCTCGACGCCAGGAGGCGCTACGATCCACAGAACATCTTTGCTTCGGGACCCGATATCTTTGGCTTGTAGGCACTCATGAGAAGCGGCTCATCACGGTCTGGAGATGGTCCGGCTTCGCAATGTGGATGCCGCGCGGGCGGCAGCCGCTTTGATAGCCTGTAAGGAACCTGGCAGCTAACCAGCAATCCGCTGTCAACTTTTGTCTTATAGAGACCGGGGATGGCAGGTACTCACCCTGACTTGGAGCCATAGCCCTAATTGGCTTTTACGAGTTGAATCTAACTTCGATGCCCTCTGTCTCGCAGTGGCTATGGGCGTCGTTCTGACACCACAAACGCTGATGGCACAGCACGAGCCAATTGTTCCTATTCCGCCCAGCACGAATATCGATCACAAGCGGATTTCCCTCGGAGAACGACTTTTTGGCGACGTTCGATTATCGCGCTACAGGAATTGCTCCTGCGCCTCTTGCCATCCGCTGACTCGCGGCGGTATCGATGGCTTGCCGGTCGCGAAGAGCCCTTCAGGTGGTCCGAATCTCCGCAATACTCTAACGGTCTTCAACGTGGGTCTAAGCCCTACCTACAACTGGGACGGCATTGCGAGCAGCCTGGAACAACATACCAACCTTATTCTGGCCAACCCACAAGTGATGAACCTCGGTTGGCCCGAACTGCTCGTGAGAGTCGGCGGCGATCCTGCTTATCTATCCGCTTTCAGGTCGATCTATCGCCAAGGGCTGACGCGTGCCGCCGTTTTGGACGCCATCGCGAGCTTCGAGCGATCTCTGCTGACGCCAAACTCCCGCTTCGACCGCTATCTTCGAGGCGAGCGCGACGCGCTGACTGCTCAAGAGAAGGAAGGCTATCGATTGTTTAAGGCATACGGATGCGCGTCTTGCCATCAGGGTGTGAATATAGGTGGCAATCTGTTTCAGAAATTTGGCGTGTTCGAAAGCGCTATACCTGCTCAGAAATCCCCCGTTGATTTGGGACGTTTCCGAATCACCAAAATGCCGCGCGACCGCGAGGTATTTCGCGTACCGAGTTTGCGCAACGTTGCGGTGACCGGCCCATATTTTCACGACGGTCGGGAGCGCGAATTGAAAGGAGCGGTGGCAACGATGGCCAAGGCACAGCTCGGCAGAAAGCTTGAAGAAGGCGAGATCAGCCAAATCGTCCACTACCTCAAGACGCTGACCGGCGAATATAGGGGCAAGGCGCTGACGGAACCTTCCGCGGCAATTGAGTAAATGGGTAAACCGATAGCCATTGTCGGCGCTTTGCTCCTGCTTCTGACTTATCTGCTGATCGAGAGCCGGAGCTCAAACCAAACGCCGAGGTTGCGAATGCAACAGGCCTTACAAGCCGTACAGCTCCATAACGCGGAACTGAATCGGGACGTGCTGATGGCTCGCGCAGGCCTGCTGGCGAACTATGACTCGCTGGCGCGGATTCGCCGGAACGTGTCTCTAGATTTAGAGGCTTTGAAAAAGGAAGGGGCATTGCTCGCGGAACGAGGAGCGGGGTCAATTGACAAAGATGTCGCGGCTCTCGCGGCCGCTCTCGAGCACAAGCTGACACTGGTTGAGTATTTGAAATCGGACAACGCCCTGTTACGGAATTCGCTGGCTTACTTTGCTCAGTCGCTTGGAGCGCTCCGAAAGGGAGGCGGCGCTGGGAGACCGGCCGTGGAAATCGCTGCGCTGTCGCACATCATGCTGCGATTTGTACAGGCGCCGGAACCAGATACAAAGAGAGAGGCAGAGGCGGCGCTGGCCAGCATGCCGGATGGCCCGCTTACTTCAGACAATCTTCGGCCGCTAGCGGTACACGGGCGGCTGATTGTCGAAGTGTTACCCGAGGTGGATCGCTTGTTGGACGAGATTGTCGCATCCCCGGCAGCCACGAATGTAGAGGGGCTCCAGCGCGTCCTGCTGGAGTACGGGAGCAAGGCAGAGACGCGCGCGCTTCACTTCCGGCTGCTGCTGTATCTGGTGGCGCTGATACTGCTCGGCTATCTTCTTCATCAGTACGCACGGCTGCGAACGAAGGCCCGTGAGCTGCGCTGGAAAGAAATTCAGCTCATCCAGGCAAATAAGATGACCGCCCTTGGCACACTCGTGTCCAGCGTGGCGCACGAGATCAACAATCCGAACCAGGTTGTTTTGATGAATGCCGGCGTGGTGGCCAGTGCATGGGATGACGCTGTCCCGATATTGGATTCTTACCGGCAAGACGCTGACGACTTTTCGCTCGCGGGACTCCCTTACAAAGAACTCCGCGGAACTGTCTCTCAGCTCATCCGCGAAATGGAAGACGGCGCTCGCCGCATTGAAAGGATTCTGAGCGAACTGAAAGATTTTGCGCGGCCAGGCTCCACCACAAACGAGACTTTTCATTTGAATGATGTTGTACATCGGGCTCTGCGCCTGCTTGCTTACGCCATTCAGAAACGCACTGATGCTTTTCATGTCCGGCTCGCCGATCACCTGCCGTCCTTACACGGAAACCCCCAGCAGGTGGAGCAAGTGGTGGTGAATCTGGTAATGAATGCCCTGGAGGCATTGCCTGGCAGAGAAAGCTCTGTGGAAGTGACTACGTCAAGGAACCCGGGGGAACACGCCGTCTCCCTTAGAGTGCGAGACGAGGGCGTGGGAATCCGGAGGGACCACATAGGCCGCTTAGGCGAGCCGTTTTTCACCACAAAAGAAGCGAGCGGCGGTACCGGACTCGGTCTCGCCATCACGACTTCTCTCGTTCGCTCGCATAAGGGGCGAATCAGCTTCACGTCCGCGCCGGGCAAAGGCACGTGTGCCACGGTAACGTTCCCTTGCGCGTTTGATGAAGAGGACACCGGCCGGTTCGTAAAGAGAGCCTGAAGCAATGGAATCGGTTTTTGCACTCCCGGTTTTGCTGGTTGACGACGAGCCGCAGTTGTTGCGCAGTGCCAGCGTCGCCCTGCGTGCAGCCGGCTTCCCGCAAGTAGTTACTGTCGATGACAGCCGGGAGGTTGCATCGCTATTAGCGAAGCACGCAGTCGGGGTGATCGTACTCGATCTCACCATGCCGTATATCTCCGGACAGTCACTCCTTGATCGGATCGCCGCGGATCACCCTGACATTCCGGTCATCTTGATGACCGCAACAAACGATTTGGAGACTGCCGTCCGATGCATGCAGGCTGGCGCTGTGGACTATCTGGTGAAGCCTGTGGACCAGACCCGGCTGGCATCATCAGTGAGGCGTGCAATGGAGCGTCGCGCGCTGAATGCAGAGTTGCTGTCTCTTAAAGATCGGCTACTTACGGAGACGCCACACCAGCGCGAAGCCTTTGCCGAGATTGTTACTCAAGATCGCGCGATGTTCGCGATCTTCCGTTATCTAGAAGCCATATCCGCCTCACCGCAGCCGGTGTTGGTCACGGGCGAGACGGGAACAGGTAAAGAACTCATTGCTCGTGCCTTGCACCGTTTATCGCAACGCCCCGGACAGCTTGTGGCGGTGAATGTGGCAGGCTTCGACGACAGTCTGTTCTCCGACACCCTGTTTGGCCATACGAAAGGCGCATACACAGGCGCTGATCGGCCTCGCGAGGGCCTCGTCGCAGCCGCTGCGGAAGGCACTCTGTTTTTGGACGAGATCGGCGATCTGACCGTCTCATCGCAAGTCAAGCTTCTCCGGCTTCTCCAGGACGGCGCTTACTACCCTCTGGGAACAGACCGGCCGCGACAGAGTCGCGCACGCGTCATCGTGGCCACCAATTGCGATGTGGCCAGAGGTGCTGCATCCGGAACGTTTCGCAAGGATCTCTATTACCGGCTGCGCACACATCATCTCCAGCTTCCACCGCTGCGGAATAGAAGGAGCGATCTCCCGCTGCTCGTTAACTACTTTGTGGACAAAGCCGCGCTCGCTCTCAACAAGGCAACGCCGTCGGTGCCACACCAAATCTATGCGCTTCTCAAGAATTATGATTTTCCTGGAAACGTTCGCGAGTTGGAGGCACTGACCTTCGACGCAGTGGCGCGTTGCCAGGGGACCGTGCTGCCTCTGCAAAGCTTTAAAGAGGCTGTCGATACCGAATCCCTACTCATGGCCGACGAGCGGCTAGCTGCTGAATCCCCATCGCCTTTCAGTGCTCTGCTTGCGGAACACCTGCCCACGCTTGATGCAACGGAAGAAGCGCTCATCACCGAGGCCCTCGCCCGCACCGACGGCAACCAGGGCATAGCGGCCGGAATTCTTGGAATTTCGAGACAAGCCTTAAACAAGCGGCTCAGCCGTCGCAAGCGGGTGCACGGCTCCGACAAATCGTAATGCCCCACGCCAGCTGTTTTGCGATGGAAAGGCGCAACAATGCCGTCGCAGACGTCATCGTCTACCTCTCGAGCCTGCCCGCAAATACCTAGAATTGATCAGGGCTCCGCGCAAAGAATTTGTGCCGATCAACGGCGGCGGACATTTTGCCCTGCTTATGAATTCGGATCAGTTCTTGAAGGAACTTGCCGCGCGTGTTTGCCCGCTTGCAGGCGGCGATTGAGCGTATAACTGGCTGCGCTCATTGAAGAGCAAATATGGAGCCCTTCGCGTTCCGGGTGGCTGGCTTGTCGCCCATCCTTCCACTGCTCGGCTGCGCGAGACCATCTGGGACTTGTCCCCAGTTTTGAGACAAATGATTAAGACTCAAAATTCATCGAATGGAGAATTGAGTCAATGGGATTGTCTCGCAGGCAGTTCACGAAAGAGTTCAAGTTAGCCCCGTACGGGCGCAAATGGCGTTGCAAGCGAAGAAACATTTGGATCTGCCCTTGGCAGTCAGGGCGGTTCTCAGTATCGCCGTCTGATTGCAGCGTTCCAACGAGTATTTGGCGCAACGATATTCTTTGGCACGGACATCCAACGGGAGAGAGCCGCAGTCATGCATCAAGCTCGATTCAATTTCATGCGCGAGGCGCGCATCTGGTATTCGCGTGATCCGAATCAGGAAGTACTACCGGGCGGCTTTGAAAACGAAATTGTATTAAGCGACGAATTCTTTCGGGACCAGACTTCTTTTCACAGCGCCGTATTCCCGTCGCTGAGATCGACGCGGTAGTTTCCGCGCGGCTAGGCCCAACACGTGGGTTGGGAAACTCGCAGCCTGCTTGCTTTAACCGACAAGTTGCCATGTATCTGCCCAAGCATGTGGGCCGCTGGACCGTTGCGATCATTGGCCGTTTCTAGACTGGTCGTGAGCAGTCGACAGTTTGCTACGCGATTCAGCGGATCGAAGCCTTGCGGGAAAGTGATCCCCAGGTCGATGCGCTCCTTACGGATTTGAAACGCTAGCTCACCCGTAATGATAGTCCCGGAAGCGCAGTGTTTGTAGCGACCAGCGTTACTGTCCAACTGATCGGAATCAAGCAGATCTAGAAGATCTCGCCGAGCTGATCGCTGCACCTCGGGTCTGTGCATACATTGAGAAGCGAACACGAACGTCGCGGCGGGAAGCACAGACAGGTCAGACGTACGAATGAAAAAGAAAGGTATGCCCGACAGAGAGATCGGTAAGCGCACGGCAGAACGAAAGACTACGACGAGCTGTTGCTGGGTGTCGTCGAATTGCTAGAGGCTAGCCGGTTTGAACGAAGCAGCACGAAGGAGAATACCGATTAGAGCGAGTGCCGCCGATCCGTTCGCAGGTCCGGAACCACCTTGTAGCCGTCCTCATGATTGAATGAAATATGTCAGAACCCTATCCCGCGCACATTGCCAACACCGGAGGAGACGAAGAGGCCTTTCTTGAGATCGTCCGACTGATCGTGGCATCACGCGAGAGGGCAATTCACGCGGTCAATACAACGCTCATCGAGCTCTACTGGCAGGTGGGTGAGACCATCAGCCTCAAGATCGAAGCCGCTGAATGGGGCGATAGCGTCGTGGAGGCTCTTGCCGAGTACATCGCGAGAACCCAACCGGGCTTGCGAGGCTTCACCCGGGCCAACCTGTTTCGTATGCAGCAGTTCTACCAGGCTTACCGGGGCGAGGAGAAAGTCGCACCGCTGGTGCGACAATTGCCGTGGACTCACAATCTCATCATTTTGGGCCAAAGCAAGCGTCCAGAAGAGCGCGAGTTTTACCTTCGACTCGCGATTCGTGAGCGGTGGAGCCGACGCGAGCTGGAACGCCAGATCAAGGCTGCGCTTTTCGAGCGCGCTGTGCTGACGCCGGCAAGAGTCTCACCGTCGGTGCGACAAATAGACGCAGCAGCCGTCAGCATCTTCAAAGACTCCTACATGCTGGAGTTTCTGGAGTTGCCGACAGGGCATGCTGAAGCGGATCTGCATCACGGATTGCTGCTGAAACTCAAAGACTTCCTGATTGAGTTAGGACGCGACTTCTGTTTCGTTGGCTCCGAGTACCCTTTGCAGGTCGGTGGTCGAGACTCTGTCGCCGGCGTTGATTGCCGAGTACCAGACGCAACTACCCGACAAAAAACTGCTGCAAGCCAAACTCCACGAGTTTTATCTTCAGAACGCACCAGATGAGGGATAGAGCCGGCGGTAAGTCGACGCTCTCTTTGGCAGTGCTCCAGGCCACCACCGGCCGTGCGATCGAATAGCTATACGATGCCAAAACGCCTAGGCAGATTGCTCAAGTATTACTGCCCGCCGCATGAATACTTTGACCGTACGGGCACCACGTTTTCTGCTGCGTGATCGCGATCGGATCTTCGGACACGAGTTTGTCGAACAATTGCGGGCGATGGGTATCGAACAAGTTTTATCTGCGCCCTGGTGCGCCTTGGCAGCGTGCTTATGTCGAGCGCCTGATCGGAACCATCCGCCGCGAATGTCTGGACCACGTGATCGTGTTCCAGGAATCGAGTCTTCGATGGTATCTCCGATCTTTCGTCGACTATTATCATCGAAGCCGAACCCACCTGAGCTTAGAGAAGGATACACCGGATGGGCGCCCGACCCAACTACCGCGCACTGGCAAGATCGTTGCTTTTCCGGAAGTCGGCGGACTGCATCATCGTCATGAACGTCGAGCTGCTTAACCAATCCTACTTTTAACTTCTCACTTCCCTTCCCCACTTGCGATCACAGCGCGCCTCTTTGGGCGGCACGTTGAGAAAAAAACCTGCCGACGGGTTTCGTGCACCCTGAGACACGCCGAACTCACATCGTAACCACGAAACGGATCTCACAATATCTCATTTTCTTCTCGAATGCGGTTCTCGGGAGGCACAAAGCCCTTTCGCTGGACCTATACCGATCCGAGACGCCGCATCATTGCTAATAAAATCACCGGGACAGCTTACTAGAAGCCTTTTAGAGATCGCTCCCCTTAACCTCGCCGTTACATTAACAGTTCGCGATAGATTGTGAGATCTACATTAGTGTTGGGTGCCGCCCGCGAATCTTGCATCGGTGCTGGTAGAGAATGCGAGACTTGATCAAGGCAATCATCAGCGAACCAGTTGCCATCATCAGAGAAACTGGCGCCTCGGGAACTGGTGAAACTCCGGGAGCAGCGGTCACACTCCCGCCCGGGCCGGTAAGCCCCAGGTAATCGCTTTGCGGATCACCAGGCAAGCTGAAATAGGTTGCGCTATTCGCTAGCAGCGAGCCGGTAAAGTCCACCGTCAAGGAATCCGCCGCAGAATCCACATTCGAGAACGTCGTCTGCGGTCCATAGTAATCTTCGTAGCCGTTCACAACCGGCACACCGGGCGGAATCGCCACATCGTTCGCCGGCACATAACCTCGGATACCATTCCCGGCAAAAGAGGTAATGCCCGCCCCGCTCGTTGTTAGCGACAAACTGGCGAGGGGCATGCCGGAATTGTTGATCACGCCGAATGTGCTGCTGCTGGCGCCATCATACGGCCCTGTCCCAGTCAGGTTGATCACAACATTCAGTCTTGGCCCAAGGGTCAACAGAATCCCGCAGCCGTCCGCCGTAGCCGGTGGATCGTTTTCGATGGTCGTCGGACAAATCGCCGCAGCACGGACCGGCTGCGAAATCAGCGCACTGGTCGCCAGAATGAGCCCGTAAAGAAGAACTCTCATTTTATCTTTCCCTCTGTTGGTTCGTACTCGTCGTGCCGCTTGTGTTCGTAAAGTAAGTGGACGTCATGCCCGTCCGGGCTGTGCTCATCGTGCCCGCCGCCGACCAGGTCTTCTGGGTCACGTCGAAAAGCTCTAACTGCGGTGCCGTTCGTGCTGCCACTCCCTGCGGGTACGCCGCCAGCAACGACTACCGCGGAGATTCCTGGGACAAAAGCCGCCGTCGGTTGTACGCGCTTCTCCGTACTCGATGGTAGTGTCGTGAACGTCTCGGATGCAGGAGAATACTGAACTGTAAGGCCGGCTGGTATCTCAGCACCTTGGTAGGAACCGCCTGCAAAAATGACTGCCGTCTGATCGGGCAGTAACGATCCTGCCGCGTTTATGCCTACGTTACCTGTGCTACGGGAGGCAACGCTGAAGGTCCGTGCGGCTGGTGTGTAAAGCAAGGCTATGTTTCCCTGTACTGCGAGCCCGCCACCCATCCTGAGAATCTGGTCATTTGCGAGATGCACCGCAACCAGCCCCGAATCCGCTACTTCGGGGTTAACTCCTGGCGAAAATTTCTGAGTTATCGGATCGTAGATGTCTATATTCACGGGAGCTAACATCCAGCCCATGAGGACCACCGATCCCTCGTTGGTTAAGACGGCCACATGTCCCTTGCGAGCAAGGTCAGGATTTCCGACCTGAGTGAAGTTGTTTGAGTCGGGATCATAGATTTCGGCCTCATCGACCGGATCATCATTGGCAGTACCAGCGGTCCCACTGGTCACGAGGACCGTGCCGTCCTGAAGCAGTGTAGCCGTATGCAGCGCATGCGCGGACACCATATCCGGGCCTGGCCCAAACGTATCGGAAGCAGGATCGAAGAGCTCTGTCGTATTCAATGCATTTCCGTCCGATCCGAATCCCCCAGCGATGAGAATCTTTCCATTCGCCAGTGCTGTCGCCGTGTGCGACGATCGAGCGGTCGCCATGGCCCCGTTTGTCGGAACCACAGTGCTCGTAGCCGGGTCCCAGATCTCAGCGGATGCCAGCGGGTTGCCGCTCCAGTCTTGGCCTCCTGCAAACAGGACTCCGGTTGCGGGTGGCGCAAGCGCTACGTGGACCCGTATCTGCAATGGGCCCGACCCAACGCTCGGCGCTGCATACGACGGGCTCGTGTCCAGGCTGATGAGTCCTATCGTCCCAACCGTTGCTGCGGAATCCACCAAGAAAGTAATCGTCTGACTGCCTTGCCCTTCGGTCACCGGGCCATCCGTTTCGATCCAATCGGGCGCCGTTAAAGTCCAATTCAAATAACTACTCGCCGTAATTTGGAAGCTGTTGCCGGTGCTGCCCGGAGTAACAAACAGATCCATCTGACATCCGGTTACTCCTGTTGCACACGCGCTCAGTACTGGCGCAATGCCGCGCACGTCGAACAAGCCGGCTGCAGGATATTGCGTGCTCGCCCCCGAACCGTCCTGAAAGAACGACGTAAGAGTCGAAACCCCGAGCACGCTTGTCGTGCGTTTGGGAACAGCAATGATCAGGCCGCCGTCGTAAAGGAGCGAGGGAACATTGAGCGTGGTTGAGCCGGAAGTGGTCTGCTGCTGGAAATTGAATGCAAGCGAATTCGCTTTGGAACCGTTCGTGACCAGTCCTGTTACACCGTCCCATGACACCGTAAAAGCGGCCGAACCTGTTTGCACCGGCACACTGCTGCCAATGGTGAACGTGTTACTGCCGGACACTCCCTGTGGCCCCCAATCGAACGGATCAGCACCTCCAGCGCTATAAGTGCCATACAACTGGGTCGAATTACTAAAAACCATCGAACCCGTGGCGGCTGTCGCGCTGTTTTCCTGCACGATCAGGAAATAGTCATTGTTCTGATCGGTCGTATTCGCCCGGTAAATCGTCGTGGTGCGCGCGTACTCATCACCGCTCAGCGATGTATTCTTTACCGCGTAGTTGTTGATCTCAGTCCAACCGTTTGGGTCTTGGGTATCCTGCAACAGTTCTTGCGAGGAAAGCCATCTCTCAAAGTCGCGCTCGCAGGTGGCATTGTCATTGCGTCCTGGCTTGACCAGATCGCCTGCAAACAGGTGCACTCGCCCTCTGGATGTTTTTTTCGCGGCCGCGATGCAGTGGCGGGCTACATTGGCGCCGTCCTCTGGTTGTCGCGAGAGTAATCCGACGTTCAGAATGCCGCTGAACCGTGCTGCATCTGCATTCTGCATGGCAACCACGCTGCCGCCCTCAAATGCAGTCTTTGCTGCCGCAATCTGCTCCGGTTTCGGCGCCGAAGGCAGCCGGACAACCTCTTGGCCCGAGGCTCCGAAGCCGGACAAAAGAGCGATGACGATTTCTGCTCTGATCAGACCGCGCCACCGTCTGCTGCATTCAGTGTTCAACGGTCGCCTCCCTCGTGTAGCGTCTTTTCAAGCCAACAAACACGGCCAGCGCAGAACTTCCACCGCAGAACAACAGCAATGCTCCGGGTTCGGGCACCGCCGCATTCCCCGGCACTGCGTCCACCGCCATCATCATGGGATCGATGTCGGAAGCAAGCCAGGTTGCTCCGGCATCGTCCGACGCGCCCCACGTCCCCACAAACCCGATGCCGCTGCCGGTGTTCCTGTCCGTGTATGCCCACTGGTACTCGCCGCCGCTCGACTGCAGCACCAGCCAGTAAGTCGTGTTCGCCAGCAAAGGAAGATTCGAACCCGAAAACCCAGTCGGCGTGAGCGTCGACGAGAAACTGCCCGGCGTCCCCAGCGACCCTACCGAAATGCCAGGTCGGCCGTTCGAGTCTGAGAACAGATCAAGCGCCACCGGGCCTGGGGCATCCTGCCGCACCAGCAGCGTGGCGCTGTTAAGCGTGTAGTTCATCGGCCCTGTCGCAAACCCCGCCGCGATCCAGGTGTCTCCTCCCACCGGCTCTGTAAAGAACACCTTTGCGTCCAAGTTCGACGACAGTGTTTCGGCATACGCCACCGACACCAAAGACAGCGTGGCGATGCTAAGTAATCGCAAAATTCGATTCATGTGTCTCCTTGAGAAAGAAAGATAACGACTGCGTTATCCTGCATTGCCGAAATAATTGATGATGACCGACCCGGCATCGCCGAGTAAGTCAACCGCGGCCGCCACTGCTCGTTGCGGATTTTCGGGAAATTGGAAGGCCGGTCCGGTCGCGGTTATCTTGCCGATATAGGGCAGCGAGCCGATAATATTCGCAAGAGTCCCAAGCGTCGACAAGAAGGAACTACTACCTGCAACATAGAGCGTAAAGGGTATCATTAACACTCCGTAAAACAAATTCATTGATGGCTGGACCACGTTGCCCCAGAGCGTTTGAGCTGCAATCCCAAGCGCCGAGTTGATTCCAATACTCAATCCGCTAATCATAAGTGGAACGGCGGTAAGAGGGTAGTAGATCCCTTGGTAAAAGTCAGTTGGCGCGTTAGCGAAAGCGAAGCTCGACGACCAGGTAAATGCGCTGAGTGTCAGGCCCAACCATGCTGTTAAGCCGGTACTCGAGACATTCTCCAGATCGGAAAAACTATCGACGGCTGTATAGGTCAGACCGGCAAACAGCAATGCCAAATTTAAATAAGAGTCAGAGCCGACACCTTGTGAAGTGGAAGGAATGACCTTCGAAACGATCGTTGCCGGAATAGCGACGGCAAGGCCCACGACGTTCACTATCGTGAGCGGATTGCCGTTATCGATTGCCTTCCAGATATCACCGATCAGTGGTATGCTAAGCGGTGTCGTCAGCAAAGCAACCACCGCGTTCAAAATAATGGGTATTGCTTGAAGAATTGATTCAATGACGGCCGCAACAAACTGCACAAAACCCACTAGGATATCGGTGAGCAGTTGCAGGATGGAGTTGAACGTCTTCGTTACGAAGTTACTTGGGTTAGTAAACAGCGTGAGCACGCTTTCGAAGAGCGTCTTGATATCACCTGGAATATGTGTGAACTCAGATTGGGCAAGTTTATCTCCAAAAGAAGAGAGTAAGTTTTCAAATTGATTAGCGAGGTCGGTGTAAGGGTCATCTACTGCCGCACGGGCTGAAACTGTGCTGGTGACTGTAGCTTGTCCCATGTTTGCCTGGACCTTCGAGCTGAACCACTTCGTCTGGGAATATGATTGTGCGCCGCCAGCGCCATAAGCAGTCTGCGGATTGTTATTGTCTACGAGATGAGACTGGAAACTAGAGCCTCCGGTCGTACTCATAAAGCTGCTGAGAAACCCCGAGATCTTGTTCTCGGCATCGGTGAAGACGCCCTGAATACTAGCAAGATCGTCGCTGGTCAGATTTTGCGCCCAGCTGGCAAAGGTCTGGAGCCGGCTTGTCACCTGATCTGCAATTGTCTTCCCGTTTGCAACGAAAGTACTCCACTGAAACAGATAACTCAACCACTTCACAGCCGATTCGATATCCTTTAGTGCGCTTGTTAAAATACTGGAAACGACGGCGGCGGCAGCTTCAAGCGAGTCGATGGCAAGCTCATAGGTATTGACCACGTCATTCGCAATCGTAGTAATCGTGTGCGTTATTGCCTTCGATACCGTATCTACCGCCGCTTCCACTTTCGTGAGCGTCTCCGTCACGTCGTGTACGCACTTCTTGAGGAGATCGTGGAAGGATATTTTGATGAAACTAAGGCCTGCCTGCGGCGTTGACGAAGCGCCGTCCGTATAGGTCCATGTGCCATTCACGAAAGAAATGGTCCACGGGGAAGGGGAGGATGATACGAAGGCCCGGGTGGGCAGGACGTTGACATAATCCGGAGCAAACGTCATGTTCGGATTCGCCGAAGGGTAGGCGATATAGCTGGTTTCGCTGGTAGCCCGCAGCGCAGTCGTGTGGCCGGTTCGTTTGTGCGCACGATTGTTCGCTATCTGCTGTTTCACCTGCGCCCGGACCGCGCTGGCCTGTGATCCTCCCGTCATACTGCTTCGAATGGATTGGGCGATGTCGTCGGTTCCATTGACTTGGCTAAACAGCGGTGACTTGTCCCACGGATTCGTGGCAGGCATCTGCGATGACTGCAGGTTCGCGAGCGAATTCGTCGTGTCCCAGTCCGGATAGACCATCATGGCGTCGCCCGGCAACATGTAGGTGTTCCAGACAAACAGGGTCGGACACGTCACATTGTCCGGCCCAACAACAATCGGCAACTCGCCCGCGCTATCGGTCGTCAGCCAGACGCCATTGTCTGTGTCGACCGTGTACGTGTTCTGGCCCGAAGTGATCTGGACCGTATCCGAAGCCCAGACCCGGATTGCCTTGCCGATGCGCGGATTGTAATTGGAATCCAGGAACTGAAGGTGTGTCCGGTAGCTTGGCGTGTGCACCGTCCCCGAACTCGACGCCACGTAGTCTTCGATCAAAATGCTTTCTGAAAAAAGACCGTGAAGGTCGGATGTGAAGCTGCGCGCCGCCAGGTTTTGCCCGTTATTGTGCGAGAAATAGCAAACCCCGTTTTGGACTCCCACAAACACACCAGTAGAGTTGGTCGCATAGGAAGCCGTATTAGGAGCGTTGTTGTTGGGGCTATCCAGCGCAATGGCGAACGCAGTCAGATTGCTTGCAGGCCCCAGCGACAAATAAGCGGAGTTGTCTTCAACGTAGATTCGCGAGGACGGCGTGGGTGCGGAACCCAGAGGCAGCGGGGTGCCCGCTCCTGTACTTTGGGAAATGATGTGCAGAATACCTGCTGCATCCGCAACCAGCACCTGATTGTTGTTGCACACCGGTGGCAGCAGAGGACCACTCAGAGTCGAACTGTCGGGCGGGTACTGCCAAAGCTGATTGCCTGTTCCGGCATCGTGTGCGGTTACAACCCCGTTCACGCCGCTGACGAAGAGCATGCCTTGCGCGTATGAAGCGCCGGTTCCCTTCGGGATCGTGATTATCGGTGCAGTCGGGTTTACAGCAGAGCCGGTAGTGAGATTGACCGGGAACACCCCTCCGTGAACACCATCTATTTGGTTCCCATAGACATACGCAACCGCGCCGTCCACCATAATGACTGGCGCAATCCCTGTATTCAGCGCATCGGTTATTCGGATGGGTGGCCATACGTTTTGCTGAGCGGCAATGTTGAAGCGGACAAGAGTAGCTCCGTCGCTCCAACACAAGAGATCCTGATTCGAATTGATCAGGACCTTGGTTATCACCGACCCTGTCGCGCCGCTAAGAATTGGGAGCGTCTGAAGAGCGTTCCCGTTGATGTCCATCTGGTAAAGGATTTGCTGATTTGCCGTATAGACAAACATGCCATCCGAGCGGGGATCTGTGAACGGGGTCGGCGGTATCGATTCAGTTCCGCCGGGCAGGAGATTGCTCAGGCTGAATGCGAACTGGTTCGATTGTACATCGAAGCACTGCATATCGGGTGTGCCGTTCACCAAAACGCGAACGAACAGCATTCCATTAATTAGGTTCGCTTCGCGACCCGGGATCAGACTCGTGCCACTCGGAAGCAGCACATCGAACACCGGAGTTGTGCTGGAATTTAACGTAATCGGAGTGGCATGCGCGGGTTTCGCAAACCCACCGGCGAGCATTCCCCCAGCTATACCTCCGCCCAGACTCTGCAGGAGCTGCCTCCTGGAAATATCCTTTCCACCTGGCTTCTTGGCTTTTATCCTTTTGCTCGACATGCTCTGTTCTCCTTGAATACGTCAGCGCACATGCTTCCACTTGCAGCGACCCTTCGCAGCCTGGCCGGCGTCGATGACAAATATGAATTACTCAATTTGCGTCATGCACTGCCAAATAGTTTCTAATTGCGTGCCTTACGACCGAGGTTTCGAGTATAGCCGGAGCGAGCCTTTGCGGCAAGTAAAAACAACTGGGATATGGGGCAAGAAATGGTTGTCGTTCGCCAATAATCGATCCGAACAAAAGTTGCTATTGTCCATATCGAAATCTCATCTCTTAAAGAAATCAATGACTTGGCTGAAGCGAAGTAACAGGTAGGAGCCGAGTTACAAACGTTACATGAGCAGCAAACGCAAGGCGTTTGGATTTTTTGACCTTACGGGGTGCTAAAGCGAGAGTCAAAAGCTTGTCAGCGGTGCTATCCATCGCTAAACTCTTCAAGAGCCCTCCGATCCTATGCCCGGAACGACCATGGCCCTAATCCTTACCGCTCCAGCGAGATGGTTGGAGCGGGCCGATCCCGGAAGTCACCGGCGCGTGAAAGGGCTGCGTCTTGTCACGGCGTACGGGCTGGCTGCAATGTGTGGAGCATTGCAGGAATCAGGGAAAGGAGCGTCCGGCGGCAACTTGTTGAGTTCGCTCGCCGGCGGGTTTGCCTTATGGGCCAGCGTCTCCGAGGGTCAGTCGAGCCGCGGCAAATCGGCGCGCGATTTGCTGATTCTGTGCGGCGCCGCAGGAGTCGGCGCGCTGAGCATGCTTTGGCTGAGCCCGCTGCTGAGCGGCCCAGGACGACCTGGATCCGAGTTGACGCTGGCGAGCGGTGCATTTCTTGTCGGATATCTGAAACGCTTTGGGATTTCAGGGGCGGGCGTTGGATCGCAGATTTACATCGGGCAACTGCTCGCATTCGGCGCCGGCCTGATGCCTCCTGATGCGGGCACGGTGGTTCTGGCAAGTGGCATTGCGGCTATTTCCGCCATGGTTCCTCGTTTCCTAAGCGGTCCGGCGGAACACCCGGTTTCATTTCAGGCGCTTCCGCCAGCGGGTCCGCGGCGGCCTTCCACTTCTCTCGCAATGGGGGTTCAGGCAGCGACCGCCGCACTTGCCATCGTTCTTCTCAATGGCGTCGTTGCGCTGGAGGAGTCCGCGTGGGCAGTCACCGCATGCACCTACGTCATCGCGAGCTCTGCCACAGGCACAATGGACAGAGTTCGCCGACGAATCTTAGGAACAGTCATTGGCGTTCCGTTTGGCCTGGTTCTTCTGCCTGCTGCCGCCCAGAGGCCAATCCTGCTCTGGGCAGCCGCAGCGTTGGCCATGATCGTATATGCTATTGCGCTTCCCGATCGGTACGACGTTGCCTGCGGCGCGTTTGCCTTCACGCTCATGGTCACTTTGGCAGCCTCGGGCGTGCACTCTGATCTGCTGCTCACGGCCCGCATCTGGGAAACGATTATCGGATGCGCCCTCGGGCTGGCTGCCTCCAGGCTTGTCTTTCCTCTCGGCGGGGTTTTGTCCCGAGAGTGACCGACGACGTCGAGTGCGCCAAGTTCTGACGGCTAGCCTCCTGCCTTGCCACTTACTGCTTATTTTGATTGGGTTGACTATATCTTGAGCTGACTGTCGGATGACGGCAAACAGGAAATTGGCCGGACGCCGCTCCGTCGCGGTCCAATGTACGAGTGGCCGACCATCCAGGAGCAACTCGGAAACTAAACGGTACGCCGTTAGGCCTGATCTTTCTTTTTCCGGTCCCGTTCTGCTGCAGGTTGAAGGCATATTGATAATGTGTAGACTAGTTCGGATTGCGTTGGGATCCTTCATGAGCACGATTGATAAGAAGACCACGTCGATCCCACTTTTTACGATTTCAATCGCGCTGGGTATAGCGATCGAACCTCTCAGCACTTCTATGCAGCGCCTTTCAGCGCAGCCGGAAAAGGCAGCCAGAACGAGGTATCCGTCTAAGAAGATGGCGGACGGCAAACAGTGGACGACGCAAAACGTTGACGTAAAGATCATGTCGTCCTACTGCTACAAAGATGCGGAAATTAATTGCCATCAGTATGGACGTTTGTACACCTGGGAGTCCGCTCGCCGAGTATGTCAGTCGTTGGGAAATAGATGGCGATTGCCCGACGGACACCGCATGGCGACAGATGGCAAAGCACTACGGTGGCCGTAGAGTCAAATAATTCATGCGGCCCGACTATAGAACTTGAGCAGTCCACCGAGACGTTGTTGATATCGGATGCGGCCTGGACGGGTGGAACGTGGAGATACCGGAGAAGGGAAGAGCAGCCTATTCGCCTTGCCTTGATGGTTGCGTTCGTGATGGTAATGCTTTAAGAATTCAGTGATCGCGCGCCGCAGCGACGGCTCACCAAACAGAATCAGCTTCGATAGACACTCACTTTTGATAGAGCGTACCCAACGTTCGGCAAAAGCATTGAGGTTCGGACGACGAGGCGGCAGCACAATGGGTTGCACTCCGCCGGACTGGAGCACACTTCGGAAAGATGCACAGAACTTGGTGTCGCGATCGTGCAAAACAAAGCGCACTGGAAGCAGAGCGCCATCGATGCCGTCGACCGCATTACGAGCCATCTGCACCATCCAGTCTTCAGTAGGGTGTCTGGTGATTCCGGCGAGCGTTGACTTTGACTGACGACAAATTGCAGGTGATGATGAATGATTCGGCTGGGAGGAAAATCGCCTCATTTTTCCAATGAGAATTCCGCCATGATTGCGTCGTCGCATTCGACTCGAAGCCAAGCGGGAAATTCCGACAGTTTGCCCATCGGCGGTTCGCTCTTCACCCCAGGCCGCGTTCTCGACACCCATTTGGCGAATCACACTTCCGATCTCGCCTGAAACTTGTGGCCTCCCGATCGGTCTCGATTTCCAGCGCTAAATCCATATTGAGCCTAATTGATCAATTTTGAGGCTTGTTCAGGAAGCAATCCCCGCGCAGCCAATCGCGATCTCACCATACACTCAGCCTCCATGATCTGTTCGAGACTAGCGCGTTCGTAAAATTTCTCCACCTTTATTCGCAGCTCTTTTATCAGCTCCTCGCGTAATCCATTACCGGAAAACGACTCCTGAACAAAACAATCTGACAGTTTGTTCTCTGGTTTCTTCTTGGGCACAAGTATCCCTCTACTATGTAAGCCGCGGCAACGACAGTTTGTGACGTCATCCGGTATTGTTCTTCTCTACACTTTGGCCCGATGATCGAAGGGTTCATTCCGTGATAAGTACACGCAGTCGGGAGCGTACGGATGATATACGAATAGGACCGAAATATCTCGAATCAAAGCTGCGCGGGTTGAAGGAAGAAATGACCCAAACGGTTCCCATGGCCACACGGTAGCTACCAAATGACCAGTGCGATAGCGGCCGGTTCTCTCGATCGATCGGATGGGGGGGCGCTATTGGGTAGGAGCTTGCCGTTGACTGTAACGCCCTTGTTAGAAATCTGGACGGTATCGTCTTCGACCGCCACGACTGGCTTCATCAACGGTTCGGCGCCGTCAGGACAATTTCCTTCTCCCCGGTAGCGTCGGATTCTAGACAGGGAAGCAAACGGCTCAGCCGGACAGAACTCAACTAGTCGTTCTGAAGGATCCGTGGTTATTTTATAGAGTCCAGGCGGTAAGGATGTCGTTGCGTTTACCCGTATGCCGCCAATTTGAAAGCTCAAGCAAACGCTGGCCATTACGATTACTGGGGGCAAGGCTCCTCTAAGCCGGGCCAACAGGCCACGACGGATCATCATGGTTATCTCCTGTGCCTGAAATCTCCGCGTTGTCGCCAGCATGCTCGTCGCGCTCAGGGCGGGCGATGGCAATCTTGTGGCAGCTTCGCGCGTGAACCTCATAGATGGTACGCGTTACGCCATCTGCCGGGGTGAACTTCCGCTGCTGCAGTGACCCTTCTATATAAATATTGTCGTCCTTCTCAAACAACAGAGCAATATCGGCAACATCGCCGTAAAACACCAGGCTGTGCCAATTGGCATGCGTTTGCTGTTTTCCGTCGCTCCCCGTAAAACGGTAGCTTTCCTTCAATCGACGTTGGCTACCTTTGTCCCTGATGGCAGAAACCGCGCTTCCGGTTTGGTCGCTAAGTATCCGGCCAGTTCTAGCCTGTTTTTCTGCATGCTCGTCAACCTTGCCGGGGGCCAGTGCCGCCTTGCAGCTCCTCTAGGAATCCCTTCTCCAAGTGACTCGCTACTCCTCCGTATCGCCAAGTTCTCGTCTGCTGATCACATTACTCGTGCGATCGATCGGTCTCTGGTTGACGATCGAGAACCCATCCAGACTCTGCAAGCGGACGGGTGGCGCGATCGAGGCACGGCGTTCCTGTTCTCGATAAGTAAAGATCCGAACGATTCATCTTCTTGCCAAACTGCCGGAAGGTGCATTCAAGCGGACGCGGCATTTGCCGCTCCGATGGAATATCCCAACGCGTTGTATCCTCGCAGGCGTCTTTCGAACACTCGCGCCAGCATCGAGATTGATGAATCGACGTAGTCGTGAACTTCGACAATCTTCTTGTGGTCATGGAGACGATGGAGACGACCAACATACTGTTGAAGAGTCCCATGCCACGAAATCGGCATCGCGAGGAAAAGAGTGTCGAGACGGGCGTCGTCGGATCTTCTGTAATGGTAGGGCGATCAAGTTCCCGAATCCACCGTTTGGCATCGTGTCCTGGTTAGGAAACAAGCGATCGTAGGAGCCCAATCCCACTTGATGACGACGCTCCATTGTTCGGGTTAGGAGTGCCGCTCCCAACTTTCTTGTGACTGTTGCGCTAATGGGGGCCGCGAAGAAAACCCACATATGTGCACCATTACCGGAACGGGAACGTTCGAGAGCCGCTGGAACGTTCCATTCGCGACATGCATCGAGGAAGGCGCCAGCATCTTGTCGCCAGGTTCTCTGATCGAAATCGACGGCAAGAAACCAACAGGTCTCGTCCGGCAGCAAGCGAGAGGGCAGCCCAGGGAACGTCTCATCGATCGTCCAGAAACGCAGCAGTGCTCCGACGTCGCGAGTCTCGAGGCCAGTAACCCGCCCACTCTTGTGGAGCCCGTAAGCCCTGAACTGTACCGCTTGCGCGAGGAAAACCTGCGATTGCGCGAACTCCTGGACGAAAACGGGTAGACACCAACTGTTCCGTCCGGGAGAAAATCGCTCTGTTTCGATCGCTTTTCCACGGGCGTGAAGACGTTTATGCGGTCCGATGGGAAGGAGCGAACGGAAAATGCGGTTACTCGCCGGCCAGCATTCGCGACTGGGATGCTCTGCGATTGGTCCCAAAATCTGAATGGAAGAGGAGAGACAAGGAAACACGCCAACTCCTGCCGCTAACTGACCAAGCGGTTCACGACCATCTTTCTGGGAATATCATCACACTCGGTCGTTGTGCGAGCCAGCCTCTCCGAAAGACTCTCGAAGTCATCAACCATGCAACTTAGGGTTTCTGCGAATGTGGTTCCGGTCAAATTGTACGACCAGGGGCCGCCCGGTAGCCATGAAACTGGTGCCTCATTCGCCGAGCCGGCGGCACCCATCGGCCACGACAGAAACTCTCGAATCGCGCCGTTCACTACTGCGAAGTCGTCAGGCGCCACAGGGTTGCTTTTTCGTAGAAACGCCCGCCATTGCGTGCGTTTCGACGCGTCGCCGGAGAGTTCAGCGAGCAAGTTAGCCAAACTATCGGAATCGAGCTGTGTCCTGCGCCGCCCGAAAGTAGCACGCACCGCATCGCTGAGGGCTCGCCCGTCGAATTGAAATGTCCGTGCCAGGAACCAGATATCGAAGAAGTCTTTCATACGGCTGTTGAGCATGCCAAGGCTGACAATCACCTCCGCCTTCTCGGCAACGACAGTATCCATTGGATAAGCTTGAATCTGCGGTGTCGGATTACCTTGGCCGAGCAGGTCGAGGTCTCTGGTGGGTCGATGCGCCTTTTGGGTCCAAGCTTGGAACAGCATCGCCCCTTTCAGTATGAATTGATCGCGATAAGTGGATTCGCTCAGACCATAGAGAAGACATTCCAAAGCGAAACGCGTAAGAACCAATCCAAAGTCCGAGCCTTCTCGGTTGGCTATATTCAAGGAGTTTGGCGCGCACGGATGCCGCGACATTGCGGGCATTTCCGGTTGTCAAGTCAGAGCCTCCATGTACGGTTTCATCACGTTGGCGACACGGCAGACTTTCGCCGCCTGCCAGAGGTCTGTGATACGTGCCTTTCGGCTCCTGAGGGACTCTCGAAGAGCTTCGAGTGCAACATCAAGCCCAACTTTGTTCCGGTATTTAAAGCAATCCGCAACTGTCTTCGCTAGGGAAAAAACACTCGTCGGCACCCCTGCAATCTTGTGTGTCTCCTGTCCGAACTCAAGCGATTGCTTTGAGAAGCGCACGATGCGTATTCGTGGGTGGTCGGAGCGTGGGCGACGATCTTTTTCCCCAATTGCCATCCACACCTCGAAGGGATTTTGGGTTCCGATGTTATGAAACCGGAGGGCAGAGAGCAGACAGATGATCCCTCGTGGTGCCCGTTTTGCGGCCTCCGCGAAGGTATGAAATTCCGTGACATCAGCATCCGCCGGCACGTACAGCCCGAGCCCTGATCGAACGACAAGGCCCTGTTGTTCGGCAAGTCGAAGATATTGTCGGGCGATGGCATGCACCTGAAGATCTCGTGGTCGGAGAACCCCGGCGGCTCGAGCGAGTTCTGCAATTTTGGTGACGGCTTCCCTCCGCACCCAGCCATTTTACGAAACGTCGGGGGTTGTAGACAAGTTCCGACATGATTTGAGGGCAATGGCACATTAGTGACACACGCTCAAAAGCTAGCGCGGATGACAGAGAAATGAAGGCCTAACTTAATTGAAATATGGTTTGTAACTTTGGAACAAAAACGCATTTGGCCCGTCAATACTAGCGCGTTATCAAACGAGTAGACCCCGTTAGTGGTTGATTTTATGGTGCGGAGAGGGGGACTTGAACCCCCACGGAGTTACCCGCTAGCACCTCAAGCTAATCCTAGGCCATATCGCGCCGTTGCAGGTCGCCTAAATTATTCATTTTTCGCAGAGCACCGTTCCCTAGCGGCCCTGAACGGGCGGTAGCATAAGGTCCAAATAAGGTCCAAGAGTCTGCTATAGGCATCGGCCTCACGTCGTGCCAATTTCTCCAGATGGATCACCAAAACTTCCGAATGAAGAGGCCGGGCATCGATTCGGATCGATGCCCGGCTAGTTGGTCAACCGGCTCTTTCCTCGACAGGTTCTGAGTCAGCCGCTTCGGATGTCGGCTGCCTATCGGAGCGATCGAGTAACAGGATCGAGCTGGCATAAATCTCGGCAATGCGAACGCTGCGGTCCGATTCCGCGGGAGTGAACTCCCGGTAATGCAATTCGCCCTCGACTTCGACCTACGCGCCTTTCTGAAGGTTGGCGGCCCACTGGCCGAGCTTGTTCCAGCCGATGATTCGATGCCACTCGGTGCGTGTGTTGTGTTCGCCGGTTTCCTTCACCTTCTAGCTCACGCTCGTCGCGATGGGAAAGCGGGTGTAGGCAGTTCCGTTCAAGGTGTAGCGTGTCTCAGCGTGTTGGCCGAGAAACCCAATGAGAGTGATTCGATTCTTGCAAAGCATGTTTTTGTCTTCCTTTCGTGCCCGATCCGTCGGGGCGACCCGGTGCGAAGGGGGCCGCTCTCAAGGCAAGCGAGACAGTTTTTCGGAGGGGCTCCCGGCCAGATTGTTTGTGTTGTTTCAAAAGGCGCAGCCGGCAATCTGGCTGGGAAACCGAAACCCCTTAGGGCTCGAACTGTCGAGCGAAGCCGCCGAGCGCGGGAATTGCCCTTGAAGCCAAGCCTGACGGTGAGGTGCTGAAAGACAGACGAAGCTGCAGGAATTGTCACTGTCTAATGCGTTGCGCCCGGTGCTGAGTCAGCTCCTGCCGGCACGGGCGTGTGCGCGTCCCCCGTTCAGAGCAGAAAAGAGAAGCAGAAAAGAGTGAACCGCAGGTTGCGGATCGGTAAATCGTGAGAATTTCCCGACCTTCGGTATATAGCCGATTCATCGCCTTGACATTTGGCTGCGAGAAATTGAAGAAATAATCTCGGATGAAATGGCAACATTCCCTCTTTACCGTATGTTTTCTAGTGTCCTCCACAAACCTTCTGCGGGCGCAAAACAGCACGAGCGTTTCCGGCTTTGTCACCGATCCGAGTGACGCATCGGTAACGGGCGCGAAGGTGACGGCTGTCAATATAGCCACCAATTTCACGCGTATCGCACAAAGCGATTCGGGAGGTCGCTACGCCTTTGAAAATATCCCGATCGGTACGTATAAAATCACGGTCGAGAGTGCTGGGTTCGACTCTGCGGCTGCGACACTCACTATAGGCACCGCGCAAAAAACGCGGCAAGATTTCCAGCTGCGCGTCGGGGCAACCCAGCAAACTGTCGAAGTCAAATCACTGCCCCCCGAACTGTCGCCGAATGATGCTTCTCTCGGTAACGTGGTTGCAAATCACACGGTTGAAAACACTCCGCTTTATTTGCGTAATTGGGACGATCTTCTGCGTCTGATTCCGGGCGTCCAATCGAACCGTTATACAGACCAAAGCGGCGCGACCAGCGCGGGCCGTACGGTCAACTTTAACGTTCATGGTATTCACTCGCTACAGAACAATATCATCCTCGATGGCATTGACAACAGCACGTTCTCAGAGAACGTGCAGGAGCTAAGCTCACAGGCTTCCCGCCCATCCGTCGACAACCTGGAAGAGTTTAAGGTTGTCACGGCTCCCTATTCGGCTGAATATGGCCGCAGCCCTGGCGCGGCCGTCGTGGTATCGACGAAGAGCGGTACCAATCCGCTGCACCTACTCGGTTACGAATATCTACGCAACAATTTTTTCGACGCCAATGACTTCTTTTCGAACCGAAATGGTCTCGCGAAGCCGCAGAATAATCAGAACCAGTTTGGGGCCAATATCGGTGGCCCGTTGCGCCGCAACAAGATTTTTGGATTCTTCAATTATGAAGGCACCCTATTCATCGTGGCGTTTCCCGCACGGCAACCGTGCCGCTTCCGAATGAGCGCATCGGCGATTTCAGCCCGGCCGCACAGACAACCTACGGAGTTAACTACCCGCCTATCTTGGATCCGGTTACTAAGCTTACGTATCCCAACAATCAGATTCCAAGTTCGCAACTGGACCCTGTGGGTCTGAAGCTGCTAGCGCTGTTCCCACTGCCCAACATTCCAGGCAAGCAGTTGAATAATTTCATCCGGAATGCAGGACTTGTAGACAACAACGATTCGTACGATGGACGGCTCGATTGGAACCCGAGCGAGAAGGATTCTGTTTTTGGGCGCTACACTTATTCGAATCGCTTTCGGTTTATTCCAGGCAACTTTGGCGGTATTGCCGATGGAACCAGCACGTCAGCCTGGGGCCGGCAGAATCTTTTTGCGCACAGCGCCGTGGTCGGCTGGACCCATATCTTCAACCCAACATTGATCAACGAGTTTCGAGTGGGCTACGTTCGCAACGCTTCTTATGCCGTGCAAGATCCGTTCGGTCTAAACCACACCGCCGACTATATTCCTGGCGTGCCCACAAACCCGGCCGTCGACGGAGGTATCTCGCAAACGACTTTTTCCAACTTCGGCTTCATCGGTTCGCCGGACTTTCTGCCGAAATCACAAGTTCCCCAGCAATTCCAATATGTGGACACGATTGCTCTGACACGGGGCAATCACTCCTTCAAGTTCGGTGTGGATGTCCGTACGCCGATGCGCAACGTTTTTCAAGATGAACCTGGGGTACGCGGTTCGTTGAGCTTCAGTGGTCAATTCACAGGTGGTCTTTCGTATGCCGATGCGCTAGTCGGATATGTACAAGGTGCGCAATTGACCAACGTGCTTTTCGTGGATCAGCGAATCTTTATGGCTTCTGCTTTTGCTCAAGACGATTGGAAGGTGACGCCCAAGCTGACTCTCAATCTCGGGCTTCGGTACGACTTTGGCTCGCCTGCCTTCGAGGGCCGCAACCGCATGGCGAACTTTGATCCGTCCGCCAACGGCGGCGCCGGTGGGCTGATATTCGCAGAAGATGGTTCACTTGGCGACCGTGCTCTCGTCAATGTAAACACTCACAACTTTGCGCCACGCTTTGGATTCGCCTACGCAGCGAACCCGAAAACGGTCGTGCGCGGTGGGTATGGAATCTTCTATAGCTTGTTCGAGCGCTACGGTAGTGAAAACCAGCTTGCTTTGAACTATCCAAACCTTCTGAACGTGGTTGTCGCGGCATCAAACAACAACACGCCGGTGTTCCTTCTTCGCAACGGCTTCCCGGCGTCTACTTATCTCGACCCGGCTAAAGTCAGTGTGTCGCAGGTGCGCGTACGCGCTGTCGACCCGCATGATCCCACTCCATATGTTCAGCAATGGAGCTTCGGCGTACAGCGTGAAGTCGGCCGCGGCTTTGTTGCTGAAGCCGACTACGTAGGCACCAAGTCAACGCATCTGGACGTTCTTTGGGACTGCAATCAACACTTCCAAGGCACGCCAGCGCCGTACCCGAGCTTTGGTTACATCGAATACACCAACTCAATCGGAAACGGCACCTATCACGGGCTGGAGACGTCACTTAGCAGGCGCTTCGCGAGCGGCGTCAGCGTACGCGTCAACTACACGTGGTCAGGTGCTCTCGACAATGCGCCAGACGAGCTGAACAGCAACTCAGGAGCACCACCCAATGGCCGAAATTTTGGCGCCTGGCGTGGGCCGACCGATTTCGACACACCGCATCGCGTCGTTGCAAATTTCGTCTATGACCTGCCATTCGGAAAAGGTGAACTGTGGCTGACGTCGGGTCCTGCGTCGTACATTCTAGGCAATTGGCGTGTTTCCGGTCTCTACACTTTCGCGAGCGGGCGTCCTTATACAGTCACGCTCGGCGCTCCCTACAGCACCAACATCGACCAGTTCGGCGCCAACACTGCGGTTCCCAACGTGATCGGGGCGCCCGTTACTATCGGCAACGTTGATTGCTGGTTCTATATATCAACTAACAAGGCTTGCCAGGCCATTCAGGGTGCGCAGTCGGACGCGTTTGCCAATCCTGCGCTCGGCACGTTCGGCAACGCGGGACGCAATATCCTTCGTGGACCGCACACGAATGTCTTCGATGCATCGTTGATGAAGAACTTTCCTATCCGCGAACGCTTGAACGCGCAGCTCCGTTGGGAAGTCTTCAATGTTGGCAATCAGGTGCTTTTCGGCCAGCCAAATAGTCAAATCACGAGCGGCGCTGTGGGTCAAATCACGTCGCTTGCGGGCGATCAGCGGGTCATGCAGTTGGCGCTTCGCCTTAGTTACTAAAAAGTATCTTACTTGTTGAGTCGGCATCAACGCTCCGAGCCGCGCTGACGGTGCTTCCATCGCCACTTCAACAAAACGCCTGTGTGCTGTTTGAGATGCCAGCGCGATTCGCTGGCATTCACGCGCGCGAACATTACACGGACAATCTCCTGGCTGGCAAGCAATCCTCCCTTTCTCAGGGAGACTACCCACCACCGTGTTGTCCAGCGCCGCTGGCTGATTGAAAATCCGGCTCAAGCCGAACGCGGTTCCGGGACCGGCCTGAAACTGTTCGGCTTCATCGCGGAATCGGTGTTCACCTTCATCCCGGAATCCTGTTCGCGTTCACCCCGGAACAAGTTCGGAATCATCCCGGAATCGCGTTCACGCTCCCCCGGATTCTCCACTCGAACACTTGATTACTCAGATA
>Ga0193753_10000741_pt1 | contig 30523 bp, 24 predicted proteins | sample H1c2metaG_FD_144925 | JGI IMG/M metagenome (GOLD analysis project Ga0193753, IMG submission 144925) | Soil microbial communities from a riparian zone of the East river system, Colorado, United States - H1c2 | ecosystem: Environmental > Terrestrial > Soil > Riparian zone | place: USA: East...
CTGGTAATTCGTCAACGCGAAAACATAGGCAGAATCGTGCGTGATGGAAAAAGTATATATAGAATCCGGTTCTGTTTCCTTGTTTGCACGAAGAGCGGAATCCAATTCATTCTGATCCGGATTGTGCAGTATTTCATCTCCTATTCTATACACCGTGTCGATTCCGGCCCTTCGGGTTGAAAAAAATCCGGCATACCGGTTACTGATACCGTTTTCATCCGAAATAAAAGTGAAATGAAAATTGTTGTACTGCATGGGATATCGCGCACTGCCATATTTCAGATCCGTGAGTTGGGAAATCTGTTTGAATTCGCTCTTGTTCCAATTGTCGACCAGGAAAACATTGTAGCGGTTATTGGAAGGCAGCACGGTGTCTCCGGTGGGTGCTGTGCCCGAGGGCCGGTTGGAGGAATAAATGATACCTGTTTTATTGGGAAAAGTGATAAAACTGGCGTCCAGGTCATCGTAAATATCGTTTGTGATCTGCGTGGTCTCCGAGGTACCCAGGTTATATTCAAAAATATCGGACTGACCGTTTTTAACGGCGCTCAGGATAAGGGTGTTATTATCGAGCATATATTTCATGTCTTGTATCTGATCAAAATCGAGCTCTGTAGAAGTTCGTTTGATTTTTGAGACTACGTCATATACAAACAAATGAATTTTCCCCTCTTTATAATAAGTTATCGCCAGTCGGGTGCCCTGGGGATCCCAGGCAATCAGGGGGTAGTGCGGCTGCAGGTTTTTGTCGTTACTTCTGACTCCGCTTTTCAGCAGGACCTTCCGGTTCACAAAATTTTCATGCAGGACCACACAATACTGACCACGCACGAATTCCACCACGGCATACGTCTGACTGCGTGGCACCGGATTGGGCGAAAAATGAAAGAAGTCGGTATTGTCGCTGACTTCCTCTACAACGGAAATACTGCCCTTGGGGAAATTTCTTCTTCCGCGGATATCTTTTTGATATAACTCTTCTTCCTCCTGCATGAAATCCGCCAGCACTTCCTTGAATTTCTTTTTACAGATGCGTAGCGCAGCTGTGTTGGTATTCCGGTAAACACGTGCGAGATACAGGAAATAGGTTACATTTTCTTTTTTATACCGGTTGGCAAAATAATACCAGAATGCACGTCCCGCGAGGTCAGGTTTTTCGAATGCCAGGTTGTAAAAATTGGTATACCGTCCTGAAAGCATGGCAGACTTCAACTGGTCGTCCAGCTCTGTGTTCCAGGGTTCCGCTACGTAGTTAATGTATCCATCGGTCATCCAGGCGGGCAGGTCAAGCAGGGTCTGATTGGCCGCAAACTCGCCCAGATCGTCTCCGAATAAAATATTTTCAACAAGCACACGTGCGATTCCCTGACGGATCTGGATCCGCAATTTGTTGTGATCGTCGGTATAATAAACGATCATTTTATTATTCACGAGTTTGGTAGTACCACCGGTGGACTGCCAGTCGATATCCAGCCCGATATTGGACTGTTCCATTTCATTAAAGCTATTATACAGCACAATATTGGTTCGGCGCTGCATACCGTATTCGACCTGCTGTTCAATGCCGGTCAATTCTTTTTCAGCTACCTGGCAGACATATTTAGCCAGAGGTTGTCCATTCTGATTAAAATACGTATTGAAATTCGGGGTCTGGTAAAACTTCCACTTCATGTTTTTGAACTGGAGCCGGTTCTTGCCAAATTCAGTGGTACCAATCTGGGCTGAAACCTGAAAAAGAAAAAAAAACAGGGCGGACGTTATTAAAAAAAATTCTTTCAACTTCAACTTATGCGGATCTTGCATACCTTATTTGGAATTAAAGAAATAACCGGTTCAAGTTAAGACAATCCCTAAAACCGGGGAAATAGATTTAAAAAAGAAAAGGCGGAATGCTCACTGTAAAACGATTCATATTCAACCCCATCCAAGAGAATACATACGTGGTTTACAATGGAAAAGATGCCTGCGCCGTGGTTGATCCCGGTTGTTATTTTCCGGAAGAAAAGCAAAGCCTGAGCCACTGGTTTAAAGAACATCACCTGCATCCCAATCTTTTGTTAAATACCCATTGTCATCTGGACCATGTTTTTGGTAATAAATGGGTGGCGGAGCATTATAGTCTGATACTGCAGATGGGGGAGAAAGAATTATGGACCTTTAAATTTGCACCGGAATCAGGCATTCGCTGGGGAATGCCGTTTGAAAATTATACGGGTGAAATTATTTTTCTAAAAGAAGGGGATAAGATACTGATGGGAGAGGATGTCCTGGAAGTGTTTTTTACTCCGGGTCATTCAGTGGGTCATATTGTATTTTATGACCGCAAACAGGGTTTTTTGATTGGCGGGGATGTTCTATTCAGACTGGGGATTGGCAGAACCGATATTCCGGGCGGTGATACGGAGGTATTATTGGATAGTATTCGCAATAAATTATTTACACTTCCGGATGATGTGATCGTATATCCCGGCCATGGGGAACCGACAACCATCGGCTACGAGAAAGAAAATAATCCGTTTTTAAGCGGAAAGCATAAAGCATAAAGCTTAAAACCCATCGGTCAACTTTCAACCGTCAACCATCAACCGTCAACCATCAACCATCAACCATCAACCGCCAACCGTCAACCGTCAACCCGCCTCCGCTAAAGCTCCGGCGGGCAAAGCCGTCAACGCAGATTATTACGATACCAGTCGACTGCTATTTTCAAACCTTCAGCGAAATTGAAGACGGGTGAATACCCTAAATATAACCTGGCTTTTTCAATGGACGCCAGGGAATGAGGAATATCTCCTTCGCGGTTAGGCCCATGTATCACTTTTATATCTGCGACGGATGGATCAGATACGGAAAGGTACTTTTTCAGTAATAGAACCAGCTGGTTCAGTGTGGTTTGTTCCCCGTAGGCTATATTATAAACTGTGTTGAGGGCATCCTGATTTTTGGAGAACAGAGCCAGGATATTGGCCTGGACTACGTTTTCAATAAAAGTAAAATCTCTTGAATGATTGCCGTCGCCATTGATTACAGGAGACTGGTTATTTAATAACTGATTTGTAAATTTTGGTATAACAGCAGCATATGCTCCATTGGGATCCTGCCTTTGTCCGAACACATTAAAATATCGAAGGCCGATTAATTCCATTTTATAAGTAGCAGCAAAAACATTTGCGTACAGTTCGTTTACATATTTTGTAACCGCATATGGAGAAAGCGGGTTCCCGATTTTTTCTTCCACTTTAGGAAGATCCTTACTATCTCCATAAGTGGATGATGAAGCCGCATATACCATTCGCTCCACGCCACTTTCTTTTACAGCGACCAGCATATTTAGAAAACCGGAAATATTCACCTCGTTGGTTGTGACGGGATCAATGATTGACCTGGGAACCGACCCCAACGCAGCCTGGTGAAGAACAAAATCCATATCCGCTACGGCAGCCTGGCAGGTTTTCAGATCCCTGATATCTCCATTTATAAATTCGAACGATGAGTGGGAAGAAAAAGGCTGGATATTCTTCAGATGCCCGGTACTCAGGTTGTCGAGTACCCTTATCCTTCCTGCCTGATGCCTGAACAGATATTCAACCAGGTTTGAACCAATAAATCCGGCGCCTCCGGTGATCAGGAAAGAATATTTGCTTAAATCAACGATATGGTAGGGATGTTGATACATAATCAGAGACGGGCGTCAAAGTTTTCTCCTGATAAAACGCCTTTAACGTCATATATCACGGAGTTTTTGTTTACGAGTTCGCGGATTTTTAATTTGTTGAATTCATCGTGGGCCACAGCTAAAATAACCGCATCGTATTTTACGGAACCATCGCTCAGAATATCAGTGGTAATGATTCCATACTCATGTTTAACACGAGCCGGTTCGGCCCATGGGTCACAGATACTTACATTCGCCTGATAACTTTCCAGCTCACGGACTATGTCAATTACCCTTGTGTTTCGTACATCTGTGCAATTTTCTTTGAATGTAAAACCCAATATCAGAATGCTGGAATTTTTAATCGGGATCTCTTTTTTTATCATCAATTTGATGGTTTCACTGGCCACATATGCCCCCATGCTATCGTTTAGTCTTCTTCCTGCCAGGATAATTTCAGGATGGTAGCCGGCTTCTTTTGCTTTTTGCGCGAGATAGTACGGATCCACACCGATACAATGGCCGCCAACCAGGCCTGGTTTGAATTTCAGGAAATTCCATTTGGTTCCTGCAGCTTCCAGAACGGCCGTTGTATCAATACCTAACAAATTGAATATCTTGGCCAGTTCATTTACAAATGCAATATTGATATCTCTTTGGGAGTTTTCAATCACTTTCGCTGCTTCTGCTACTTTGATGGAAGGAGCCAGATGTGTGCCAGCTTCAATGATTGTGCTGTACAGAGCATCTACTTTTTTTGCAACTTCCGGGGTTGATCCGGAGGTTATTTTCAGAATTTTGGATACTGTATGTAATTTATCTCCCGGATTAATCCGTTCCGGAGAGTAACCGCAAAAGAAGTCGATATTAAATCTCAGTCCGCTGATTTTTTCAAGGATCGGCGCACATTCTTCTTCGGTAACACCCGGATAAACGGTGGATTCATAAATGACGATGTCGCCTTTCTTCAGAACGCTTCCAACGGTTTCGCTTGCTTTATAAACGGGACCGAGATCCGGGTTATTATGTTTGTCTGTGGGTGTTGGTACCGTTACGATATAATAATTGCATGAAGCAATATCAGCAATGGTATCAGAGCAATAGAGACCTACAGATCCGGGTATGCCGGTTAATACTTTTTTCAGGTCAGCGTCTTCGATCTCCAATGTCTGATCCTGTCCGCTCATCAATTCGTTCACCCGGTTTTTATTGATATCAAAACCAACAACAGGGTATTTTTTTGCGAATTCGACGGCGAGGGGGAGACCCACATAACCCAGTCCGATCACTGCGATCCGGTAATTTATTTCCATACTTTAAAATTAGTCATCGCTGGCTGCACATGCGTATAGCACGAATATATTATGATTGGCAAAAATATGGATTCCCTGTTTAAGTTCTGTTCAGGTTAAGACTGCATAAAAGGTGGGTTTCTACGAGTATTTCTTTCCGTTAAATTCATATTCCTGTCAATAGGCATTCTTATCGCCTTTGAAGGTAATATACATGGTCATCCAGATAATTTTCAGATCCAGCCAGATGCTCCAGTTTTCCATATACCAGATGTCGTGGTCAATTCTTTTACGGAGTTGTGTCTCCTCTTTTATCTCACCCCTGTATCCATTTACCTGGGCCCACCCGCTGATGCCCGGTTTTAAAAAATGGCGGATCATATATTCATTCATGATCTTAGAATACATGCTGGTATGTACGAGCATATGTGGCCGTGGACCAATAATCGACATGTTACCCAGCAAAACATTCACGAACTGGGGCAGTTCATCCAGGCTGGTTTTACGCAGAAATCGTCCGAGCTTGGTAACCCTTGAGTCGTTCAATGTTACCTGCCTGATATGTTCATCACTGTTAACGGTCATGGTGCGGAGTTTGTAACAGGTAAACTGTTTATTATTTTTTCCTGACCGTTTTTGTTTGAAAAATACATGTCCGCGGGAGCTGATCATAATCAGAATTGCCAAAATGGGTATTAGCCATGAAAGTACAAAGACGATGACAAGTAAACTGAAGATGATATCGAATAGTCTTTTTTTTACGTTGTTGCCTATATCTTCCAGTGGTTCGGGGCGAAGGGAAAGGATGGGAAAGTTATCCTGGTATTCGATATAGGTTTCACGATTTACAAATAATCTGAAATCCGGGATAAACTTGAATCGGATCATTGACTTTTCAGCCTGTTTGGCCATTTCATAAATGCTTTCATTTTTTTCCGGTGAAATAGCAGAGTATATTTCATGAATATTGTTATTGACGGCATAGTCCAGACATTCATCGATATTACCGATGATGGGATGCCTGGATAATTCCCTGATCTCGCCCGGATCTTCAAAATACCCATCCACCTGGAAGTCCGTATGGTTGAAGCTGAAACGTTCTGCAAATTTTTTTGATAAATCATTATAACCAACTATTACGATTCGTCTGGAAATCCGATTAGCCTTTTTAACAAAATAAGTGACACCAATCATGCCCAGGCGGGTAAAAAATAATAAAAGGAAGAATCCGGCAAAACTGATGAGAATGAAAAGGCGGGAATAAGGATAATGGTATAAAAAGGCAAACATCAGCATGCAGGAAGCATAGATAATAAATGCCTTCAATGTTCTTGTTGTGAAACGGTAGATGTTTGGCTGGCCGTCCTCAACATATAGTGCGACACTATATGCCGATATCAGCCACGCTATATTACCAAAAAGAAAGAGCAGGCCATAGGAACTTTCCCAATCTGTAGGGATACGGTGAAAATTGAGAATAAGCACAAAATGCACCAAACCCAATGCTACCAAATCCACACAAACAAAGAAGAAACGGAAAAGGTTTGTATAACGACTGTTCATATAAATGGTTCCCTCGAATACGCATGATTTTCTTTTATAACCTTAACATTCGCGGTATCAACTTCTGCACACAATACATAGCCGAGAGAGGGAAGGATCATTTTGACGGTCTTACTGTTTATGGAGACTACCTTTCCCTCCTGTTCTATCAGAGGGGCAGAGTTAATTTTTACGACGTCGTTAAAATGTACGTCCACTTTCTCCAGTTTAACGAAACTGTGTTCATTCAGAAATCTTTTGATGATTTCTATTTCTTTGTCTTTGATAACTGCGGGCTTATTTAGCCAAAATGCGAAGTTTAGTATTCCATTGGTCTGCCGCACGATCAATTGTTCTTCCATAAAAATTCTGACAAATACATAGGAAGAAAATAAAGGGGCGTGTATGATTTTTTTGCGGTCGCTCCAATGTTTTAAAACCTTGTTTTGCGGACAATAGTTTTCAATTCCCTTTCTGGTAAGTAGTTCTGCAACTTTTCTCTCGCAAAGAGGTTTTGTATAAACCGCGTACCATTTTTTTTCTTCCATCATAATACTCGGCGTTAGGGGTCTGGTTACTTTTTTTTCCTTGCCCAATTCGGGCACATACATAAATGTCTCTGGTTATTAATTTTAAATAGGAATATTAAGAGTTCCGGTCACACCCGTCCGGTACCTCAATCAGGTTGATTGGGACCATCTACTGTACGCGTGTATGTTTTAGCAATAATAAGGCAATCAACTGATTGGATCCATTGACACTTGGATTCGCCTTAGAAATTAAACAGGATAGTGGGGAAAATCAAAGAAATAAGGATTTCTTCAATATGATACTTGAAGATATTGAATTTTCCTGAATTCCAAATTCGTACATCTACGAAATAAAATAGTATTAATTGCGGGCAGAGAAGATCAGCGTTATGTTACTGAGTAACCGAAGAGCTTTCACATAGAGTATTTTTTTAGGTTTCACTTCTACGTTATAACTCGTTGACTTTACAGGAGGAAGATTACTTTTTTTTAAATGGTCCGCCAACCGAAGGGTCAGGGCGATCAGCGTAAGGGTTGGATTCGCATGGCCACCGGTAGGGAAAACAGAGGATCCTGCGACGTATAAATTTGATATTCCGTGCACCTTGCAATTGCTGTCCACAACCCCGTTTAAAGGGCTATCCGACATCCGGGTAGTGCCCAGATGATGTGCACGGCTGCTAAAATTATTAATTTCTTCCATCACGTTTTGCCGGAGCTCTTCTTCCTTATAGCTGATGTTACCTTTATTGAGTTTTTGAAATCTCCCGAAAAAGGTCTTATAAGCACTAATAACGGTTTGTATGTCCAGTTCGGTAAAAGCAACTTTCACGAGGGGTAAAGGCATGCCCAGTCTGTCTTTTTCTTCCGACAAACAAATCCTGCTTTCCGGATTGGGTACATGTTCTGACTGGAAGCAGACGAATAACCATTTGGATTTGATGGAAGGGAGCCTGATGGGCAATCTGCGGTTGGTGATTCGTTTGATTCCGATATTCAAAAAAAACGGTATCACCTGATGGCTGTTTTTAAGCGTAAAAATCAGGTGTTCATTCAGATCCTCAATTGCCTGCTTCAAATTCCGGAGTACTGCCTTGGAAGATCTTCCTTTTAATATATTCGTAAATGACTTGGCCAGAATAACCGCCGATTCCGTAGCTTCTTTATGGTCTTTCACATTGATCGGGCCATTCAGGTACATAATACTGTTGGCTATTTTGTCCTGTTTCTGGAATTTTGGCGTAAGCCACCATCGTCTTCTGCAGTAAATTGCCTGCTGGTCGAGTTCAAAAGGGAACAAAATTTCTTTCCTGTTAAAGGGATCAACAGCTCCAAATGTTCCTGTTAAATGACACATATAATATCTTCCGACATTATCGTGCTGGTTACCTATGCCTTTTGGATGAAATGCAGATTTAGAAGCAAGGAGTAACCGCGGATTTTCAATTCCTCCTGCAGCCAGGATAAACTTGCCCGCTTTCACTTTTATTTCAGAATTGTCAATTACAACTGTTACGGAATCCACTTTATCCGCCTGGTTCTCGACATTCATGTTGGTTACATGTGCATCCAGGTAAATATCAATGTTGCGGTTAGACTTTAATATATGTTTGTACCTGTATGCGAATCTGGTTGGAGGGCTCCATCTTTCTAATTTATAGGAGACCATATCTTCATTGTCCAGGTCCGGAATGATCTCCGGATTCTTACCAGGAAATACGACTCTTGCGTCAAAATTATTTTCGCCGGCCTCACAGAATTGTAGTGAGCGTTCAAAATATTGTTCAACCTGATCATACGTAATAGGCCATCCGCTGTGCGGAACCCAGGATCTTTTTTCAAAGTCAATAGGATCGAATGGAACACACCGGCCTCCCCAAACAGAAGTACCTCCACCAAAAACCCTTCTGCGGTTTTCTTCCAATGGCTCGTGACTGCCGGCGGGATCGATGATCCCTTTATTTAATTCGCGATGTCTGGATTTTTCTTTCCAGGAGCCACCGGCGAGGATTATTATTTTAAAATGCTGATTAAGAAAACTAAGTGCCAGGCTGATAGCAGCCGGACCACCCCCAATTATACAAATATCAGTTTCGATGATTGTCCCTGCTTTATATTTTTTAGGGGCAATGATCATAGGTGGATATAGTTTTTGACTTCACGACTAAGATAAATGCATGAATTGGCATTTAGATAGGCATGTTTTAAAGTGGGACGATATGAAGTGGGTTCGATCTGCATATTGAATTTATATTGCAATATAACTCATAACTGCCTTATAAAACGGGGTTTAGCCCATAAAAATTGTAGGGAACTTGGTCTAATAAACCGGTTTTTGAAGGCTCCTCCACTTTAAAAACAGGATAACAATGACCTATAAACGCTTAAATGGGGGTTTTTCGCATCCTTAGCAGGTTATTAAATTCCTTCTTTTCAACCCGGAAGATAAAAAGGCCAAATAGGGCAAGGAATAGTGTGGCAACCGTGTAATTCAGTACATTATTATGCCAGATGCCTATCAGTGCATGATGGATAAAGTACAGGATTACGACGATCGCAATATAAGCCAGGAGTTTTTTCCAGGCATAAGGCACCGGATAGGATTTCTGCCCCCAGATATAGGAGATAACCATCATGGTTCCATAGCATAGGAAAGTAGCCCAGGCGCAGGCCATATAGCTAAAGTACGGAATGAAAATGAAATTCACAGCGATTGTAATGCCCGCACCGATCAGCGTAATGTAAGCACCCGCTGTGGTTTTACGTGATAACCGGTACCAGATACTCAGGTTAATATATATTCCCAGGAACATATTGGCCAGCAATAGAATCGGAACCACTTTCAATCCGACCCACATTTTCTTATCCTGAATAAAATATTTCCAGATGTCGAGATAAAGGGATACGAGCAGGAACATGCCGCAAATAGTGATTACAAAAAATTTCATTACGCGGGCATATACTTTGGGTGCATTTGCTTCAATGGATTGTTTAAAGAAAAACGGTTCGGCACCCATGCGGAAAGCCTGCACAAACAAGGTGATCAAAATAGACAGTTTATAGCAGGCACTGTAAATACCCACCTCAAAAGTTGCAGCGTCGCCTTTTATAGGCGACCAGCGTTGCAGCATCACCCGGTCAAATGTTTCATTGATCATGCCCGCAAAACCCGCAATGGTCAGTGGAAGGGCATAAACCCAGACTTCTCTCCAAAGCTTCACATTAATTTTCAGGCGGGCAGATATCAACTCTTTCCAAAGGGCAATTAGTTGAAAAAGGGATGCCGCAATATTTGCAATCAATACATACCCAACTCCAAAGCCGGGAAAATATACCAGACGCAGGATACTGTTCGGATTGTTTTTGATAACATGGGGACAGACGGTCAGGAAAAAGTAGACCGTCGCGATATTGATCAGAATACCGGAAATACGGATCGCAGCAAACTTTTGCGGCCGGTTTTCGTTTCTAAGTTTGGCAAACGGAAGAGCGGAAATGGCATCCAATCCAATGATCACACCAGCCAGTGTAACATATTCGGGGTGGTTATCAAGACCGATGAAACGGGCAATGACTGTATTAAGAAAAATGGTGAGTCCTACGATGGCCGTCGTGCTGATGAGCAGAGAAGTGGTCAGGGTATTATAAACATCTTCCTTGAATTCACTTCGCTGGATAAAACGGAAATAAGCGGTCTCGAATGCAAAAAGAATGAGGGTATTCAGAAAGGGGATCAGGGCATATATCAGGCTCATCTTGCCATATTCCACGGTTCCCGCAAATTTGAGGGTCAGGTAGGGGGTAAGTAAATAGTAGAGAAAGCGGGCGAAGATGGAGCTTGCACCGTACCATATGGTTTGACCCGCTAATTTTTTGATACTGGACAAAAAGGAAATTTAGACGCAAAAATAGCGTAGCTCACTGACTTTCAGCCAGAACGCCAATTCATTTTATATATTGCCATCTAATTCTTTACTTGGACTATGAAGCATTTAATTCCGGGATTTTTGGTCTTCTTGCAATTTTCTTTCCTGGCCTCTCAGGCACAACTGACGAAACCCACTGCCGAAACAGCATTTACGATTACCCGGATGGCGGAGATTTATCATGTACAACCCCGGGCGGTTGACAGAACTTTTTCCGCCGACCTATATTACCAGATGATCCGCGCACTGGATCAGGATAAAATTTATTTCAGCGCGGAGGATATTCGTCAGCTGGATAACTGGCAGTATACTCTGAACGATCAGTTACTGAATAAAAAAGAAGATTTTCTGAAACTACTTATAAATATTTACACCAAAAAAATCAACCAGACAGATTCGATCCTTGACCAGTTATCAAAATCGAAGTTTGACCTCAACCTGGCCGAAACATATTCGGTTGCTGAAGACAGCAGCTTTTCACCTAATGATGCCCAGAGAAAGTTTAAAATGTATAAACTCATCAAGCGGAATATCATTGAAACCATTGTAGATATCTATGATGATGATTCAACGAAGAAAAATATTTCAGCTGATATCCTCGAACCGTCTACGCGTAAAAAAGTTTGTCACGCTTTTAAGAGAGACATCCAGCGCACACGTCAATCGAAAGATGGGCTGCCGGGTTTTGTTTGCAATGCCTGGTGTGAATCCGTTGCTTCCTGTTATGATCCACACACTGAATTCTTTTCGCCCGGGAAGAAAGATGAATTTCAGGGTGAACTGGGTGATAAACAACTGCAGTTTGGATTTACACTCGGAGAAGGAAAAGATGCAACGGAAATCACCCGTCTGAAGCCTGGCAGTCCGGCTTATAAAAGCGGCCTGATCCATGAGGGTGATCAGATTCTTGCCTTGCAATGGGATAACAATGAAGAAGTGGATGTTTCAGACGCCACTACGGATGAAGTAAATGTTTTTATTTCCGGTGAGCATGGGAAAAGTCTTACGCTTACCCTTAAAAAATCAGACGGCACAACCAGAAAAGTAACACTTCAGAGAGAGAAGGCTGCACTTGATGACGATAATAGTAAAGTACGAAGTTTCATTCTGAAAGGGAATCACCGCGTAGGATTTATTTCATTGCCTGCTTTTTACACCGATTGGAATGGAGAAGAGGGAGGAAACAACGGCTGTGCGGATGATGTAGCCAAGGAGATAATAAAACTAAAAAAAGAAAATATTGAAGGTCTGATTCTGGATCTGCGATATAATGGCGGTGGGTCCATGCTGGAAGCCATCGCTCTGGCGGGTATTTTTATTGACGTCGGACCCGTCGGAATGACCCGTGACAAAGAAGGGAAGATATACACGATGAAAGACGTGAACCGGGGTTCCGTTTATGATGGGCCATTGATCCTTCTTATCAATGGATTTACGGCTTCCGCCTCTGAAATGCTCGCCGGTACGCTGCAGGACTATCACCGCGCTTTGATTGTCGGCTCACCGAGTTTTGGGAAGGCAACGGCCCAGGTGGTATTACCCCTGGATACACTTTTTGATGAAAAACATATGGACAGGATGAAAACGGCGGATAATTTCATAAAGATCACCGTCGACCGCCTTTTCCGGGTAAACGGTACCAGTGCCCAACAGATCGGTGTTGTACCGGATATATTTCTACCGGATTATACGGAAACCCAGACGGAGAGAGAGAAATCCCTTCCTTTTTCCCTGGCAAATACCAGCATCGAGAGCAATAAATATTATCATCCTTACCCCGCTATTTCCGTAGAGCCCTTAAAATCTTTTTCAAAGACCTTTACAGATACCAGCCGGTTATTTATTTCGTTTAACAGTTACCTGGATCTTCTGCTCAGGGCACAGGTTGCCCGGGACCAGGTTCTTTCTATTGACAAAATGATGGATGAAAGAAAACAGGTGAACAAAAGCCTGGTGGACGGGGAACGATCGATCAATAAATCAAAACCACCTTATGAAATAGAATGGAACCAATTTGAAAAAGTCAGGATGCAGGCGGACGAAGACCTTCGGAAATCCAATGCTGCCTTAACGCAGGTTCTTACACGGGATACCGGGATCCTGTTGGGGTACGAAATTGCGTATCGAATGAAATAGCCTGGCTGTATGGTAGGCCGGCGTCCAACGAAATATGTAAACCAATAACCAAACCAATACTATGCGTCGTCCTTTTTACTTTTTACTGATTGTTTTTTTCTTTTCTACAAAGGTTCATGCCCAAATGATTGAAAATGCCGGTGATTATATGTCGGCAATGTCCAACGCCCAAACTGAAATGGATCAGAAATATATGGCTTATGTGAGCGCTTCGGCTCATAGCCGGCGTGCCAAAAAAGTAGAGAAACTTCGCGCAGCGGCTCTCGAGAGTATAAATAATTCCAAGTATAAGACCATTGATCTCCCGAAGTACAAAGGAGATAACTCCCTGCGGCAGGCCAGTATCGATTATATCCAGTTTTGCTACCGCATATTCAGTGAAGACTATTCGAAAATAGTAAACATGGAAGAAATTGCTGAACAGTCTGTGGATCAGATGCAGGCCTTTCTTCTACTGGAAGAAAAAGCGAGCCAGAAACTTCAGGAAGCCTCTGAAAACCTGGCGAAAGCAGAAAAGGAATTTGCCGCCAAATATGGAGTAAACCTGGTTGATTCTAAAACAGAGCTGACGGATAAAATGGGGATGGCTGGAAAAGTGAATAACTATTGCGACCGGCTTTACATCATATTCTTCAAGTGTAATTGGGAAGACGGTCAGTTGTTCAACGCCCTGAATGCCCATAAGCTGAATGATGCCGAACAGGCCAGGAATTCAATGATTGCGTTTGCAAAAGAGGGAATGGATGCATTGAAAGCAGACAGCATGCGAACATTTCAGGGGAACCCGGTATTGGCCGTCGCCTGCCGTGACGCCCTGCAATTCTATAATTCTATGGCACAAAATGATATTCCCAAACTAATGGATTTTAATCTGAAGGAAGAAAATTTTGCCAAGATCAAACAAGGCATGGAAGCCAAAGGAAGTAATAAGACAAAAGAAGACGTAGATCAGTATAATAAAGCGGTGAAAGATATTAATTCCAGTGTAAATAATTTTAATCAGCTCAACCAGGATCTGAATAAACGCCGTCAGGAAGCCGTCGAGAACTGGGAAAAGGCGGAGAAAGGTTTCCGCGATGAGCTGATTCCCTACTACAAGTAATATGAGAGTATGAGAGTATGAGAGTATGGGAGTATGGGAGTATGGGAGTGATAAAACGTTTCTCACAACTTTACAATTAACACTCTCATACTCTCATACTCTCATACTCCCATACTAGTGAAAGTGTGCCGGCGCTTCCGTACGTAAACCCAAAGCAGGATCCGCGTACAAAGGATTTTTAATAAAGTTGCTGTCAGTGAGTGTTTCTAAAAAATAAATGAGATAGAATCGGTCATCGGAAGAAATGGGAATACCTTTTCTCAAACCACTATCCAGGGTTGGACCCTGAACGATTCCGGAATTATAATGCTCCAAAACTTCGCTGATCGTAACGAAGCGGCCATCATGTGCATACGGGAAGGTTAAAAATACATTTCTCAGGCTAGGGACCTGAAATTTAATCGAATCTTCCTTTCTACCGGTGATGCGCATGCGACCATAGTCTTTTAAAGTGCTGTCTACTGCGAGGCCGGTGTTACGATAACTGAAGTCTGTAAACAGCGGCTCCTGATGGCAGCGGCCACACTCTTGTTGAAAAATTTCATATCCTTTTTGTTCATATTGGTTAAAATGCACCTCGCCTCTTTTCATCTGGTCATATCTGGAATCTGCTGAAACGAGAGAAGCCGTAAACTGCGCCAGGGCCTTTAATATTCTTTGCGAATTAATACCCGGTGATCCGAATACCCGGTTAAATAAAACAGGATATGTTTTATCCTTCTTCATCTTGCTGATTACATGGTTCAGATCCTCAGCCATTTCGTGCGGATCTAACAGAGGCGCCAGAGGCTGTACTTCAATATGATTGACACCGCCATCCCAGTTTAATTCTTTTTTCCAGGCCAGATTGAAAAGTCCGGGTGCATTCCGAAAGCTGAACTGATCATTGAATCCATGGCTCAGCCTGTGTTCGTATGTAGCAAAAGCAGCGAATTGCTGATGACAGGAGGAACAGGGGAAATTTCCGTCTTTTGAAAGTAAGCCATCGTAGAATAATTTTCTTCCGAGTTCAAAACCCTCTTTCGTACGGGGATTATTCTGAAACTTATAAATAGGTGGTGGAAATCCTTTTGGAACCAGGAAGGGGAAAGGGATATTCATCCATATCACGCAACTAACGCCAATAAACGTTATGGCGGCAAGTGATTTCATGGATTTGGAGAAATCGTAAGACCGGTAAATGTTCCGATGAAATTTTCGGAAATCTTTCGTGCGAGTTCACCGGGTTTCATACAACTTGAAATTTCCCCGATATGAATGGATGTGGGGCCGTCAAATAAATAATCGAGATCTATACTTATTTCTATCATGATCTTTTTTTCCTTTGAAATCAGGAAAGACTGGTCGTTCGTGCTATACAGTTTGATTTGCCAGACCGTATTATAATTATTCCGGTAGCCACCGATATGGTATTCGAAAATATGAGCGGGCTGCGTCGAGGCCGGCGAATTACCTTCTATCTTAACATTGATATATCCGCTGTTCCAGGTCCAAAACATACCCTTGGCCGGATCCAGCGCACCAGATTGAGCACCCTGGGTTTGGTCCACGGAATCAATACCCATTTGGAACTGAATCCCATTGTAAATGATACCTGCAGTTACAGGAAGTTCAATACGGGTCGTTGCGGAATCCGAAAAATCGATCAGATGATAGTGTGATGGTATTTTGGATTTGAAATGAGCGTCTGTATAAACGGGTGCGAGTTTACCTGCATAAAAACGGAAACGGGTGATTTCGAATGTTTCACCAAATGGATTCTGATATTTTTTATTTAATTCCAGCGGTACCCCGTGTACATAAGCACGGAATAGAATGGTCAGGGTGGAATCCATTTCTTTTTTTTGGAAAGAACCCAGTACAAAAACCAGCAATAAGGAATAGGAAAAACCCTTTATCCTATGCAGCATGGGAGAAGGCATTTTCCAAATTATGAAAAGCGTTCTTTTAATCAAAGCGGTTAATTTTTTTTCTTGCGTCCTTGATTTGGGCACGTTTCTGTTTGGATTCTTTCTTCTTCAGCTTCGAAGAAAAACTGGGTTTGGTTGCCTTCCTGGGTTTGGGCCTGATCAATGCGCGTTCCAGAATGGCCTGCATTTTTTCAATAACTTCCTGCTTGTTCTCTAATTGGGAACGATGAGTTTGTGATTTTATTAGCAGAAATCCCTCAGTGTTTATTTTCGATTCTAATTTTTGCTCGAGCAGATCTTTCTGGGCATCCGTAAATAGAGCTGAATGCCGGATATCGAAATAACCGATCACCATGGACTCGACTTTGTTTACATTTTGTCCGCCCTTGCCGCCGCTGCGTGCGGTACGAAAACTGATTTCCCCGGAAACATCTATCTTCATTTCGTAAAAGTAATTTGATTAATTCGAAACTGATGCGGGCAGTTGTGCAAAGAGTAAAACGCGCCAGTGTAAGCATTGGCGGTTCAGTTCATTCATCTATTGGAAACGGCTTGATGGTTCTGCTTGGAATAGAAGATGCCGATAGTCAGGAGGATATTCAATGGCTCAGTAATAAACTCATCAATCTCCGGATCTTCGACGATACAGCCGGAGTGATGAATTGCTCTTTAACGGAAACCCGCGGTGATATTCTGCTGGTCAGTCAGTTCACCTTATTTGCATCAACAAAAAAAGGCAACCGGCCTTCTTACATCCGTGCTTCAAAACCTGAAATTGCTATTCCTCTATACGAATCCATGATCGGACAACTGGAACGGGATTTGGGAAAGAAAATTTTTACCGGAGTATTTGGTGCGGATATGCAGGTTGACATTCTGAATGACGGACCTGTTACGATTTTAATAGATACCAGAGAACGGGCTTAAAGATTAAAGCGTAAGGCTTCGCGTACGGTAAAATAGTATTAATAGTTAAAAAAATTAAAATGCCAGAGAAACAAATAACCATCAGTGAAGCTCAAAATATGATTGACGAGTGGATACGCAGTACCGGCGTCCGTTATTTCAGTGAGCTGACAAATATGGCGATCCTTACCGAGGAAGTGGGAGAAGTCGCCCGGTTGATGAGCCGAATTTACGGTGACCAGTCATTCAGGGAAGTCGACAAGGACAAAAAACTGTCCGATGAACTGGCAGACGTATTATGGGTCATCCTTTGCATAGCAAACCAAACAGGAACGGACCTTACGGAAGCATTCAGGAAAAATTTCGATAAGAAAAATACCCGCGATGCGACCAGGCACCTGGAAAACTCAAAACTAAACCCGGAAAAATCAGATCTATAATAAGTCAGTTTGTCTAAAGATATAGTGAGAGTTACTACCACTCCCATACTCCCATAATCTCATACTCCCACACTTGTATTATTGTCCCTGCGCCAGGCTGTATGCTTTCTTCCCATTCATCACATTCAGCAGTTCGAAGGACCCGATTTTAAAGTTGCCGCTGAGACTCACATAAAGACCAATGATATCCTGTTGCACCAGGGGTGAACCATCAATACTTTCAAAACGTGCATTGTACTGATTTACCAGGTTCGTATATACAGAACCGGTAGGCCATACCTGTGTACCGCGATTGCTGATATTGATCAGGTTGAATTTGACACCGCCGTGGCGTTTGCATTTCTTAGCAATGATTTCCGGTTGTTCAGAACTTTCGATAAACATGTCCACGCCAACAATATATTCCTGCTCGTCTTTGGAATCATCAGAAACCATCATCTGATTCTGATCCATTTTAAAGAGAGTAGGAGTCACATGAGCATTTGGAATAACCGGCTTGGCTCCATGCTCAGGCATTTTTCCGAAATTATTAATGATTGCCTGTGCAAATTCTGTAGTGTTTTTTCCGGGGATAGACTTATCACCAAAATCTCCGGTATGAACTCCTTGTTCGAGGGTATACAGTAAAGCATTTTCAATGACAGCCGCATTCTGCATAAAGCCGAGATGACGTAACATAGCTATTCCACTGAGAAGAAGAGCCGTTGGATTCGCAATGTTTTTTCCGGCAATATCTGGTGCCGTACCGTGAACTGCTTCGAATATGGATATATGATCACCAATATTGGCCGACGGCGCGAATCCCAGTCCACCCACCAGTCCGGCACAGAGATCGGAAATAATATCACCCTGCAGATTGGTCAGAACAACCACATCAAATTCCTGGGGACGCACGACCAGTTTCATGGCCAGGTCATCAACTATAACGTCGTCGGATTTTAATTCGGGATATTCTTTGGCTACTTCCTGAAAACACTCCAGAAAGAGTCCGTCTGTGAGCTTCATGATATTCGCCTTATGTCCGCAGGTAATCCGGCGTGCCCCGTTTTTTTTAGCCATTTCAAAAGCGTATCTGATTACCTGGAGACTGCCCGGACGGGTAATGAAGCGGCGGCTCAAGGCAACATCATGGGTGGGCATATGTTCGATTCCTCCGTATGTGTCTTCAATGTTTTCACGTACGATGGTAATATCAATCGGGATACCTGCTTTGGAGAAAACGGTGTCCACGCCATGCAGGGATTGAAAAACTCTTTTGTTGGCATAGGTATTCCAGGTCTTCCTTGCCGTTACATTAATGCTTTTAACGCCTTTTCCTTTCGGTGTTTCCATCGGTCCTTTGAAGAGGATGCCCAGTTCTTCGATCACCTGCTGAGATTCCGGCGTCATTCCGTTGGAGAATCCTTTATCAAAAACCCATTTTCCCATATCTACTATTACATACTCCAACGGAACCTGGTTTGCTTTAAAGATGTTCAAAACAGCATCCATAATTTCAGGTCCGATGCCATCTCCTTTTGCTACTGCTATTTTCATATACTGTTATGTGGTTGAGGTTGGGCGAATTTACATTTTAAAGCCTAAAGCCTACAGGTTATAGCCCAAAACTTTAAAGGAGACAAGGTTTTGATATGATTTCAAAGGTCCATCGGTTCGTAGAATCGAAACCAACTTTGTATTAACAAACCTTTTAAAAGAAGGAGTTTTGGGCTATAACCTTTAGGCTTTAAGCTTTTTCCGTATTTTTATACAAACAGACTCCATGGCGAATAAAATTTCTGAAGGGGTTGAAATTGATGTAGAAACTTTTTATCAGCCGGACTATAGTAATCCGGTAGCCGGTGAACACATGTTTGCCTACCGGATAACAATCTGGAACCACAATAATTTTCCTGTTAAACTGCATCGCCGTCAATGGCATATTTTCGATAGTAACGGCAGCAACCGCGAAGTAGAAGGGGAAGGTGTGGTGGGAGTACAGCCCATTTTACAACCAGGTGAGAAGTATCAATATGTCAGCGGTTGTAATCTGCGTACGGAAATGGGTAAGATGTACGGAAGTTATCATATGGAAAATCTCCATTCCAAAGTGAGCTTTGAAGTGAATATCCCCATGTTCGAGATGATCGTTCCTTTTAAGATGAACTAAATACGCTGAACGCATCAAATTTCCTCAGTCGGTTAAATATGAACAAAGAATTTCCGGTTTTCAGCACCGGTAGATTACTATTGCGGCAGTTTAAAGACTCGGATCTCGAAAATGTATTTCTGGGACTTTCCAATCCCGAAGTGATAAAATACTACGGTGTTCATTTTAATACGTTAGAAGATACCCAAAAGCAGATCCAATGGTTTGCTGACCTGGAAAAAGACGGAACCGGAATCTGGTGGGCAGTCTGCTCTTCCGACAATTCAATTTTTTATGGGGCCGTCGGACTTTACTATTTAAATAGTGAATTAAAAAAAGCTGAATTGGGATTCTGGCTGCTGCCCGAATTCTGGGGTAAGGGAATTATCACAGAATCTGTTCTATTAGCAATAGATTATGGCTTTAAAAAAATGCTTCTGAAACGAATAGAGGCGGAAGTGGAGACAGAAAATAGTATGTCAAAAAGGGTCATGGAAAAATTGCAATTCGTTTATCGACAAACAAAAAAAGATTGTGAAATAAAAAACGGAAAGTATATCAGTCTGGATGTTTATACGCTGGATGCATGAAGCTGAATGCAGGCCTCCTGCCTCCTGCTCAATCATCCGTCGCCGTTGCTTTAACAACCACCTCATTCAATTTCTTGGTTAAGGGGAATAGCAACAGGCCCGCGACCAGAGCAGCAACGGCACTGATTCCAAAAAAAAGCGCTTTGCTGTCAAAATGATCCCAAAAACCTGTCATCATACCAGCGATTTTTCCACCCAGGGAAGTTGTAATAAACCATCCCCCCATCATTAAAGCAGTAAACCGTCGGGGCGCAACTTTAGATACGAGAGACAAACCTACGGGGCTCATGAAAAGTTCGCTGATAGTGAACACGCCATAACTGGCGAAGATCCATGCTGAAGAAACTTTATGTTCATAAATATTTGTCGATACGGCTGCGACCACCATGATCAGTGAAGACAATCCGGCGATGATGGTTCCCCAGGCAAATTTTGAAGGTGTTGACATTTCCTTACCCCGTGATTTCATAAAACCAAAAAATCCGACGATTACGGGTGTGAGAACGATAATCCAGAACGGGTTGATGGACTGATAAATTTCAGTGGAAATCAATTTGAGGTTTTCGCCCTTGGCCGGCCATTCATCTTTGGGAATATTATGCAGGTAAGGGTCAACTCCCTGTTCTGTGATCACTTTACCGCTGGCATCTGTCTTCGCATGAAAATGATAATCCAGTACGGGTACTTCTTTTTTCTCATTTGTTATCGTATTCAGAAAACCAAATTTGGATAAAACCTTTTGCGAGATTTGGGGTGCTTCGCGTTTTGTATAACTATCTGCCCAAATGGTAAGCGAAGTCGCGTTCTGGTTGTAAATATTCCAGAATATAATGGCCACGCCAAAAAGAGTAAAGAGTGTGCCGATTCTTTTCCTGTCAAATCCTGAACACCGATACCAGACGCTAAAATAAAAGATGATAATGGGAACGCATGCAAAAATAAAAGCATCATTGGAATGCGATCCGAAGAGATTATTGTCCTTGCCCATAACAAACCAACCGAGTATGCCGGCGGCTATGGCTGGAAGAAATACATATGACGTTATCTTTGAAAACGACATATCTTCTTTCTGGACCGGCTTTATCACATCCGCATGTTTTACGTATTTCTGGCCGAATGCGAAAATGACGATTGAAAGCAGCATGCCGAATCCGGCAGCTGCAAATGCATATCCCCATGAATAATTGATGCGCAGGAAGGCCGCAACAAAATTGCAAACAAAAGCGCCAATATTAATACCCATGTAAAAGATATTATAGGCGACGTCTTTCTTGGGTTTTAGTTCTTCCTTGTTATAAATATTGCCCAGTAAAGTGCTGATATTCGGTTTAAAAAATCCATTGCCAACGATTACACAGGCCAAAGCGCCGTATAAAAGCCCGCCGCTGTTTGGTACAGACATCAGAAAATATCCCAATGCCATCAGAGATCCTCCCAAAAAAATAGACAGCCTGTAACCGATATATCTGTCAGCAATCAGTCCCCCAAGAAAAGGCGTAAGATATACCAGAGCGATATAAGATCCGGTAATATCTGCAGCCATACTCACGTCCATTCCACGGCCTCCGTTTGCGATGGTGTCATGGAGGAAGAGATAGAGAATACCCACCATCAGATAATAACCAAACCGCTCCCACATTTCAGTGAAAAATAATACATATAGTCCACGTGGATGACCTTTCTGGGGAAGCGCCGTATTCATGTGTGTCTGATTTCTTTAAAAAAATAATTGAATCGCCTAATGTAAGATTAATTTATGCATGAAAAAGCAGAAGGGATTTCTCTGCGTGTAAAATTATTTTTATGATATGAGTATGAATCGTGAATTTCGGGCATAATCAAAACTACCCATGCACATTTTATTACTTGGAGGAGGAGGAAGAGAACATGCTCTGGCCTGGAAGATTTCACAAAGCAAGTCCTGTACGGCTTTATTCATTGCACCGGGCAATGCCGGTACTTCAGCATTTGGTAAGAATTTACAGCTGGACCCCACTGATTTTGTCGCCATTGGCAAAGCCTGCCTGGATAATAAGATCAGCTTGGTGCTCGTCGGGCCGGAAGAGCCCCTGGTAAAAGGAATCGTGGATTATTTCTTCAGTGACAGATCACTCAGTCATATACCGGTGATCGGCCCGAATGCATCAGCGGCACGATTGGAAGGTAGCAAGGCTTTTTCCAAACAGTTTATGATGAAACATGGTATTCCTACGGCCGCATACAAAGAATTTGATGCAGATCATTTTTCTGAGGGCTCAGAATATGTAAAAACACATAGCCTTCCAGTGGTTTTAAAAGCTGATGGTCTGGCTGCGGGGAAAGGTGTTATTATTTGCCAGAGTCATATTGAAGCCATGGCTGAATTCGAACTCATGCTTCAGCAGGATAAATTTGGGGAAGCCGGTCGTAGGATTGTCGTGGAAGAATTCCTGGATGGTATTGAACTTTCGGTTTTCGTACTAACTGACGGGGATCATTATGTGCTTCTGCCGGAGGCAAAGGACTATAAAAAAATCGGGGAAGGAGACAAGGGACCGAATACAGGTGGAATGGGAGCCGTGAGTCCTGTGCCGTTTGCCGATTCCGAATTCATGTCAAAAGTGAAGAAAAGGATCATTGATCCGACTATCCAGGGGCTGAAATCAGATGGTATTGAATATCGGGGATTTATTTTTATTGGTCTGATCAAAGTGGGCGAAGAACCCATGGTGATCGAATATAATTGCCGGCTGGGAGATCCTGAGACGGAGGTGATTATTCCGCGCCTTAAAAACGACCTGGTGGACCTTTTACAGGCGGTGGCCAACAAAAAGCTAAACGAAAAAACCATACAGATAGATCCGCGTACGGCAGCCACCATGGTAGCGGTAAGTCGCGGTTATCCGGGCAGTTATGAAAAAGGATTTGTGATTAACGGACTTAATGAAAAATACGAGGATAGTCTGGTCTTTCATTCCGGCACCCAGCTTGACAATGGTCAGGTACTGACCAATGGCGGCCGGGTCCTTTGTGTTACTTCTTACGCAGGCTCGCTGCAGGACGCCATTCGCAAGTCGATGACGGTATTAACCCAAATTGACTTCGACGGAATGTATTTTCGCAGGGATATCGGATATGAATTCCTCTAGTTCGGTGATAGTTGACAGATAACAGATGACGGTTTATATAGCGCGCTATCTGTTAACTGTCAACTGTCAATTGTCAACTCTTCTGTAATGGATGGTTTTCCCTCAGAAGGTAAAAACGGTCTTTTAAACCTGAAAATCGAAATATATTTGGTATTTACTTCATAATAAACTGTTGATTTTAAGAAATATCCTTGTGAAAATAGCGTTCAGTGCAGGATGACGGAGATTAATGTTCACTTTGTTAATTCCGATTATTTCCGTCAATTTTGCATGCATCGTAACAGAATATAAATCTGACCTTTTAAAATGGGATTATTCAATTTCCTGACGCAAGAGATTGCCATGGATCTGGGGACAGCTAATACCCTGATCATTCACAATGACGAGATCGTAGTTAACGAACCCAGCATAGTTGCCCTTGACCGGAATAACCCAAAAACGGTGCTGGCTGTCGGGAAACGTGCCCTGATGATGCATGAAAAGACGCATGAGAGCATCCGAACCGTCAGACCCCTGAAGGATGGAGTAATTGCCGATTTTAACGCAGCAGAGCTTATGATCCGGGAGATGATCAAAATGATCTATCCCAAAAAGCCGCTTTTCCCTCCTAGTTGGCGCATGATGATCTGTATTCCCTCCAGTATTACTGAAGTGGAAAAAAGAGCCGTTCGCGATAGTGCGGAACAGGCGGGCGCCAAAGAAGTTTACCTGATTCATGAACCGATGGCTGCTGCTCTGGGTATTGGTATAGATGTGGAAGAACCCGTGGGAAACATGATCATTGATATCGGCGGCGGAACTACGGGAATCACCGTAATCGCCTTGGCTGGTATCGTTTGCGACCAGAGTATACGTATTGCGGGAGATGAATTCACAGCAGACATCATGGAAGCCCTGCGCAGGTACCACAGTTTACTCATCGGTGAACGAACGGCAGAACAAATTAAAATTCAAATCGGTGCCGCATTGAAGGATCTGGACAATCCACCGGATGATATTCCGGTGAATGGTCGGGACCTGGTGACTGGTATTCCCAAACAGATCCTGGTGAGTTACCAGGAAATAGCTGAAGCCCTGGATAAAAGTATATTCAAAATAGAAGAAGCCATTCTGAAAGCGCTCGAAACAACCCCGCCTGAACTGGCCGGAGATATTTATCGCCGTGGGCTATATCTTACAGGGGGAGGCGCTCTGCTCAGGGGTCTGGATAAAAGACTCAGCCAGAAAATTAAACTTCCTGTTCATATTGCCGACGATCCGTTAAAGAGTGTTGTAAGGGGAACGGGGATTTCTTTGAAGAATTACGACAGGTATCCGTTTGTGATGCGATAGAAGAGTAAAAAGTAAAAAGTAAAAAATTAAAGAGTAAAAAGTGGAGAGATCGATTGCAATCTTTTTCCTTTTTACTTTTTCCTTTTTTACTTTGTAACAGAAATTAAAATCATAAAGCACCCGTGCGTAATGTTATTCTATTCATCCGAAAGTATGCGAATTTTCTATTCTTTTTGCTATTGCAAATAACCGCACTCAGTTTTCTTTTTCGGTATAATAAATATCATGAAGCCGCCTGGATGAATGTAGCCGGCGAATTCACAGGCACTATCAATCAGCGGTACAGCAAAGTGGAATATTATTTTCGCCTGAAAAAAATCAATGAACAGCTGGCAGCAGAAAACACCCGCCTCAATCAGTTGCTCAAAGAAAATTTTGAAAGACCTGATGGGAACGAAAAGATAGTGATGGATACGGTTCAGACTGATACCGTCAGCCAAATCAGAAAATATACATGGCTTGGCGCTAAAGTAGTCGGCAGCACTGTAAATACACAGCTTAATTTTATCACCATTCACCGCGGTTTGTTGCAGGATGTGCGTCCAAATATGGGTGTGGTGAGTCCGCAGGGAATTGTGGGAACGGTGGTTAATGTGAGTGACAATTATGCCAGCGTGATGACGCTTTTACACAGGCAATACAAAGTGGTGGTAAAAATAAAGAATGGCGGAGAAAGAGGGACCATAGAATGGGATGGGGTAAGTCCGATGTTTGTGACACTAAAGGATATTCCGAAATCTGCCAAAGTGCAGGTGGGGGATTCAATCGTGACCAGTCCGACTTCATCCCTGTTTCCGGGCAATCTGATGGCGGGTACCATTGCAGAAATAGTGGATGATAAAAGCAGCAATTTTTATACGTTGAAAGTAAAACCGTCCACCAATTTTTTCAATATCGAATACGTGTATGTAATTGCCAATGCACAGCTATTAGAACAGAGGCGATTGGAGGATTCCACGCGAAAAAAATTCCAATGAGCGAACTGCTGAAAAATATATTCCGGTTTGTACTGTTCATTTTTGTTCAGGTGTTCATCCTTTTTAAGATGCCACCCCTGCACAGGTTTATCACGCCATACTTATATTATCTGTACATATTATGGCTGCCCTTTAGTATGAGCCGAGCCTCATTAATGGCGGTTGCTTTTTTATTCGGCCTCAGCCTGGATTATTTCATGCACACGCCGGGACTACACGCCGCCGCCTGTGTGCTGATCGCTTATCTAAGGCCTTTTGTGGTGAATATGCTAATATCCCAGGAAGGAGCCGACAAGAACTATTTATCGCCATCGATTACAAGTATGGGCTGGGCTCCCTATTTCACCTATGTATTTGTACTGACTGTATTTCATCATGCGTACCTTGTTTTCCTCGAGTGGATGAGTTTCGGATCTTTTTTGTACTTTATAGGAAAGGTAATAGCAACCACAGCGATCAGTATGTTGCTGATCCTGCTGACAGAGCTGTTATTCTTCAGAAAGGAGAAATTCAGAACAAATACGGTTTAATTTAAAGCCAATATCCTGAGATGCCTGTTTTTAATCAATCGCGCAGTAATATTATACGCCTCATCTTCGGTGGGATGTTCCTGGTGATCTTTGCACAACTTTTCAACCTGCAGGTGTTTTCCGACAAGTATAAAAAAATGGCTCAGGAAAATGCCCTGTTCCCCAAAAGAGTTTATCCTACGCGCGGTATCATATATGATCACCGTCAGCGTGCCATCCTTAATAATACCATTTTATACGACCTGATGGTTACCCCTTCACAGGTTAAAACCATCGATACCACTTTCTTCTGCCAGCTCCTGGAAATAGATGCAGCGGAATTCCGTTCACGTATACTGGATGCAAAAATTAAAAACGGCCCTTTCCGACCTTCTATATTTGAAGACCTGCTGGCCCCGGATCTGTATGCCAAACTGGAAGAAAATATCTGGCGCTTTCCGGGATTCAATTTACAGGAACGACCCGTGCGTGTATATCCCTATGACGCCGCTGCCCATATCATGGGGTATGTAGGTGAAGTGGATTCCAATATTTTGCGTCGTTCGAATTATTATTACCAGCTGGGTGACTATGTCGGAAGGAGCGGACTGGAACAATTTTACGAAAAACAGCTCATGGGCCAGCGGGGAATTGAATACTGGATCAAGGATAATAAAAACCGGCTCGTGGGTCATTATCAGGACCGTGGCCTCGATACCCCTGCAATCGCAGGAAGAAATTTGCATACCTCGCTGGACATCGAATTGCAACAGCTCGCGGAGAAATTAATGTCATACAAGATTGGCGCAGTGGTGGCGATCGAACCAAAAACAGGAGGTATCCTGGCTATGGCATCGGGTCCGGATTACGATCCCAATACCCTTACCGGACCGGATAAACAAAAAAATTATGGACAGCTTGTGCTGGATGTCAGAGCTCCCTTGCTAAATCGCGCTATTAAGGGACTTTATCCTCCGGGTTCAACATATAAACCACTGGGAGCACTTGTGGGGCTGGACGAAGGTGTAATTACACAGGCCAGCGGCTATCCCTGCCTGGGTGTATATCTTGCCTGCAAGCATCACGTAAATTGTCTGGAAAACTGGGCCGGACACGCGGCGAATCTGAGACTTGCGATTGCGCATTCCTGCAACTCTTTTTTTTGCAATACATTCCGGTTAACGGTCGACAACAAAAAAATTGGTAACCCACGTGACGGACTTCAAACATGGAAGTCCTATATGAACAGATTTGGTCTTGGACATCGGATTGGTGTTGATTTACCAAGTGAAGATGGAGGCAATATTCCCGATACTTTGGCTTATGACAAGGAATATCATGGTTCCTGGAATTCCTGTACCATGACCACACTTGGTATCGGGCAGGATAAAATGCTCGTAACGCCTTTACAAATGGCAAATGCGATGTGTATCGTTGCCAACAAAGGATATTTCTACACTCCGCATTTTGTTCAAAAAGTGGAAGGACATTCAGCCGATGACAGTGTGCTCGATAAATTTATAGTAAAACATGAAGCACTTACACATATATCAGATGACGATTATGAAACGGTTATCAGCGGCATGCAGGATGTAACAGAAGTGGGAACCGCCCGCATCGCCCGGATCGACGGAATAAATATGTGCGCAAAAACGGGTACTGCGGAAAACTATTTATCACTTGAAGGGAAAAGAACCAAACTGAATAATAATTCAATGTTCGTTTGTTTTGCTCCCCGCGAAAATCCGCAGATCGCCGTGGCCGTGGTCATTCAGAACGCGGGGTTTGGTGCTATATGGGCCGGACGTATCGGAAGTCTGATAGTTGAAAAATATCTTCGTGATACTTTAACGGCAGCACGTGTTAAACTCGCAACAGAAATAGCGAATACGAATCTGATGCCGGGATATCTCGTAAGGCTCCAATTCATAACAGATTCTGTCAGAGCATCCGTTTGGGCGACACAAACCGGTGATAGTACGCGCTGGAAGAAATTCAAGGACCCTTTGCTGCGCAGGGAATTACTGGATACCATGCACAAGGCAACAGCACATATAACCATTCCATTCGGTCCGAGACCACAAGTCAAAACAGTTGTATCAGATACATCAAAACGTAAGCCTGTGGATTCCGCCACTTACGGTAAAACAGATACTTCGGGGAAACGTAAAAAAATAATCATTCAGAAAGCAACCGATACAGCTGCATTGAAACCAAAAGATAAACCGGTTGTCCAGAAAGACAGCAGTACAAACCAGTCGCCATGAACGAACGCAATTCATATATTGCCAGCGGCGCTGACAAGTCGCTGATCTGGCTGTGGTTTATTCTGTCCGCCATTGGTGTGATGAGTATTTTTTCTGCGACCTATCATGACGGAGACAATGTATTACAGGGATTTCTTTCGCTTAAAACAGATTATAGCCGGCAGGCTTTGTTTTTTGTGATCAGTGGGATTGCGGGCATTTTTATACTCCTGACGGACAGTAAGTTCTTTACTGCGACTGCAAATCTTTGGTATGCGTTCGGCATATTACTCATGTTGCTGGTATTTCCATTTCACTCCAATATCAAAGGAACTTCTTCCATCATCAAACTTGGATCTGCCATTCAGATCCAGCCGGCCGATATATGCAAGATTTTTGTGAACTTGGCGCTGGCGAAATATTTGTCGCGAGTGGAAACGAATTTCTCCAAACCGCGTTCCCAGTTGATTGCAGTTGTTATAGCGCTTGTACCTGCTGCACTTTCTATCATGCAAAAAGAAACCGGTCTTGCACTGGTATATTTTTCTTTTTTCCTGGTGATGTTTCGGGAAGGATTACCCCCGTTGGTGCTTATTATCGGATTCTCTTTCGCTGTACTCGTTGTCGCCACTTTATTGCTGGATCCGAATGTACTTGCCCTCATTTTGACGGCGATCGCAGGGCTCTTTATATATTTCTTCAGAAGTAAAATAAAAAGGCAACGCACAGTTCTCTTTGCCATTATCAGTATATGGTTTGTTTGTGTGGGTGTTCAGCGCTTTATGGTTCCTTTTGTTTTCGATCATGTTTTCCAACCATACCAGGTGAAGCGTATCTATGACGCGATAGGCAAGGATTATGTGCCAAAGAACGAGGCGGCTGCAAAAGAAATTGAAGAAAAATCGGTCGGTAAAAAGAAAGATAACGGGGACTACAATGTGAAGCAATCCAAGATTGCGATCAGTAATGGGGGGTTGCTCGGAAAGGGTCTTTTAAAAGGAACCCAGACCCGTTATGATTTTGTGCCGGAGCAGCGAACAGATTTTATTTTCTGTACAATCGGGGAGGGATTTGGATTTGTTGGGAGCGTGGTGTTCCTTAGTATTTATATCATACTGCTCTTAAGGATCGTAACCATCGCCGAGAGGCAGCGATCAGTATTCAGTCGTGCCTACGCTTATGGAGTAGCTTCCGTGTTTTTCTTCCATATTTCCATCAACGTTTGTATGACGATCGGCCTTGCACCGGTCATTGGAATTCCACTTCCGTTTGTTAGTTACGGAGGTACTTCGTTGCTCACTTTTAGTGTTATGTTATTTATACTTGCACGCCTGGATGCGGACCGGCAGATGGTACTACGTTAGTATGCGAGTATGAGAGTATGAGAGTATGTGAGTTGAATTTCCGCACTCTCATACTCCCATATTCCCATACTCCCATACTATATTTGTGTAATGCGGATCATCCCATTGTCAGAAGGCGCATTCACGATAGATAAGACCAAAGATTTTCTTCCGTTTGATCCGGCAAAAGACGATTTACAAAAACGGGCAACCGGTAGTCTGTTGGTTGAGATTCAGCCTTTCCTGGTAATAACGGAAAGGGATGTTCTCCTGCTGGATACTGGTTTGGGATTTAAACAGGACAGTTCATTGCAAATCCATGAACTCATCCGCAAAGCTGGCGTAGATCCGGATTCAGTTACAAAGGTTTTATTAAGTCATCTGCACAAAGACCATGTGAGCGGCGCGGGTAAAAAACTTGAGGACGGAACGCGGGTGGCATCTTTTCCCCAGGCTATCTATTATGTTCAACAGCGCGAACTGGAGTATGCGTTTGAAAAAGGATTTCCCAGTTATGAACCCGACTCATTTACATTCCTTGAGAATCTTTCCAACCTTGTCAAGCTCGAAGGCAACGGATTGATCGACGGCTATATCCGGTATGAACTGACCGGCGGTCATTGTCCCTTTCACCAGGTGTTTCATATTGAGGCCGAAGGAGAACATGCTTTTTTTGGGGGTGATGTGGCCCCCCAAATGAACCAGATGAAGAGCCGATTTGTTGCCAAATACGATTATGATGGTAAGAAATGTATGGATCTGCGTCAAAAATGGTGGCAACAGGGACAAAAAGAAGGCTGGACCTTTCTTTTCTACCACGATATTAAAAAT
>Ga0193753_10000742_pt1 | contig 30508 bp, 26 predicted proteins | sample H1c2metaG_FD_144925 | JGI IMG/M metagenome (GOLD analysis project Ga0193753, IMG submission 144925) | Soil microbial communities from a riparian zone of the East river system, Colorado, United States - H1c2 | ecosystem: Environmental > Terrestrial > Soil > Riparian zone | place: USA: East...
GAACGGATTTCGCGGGCTGGCAGCGACCCATCGCTACGCTTCGACCGGCGAGGTTTTGTCCTTCGAAGACCACATCTTCGATTGCGTCAACTTGAACCGGTTCTCGATCTTGAACGAGCTGGTCGGTCCGGTCGGCCTCACCTACCACGCGACGCATCACATCTTTCCCGGGCTGCCGTACTACGCGCTGCCGAAAGCCCACAAGCTCCTGATGAAGGAGAGCGAGGCTGAGGGGAAGCCGCTCGGATTCTATCTCGCGTGTCAGTGGTCGACGATCACACTGGCGATCGCGCGGATGATTCACCTCACACGCGAAGGCAAACCGCAAGTCGGTCACAAGCCGGCCGTGGCGGAGCCGAAGCCGGCGGTCGCAGCAGCGTTTCCGGACTTTTAGCCGACGCAGCTCACGGCTGCGGGGGGCGCCAAAAGAAACCGCGTGCGTACCGGTCGTTCCGGAACGCGTCCAACGCCGGGAAGTCGAGCTCGTAGCTTTGTACTGCGCCGCTGATCGGCAAGAACAAGGTCGCGGGATCGACTTTCGTCGGATCGGCAAAGCCTCCAACGCCGCTCGCCGGCAGCATCCCAACCGGCAGTGGACCTTGCGCTGCGGCCCAATCACTCACGCCGACGTAGACGCCGAACTCGTACGCACGCGCGACCGCGAGGTGTCGCCAGAGTGCGCGCGAATACTCGGGCGTCGGCTTACGCGTGACCGAGTGCGCGGGCACGAGCACGAGATCCGGAAGTTCGGTCGTGCGGTGAAACAGGTCCGAGAACCAGAAGTCCGCACAGACCAGCACGAGGACGCGCTTGCCCGCGATATTGAGCTCCCCGAGCGCGCTACCTGGTTCCACGCGCGAGCGTTCTGCCGCGTAGGGTCGGAGCTTTTCGTAGCTCGCAAGGAGCTGACCGGAGGGATCGCTGACGACACCGGCGTTGAGCCGGCGGCCATCGCGTTGTTCGTGGTGCGAGCCGCCGATCACATGACAGCCGAGCGTCTTCGCAAGCGAGCGTACGCCCTCCTCGTAGTCGGCACGGGTAGGGCGCAGGTCGTAGTGTTCCGGCAGCAGCACGAGATCGTCGCGCTCGAGCGTCGGCGCGAGCGGCTCGAGCAGACGGCGAATCAATCCCGCGTTGTCGGCCTGCACGTCGTACGACAACCGAGGCTGCGCCAGAACGAGCTTCATGCCGCAAGCCTAGCCCTTGGCCGGGATCCGATCGAGCGATCGCAAGTCGCACTCGCTGACGAAACAGTCATATCCTTCGCGCGGTGATCGAAGGGAAGCGCCACAGCAAGCGCTCGCGCGCCGTGATTCTCGGCTCGCTGGTGGCGATCGGCGTCCTCATCGTCGCGTGGATCTCCATCGCAGTTCGGATTTGGACGTTCGATGCGCAATGGGCTCCGGCGCCGCCGCTGGACGCTGCAGTCGTGCTCGGCGCGGCAGCACCCGCGGGAATACCGTCGCCGGTATTTGCGGGTCGACTCGATTTTGCCGAAACGCTGTTTCGGAGCGGAGCTGTTCGCTTCGTGATCGTTACGGGCGGCGGCCGCGCCGATCCGACACAGCCCGAAGCGGTCGCGGGAGTGCGGTACTTGTTGGCGAAGGGTTTGCCTGCACATCGCGTCCTATTCGAAGCGCGCTCGTGGACCACGCCCGAAAACCTGTGCTTTGCGGCCGCGGTGGGTGCGGCAAACCAGCTCGCGTCGTACGCGATCGTGAGCGACCCCCTGCACTTGGCGAGGGCGATGCGCTACGCAGCCGACCTCAAACTCCACGCGAGACCCGCAGCGACGCCGTACACGCGCTACGTCGGCCTGCAATCGCGACTTCCGTTTCTCATGCGCGAGACCTACCTGTACGCGAAGCGGTTGCTGACCGGCGCAATCCGGTGCGGCGCGTAGCATTGCACCGCCCCGCTCCACGGCACAGACTCCGCGAGATCGGATTTAGGAGCAGTTCTTGGTGGAATGTCCTCATGCAGCTCGCTGCGGCGGCTGCGCTCTCATCTCGCTCAGCGACGACGCTCAGTCCGCGTTCAAACGCGATCGCGTTCAGCACGCGCTCGCCGGCTATCCCGCACTCGAAGCGACGAGCCTCGCCGACCTGGTCACCGCCGAGACGAACACGCGCTACCGCACTCGCGCGAAGCTAGTCGTGTCGAAGACCGGCGAGATCGGCCTGTACGGACGCGGCAGCCACGACGTGGTCGACATCCCGCACTGCCAAGTGCTCGCGCCGAGCCTGAGCCGCGTCGTCGACGCGTTGCGATCGCTGCTCGCCGCGCGTGCGCCGGCGATTTCTGGCGTCGATCTTCGCGAGGCTTCGGACGGTGCGGAGCCCGGCGTTCTGGTCACTCTGATCGGCCCGCCTCGCGCTCGCGCTGCAATCGAAACGCTCGCCCAACAAGTTGCGGGTATCGAGAGTGTCCTCGGAGTCGCGTTCAGCGAGCGTGACTCCGATTCCGCACAAGTCCTCGGCAAGAGCCCCGAGCCACTTCACGGCCAGCCCCTCGCTCGCGACCGCCTGCTCGACGGAGGCCCTTATGTCTACGCTGCTCACGGCGGCTTCGCGCAAGCGCATCGCGCGCAAGCGACCAAGCTCATCGTGCAGGTCCTAGAGCGATTGCGCACGAACCTCGGCACCCTCGAGGGCAAACGCATCCTCGAGCTCTACGCGGGTGCGGGCGCACTCGCGCTGCGACTGTCGCGCTCGGGTGCGCGCGTGACCGCGGTCGAACGTTATGCGCCCGCGCTCACGCAGCTCGAACGCGCCGCAAGAGAACAACACCTCACGGAGCCGGCGTGCATTGCAGAGGACGCCGAAGTCGCGCTCGCACGCTTCGTCGAAAGCCGCGCGCGTTACGACGCCATCGTCGTCAACCCACCACGTCGAGGCTTGCCCGCGCGCGTTCGCGCACTGATCGCGCAACTCGCGCCCCGAGCGCTCGTCTACGTCTCGTGCGATCCCGACACGCTCGCCCGCGACCTCTCCGACTTCGCGCAGCAAGGTCTCCGGGCTAGCGCGCTCACCCCGTACGATCTCATGCCGCTCGCAGCCGACGTGGAGTCGGTCGTTTTGCTCGAACCGGCCCCGCCGCCACCAGCTGCAGTGCTCTACGAAGACGCGGACGTCCTCGTCGTCGGCAAACCGCCTCACCTGCCGACCCATCCGGAGCGCGAGCACGCTACGAGCCTCCTCGACCAGCTCCAGCACGCGCACGCGCTCCCCGAGCTCCGCGCAGTGCATCGCCTCGATCTAGGCACGAGCGGCGTCTGCATCTTCGCGAAGACGGCCGCGAGCACGACGGCCTACGCCGCAGCGCTCGGCGCCGGTCAAAAGCACTACCTCGCACTCGCGCGCGGCCGCGTTCACGACAAAGGCATCATCAAGCAGCCGCTCACGGACGGCCGTGCCCAACGCGAAGCCCTCACGCGCTATACCCGCAAACAATTCCTCGGCGGCCACTCCCTCGTGCGCGTCCGGCCCGCGCAAGGCCGCACCCACCAAGTGCGCAGACATCTCGCCGCAATCGGCCATCCAGTCCTCGGCGACCTCCGCTACGGTGACGCCGCAAGTAACCGGCATTTCGAGCATCGGCACGGCCTCGACCGCACGTTCCTGCACCTCGGCCGCGTCGAGCTGCAGGCCCCCAGCGGCGAGATGCTTCGCTTCGAGACACCCCTCCCACCCGATCTCGAAGCCGTGCTGCGGAGCCTGCGCGAAGGCGTGAGGCTTGAATCCGCACAGAGAAGTGGGTAAGGACCCCCCACCTACGGAGAGTCAGATGACGACGCTGGACGTGTTGGTGTTGGAAGGGGACGGAATCGGTCCCGAGGTTACTGCCGAAGCATTGAAGGTGTTGTCGCGCGTAGCGGCGATCTCCTCGATCACGCTGAATGTCGAACGCGGGCCGTTTGGCGGCGTGTCGATCGATCAGCACGGCGAGCCGATCACGCAAGCCGTGCTCGACCGCTCGCTTCAAGCGCATGCCACGCTGCTCGGCGCGTGCGGCGGTCCGAAGTGGGACGCACTTCCGACGAGCAAACGCCCGGAAAAGGGCTTGCTCCGTCTGCGCGAACACATGGAGGTCTACGCGAACCTCCGCCCCGCGAAGCTCTTCAAAGCACTCGCCGATGCGAGCCCGCTCAAAGCCGAGCGCGCTGCAGGGTTCGACTTTGTCGTCGTGCGCGAGCTCATCGGCGGCCTCTACTTCGGCAAGCCGCGCTACGTCGAAGGCGAGCCGGGCCAACGCGTCGGCGCGAACACGATGACCTACACCGAAGCGGAGATCGTGCGGATCGGCAAGATCGCGTTCGAGACCGCGCGGCTTCGCAAGAAGAAGCTCATCAGCGTCGACAAGGCGAACGTGCTCGAGGTCATGGGCTTGTGGCGCGACGTCATGGTTCAGCTCGGCAAGCAGTATCCAGACGTCGAGCTCTCGCACTTGTACGTCGACAACGCCGCGATGCAGATGATCCTGCGTCCGACCGACTTCGACGTGCTCGTGATGGAGAACATGTTCGGCGACATCCTCTCCGATCTCTCCGCCGCCGCGACCGGCTCGATCGGCCTGCTCCCGTCCGCCGCCGTCGGCGACAAGCTCGCGCTCTACGAACCGATCCACGGCTCGGCGCCCGACATCGCCGGCCAAGGCAAGGCGAACCCGCTCGCGGCGATCATGACCGTCGCGATGCTGTTCGAGTACACGCTCCGCAAGCCGGAACTCGCTGCAGCCGTCAACGGCGCAGTCGAAGACGTGCTCGATGCCGGCCTGCGCACCGGCGACATCGCGAAACGTGGAGAAAAGGTGATCGGTACGCGCGAGATGGGCGACGCTGTGCTGCGCGCCGTGGAAAAGCGCTTGCACTGAGGCCTCTCGAACATGCGCGACTCCCGAGCCTCTGGTCGCACTCGCCGCGGCAGGCTCGGGCTGCTGCCGCTGTGGGCTGCGCTGCTCGGGATCGCCCCGGCGGGCGCGTCTGCCCAAACGAAGCCCGCGGCCGGTTTCGATGAAGTAGCGGAGCTCAAGGCCGCGGCGTTCCGAACGCCCGGTGCGCCGAGCGTCATCGTGCATGCGCCCGAGGGTTTCGACCCTCGCAAGCCGCTGCACTTGGTCGTGTTCCTCCACGGCTACAACGGCTGCGTCAACGTGCTGATGGCGGAGGGCCCGAGCCGCTGCAAGGCCGGTGCGCCGGAACGCGATGGCTGGGACCTCGGTCGCCAGCACGATGCCGCGCAAACCAACACGCTGTTCGTCGTCCCGCAGCTCGCACTCGCCCAGCGAAACGGTGCGCCTGGCGCGTTCGGTAAGCCGAGCGGGTTTCGCGCGTTTCTGGAAGAGCTCTTGGGCAAGACGTTAGTCGGGCGTCTCGGGGGACCGCGCAGACTAAAAGACGTCGCGAGCCTAACGTTAGTGGCCCATAGCGCCGGTTATCAGACCGCGCTCGCGATCGCGGAGCGCGGCGGCGTTCGCGCCCAGCTCAAAGGGATCGTGCTGCTCGATGCCCTCTACGCAGACACCGATCGCTACGCCCGCTTCGTCGAGACGCAGGTGCCCAAAGGCTTGCGGTTCGTGTCGCTCTACCTCCAAGTCGGAACGCCGCGCCTGGAGAACCAGCGCCTCTATCGGCGGCTGAAGCGCTCGCTTGGTGCCGTCGTGGAACAAGCCGAATCGGCCGACCTGGCGCGTGCCGTCGCTTCGAAGGCGGTGGTGATCGGACAGGGCCTGCCACCGCATCGGTTGCTCCCCGAGAAACATCTCGCCGAGATCGTCCGCGCCTTCGGCCAGGTCTACCTTCCGCAGCGGTCCGCGGCAGCGATACAGCACTGAACGGTTGCCCGGCTCTTGGGACACACCATTCAGAGACTGCAGTGCGCCCTGTCTGCGGTGTTTTGACCGCCGCCTCACGAACGATCTGCGGCCGCCCACGGCTTCGCTCGCCTCGAAAGGGGAGGAGCCATTCCTTCGTCGACCGAAGCCGTGCTCGGCCGCAGCTCGAGCGCGATCCGACGGTCAAAACACCTCAGACAGGGCGCGCATGGTCAGGCTTCCCTTCACTCTGCGCATGAAGTACACACATGACCCTCACGATGGGAGAACTGGATGCGAACGCGTAGTCGTACCGTGGCACTGGCTGGATTGCTTTTGAGCTTCGTCGTGTTCGCAGCGGCGAGTCCAGCACTCGCGGCGCCGAAGAAAAAGAAGGCAGCCGCTGCCGCTGAACCTGCCGCGGAGCCCGCAGAGCCAGCGAAAGACAAAAGCGTCGACGACATGATGACGGACACGGCGCCTTCGAAGAAGAGCGCCTCGTCAGGCAGTGCGTCGAGTTCGAGCGACGACGAGGAGCCCGTGGGCGAGCCGGACGCATGGGAGCGCCCGCCCAAGGAGGAAGAGAAGCCGAAGGTCGTCGCAGCGCCGAAGGAGCCCGAGAAATACGGCGACGGTCGTCGCATCGAGATCGCGCTCGCGCCCGCCTTTGGCTTCAAAGCAGGCAAAGCCGACTGGTCGTCGACGTTGAATCCGTACTTCCTCGGCATCGCGATTCGCGGCGGCTACGAGCTGGACAACCGGATCTTCCTCGGCGGCGGTTTCGTCTACCACCTCGGTGAGAGTGACGACCTCGTCATCAACACACCCGGTGCGATGACTGCAGGCATCGTGAGCGCGCGGCAGAACTACATGCTCGCGTTCGTCGAAGGCGGCTACGACATCTGGGCCGGAAACCTGATCATCCGTCCGTCGATCTGGCTCGGTATGGGTTTCGCCATCGTCGACCCGTATCTCACCAGCGGCGGCGTGAAGACTGTGTCGGACTTCATGTTCGCGCCCGGTTTGAACCTGAACTACGTGATGGACGGTATCTACATCGGCGGCGATGTTCGATACGTCGCAGTCACGGGGGATGGCGTGCAGGGCATCGACTTCTTCTTCCTGGTTGGTCTGCGCTTCAAGTGAGCTGACCACTGACAGCACCGCTCCGGAGTTAGTTGCGCGCGAGCTAGGCGAACCTGTGTAGTATTTGCCTTGCAGCACGGAACCACTCCGGAGCCTCATGCGCCTCACCTGCGCTGTCCTACTCGCGCTGTCATTACTCACCAGCTGCGCGCATTCGCGCACGAGCTACGCGACGACGCAGAGCCCTCTCGCGCTCTCCCGTGTCGTCTTGTACCGCAACGGCATCGCGTACTTCGAGCGGCACGGCGTCGTCGACGGCGACCGTCTCTCGCTCAAGGTTCGCAAGGATCAGATCAACGATCTCTTGAAGAGCCTGACGGTGATCGATCTCAGCTCGGGTAAGACGTTGAGCGTCTCGATCCCGCTCGATCCGACAGCCTGGCAAGACGCCGCGCTCGCGATGCTGATGCCGGGACGAGGGCGCCTCGCCGATGTGCTCGACGCGTTGCGCGGCACCCACGTCGAAGTCGACACCGACACGCGCTCGGTGCGCGGTCGCATCGTGATGGTAGAGCGCATCCTCGAAGCGCCGGAGCCGCTGAAGGGTGGAGTGGTCCCGAGTCAGCCACAAGAGGATCACCGCCTCACGCTCCTCGATAACGGCGCGTTCGAGATCGTGAAGCTCTCGCGCGTGAAGACGATTGCGATTCAGCAGGGCGACCTGGTCATGCAGCTCGACCGGCACCTCGATGCGACGGCAGGTGAGGGCATGTTCCAACAGGTCGACGTGGTCGTGCGGCTCGCCGACGACACGAAACACGACTTGGTCGTGAGCTACGTCGCGCAAGCACCGCTCTGGAAGCCGACCTATCGCTTGGTGCTCGCAGGTGACAACTCCGGCAAAGCGCTGTTGCAAGCCTGGGCTGTGGTTTCGAACGTGAGCGGCGAGAACTGGGACCAAGTCTTGCTCTCGCTGACTTCGGGTGCGCCGCTCGCGTTCCGCTACGACTTACATACGCCGGAGGACGTCGAGCGGCCGGACTTGACGCAAAGTGGCGTGCACAAACATGCCCAAGTCGCGTTCGGGGAATCCACCTACGCGCCACCGCCGCCATCAGCGGCACCCGCTCCGGCGCCGTCGATGGCTGCGCCCGAGGCCGACGCCGCCTACGAATCCGAAGACAGAATGCAAGAACAGGCTTCGGGCGGCGCAGTTGCGAAGGAGCGTTCGCGCGATCTGAAGAAGAGCATGCCGGCTGCGCCGCTGCGAGCGGCCCCGATGCCGTCCGCCGTCGACATGCAGGCGCTCGCGCAAAGCGGCACGCCGCAAGCTACTGCGCGGCGCGTAGCGGGCCTGACGCGTTTCGATATCAGGGAGCCGATGACGCTGCCTGACGGTAGTGCGAGCATGGTCATGCTGATCAACCAGTTCGTCACGGGCGAAGAGAGCTATCTGTTCAAGCCCGGCGGCTCGGGACAAGGCTACGAGCACAACCCGTACCGCGTGGTGCGCTTCCACAACGGCACCGACTTCGTGCTCGAGCCCGGTCCGATCAGCATCTACTCGGGTGGAAGTTTCGTCGGTGAAGGCCTGTCCGAAGCGATCGCGAGTCAGGACAAAGCCACGATTCCGTTCGCGGCCGAACCGTCGATCGTCGTACATTCCGCGACGTCAGCCAGCGGTGATGCGATCAAGATCACGAAGATCGTGCGCGGCGTGATCGAAGTCGAATCGTTCCAGCGCGTCACGACGACGTGGACAGTCAGTGTGAAGCCGAGCAAGCAAGGTTATCGCGTGCTCGTGCGGCAGTCGCGCGCCGGCGATCTGTACACCCTCGTCGATCCGCCAAAGGACACTGAGACGCTGCCGGACGGCTACTTCATTCCAGTTTTAGTCGGTGCCGACCAGGCGGAGACCACACTCGAAGTCGTCGAGCGCACGCCCTCCAACTTCTCGCTCAGCGTTTGGGATGACAAAGCGCCCGAGCTGCTCAAACAGTTGCTCGAGACGCCCGGCCTCGATGCCGGCGCGCGCGCCGCGCTGCAACCAGTCGTCGATGCGCGCCAGCAGATCGGTCGGATCGATACGGAGCTCGAAGGGCTAACCGCTCAGCAGCAAGAGATCGACGAACGCGCGAACGAAGAGCGACAGAACCTACTCGCGATCCAAAAGGATCCGAAGGCGGGTGCTCTGCGTAAACGCTTGAGTACGCGGCTCGAGGAGCTGACGCAAAAGGCAGCTGAGATCGGCCGCAAGATCGTGGATCTCAACAGTCAACGTTTGTCACGCAAAATCGAGCTGGAGGACAAGCTTCGCGAGCTGGACCTCATACGGAAATAGTGTCGCGCCGTCAGACGTTATTGGGTGAGGACCGGCACGGTGTTTCGTCACGGCGGCCCACATTGTTTTTCGGTCTGGCCAGCCACTCGCACGCCAAGTCTGGGGGTAGAATCAACAGACGATACTGACACCGTGCCATGACTTGCAGTCACCACGTCAGGTGGCTAGGTAACGTTCATTGGGGGATGGAGGTGCGCATGCAGATTCCGCTCGAGATCGCGTTCAAAAACATGGATCGATCGGATGCCGTCGAGGCTCGAGTCCGCGAGAAAGCCGAGAAGAAGTTCGAACGTTTTGCTGGACGCATCACGAGTTGTCGAGTCGTGGTGGAAGCCCCTCACCACCATTCCAACCACGGCAATTGTTACGACGTGAGGATTGACATCCACGTTCCGGGCGAAGAGCTCGTAGTGACGCGCGAGGGGCACGATCCCGCGCATACCGATGTGTACGTAGCTATAAGAGACGCATTCGACGCCGCCGTCCGCCAGCTCGATGGGCATGGCAGACGCAAGAACGGCCACTGACCGTTGAGTCGAGCGTGATCCCCGCGCTGACGCTGTCGCTCGTTGCTCGATTGGAGATCGCAGCCGCGAGCGGCATTCGTCGGCGTGGTGATCATTTGTACGTCATCGCCGACGACGAGCTCGCACTCGGTGTTTATGATCTCAGCGGTGCTCCCCGCGAGACCATCGTGCTCATGGAGGGCGTGCTGCCGGAGGAGCATGCTGCTCGAAAAGCAGCCAAGCCCGACTTTGAAGCGCTAGTGAGCTTGCCGGACGGATCGCTCCTTGCGCTCGGTTCGGGGTCGACCGCGGCGCGGTGGCGTGCGGTCCAGGTCATTTTCGAGCCGAAGCCGCGTACGCGCGTCTTCACGTTCGACGTCTTGTATCGCGCATTGGAGCGAGAGCTTCCGGAGCTCAACATCGAGGGTGGCGCGGTGCTGGGTGACGAGCTGTGGTTGTGCTCGCGCGGCAACGCGGCGCGGCGTGACGACGTGCTCATTCGGCTGGATCTCGCTGGCGTGGTGAATGCGCTCGCAAGCGATCGTCCACCCCCTGCGCACGTGCTGCTTTCGATGACGCGTGTCGCGCTCGGTGATCTGGAAGGCGCGCCGTTGTCACTGACCGATCTGACTGCGATACGTGGGCGCCTGGTGTTCACGGCTGCAGCGGAAGCGAGCCCGAATACCTACGACGACGGGAAGTGCACCGGGTCGGTCGTAGGTCAGATGTCGATGTCGATGGCCGGACGCGGCCTCGAGGTTCCGGAAATTCTAGGCTGGGTGCCGGATCTCAAGCTCGAAGGCGTGTGTCCAGCGAGTGACGTCTCGGGCGAGCGTGCGCTTTTATTGGTCGCCGACGCGGATGATCGTGGCGCGAAAGCCCCGTTGTTTCGAGTCGAGCCGCACTGGCTCGACTGACGGCCACATCGTTCGCAAATCGCGGGGGATCGAGCTCCAGCCGTTGGGCCGACTCGGTTGTGGACGCGCGGGACCTATGCGCATATGCACCCCACTATGCAGGCGACGACCACTTCCGTTCCGCGTTTTCAGATCCCCGAGGAGGTCCGAAACATCGCTGGGTTCCTCGGCGATCTCCGGCGCGATATCACGCTGCGCGACGTGCGATCGGGGCTGTGGTACACGAAGCTGCTTCGCAGTTACCTCGCGTTCTACGAAAAGCACCGCAGTCTGATCGACACCGACAAGCTCTCGCCGGTCGAGCGCGACGAGCTCGTCCAAAAGCGGACGCGTCGCACCGCGATTCGTACGACGCTCGCGGGCGCTGCAGCTGCTGGCGGCGTGACCCTCGCTTCGATCGCGACGGCGCAGAGCGGTCTCGTGGCAGGCCCGGTCGTGTTGCCACTCGCGGGCGTGGGTATGGTCTCGGAGATGGTGTTGCGGTCGATCTGGCACCTGCAGCTCGTGTGTGAGCTCGCGGAGCTCCACGGCATGCGTGTCAACGCCGGTCGCGAGACCGAGATCATTCGGCTCTACGCGCTCGCAGTGCACGCCGAGATGCACCAAACCGAAGACGACCCGGGCCGCGGCTTGGTCGAACGCGTGGTGCGGCTGCAGCAAGCGGGTGGCCTCGGCAAGTTGATCGCGTCGAACCTCGTCGGCGAGATGTTCATGCGCAACGCCGTTCCGTTCGCAGACTTGGTGATGTCGTCGCTGCGTAACTGGCAGCTCACCGAGCAAGTCGGTGAGTTCGTGCAGGGCTATGCAAGTCGCCGCGTGACGTTGGACAAAGCCGTCGAAGCGGTCGACCGCAAGAGCCAGAACGGCGACGCAGTCGATCTCGTCGTCGAAGGCATCTGGTTCATCTTCATCACGGATGGGCGCCTGACCGGCATCGAGACGGCGCTCCTCGCGCACATGATGCGGGGGCTGGAGACGTCGGACGATTTGACGACGTACTTCGTGAGCGACGAGGCTGGCTGGCTCGAACGGCTCGCACAGCTCGGCGACGATCGCGAGCTGCGCGAGCTCGCGCTGAACGCCCTGCACGTCGCTGCCCAGATCGAAGGGCCGATGACGCCGCAAAAGCTGGCAATTTTGCGGCGTGCTGCGCAGACGCTGGGGCTCAATCCGCCGCCCGAAGCCGTGCGAAAGAGCGAACCGGCCGCCCCACAAAACGCTTGAGTGTCGCTGCTGTGAGCGGCGCGGAGCAGCTCGCGCCTCGCGCGCGATGTCGGCTGGCTCGGCTGCCCGGGCCCGTGTAGGCTGCGCGACCGTGACGACGTTGATCACGCTGTTTGGAATCGCCGCATTCATGGCCTCGGGCATGCTCGGAATGCCGGTCAGCCGCGAGCTGATGCTGAAGCTCGGCACGCTCGTCGATTGGACGCGCCGCACGAATCCCGAGCTGTTTCGCGAGAAGATCGAGCCGATCAGCCCGTTCGTCGGCAAGTCGTTCAAGCACAACCGCATCTCGAAAATGTTGAAGGTCGATCTCTCGCAGTTCGGCGAGACCTGCCAGAAATTGCAGCGCGACGCGAAGGCGCTCGACAAGCGCGCGCACGTCGCGATGATTCCGGCGCTCGTCTACGTCCTCGGGCTCGGCGTTTGGTTCGCCGTCACCTGAGCGGTCGACCAGTCGCAGCCGTCAGCTGCGACCAGCTGCGATCAGATCAGCGGCTCGGACGACGTGACCTCGAACTCGAGCACGACGCGGTGTTTCACGCGGTTGGTGAGCTTCGAGCCCCACAGCGACATCTTCCAGTGGATGCCGTACTTCTTTTCGATCAAGCGAAAGATCTGATCGCGCCGCGGCGTATCCTCCACGATGCGGCACCGCGCAGCGAACCACGCTGTCGAGCGTCGGCCCCAGACGTCGCACGCGGCGACTTCCACCTCCGGATTGCGCCGTACGCGCTTGTACTTGAACGACCGATCGTCGGTGTACGAGCCGAAGAAGTGATCGTCCACCGCGATGACCCAAAGCGGCGTATCCACCGGAGTTCCGTCTTTGCGAAAACTCCGGAGATTCATGCACATCGACGGAATCAAGGCTTCGCGAAGCTCGCTGCTCATAGCGGCGGTCTTATTAGCAGTCTTCCGTGAAGCCGCACTAGGCGCCACGTGACACATACGCCAGTGCGAAGCCGCGGCCACAACGCCTCCAGAGCCGGTTGACTAGGCCGCGCTACACTCTAGAGTAAACGCTCAGCCTTTCGCGTAGGTAGGATGTCCCAGTCGTTGCTGACCCAACTGATCGATCTGCAGGGGCACACGTTCCTGTGGTTGCAGATCTACTCCACCACGATGTTTTTCGGGCTGTGCTTCGTCGCCGGCCTGATCACGCGGACGCCCGTCACGGCCAAGCCGCCGGCGGACCGAGTCACCGATATGTACTATTGGTTGCTCGCGCCTGCGGTGCGCATGCTCGCGCGCGTGATCGTGGCTGGTTTGCTCTTCGCCACGGCGACGCTGTTGGGCCGTGAGATCAGCCCCGCGCTCTTCAAGGGTTTCGGCCCCGTCGCGCAACAGCCGAGCTGGCTGCTCGCGATCGAGCTGCTGATGGTGATGGACCTGTCGTCGTACTGGACGCACCGGCTCTTCCACACCGTGCCGTTCCTGTGGCGCTTCCACGCGATCCACCACAGCGCGACGAAGATTCGCTGGTCCACGACTGCGCGCGTGCATCCGATCAACGAGTTCTTCAACTACGCGCTCGGCATCGTGCCGGCGTTTTTGCTCGGCTTCCCGATCGGCATGGTGCTCGCGATGATTCCGATCCTCGCGTGGTATGCGATCGCGGCGCATACGGATTGGAACCCGTCGTACGGGCCACTCAGCCGGATCTTCGCGAGCCCGCGGTTTCATCGCTGGCACCACACGATGTCGCACGAAGGCGGCAATAAGAACTTCTCGAACGTCTTTTCGCTCTGGGACCTGTTGTTCGGCAGTTACTACTTGCCGCAGGGCCGCATGCCCGAGGTGTTCGGTTTGGACGACGGCTACATGCCTGAGCGCTATCTGACGCAGCTCGCGGCGCCGTTCCGGAGCCAACCGCTACTGCCGAACGATCCTACGAGCGCTCCGCAAGCTGTGGAAGAACACGCGCCGAAGACTCCGAGTTCGGCGCCGTCGCGCTTGCGCAGCGCGTCCTGAAACAGTGTCGCCTGGAACGCGATACATCCCGCGATCCGCCACCGCTCACTGCGGTGCGTGCTCACGTACCAAAGCGTACGCTCCGCGCGCTCCTCGCGACCGGTGACGCCTCGCGAAATGTCTCGCGTCCCATGCGACGCTGTTTTCAGCTCGTCTCCGGAGCAGCTAAACAGCGTCGCGTTCCATGCGACGCTGTTTTCAGCGCTGCGGCTCTGGCTGGGCGATGCGGCTCGGTTCACGTTGCGGCTCCACCGAACGCCACCACGGCTTCACCTCGGGCTGCCGATCCGGCTCGAGCGCTTGCCCGAGCTCCGGCATGAGCAGCCGCGCGCCAGCCGCACCGGCGCCCGTGTAGAGCTCTTCCGCGGGGTCGCTCCAGCGATGCAACGCGAGATCGAACGTGCCCCAGTGCACTGGCAACATCAGCTTGCCGCCGAGCATCTGGTGCGCGAGGAGCGCGTTGGCTGGGCCGAGATGAATTTCGCCCCAGGCCGGGTGGAACGCGCCGACTTCGAGCATCGTCAGATCGAACGGCCCGAACCTGCGCCCGATCTCCGCGAGCTCGGGAAAGAGGCCCGTGTCGCCGCTGAAGAACAGCTTGCGCCGCGACGTTTGAATCACCCACGAAGCCCAGAGCGTCGAGTTTCGATCGCCGAGCCCGCGCCCGGAGAAGTGCTGCGCCGCGGTCGCGGTGAAGCGAACGCCGGGCCGCTCGACCGACTCGTTCCAATCGAGCTCGTGAATGAGCTCGGGCGCGAAGCCGTAGTGCTCGAGGTGCGCGCCGACGCCGAGCGCCGTCACGACGTGCACCGAACGCTTTGCGAGCTGCTCGATCGTCTGCCGGCACAAGTGATCGTAGTGGTCGTGCGAGAGCAGCAGCACGTCGAACTCGGGTAGGGCCTCGAGCGCGACCGGCACCGGGTGGTAGCGCTTCGGGCCCATGAACGACACCGGCGACGCGCGATTGCCAAACACCGGATCGGTGAGGATCCGAACGCCGTCGATCTCGAGCAGCAGCGTGCTGTGCCCGAGCCACGTCACGCGCAGTCCGGTCTCGGGCGCCTGCAACCACAGCTCGCGCGGGTCGTGAGTCGGCAGCACGCCCTTCGGCGCACGACGCCCGCCGCCGAACATGAACTCACCCGCGATCGGCGCGGAAAAGCCCTTCAGGTCGGGCTTCACGTTCGAGAGGTTGTGAAAGCGGCCCTCGCGCTGCTGGGGCGAGCCTTGGACGCGCTCGCGACGCACACCGGACGCTCGACTCGAAACTAACGTGTTCTCCACGAACTCCTCGATTCGCCGGCCAGCTGGGCCCCGCGTTCAGCGAGGCCCAGGCGCCGGTCCTTCGAGTGTACGCGCTCAGAGCGCGTCTTGCCCGCTCCTCAGAACTGGAAGGCGCGAGCGCCGGTGCAGTCGATGGTATCGGGTGCCCGGCGGATCACGATCTCGCCCGGAGGGGCGAGTTGGGACGGACCTGCGAAGAAGTCCGCGAGCGCGCCGCTGCACGCAGCCTCGCCACTGCCTTCTACGCGCGCACAACCACCCACGACGCCGTCGACCTTGAGTTGGTCATTGTCGTTTGGACCGACGACCCGACCCGTGATGGCGTCGCAGCTGTCGATCGTGGCGCGGATTGCGCTGATCGCGCGGTTTGCAGAGTAGATGCGCTTGATGCGACGGACCGTGAGTCCTTCGTTCGCCGGCACCCAGTTGAATGGGAGCCGGGCGGCGCTGGGATTGTTGCGCGGGCAAAGCGTGGAGTTCGCGCCGTAGCTGATGATCGGCCGCGGTCCATCGCCTGAAGCGGAGATGCCGCCAGGGCCGACTGCGTACGTGGAGATGCCGACTGCTTGATCGTCATCGCTGTCGATCCAGCGCGCACCGTTGGTGATGTTGCTGCCCGAGTCCGGGGTGCCCGCGACGTTCTGGCGTGCGCCCGGCCACGCGCCCATCGGATCGGTGAGCGAGATACCGGTGAGCAGTGCCGTCATCGGCGTGCTGAACGCTTGGCCGGGCAGCGCATTCGGAATCGCGAATTCGTAGTGGGTGACCGGCATGCTGGCCTTGCCGTACACGTTCGCCGGGATGTACTGCGCGTAGGCTTCGCGACCGACGAGGACGTTGCCGGTGCCGCACAGCTCTGGCTGCGTCTCGCCACAACTGATCGATTCGACTTCGAGGTTGCCCTGTGCGTCGTACGAGTGGCGCTCGATGCCCCACGAGAACGTGGTTTGCGAGCCGTCTTCGATCCCGGTCTCGCCGCTCCACGAGCTCTCGAACGTCTGCTTCGTCACGAACGTGCCGGTCAAGTCGCAGACGCACTTGCCCGCAACTTCGCGGAAGCCTGCAGCACAAGCGCAGGTGTAAGTGCCGGCCGCGCCCGCATTGCACGTGCCGCGACCTTCGCCGCACGGGTTACCCGCGCACGGCATCGTCGCAGTGCAGGTGATGCCGTCACCTTCGTAGCCGGCGTTGCACTTGCACGTCACGTCGCCCGCAGTGTTGCTCGGGTCGAAGCACTTCGCGTTCGGCGAGCACGGGTTCGCATCGCACTCGTTGTTGTTCGGGACGCACTCGCCGTTCGACGGTGCGAAGTCGGTTTTGCACGCGCACACGTTCGGAGCACCCGGCGTGCACGAGTCGGCGTTGATGCCGCACGCGTTGCCTTGGCCACCGCACGTGCCTGCGCTGCACTGATCCATCAGCGTGCAGGTATTGGTGTCGTCGCAGAGCGTTCCGTCAGCGATCGGCTTCTTGCCGCAGCTGCCGTCCGCCGGATTGCACACGCCGCTGTTGCAGCTGTCCGCTGCAGCCGTGCAATCGACTGTGCTCATGCCGGCGCACACGCCGTTCAAGCAGCGGTCGGCCGTGGTGCACGCGCTCGCGTCGTCACACGTGCTCGTGTTGTTCGCGTTGCGGCAGCCGAAGGTCGAGTCGCAGCTGTCGTCGGTGCAGGAATTGCCGTCGTTGCAGTCGACCGGCGTGGTTCCCGTCTGGCACGCGCCTGTCTTGCAGGTGCTGCCGCTCAAGCAGGCGTCGCCATCGTCGCAGGCTTCGCCGTCGGGAGAGACCGGATACTCGCAGGTCTTGCCGTCCTTGCAGGTCGCGCCTTCGGCGGTCTTGCAGATGCCGTCCGGCGTGCCGCACGAGCTCGCGCAGCAGATGCCGCTCACGCAGTTGCCGTTCTCGCAGTCGAGATCGTCGTCGCACTTCCCGCCGTCGTTCGCGAGGCAAGTGCCTTCACCCTCGACGTAGCCATCGGCGCACTTGCAGCTCTTGCCGTCGCCGGCGTAGCCAGCTTTGCACTTGCACTCGTAGCTGCCGGGCTTGTTTTCACACGTCGCGTGCGAGTCGCACACGAAGTCGTCGGCGCTGGCGCATTCGTCTTTGTCTTTACACTCGCTGCCGTCGCCTTTCGTGTCGTCGTACCCGCTCGGGCAGGCGCAGGCTGCTTTGCCGTCGGCCTCTTTGCAGGTCGCGGGCTCGGTACACTTCAGGTCGTCGCAAGACTTTGCCGTGCCGGTACTCGGCTTGCCGCCGGTAGCTGCATCGGCCTCGTCCGGCTTCTCGGGCTCCTCGCCTGCATCGACTGCGGCGTCACCCTTGACCTCGTCGACGATCGTTTTCGGATCGTCGCCGCAACCAACTACGACTGAAAGACTAAAAAGTAAGCTGAAAACGCGGCGCAATGACTGATCCATACGGACCCTCCCACTGATGAGCGAAACCCACGCGCTCCCCGCGTGCTACAAGCTAGTGTGTGTTAACCTTGCACAGCGCTTGTGCGGACGCTACCTACCCGAGCGATACTGCGCACGTCCAGACAAACTGTCGCCAAGCGAGTAAATGCCTGGAAGCGCGATGCATTCTCGCCCTGCGTCAAGTTTCCCGGCGCATCGCGAGCTCGCACTGCGTATCAGAGTTACTCGAATGGGCGTAGCGAGTTAGCTCCCAAGTGGCGTCCCTCGCGGAGTGCGCAACCGCCTGCGCGGCTGGGCGCCATCGAGCGCTACTTGCGGGTGATCCAGACCGGATTCGTGAACGCGAACGGCCGGACCTCCTGGCGATCGAACAACTCGTCCATCGGTCGCTCACCGCGCACGACTGCAACGACGCTGTGGAGACCCGCGCTCTTGAGCTCGAACGTGCGGACCGCGCGCAGCTTGCTCGGAAGCTTTTGAAAGCCGGCCCAGGGCTCGATTGCAGCCGTCAGCTGCGGACGGCCGTTCACCCACAGCTCGATCTGCGTGACGTCCATCCAGCTCGGTGCGTCGACGCGAACCTTCACTTCGACCGTGCGCGCGTTCGCCGCGAGCGCGAGCGTGTCACCGGGCTTTTTGCCCTCGACTTCGAGCTCGAGCAGCGGCCCGTTGCTCACGAACGCACGACCGGCCTTGAGCGCAGCGATGATGCGCTTCGGATCGGGGACGGCGCTGGCAGGTTCGCGGACGTAGGTACGGGGATAACCGAGGATGTTGCGGGTGAGGTCGTGCGAGTCGCTGCCACCCGTGGCGACGATGTGTTGACCGCGCGCGATCGCGCCGAACCAATCCGCGAGCACGCGATCGCGCCGATCGGTACGGTTCAAGTCGTAGCCATTCCAGACCTCGAGCCCGTCGAAGCCTGACAGCGTGCGCGACGCGGCGGCCGCATCGCGGGCGTTGCGCAACTCGAAGTACCCGATGTGCGCGAGCAAGCGGGGGTGATTGATCTGCAGAAACGTCGGACCGCGCGCGCTCAGCTCACTCAGCAGTTGTTCTGGGCTCGTGCGCTTGTAGTGCGGCGCGCGTGTGCTCGGAAAGACATTGAAGTGACCGAACTCGGGAGCCCAGCTCGTGACTTCGACGCCTTGGACGAGGGCGAGGCCGGGCGGCAATTCGGCTTGAAGACTGCTCACCGGCGTCGCGCGGTTGTGATCGGTGATCACCGCGAGCTGGAGGTCTTCGGCTTGGGCGCCGCGTGCGCGCTGCCGGAGGCTCGCTTTCCCGTCGGGGCTTTGATCGGTGTGCACGTGCAGATCGCAGCCGCGATAGCTGCCGGTGTTGACCTCGCGACGCAGTGACAGCACGAGACTGCGGCGAGCCTCGCCGCGAAGCCGAATCGGTTCGCGCACGATCGACCAGTGTGGACCGTGGCTGGCGATGATCTCGTATTCGCCGGCGGCGAGCTTCACGCCGGTGCGGCCGTGGTCGGTCAGGAGCACGCGGCGCTCGTTCCACCAGCCGGTCCGGAGGATGCGTACGCGGGCGGGCAATGCTCCGCGCGTTTGGGCGTCGCGCACTTCGATGCTGAGTTGGGTCGGGGCGGCGTCGGTATTGCCGGGCTCGATCGCAGAACCAGCCGCGACTGCGACAGCGGTGACCGCCCCCGTGGTCAGGAGTACGAAGAGTCCAGAGGTCAGTACTCGACTGCTCGAGACACGCTCGCGATCCATTCGTAGCTTTTCGAACAGGCGCTGCAGCTCCTAGCTGCAGTCAGACAGTCCCGGGTAGGCCTGTCAACCCGGGCTCGACGCCTGAAAGAAGTAGCGTTGTGGCACAACTTGCGTCAGTTCAGCTGCTGTGTGTCCGGCGAGAAACTCCTCGCTAATCCCGCGGTTTCCAAGGGGAATTACGCCGAGTCGAGCGTGCGCTCTGATTGGCACGGCATTCGCACATCGGCTGACCTCGCCGTAGTGCCCGAGGGGGGGCGCGGCAGGGAAGGGCTCTGACGATGACGACTCGATTCCCACGCTTTTCGCGTCCGCTCGCAGCTGTGCTCGGCGGTCTGTTCGCGCTCCTCGCGCTCGCTCCGGCCGAGCGCGCAGCCGCGTTTTGCGGTTTCTACGTCACGGGGGCGGACTCGAGCTTGTACGCGAACGCGACCATGGTCGTGATGATGCGTGACGGCACCCGAACCGTGCTGTCGATTCAAAACAACTATCAGGGCCCGCCGGACTCGTTCGCGCTCGTGGTCCCGGTGCCGATCGTGTTGCAGAAGGAGAACGTCAAAGTTCTTCCAAAGGACGTGTTCGCGCGCGTGGACTCACTCGGTGCGCCGCGCTTGGTCGAGTACTGGGAGGTCAATCCATGCCAGCCGCAGTACCCCGGTACACTCAACGGCGCGATGGCGTCGTCGGCGCCGCCGCCGTCCGCTCCAGGTTCGGCGGGCGCCAGTGCGCCCGTGCGGATCGAAGCACAGTTCACGGTCGGTGAATACGACGTCGTGGTGCTCAGCGCCGACGACAGCTCTGCGCTCGACACTTGGTTGCGCGACAACAAGTACAACATTCCGGATGGCGCCGCGCCCGTGCTCGCCCCGTACGTCGCGGCCGGGATGAAGTTCTTCGTCGCGAAGGTCGACATCACGAAAGTCACGTTCAACGGCGATCAGGCGGCGCTCTCGCCGCTGCGTTTCCACTACGACACGCCGGAGTTCTCGCTGCCGGTGCGGCTCGGTTTGTTGAACAGTCAGGGCAGTCAGGACCTGATCGTCAACATCCTTGCGACCTCGCGCTACGACGTCGCGAACTATCCGAACGTCACAATTCCGACGAACATTCGTGTGCAGAACGACGTCCGCAACGGCTTCGCTTCGTTCTACGAGGCGCTGTATTCGAAGGTGCTCGAGAAGAATCCGAAAGCGGTCGTGACCGAGTATTCGTGGGCATCGGGCTCGTGCGATCCGTGCCCGACTCCGCCGCTCACGCAGCAAGATTTGTTGACGTTCGGCGCAGACGTCCTCCAGACCGCGAGTGGCGCGCCGATTCCGCCCGCAGCTGGGAACGGTGGATCAGGCTTCGTCGCGCCGCCGATCTCGATCTCGAACAACTTCACGCTGACGCGCCTGCACGCTCGCTACACGAAAGACATGCTCGGCGAGGATCTCGTCTTCAAGCAGGCGGACACGATCTACGGCGGTCGCGGCATTCCCGATCAGAAGGGCAATCTCGATCAAACCGTGATGCAGCAGCCGGGCGCCGGCTACAGCAACTTCCAGGGCCGGTACGTGATCTTGCACCCGTGGGAAGAAGCAATTTCCTGCGCGAATCCGGTGCGCGGTTACTGGGGCGGTCCGTCCGGAATGATGGGGACTCCACCGATGACGCAAGGGTCGACGAACGGCGCGCTCTCGGGAGCGACTCCAAAAGCGGGCGATCTGCCTTCACTCGTCGCGGAGTCGGTTCCCTCGCTCTCCGTCACTGCGAAGACGCCGCTCGATCCGCTCAAACCGCTCCCGGCGGCGACTCCTGCCGCTGGCAGCGGCGCTCAAGCCGCGGCGGGTAAGCCTGCGTCGAGCGGTGCGGCGGGGCAGACGCCAAACGCCGGTGCCAAGGCTCCCACTACGCCGACGAGCCCGGGTTCGGCAGCTGGCAGCGGCGCAGGGTTGACCCCGGGCGAACCACTGACTCCCGCGGCAAAGAAGAGCAGCGGTTGCGCGGTCGCGATGGGCAGCTCGGATGACGGGTTCGCGTTCGCGAGCGTGCTCGCCGGTGTCCTGGTGTTCGGGACTCGTCGCAATCGCCGTCGCGCAAAGGGACGAAGCTGATGGACCCGCGCGCTGAAGCTCGGAGGCTGCGATGACGCCCCCCTCTCGGCAAAATGCCTTCCCCGCGTGGGCGACGCCGCTCGTCGTGGTGTTCTTGGTGTGTCAGGTCGGCCAAGCCTGCCAGCAGTCATCGAAGTCCGGTTCGGTCGACAAGAAGCTGCCGAGCAAAGCTCCGGCTGCCGTTTCGACTGCACCGGAAGCAGCTGCGAAGCCGGTGTTCACCGCGAAGATTCCGCGCGACGACGGCCCGTTCTTCCCATCGCAAGCGCGGACGGAAGGGGACAAGCCGATCGACGTCGCGGCGTTGAACGACGTGAAGGCTTGCGCGGGCTGCCACACCGAAGCGGTGCGTGAGTGGCAATCGAGCGCACACGCCCACGCGTCGTTCGACAATCCCTGGTATCGCGCGTCGGTCGAGTCGTTGCGAGACGAAGCTGGATTCGAATCGAGCCGGCACTGCGCGGGTTGTCACGATCCGGTGCTGCTCATGGCGGGTCGGATGGACAAAGAGATCAAGCCGGCAGAGCCGCTCGCAAACGCGGGCGTCACCTGCTTGGTGTGTCACAGCGTGCGAGCTCCGACGAGCGACGGGAACGCGAGCTACACGCTCACGACCCAAGCCGTTCCGTATCCGGAGGAGGGTAATCCGGCGAGTCTGCAGGCCCACCGCGATCGTCTGTCGGCTAAAGCGCTCAAGACTCCAGCGCTGTGCGCGAGTTGCCACCGGGGTTTCTTGGGGCGGCACACCGGCATCGGGCATCACTTGTCCGGCATGGATGAGCCTGGGTCGTGGAGAGGTTCGGCGTTTGCGAATACGCGCAGCAACACGCCCGAGCCTGTCGCAGCACAGACATGCACCGAGTGTCACATGCGTCCCGAACCGACCAAGTTCGACGAGGTCGCCGCGAAGGACGGCATGCTGAAGTCGCATCGCTTTCCGGGTGCGCATACTCCGTTTGCCGACGGCGTGAAAGACGCGCGGCAGATGCAGGTGCTCGAAGAACAGCTGCGGCGCGGGATCGTGGTCGACGTGCCGGTCGTTTGGCAGAACGGCAAACAGGTTCTCGCGTCGGAGTTGCGCGAACCGAAACCGGGAGACGCGCTCGCGCTCGACGTGACGCTTCGCAACCTGGATGTCGGTCACACGTTTCCGGGCGGCGTGAAAGACATGCAGGACACGTGGGTCGAGTTGTCGGTGCGCGATGCGCACGGCAAGGAGATCGCACGTGCGGGCAAGGCGCACGCGAAGGGCGATGATCCGACTGCGTTCGTGTTGCGCTCGCTCGTCGTAGACGCGGAAGGGCGGCCGGAGACGCGGCACATCGTGACGCGCTTTGGAACGCCTGCGTACGATCACACGCTTCCGCCGCTCGGCGCGCGTGCCGTGCGCTACTCGTTTACAGTGCCGGAAGGTGCTGTGGGTCCGCTGCGCGTGAGTGCGCGCGTGATGCACCGGCGGCATCGCAAGGAAGCGCGGGAGTTCGCGTGTGAGGCGACGCGTAGTGCGCGCGGTCGTGCGTTCATCGCGGCTGCGCGCCAGCGCCACGAGGCGACGTTCGATGGCTGTCGCGAGGAGCCGATCACCGAGGTTGCGACGGCGAGTTTGGAGCTTGGTGGCGCACCGGGTGCGGATTCGCGGCCGACTTGGGCGCGGCTGTACGATCACGCGCTAGGTTTGGCGCTCAGCGTGTCGGAGGATCTCGGAGAAGCGCGCTGGAGTGCGTTGCGCGCGTGGGCCGAGCTCGAACATGTCGAGAACGTGGAGCCAGGGCATCGCGCGAAGGTACTGACTCTGCTCGGGCGCATCAGTGCGCGGCAGGGGCGGCTCGACGAGGCGTTGAGCTATGCCGATCGCGCGCAGAAACTGATCGGGGAACATCCTGCGATCGAGCGCGTGCGTGCCGATGCGTATTCGCAAGTCTGGCGTTGGAAGGAAGCTGCGGTCGCGTTGACGGCGATGACGAAGCTTGCGCCGGGAGACACCGCCGGTTGGCGTGACCTGGCGAAGGCGCGGTTTTCGGCGGGTGATGCGGTCGGGGCGCTCGAGGCGGCGAAGTCGGGGATGGGATTGCAGCCGCGAGACGAGGCATGTCTGCGGGTGCAGGCGCTCGCGCTCGAGGCGTTGAAGAGCCCGGATGCAGCGGCCGCGCGAAAGGCGTTCTTGTTCTATCGAGAGGCGGACGAGTCATCGACGTCGCGGATGGCGTGCGATCAGCACGTGCCGAATTGCTTGCGGGATCGAAACCCCGTGGTGAAGATCGAGCTGGGTCCGAACGCGCCGGGCAAGTTGTTGGCGGTGACGGGCAGCGGACTGTAGTTCCGCGGGCTTGGAATGTGGCCGACGCGCGCTGCTGCAGACTGGCGCGCGTCGACTTTCGGAGAGATAGTTGCATTGACAACTATGGGGCGGCAGTGTAGGTTCGGGCACATGAAAGATCAATTCGCCGGCGGCGGCATCGTCGTCGACAATGCGATCGGCTTTTGGATTCACCGCGTCTATCAAGCGACGCGCAATGAGATGTTTCGGCGATTCCGGGAGATCGGAGAAGACGTCACACCCGAGCAGTGGGCCGTGTTGATTCGCTTGTGGGAGCAGGATGCTCGCACGCAAAGTGATCTGTCGGACGCCACGTTTCGCGATCGGCCGACGATGAGCCGCATTCTCGATGGGATGCAGGAGCGCGGCTACGTGGAGCGCGAGGTGGACGCGAAGGACTCGCGCGTGCGGATCGTGAAGTTGACGCGGCGAGGTCGCGCGTTGCAGAAGAAGCTCGTGCCGGTCGTGCAGAGCTTAGTGGAGGGGGCGGTGAAGGGGATCGCCGACGAAGATCTGGTCACCACGCGCGCGACGCTGCGGAAGATGTTCGACAACGTCGAGAGATAACAGCTCCGCGCAGCGGAAGTAGCAAGGAGCAGCCTTACTACAGCATTAGCCGTCCACGCAGCCGCTCGAACTCTACGAGCGGGGCGCCTCGTCGCTCGCACATTTGCATTCGAATAGTTGCATTGACAAGTATGTTCACCGAAGGACACACCATGACTCGAGAGAATCGATTTGCTCCACTGTCAGTCGAAACGGCGCCCGAAGCCGCGCGGCCGGTGCTTGCGGCCTCCGCGAAGAACTTCGGCTTTTTGCCGTCGCCGCTCGCAAAGGCTGCGCATTCACCCAAGTTGCTGAAGCATTTGCTCGCAGGGTTCGGCGCGTTCGAATCTTCCTCGCTGACGGCGCTCGAGCGCGAAGTCGTCGCGTTCACGGTCGCATTCGAGATCGAGTGTTCGTATTGCATCGCGATGCATTCGGCGATTCTGTCCCGCGCGCCGGATGCGTCCTCCGAGCTCGTGGAAGATCTGCGAGAGGGCAGGGCATTGCCCGACCCGAGTCTCGAAGCATTGCGACTGTTCGTTCGCGAGGTAGTGCAAGCGCGGGGTCGAGTGTCGGCCGACCAGTGGCAACGCGTCGAGGCGGCTGGGTTCTCGGAGCAGAAGCTGCTCGATGCGGTCCTCGGAGTCGGCGTGTACTTGCTCAGCACGTTGATGAACGTCGTGACTCGAGCCGAGCTGGATGCCCCATTCGAGGCGTTTCGCTGGCATAAGGCGTCGCCTGTCGCCGGATAGAGGTGAGGCGAGTTTGTGGCTCTGAACTTTTCTCTCAGCCCGCCCAACATATTTGTCCGCTGAAGTTCGGTACAGACGTCGACACTTCGAGCTGACCGAAATGGAGTTTCCGCTGCGCGGGCTGTTTGGCAGACGCGTGGCCGGTTGGTGATGTAGTAAGGCTGCTCCCTATTACTTCCGCTGCGCGGGGCTATTTTATGAGCGAATTCGTTTTTCTCTTTCGCAGCACATCGGAACAACAGCACGAAGCCATGGGCACGCCCGAACGCGCCCAGAGCAGCATGCAGACCTGGCTCGGCTGGATTCGCGAGCTCGAAGCCGGCGGCCACCTCAAGAACCCCGGCCAACCCCTCGCGCGCGAAGGCAAAGTCGTCAGCGGAAAAGGAAAGCTGATCACGGACGGCCCCTACGCCGAAGCGAAGGACATGGTGCTCGGCTTCATCGTGGTGGAGGCGCGAGATTTCGATCAGGCGGTCGAACTCTCGCAACAGTGCCCGATGGTCATCGGGGGTGGATCCGTGGAAATTCGCCCCGTGATGAACCTTCAGTTCTGATCGCGTAAAATCGCTGACGTGTCCGCCTCGTCCGACACGCGTGAGATCGACGAGCATTTGTTCCGGCGCGAGTCGGCGCGAATGGTCGCCGCGCTCACACGCGTCTTCGGCGTGCACAACCTGGCGCTCGCCGAAGATGTCGTTCAAGACGCCTTGTGCCGCGCGCTCGAAGTCTGGAAGGTTCGCGGTGTGCCGGACAATCCGGCGGCGTGGTTGATGTCGACGGCCAAAAATCGCGCGATCGACATCCTGCGACGCGAACGCACCGCCCGCACGTTCGCGCCGGAGCTCGGTCGATTGCTCGAGACGGAGTGGACACTCGCGCCGCTCCTCGACGAAGCGTTTTCACCGAACACGATTCGCGACGAGCAGCTGCGCATGATGTTTTCGTGCTGTCATCCGCGTTTGCCCGAGGCGGCACAGCTCGCGCTGATCCTGAACATCTTGTGCGGCTTTGGAACAAACGAGATCGCGAGCGCGCTGCTCACCGGTCAAGCCGCGATCGAGAAGCGCATCTCACGCGGCAAGAGCACGCTCGCGAGCACGAAGACGTTGTTCGATCTCAAGGACGCCGAGTTCGAGCCGCGGCTCGAAACCGTGCGGCGCGCGTTGTATTTGCTGTTCAATGAGGGCTATCACGGCGCGTCCTCGGCGTCGCCGGTCCGCGCGGAGCTCTGCAGTGAAGCAGTGCGTTTGACGATGCTGCTGCGTGAACACGCGCCGGCGGCGACACCGACGACCAACGCACTCGCGGCGCTGATGTGTCTACACGCCGGCCGGCTTCCCGCGCGTCTGGATTCCGCCGGTGAGCTCAGCGCATTCATGGATCAGGACCGTTCGCTCTGGGACGTGAAACTCGTCGCGGAGGGTCTCGACTTGCTCGAGCGTTCGGCCGCGGGCGTCGAAGTCAGCGAATATCACATCGAGGCTGCGATCGCCGCGGTCCACGCCTGTGCGCGCAGCATCGAGGAAACGGACTGGCGCGAGATCATCTCGCTCTACGATCGGTTGATGAAGGTCGCGCCATCGCCCGTCATCGCCCTCAATCGCGCGATCGCGATCGGGCAGCTCGAAGGTCCCGCCCGTGGCGTCAAAGAGTTGCAGGCGATCCACGACGTCGAGCGCTTCGCGAACTATCCGTTTTATCCTGCGGCGCTCGGTGAGTTCGAGTTGCGTCGAGGTCACTTCGACGACGCGCTGAAGCATTTTCAGTCTGCGCTCAGCCTCGCGAGAAGTGACGTCGAACGTCGCTTTTTGCAAAAGCGCGTCCAGCGTTGCACTGCGTAACGCGGTGAGACTGCCGAAGCGCCTCAGAGCCGATGGTGTGGCGCAGGTGCGGGATTAATCTCTTGAATAAATGTCCGAGGCTCGCGGGCGCCGAGCGTCGAGAGAACGAAGCTCCAGCAGCGCCTGGAACTGGGTCCAGGCGAAGGCGGCGCATACACGACGAGGCAGACCATGAGTCAATCCACCCGACGAATCGTGATGTTCAACAATGTGTCCGCGGACGGATACTTCGCCACACCCGATGGCAATCTCGATTGGGTCGTGCCAGAGCCGGAAGTCTACAAGGCCGCGACCCAGAGCTTGGGCGAGAACGACACGATGTTGTTCGGTCGCAAGACCTACGAAAACTTCGAATCGTTCTGGCCTCACGCGCTCGATGATTCGAAGACGGCGCCGGATCCGCACAAACCGGAACGGCGTTCGGAGCAAAATCGTGAGATGGCGGTCTGGATCAACGCGAGCAAAAAGCTCGTCGTCTCGAGGACGCGCAAGAACGTGACGTGGAAGAACTCGGAGCTGATGCACGAGCTCGATCCGAAAGCGATCGAGGCTCTGAAGCGCGGGCCCGGTAAGAACATCATCATCTTCGGAAGCGCTTCGATCGTCTCGCAGCTTACGAAGCACCGGCTGATCGATGAGTACTTCCTCGTAGTGAACCCGATCTTGTTGGGTAAGGGGCGCCCGTTGTTCTGCGAGTTGGATTCGCGATTCGGGCTCGAGCTGATCGAGGCGAACTCGTTCAAATCGACGGGTGTCGTCACGCTGCGGTATGCGCCGGCGAAGTAGCTGCGAACCTGAATCACGCACGACCTGGCCCGAGCTGCGTGGCGGGCCTCGTCGTGTCATCAAGCTGTGACGCCGCTCACGCGAAAGCCCTTGCCGCGCAGCAGTTCGGCGACTTCCGCCGGTCGGTCCCCTTGCAGTACGATCTCGTGGTCATCCACGGTGCCGCCGCATCCCAAGGTTCGCTTGCAGTCGGCTGCCAGCGCAGCGATTGCGGAGTCGTCGAAGCCCGGCACGCCGGCAAACCCACTGACGATTACGACTGCTTTGCCGCCGCGATGTTTCGTCTCGCGGCGCAAGATTAGTCGTCCGCGCGACTGCGGTGCAGTGGGTGGTTCGCCGCTTGCGGCGGCGGGTTGGGCGGCTTCCGGGCTGCTCGCGGTGGGCGCGATCTCACGCGAGCTCAGCGCTGCGAAGGGCGAGTGAGTCAGCTTCGAGGACTCTGAAGTCGGAACTGCGGGCGGTTTGTTTTTCTTGGCCATGACGTGTCTCTGACGACCCCGAGCTGCGCCGAGTACGCGCAAGCTCGCTGAGTGCGCGCGTCAATCCGCGATGTGAACGGCGAGCCAGAGCGCGCCGGCGCTCGTCGCAACCACGCGGTGCGAAGTGTGGGCACGTAACAGCAGATAGTCGCCCGCCGCAAGCGCGAGCGTCTCACCTGCGACTTCGAGCGTGGCCTGCCCGCGTAGCAGCACGACCCACTCGTCCTGACTCTGATCGTAGAGCTCGAGGTTTGGACTCGCCGAGCTCAGGATGCGTTCGATCGTCACGTTCCTGAGCTCCGCGAGCTTGTCGAACTGCTCGCCTTGTGCCGGCGCCGCACCTGCGAACAAGTTGCCGCGACGTAGGTCGGGAGCGGGAGCGTGGGTCCGCTTTGTCGGTTCCATATTCCTCGCCCTCTAGCGTGCTCCGGGCGGCGGGCGCAACGCGCCGCGCAAGCCCGTCTCCACGACTGCTACTATTTGCGCGTAGGCGCTCTGGCGTTTCCTCCAGTACACTCCGGCACCTATGCCCGATGCTCATGGGCCGTCCGTGCTCGTCCAGGCGGCAATCTTCTTAGCCGCGGCTGTCATCGCCGTCCCACTCTTTCGCCGACTCAAACTCGGCTCGATCCTCGGCTATCTCGCCGCGGGCGTCGTGATCGGCCCTCGGGGCTTCGGTTTCTTCAGCGACCCGGACTCGATCATGCACGTCGCCGAGTTCGGCGTGATCTTGTTTCTGTTTCTGATCGGCCTCGAGCTGAACCTGAGCCGGCTCTGGGCGATGCGGCGCGACATCTTCGGGCTGGGTCTCGGGCAGGTCGTGCTGACTGGCATGCTCGCGATGATCTATCCGCTGCTCGTCGTCGGGCGATCCTGGCAAGCTGCGCTCATCGCGGGGCTCGGCCTTGCACTCTCCTCGACTGCACTCGTCATGCAAGTGCTGGAAGAGCGCGGCGAGGTTCAGTCACCTCACGGTAAAAAGGCTTTCGCGATCTTGCTGTTCCAAGATCTCGCGGTTGTTCCACTGCTCGCGCTGGTCGCGTTTCTGTCGCCCGTCGAGTCGCAATCTGCGCCGCTCTGGATCACCGCGCTCAAGATGATCGCAGCGGTGGGCAGTGTGATCATCGCGGGACGTTATCTGCTGAACCCGCTGTTTCGTCTGCTCGCCAGCGCGGGTGCACGCGAGATCATGACTGCAGCGGCGCTGCTCGTGGTCATCGCCGCTGCGAGCGTCATGACGGCGGCGGGGCTGTCCCCCGCGCTCGGTGCGTTCCTCGCGGGGATCATGCTGGCGGAGTCGAGTTATCGGCATGAGCTCGAGGCCGACATCGAGCCGTTTCGTGGCCTCTTGCTCGGCTTGTTTTTCGTGTCGGTCGGAATGTCGGTCGACCTCGGCATCGTAGTGCGCTTCGCGCCGCTCTTGCTCGGCGCGCTGCTGTCGATCACGGTGATCAAGGTTCTCGTCGTCTACGGCCTCGTGCGTTGGTCCGGCGGCAATCACGCCACTGCGGTCCGAACCGCCGCGTTGTTGCCGCAAGGCGGCGAGTTCGGCTTCGTCTTGTTTTCGACTGCCGTTGCCGCGCGCGTGATGAGTCAGGAGCAGGCGACCTTACTGGTTGCGCTCGTCACGTTGAGCATGGCGCTGACGCCGGTGTTGTTGGGCATCGCTCCGCGCTTGATCAAGGCGGAGACGCGCACGCGCGACATCAACTTCGATGGAGCGAAAGGCTCGGTGCTGCTCATCGGGTTCGGGCGGTTCGGTCAGGTCGTCAGTCAGATGTTGCTGCTCGAGGGCACCGAGGTGACCGCGATCGACAATGACCTCGAGATGATCGAAGCGGCCGAAAAGTTCGGGTTCAAGGTGTACTTCGGAGATGGGCAGCGACTGGACGTGTTGCGCGCTGCGGGCGGCGACCATGCGCGGTTGATCTGCATCTGCGTCGAGAAGAAGGAAGTCGCGACGCACATCGCGGAGGTCGCGCACGCGGCGTTTCCGCTCGCGCAGTTGTATGCGCGTTCGTATGACCGGGTGCATGCGATCGAGTTGCTGGATCGGGGTGTCGCCTATCAGATCCGTGAGACTTACGAGAGTGCGATGCAGTTCGCGCGTTCGGCGCTCGAGGGTCTCGAGCTCGACCTCGCTCGGATCGACGAGCTCGAAGACGACGTTCGAACGCGCGACCGCGCGCGCTTTGCGTTGCAGCAGCAAGGGGATGCGCTCGCGGGCAACGAGCACCTGGCGACGCGGCCGGTCCCACGTCCAGAACCCTTGGTCGAGCCGAAGCGCCGCGGGATGAAGCTGGTCTCGTGACTGGTTTTAATACTCGTGACAGCGGTCGGTGTCGTGCAGCCCTCAGCGGCGGGCGAGCGCCATCCGGGGGCCGCTGCTAGCTGCAGCACATGA
>Ga0193753_10000743_pt1 | contig 30504 bp, 15 predicted proteins | sample H1c2metaG_FD_144925 | JGI IMG/M metagenome (GOLD analysis project Ga0193753, IMG submission 144925) | Soil microbial communities from a riparian zone of the East river system, Colorado, United States - H1c2 | ecosystem: Environmental > Terrestrial > Soil > Riparian zone | place: USA: East...
GCGCCGGGCGGCGCGGCCCGCCCGGGCGCGGTCGCTGCCCCGCTCGGCCTCGCCCTCTTGCCATTCGCCGATCGCTCGGCCGGCGCCGACCGGCGGTGGACGCGCGCGCTCCTCGACGCCGCGTTCGCCGACGAGCTGGACGGCGATCCGTCGCTGGCGCTGGCCGCCCCGGACGACGTCGCCGGGCAGACCCGTCACGCCGGCGCGCTCGATCCGGAAAGGCGAACGCCACCGGTGGTGACCCGGATCGCCGCCGCCTTCGGCGCCGATCACGCGATCGATCCCTCGTTCGTCGTGGTCGGCGAGGGCGCCAGCGCGACGGTGCGGGTCCAGCTGCGCGTCATCGATGCGTCGGGCGCGCGCCCGCCCGAGCTCTTGACCGAGACGATCGCGCTCGCCGACCTGGCCGCCGGCGTCCGCTCGGTCGCCGATCGGGTTCGCTGGGTCCTCGGTCGCGCGCCGGACCCGGCCGCGCGCCGGCCGAGCGCGCTGCCGGCCGGCGGCGAGGCGCTGCGGCTCCACGGTCAAGGCCTGGACGCGCTGGCTCAGGACGACTTCGACGGCGCCCGCGCGCTGCTGGCCCGCGCGTCGGCGCTGGAGCCGGATCGCGTCGGGCCGCGCGCGGCGCTGGCGGTGGCGTGGATCAAGGCGGGCGACGTCGCTCGCGCCCGCGCCGCCGCCGAGGCCGCCATCGAGCGCGCGCGAGACTGGTCGCCGGTCCGCCGCGGCCGGCTGACCTTCGACCTCTGGTACCGGCTGGGTGACTGGCCCCGCGCCACGGCCGCGTACGAGGCGCTCGCCACGCTCGGCCCGACCGGGGTGGACGCCGCCACCCGCTACGGCGATGTCCTGCTCCAGGCCGGCCGCTACGGCGACGCGCGCGCCTTCCTGGCCGCGCTGCGGCGAGGCGACCCGCGCGCCGGGCGCATGCCGATGGTCCTCTTCATGGACGCGCAGGCGGCGATGGCCGCGTCCGACTGCGAGGCGGCCCTGCGCGGCGGCGCCGAGGCGGTGGCGCGGGCGCGCGAGATCGGGATGCGAAAGGTCGAGGCGGACGCGCTGGTGCTCGAGAGCTTCTGCGCCCAGATGATCGGCGAGACGGATCGGGCCTATCGCGCGGCAACCGGCGCGTACAAGCTGGCCCAAGAGCTCGCCACCACCGTCACCGAGCGGAACGCGCTCAAGGTGATGGGCATGGTCGAGGTCGACCGCGATCCGGCCGCCGCCAGGGTCACCCTCGAGCGCCGGCTCTCGCTCGCGCGCGAGGCGCACGACCTGTCCGATGTGGCCGACACCCTCGCGCTGCAGGCTCAGATGGAGTCGTGGCTCGATCCGACGTCCGCCGCAAAGCGCCTCGACGAGGCGCTCGCCATCTACCGCAAGGCCGACGAGCGCGGGGCAGAGTGCTACATCCACGACCTCCTGTCGGAGCTCGCGGTGCGGCGCGGCGATCTGGGCGCCGCGCGCCGCCACTCCGAGGCCGCGGTGAGCGGGCTGGCCACCGACGCCGAGCCACAGGTCCGGTACGGCAACATGGTCGGGCTCGGCCGGGTGCAGGTGATGCAGGGCGAGATCGCCGCCGGGCGCAGGCGGCTGGCCGACGCGGTCGCGCTCGGCGAGCAGATCCACTCCGACGTCAGCACCGGGCAGCTCGGCCTGGCCGAGGCGCTCCTCGCCGACGGTGACCCGACCGCCGCGCTCGCGCTGGTGCGAACGATCGTGCCGGCCGGCCAGCCCGACGACGCCATGGTCGGCGCGCTCGAGGCGACCGTGCTGTCGCGCCTGGGCCGCGGCGCCGAGGCGCTCGCGGTCGCCGATCGCGCCGCGCGAGCCTTCCGCGAGCTCGACACCCCCCGCTTCGCCCTCCGCGCCCGGATCCAGCTGGCCGGCGTCCGCCTCCGCCACGGCGACGCCGCCGCCGACGACGCCGCGCGCCGCGCGCTCGCCGACCTGCTCGCCGAGGCCGTCGCCCGCGGCGATCGCCTGACCGCCCTCGACGCGCGCGCGCTCGCCGCCACCGGGCAGCGCGCCCAGCTCACCGCGGTCCAGCGCGAGGCGCGCTCGATCGGCTACGGTCAGCTGGTGGCGACGATCCGCGCCGAGCTGGCCCGGCGGTAGGCCCGACCGGCGGCCGCGAGCAATCGGCGGCGCTGCGCGGTACCGTGCGGCATGACGCAGGTGCGTGATTTCCAGGTCGCGGCCCGGCCGCTCGGCGCGACCGGCCTGTCGGTGTCGGCGGTCGGTCTCGGCGCGGGGCGCATCGGCGGGGACGAGGTCGACGACCGCGATGTCGATCGGCTGCTCGGGGCGGCGCTCGAGGTCGGGGTCACGCTGGTCGACACCGCGCGCAGCTACGGGCTGTCGGAGGAGCGGCTCGGCCGGGCGCTGGCCGGGCGGCGCGACCGGGTCGTGCTGTCGACCAAGGTGGGATATGGCGTGCCCGGGGTGCCCGACTGGACCGCGCGCTGCGTGGAGCTCGGCGTCGACGCGGCGCTCGGCCGGCTCGGCACCGATCGGCTCGACCTCGTGCACCTCCACTCGTGCGGGCTCGACGTGCTCGAGCGGGGCGACGTGGTCGACGCGCTCGGCCGCGCCGTCGCGGCCGGCAAGGTGCGGGTCGCGGCCTACTCGGGCGAGGGAGATGCGCTGGCCTGGGCGGTGCGCTCGGGCGCGTTCGGGTCGGTGCAGTGCTCGGTCAGCGTCGTCGACCAGGCGGTCCTCGACGGCTCGGTGGCGGAGGCGGCCCGGCGCGGGGTCGGCGTCCTGGCCAAGCGCGCGCTCGGCAACGCGCCGTGGCGGTTCGGCGAGCGCCCGGCCGAGCCGGACGTGGCCGAGGCCTGGGATCGGTTCCGCGCCCTCGCGCTCGATCCGGGCGCCCTGGACTGGACCGAGCTGTTCGCGCGCTTCGCCGCGTTCGCCCCCGGGGTGAGCGCGGTGCTGGTGGGAACACGCAGCATCGCCAACCTCGAGGCAGCAGTGCGGGCGGCCGGCCGCGGCCCGCTCGACGCCGACCGGGTGGCGGCGCTGCGGGCCGGCTTTGCCCGCGTCGGCGCCGACTGGGGCGGCAGGATCTGAGCAGACGCGCGCGCCCGGGAGCGCGGCGGCGATGACCCGTCGGCACCGATCCTGACCCCACGCAGGTACGCGCTCGTCCCGCTCGATCTTCCCGGGCACGCGGATTTCTCGTCGACGCGACCCATCGGGATTCCGATCGCGTGCGTAGCGTGAATAGTGGCTTTCGCCCGGTCCTTTGTGGCTTCATGAGGCGCCTTCCATCCGCAGCCGGACCGCGCGCGGAGGGCGATGCCGGGCGTCGGGGCGGCGATCGCAAGGCAGCCACGCGATCGGTCCGCCACGTGCACGGCGCTCGACCACCACCGTTTCGACTCCACCCCTCCGAGGAGAACTCGATGTCGACGTCGCAGCCCCGCGCGGCCTCCGCACCCGGGCGAGGTGCCTTCTGGTCCGCGGCAGTGGCGGCTGCCCTCGCCGGCGCCTGTCAGTCGTCCGGGCGGCCCGCGCGAGACCCCGACCTGGACGTGTCGGCCATCCGCATCATCGGCAGCAACTGCGCCGGCGTGGCGCCGGTCATGACCTCCGACGACGGCAAGGCGTACGCGGCGCAGTCGGTGCTCGCCCACTACTACGCCGTGCTCGAGCTCTACCGGGTGCTGGTCGGCGACCGGCCCGCGTTCCAGACCGACGTGCCCGAGGATCTGCGCGGCGACGTCGCCTACCGGACCTGGCAGGCCAAGACGGTCGAGATCCTCGCCGACGTCGGCGAGACCGGCTTCGCCGATCGCTGGTACGAGGGGACCTTCGGGATGGTGGCGGTCGGCGAGGCCGGCCCGACCTGCGAGAAGGCCGATCCGCCGAGCTACCAGCGAACCGGCCTGCTCGCCCACACCGGCCTCCTGCAGTCGGGGCAGTGCGGCGAGAACAGCGATGGCGATCCGCGCTTCTGGGAGGTGAGGCCGATCGCGCTGCTCTGGATCGGCGACGTCTTCGACGTGGACGGGCTGGTCGACGCCGGGCTGGCCGCGCCGGTCACGTCCGACGACCACGGAGCGTGCCTGGTGTGGAAGAGCGGCGCGGGCCGCGATGACGGCGGCTGCGAGATCGCGTACCGCACCGAGGCGGTCACCGAGGCGGTCGTGCTCGATCTCTCGTCGGCGGACGTGGTCGCCGGCGTGCCGGTCATGCGGCGCGCGTTCACCGCGCGCGGCGAGGTGCCGCTGCCGCACGGGCTCGACGAGGCCCGGCGGGTCCTGCGCAGCGATCAGTTCGCGGCCGCGGTCGCGCTGGGCCAGCCGGACTTCGCCTACGCCGGCACGCGGGTCGACACCGACGGGCACCTCCATCACATGGTGCGCCTGGTCGGGCACCGGGCCGGGCCGCGCCGCACGCCCAACTCGCTCCTGCGCGACGAGGAGCGCCAGCAGATCGAGGGGCTGGTCGGGCGCTGGGACGAGCGCTGCTGCGCGGTCGGGTGCGCGCCGCCCGACGGTGGGGTGCCGCCCGGCGGGCCCGACGGCGGAGGCGGGCCGTGGCCGGGCACCGACGGCGGATCGATCCCGGGCCGCGATGGAGGCGGGCCGCCGCCGTTCCCGCTCGACGCGGGCGTGGGCGAGCCGGGCGACGCCGGCATCGATCCGGAGCCGCTGCCGGACGCCGGCGTGGACCCCTGGCTCGACGGCGGCGCGGCGCGCGCGTTCGGCGCCGGTTGCGACACCGCCTGCCAGCCGGAGGGCGTCTGCGAGAGCGGCTACCTCGGCGACGGGCTCGTCGTGGTCGTCACCGATCGGACGATCGCGGAGTGCGGCGGCGACTGCCCGCACCCGGCGGCCGACCCACCCGGCGAGCAGCCACCCTGCGCCGAATGAGCCCGATCGGCGAGCTCCCCGCCCTGGCGGCATACCAGGTGGTGAGACGCCTCGGCGGAGGCGGGCTGGGCGAGATCCACCTGGCCACCGGGTCCGACCGGTGCGTGGTGGTGGTCAAGGTGGCCCGGCGCGACCGGCCCGGCGCGGCCGCCTGCCTCGAGCGCGAGGCCGCGGCGCTGGCCCGGCTCGGCCCGCCGTGGACGCCGCGCTTGCTCGACCGCACGATCACCGAGGCCGGTGACCCAGCGCTGGTGCTCGAGCACGTGGCGTGGCCGGACCTGCGCCAGCTGCTCGACGACCGCGGCGCGCTGGCGGTGGCCGAGGCGATCGCGATCGGCGGGCTGCTGGTCGACGCGGTCGCGGCGGTGCACCGGGTCGGGGTCGTGCACGGCGATCTCTCGCCGGCCAACGTGCTGTGCCGGATCTCGCCGCCCGACCTGCGGCTGATCGACGTCGGGGCCAGCGCGGGCGGCGTGTCCGAGCCGGTGCTGGCGACCATGCCGTACGCGGCGCCGGAGCTGCTCGAGGTCGGCGCCGCCGCCGATCGCCGGTCCGACGTGTACGGGCTGGGTGTGGTGCTGCACGAGCTCCTGGCCGGCGAGCTCCCGTTCGCGGGTCGCGCGGCGGAGCTGCGCCAGGCCCACCGGGCGTGGCGGCCGCCGCCGGTGTCGCGGCGGCCCGGCGTGCCGGCCGCGTTCGACGCGCCGCTGGCCCGCGCGATGGCCAAGCGCCCGGAGGATCGGTTCGCCGGCGCGGCCGAGCTGGCCGACGCGTGGCGCTCCGCCTGCGAGGAGGCGGCGAGCGCGTCGAGCCTGTCGCTGCGCGCGATCGAGTGGGGCGGGGCAGGGCCGCGGACCTCGTCGGGGGCGCGCGACCCGGGCGCGCCGGACGTGTTCGCCCTCGGCTCGGTTCGCACGCCGCGGACCGGCGACTCGCTCCAGCGCGGCGCGGCCGGCGCGGCGCCCGACGGCGCGGCTGGCGCTCCTTCCACCGACGCCGAGGCCGCGCTGGCTCCGGTGGCGAGGCGCGTGGTGCTGATCGGGTTCGCCGGCGACGGCGCCGTGGCCGACGCCGCGGAGCTGGTCCGCGCGCGCGGCGGGGCGATCGCGCTCAGCGAGGCCCGCCGCCACGTCGCGGCGTTCTGGCGCGGGGCCGCGCCGGCCGACGCCGGATCGGTCGCGGTCGAGCTGCGCGCGCGCGGCTGGCGGGTCGCGATCGAGGAGACCACGCTGCGGGTCGACCTCGGCGCGTCGCCGCCGCGCTTCCGCGGCGCCGCCCTGCTCACCCTCTCTCGCCGCCTCGCCGCCGATGGGCCGATCGATGCGCCGGCGCGGCCGGAGCCGCCCCTCATCGGCCGCGATCGCGAGCTGGACGGGCTGGTCGACTCGGCCCGCGCGTGCCTGGCCTCGGGCCGCGGCGCGATCGTCGCCGTCACCGCCGCGCCCGGGCTGGGCAAGAGCCGCCTCGCCGCCGAGACCGCCGCCCGCCTGCGCGCCGGCGGAGCGCCGGTGACCTCGGTCCGCGCCGCCGACGCCGCCCTCGGTCCGCCCGGGGCCGCCGCGCTCCTCGCCCTGCTCGGCGATCCGCTCGCCGGCGAGCCGCTTGCGAACGGGGCGCGCCCGGCCTGGGCGCGCACGGCCGATCAGCGCCCGGCCGATCCCCACGCGCGCCTGGCCGCGCTGCTCAAGCCGGCCGATCCAGTCGACGCCGCCGCGCTCCTCGCCGCCGCCGGCGTCGCCCCGTCGGCGGCCGCGTCGTCCTCCGCGGCCGCGTCGTCCTCCGCGTCGCTGGCCGACCCGCTGCGCGCCGCGCCCGGGGCGCTTCGCCAGGCCGCCGCGCGCGCCCTGGCCGCCGCGCTCGCCGCGCGCGCGCCGATGTGCGTCCTCCTCGACGACGCTCACCGCGCCGACCCGCTGGTCCTCGACGCGCTCGAGCTGGTCACCCTGCGCGACCGCGGCGCGCCGATCTGGGTGGGCCTGTTCGCCCGCCCGGCGCTGCACCGCGCTCGCCCGCACCTGGGCGCGCGCGCCGACCGCTGCGAGCGGCTCGAGCTCGCCGCGCTCGCCCCGGCCGAGGCCCAGGCGCTGTGCCGCGGCCTGCTCGCCGACGTCGACGTCCTCCCGGCCGCCGCCCTCGAGCGCCTGGCCGCGCGCACCGGCGGCGTCCCGCTCCTCCTCTGCGAGCTGGTCGGCGCGGTCCGCCGCGACCGCCTGCGCATCCGCCCGCGCGGCGGCGCCTACCTCGAGACCGATCGGCTGACCGCGCCGGCCGACGCCGCGATCATGGCATGGGCCGCCCAGGGCGAGCTCGACGCGCTGTCCGCCGAGCTGGCCGGCTTCTGCCGGCTGGTCGCGATCGTCGGTGACGTCGCGCTCGACCACCTCGCCGCGGTCATCCGCGAGCTCGAGCGGGACGGCGGCCGCATCACCGCCTTGGAGCCGGCGATCGCCGCCAGCCGCCTGGTCGACGCCGGCATCCTGGTCGAGCGAGACGGCAGGCTCGAGCTCCGCCACGTCCTCCTGCGCGAGGCGATCGCCGCCCAGGTCTCGCCCGGGCAGGCGCGCGACATCCACGCCGCCGCCGCCCGCGCCCTGCGCGATCCGGGCGCGCGCGCCGCCCACGCCGCCGCCGCGGGAGAGCGCGCCACCGCCGCCGCCGCCTGGCTCGAGGTCGCCGCCGCCGCGGCCACCCGCCACGCCTACCTCGACGGCGACGAGGCGCTGTCCCGCGCGCTCGATCAGATGGACGACGGCGACCCTCGCCGCGCCGACGCCCTGCGCGCCCGCGCCCTGGCTCGCTTCCGGGTCGGCCGCCACGACGACGCCATGGCCGACTTCGCCCGCGCGCGCGCGGCCGCGACCGCCGACCCCGACCGGATCGCCGACCTCTTCCTCGACGAGGCGACCGCGCTCGACTGGGCCGGCGACTTCGCCGGCGCCGCGCGCCTGTCGGACGAGGCCCGGCGCGCGGGCGGCGCGCCGGATGCACTGCGCGACGCACGCCTGGCCATGGCGGAGGGGCGTGCCCGCTGGCGCGCGGGCGCCGCCGCCGCCGCGGTCGAACCGCTCGACCGCGCGGTCGAGCTCGCGGCCGGCTGCGGCGAGGACGGCTACGAGACCTGGGTCGCCGCGCTCGCGATGCTCGGCTTCCTGCTCCCCGGGGTCGGCGACCTCGACCGCGCCGAGACCTGCCTGGCCCGGGCGCTGGCCGGGGCCGAGGCCCGCCGCGACCAGCTCCACCGCGCCGCCGTGCTGAACAACCGCTACATCCTGTGGTGGATGCGCGGCGAGGTCGACCTCCTCGCCGCCGACCTGGCCGAGTTCACCCGCATCGGCCGCGAGCTCGGCATGCCGGGCAACGAGTACCGCGGCGAGCTGAACGAGGCGATCCACGCCCAGTACCTGGGCCGCGACGCCGACGCCGCGGCCCACGCCGCGCGCGCCCGCGCCCTCGAGGAGCGAATGCCCGACCTGTTTCCGAACCCGAGCGCCGCCCTGCTGCTGGCCCAGATCGCCGCCCGCCGCGGCCTGCGCGAGGAGGCGGCCGCGTGGCTCGCCCCGGTCCGCGCCGCCGAGCCGGCCAGCCCCGAGGAGCGCGCGATCGCGTGGGCGCTCGAGCGCTGGCTGGCCGACCAGCTCGACCCGGCGCCGTGGATCGCCGCCGCCGACCGCTCGGCCGCCGACGGCGCCGCCGAGACCGGGTGCGAGCTGCTCGAGCTCCTCGCGGTCGAGCTGGCGCGCCGCGGCCGCGCCGGCGACGCGCGCGACCTCCGCCGCCGGGCCGCCGCGCTGCCCGGCGTGCCGGCGTTCCTCGCCGCGCGGCTGGAGGCGGAGTGATGCGCGCGACCGAGACCCTGCGCGGCGGCCGCGCCCGCCCGCCCGCGCCGACCCCGAGCGGACGGCTCCAGGCCGGCGACGACGTCGGCCACTGGACCATCGTCGGCCAGCTCGCGGTCGGCGGCTGCGGCGCGGTCTACGCCGCCCGTCACCGCGTCCTCGACCGGCCCGCCGCGATCAAGGTCCTCCACCGCGAGCTGGCCGCGAACCCGGCCATGGTGCAGCGCTTCGTGCTCGAGGCGCGCGCGGTCAACCTCATCCGCCACCCCAACATCATCGACGTGTTCGACTTCGGCGAGCTGCCCGACGGCCGGCCCTACTTCGCGATGGAGTTGCTCGCAGCCGACGACCTCGACCGCCGCATCCAGACCGAGGGCGCGTTCACCCCGGCCGAGGCGCTCGCGCTGCTGTCGCCGGTCTGCCTCGCCCTGGCCGCCGCTCACGCGGCCGGCTTCGTCCACCGCGATCTCAAGGCGCGCAACGTCGGCTTCCTGCCGCTGCCCGGCGGCGGCGAGGCGGTGAAGCTGCTCGACTTCGGAATCGCCAAGCTGCTCGAGCCCGACAGCCCGGGCGCCCCGGCCACCCAGCGGGTCGGCACCCTCTACGCGATGGCGCCGGAGCAGATCCTCGGCCAGCCGGTCGACCGGCGCACCGACGTCTACGCCCTCGGCGTCTTGCTCCACCACCTGGTGACCGGCCAGGTGCCGTTCGACGATGACGACCCGCTCGAGGTGGAGCGCATGCACCTCGACGCGCCGCCGCCGCCGCCCAGCCTGGTCGCGCCGGTCTCGCGCGCGATCGACGATCTGGTCGGCGCCGCGATGGCCAAGTCGCCGTCGGCCCGCCCGTCCGGCGCCGAGGCGTTCCTCGAGGCGCTCCGCCGAGCGGTGAACGGCCCGCGGCCCGGCCGCGGCGCGCTCGACCATCGCGCCGCGCTCGCCGTCCACGTCACCGTCGGGGCCGCGGCCGGCCCGGACCTCGACGACGCGGCGCTCGACGACATGGAGACCTCGCTGGCCCTGGCGCGCGGCAGCCTGGCCGAGGCCGGCTTCGACGTCGTGCTCGACGCGGCCACCACCTTGCTCGGCGTCGCGCCGCTCCCCGCCTCGTCGGCCGGGCGCGCGGCGGTCCGGCGCGCCGCGGTCACCGCCGCCACCCGCATCGAGGGGGCCGCGACCACCTCGGTCCACATCCACACCGGCGAGGTCGAGCTGGTCGCCGGCGCAATCACCGGCGGCCCGCTGCTCGACACCTCGGGCTGGCTGCCCGACGAGCCGGTCGCCGGCGTCCACATCACCGCCGCCGCCGCGGCCCTCGAGGAATCGTGAAGCAGGCCATCCGCGACCCCGGCCTCACCGAGCCGGTCGATCCCGCCGCGCGCCAGATCCTGGTCCGCCAGCTGCGCCTGACCGTGGAGCAGGGGACCGGCGCCGGCCGCGAGATCCTGTCCCGTGCCCACCGCCTGGTGCTCGGCAGCGACGAGGGAGTCGACCTCACCCTGGCCGATCCGGCGGTGTCGCGCTTCCACTGCGAGATCCGGGTCGAGGAGGGCCGGGTGTGGATCCGCGACCTGGGCAGCCGCAACGGCACGCTGGTCGACGGCGTGCGCGTGATCGAGGCCGAGCTCGACCCCGGCGCGCGCATCGGGCTCGGCCGCACCCGCCTGCGCTTCGACCTGGGCGCCGAGCACGTGAGCGTGCCGCTGTCCGAGCGCGACCGGCTCGGCCGCCTGGTCGGCGGGTCGAACGCGATGCGCGCGGTCTTCGCGGTGCTCGAGCGCGCGGCCCGGACCGACGCCACCATCCTGCTCGAGGGCGAGACCGGGACCGGCAAGGAGGCCGCCGCCGAGTCGATCCACGACGCCAGCCCGCGGCGATCCCAGCCGTTCGTGGTCATCGACTGCGGCGCGATCCCGCCCAACCTGCTCGAGAGCGAGCTGTTCGGCCACGAGAAGGGCGCCTTCACCGGGGCCAGCGCGCCGCGCACCGGCGCGTTCGAGGCGGCCCACCGCGGCACCATCTTCCTCGACGAGATCGGCGAGCTGGCCCCGGAGCTCCAGCCCAAGCTCCTGCGCGTGCTCGAGCGGCGCGAGGTCAAGCCGATCGGCGCCAACCAGTACCAGCCGGCCGACGTGCGGGTCATCGCCGCGACCAACCGCGACCTGCGCGCCGAGGTCAACGCCCGCCGCTTCCGCGCCGACCTCTACTACCGGCTGGCGGTGGTCGAGGTCCGCCTGCCGCCGCTGCGCGAGCGGCGCGAGGACCTCCCGCTCCTGGTCGCCACCTTGACCGAACACCTCCCGGCCGAGGTGCGCGCCGAGCTGAGCGGCCCGGCTTACCTCGACGACCTCGTCCGTCACAGCTGGCCCGGCAACGTGCGCGAGCTGCGCAACTTCCTCGAGCGCAGCGCCGCGCTCGGCCCCGGGCTGTCCCGCCCGGCCGGGGCTCCGGCGCAGGAGGACGGGCCGGTCGCGGTCGACGCGTCGCGCCCGCTGCGAGAGACGCGCGACGGGTGGAACCGGCGCTGCGAGCGGCAGTACCTCGACGACCTCCTCCGCCAGCACGGCGACAACCTGGCCGGCGCGGCCCGCGCCGCCTCGATCGACCGCGCGCACCTCTACCGCCTGCTGTGGAAGCACGGCCTCCGCTGAGCCGGTCGTCTACGGCGACTCGACCCGGGCGCCGGTGTGGATCGCCAGCACCGAGTCCGGACTGACGGTCGCCTCCAGCGCGCCGTCGTCCTCGACGGTGACGGTCGCGCCGGTGCACGCGCCCCCGTCGAGCTCGCCGCCGGTCACGTCGCAGTAGACGCCCGCAGGCATGCTGGTGGCGAACACCTGGACCAGCTCGGCCTCGCCGCGGTTGAACACCGCGAAGCCGGCCTCGCCCCGCCCGAACGCGATCTGGTCCGAGCCGTTGCTCCACCAGTCGACCAGCTCGGTGCCGGCCACCTGGTCGTGGAAGCCGACCAGGTTGGCGGTGGTGCGAACGCGGTGCTCGCACACCCATCCGTCGTCGCAGTCGACCGCGGTGGTCGCGCCCGACTCGCCGGCCGGTGGCCCCTGGTCGGGGCCGTCGAACGCGAAGCTCGACATCACCTGCGGCGTCCCGTACGGGAACGCGAGCAGGAACGCCTCGGCCAGCGCGTAGGCCGCGCCGTCCTTGTAGGTCAGGACCGCGCGCCCGTTGCGCTGGGTGTCGTGGTTGTCGATGAACGCGATCGCGTCGGCCGAGGCCAGCGCCATGTCGTCGGCCAGGTGCTCGAGGTCGGCCAGCTGGCCGCCGCGGAACGCGCTCGAGACCACATCGCCGTAGCGGAACTCGGTCACGTCGCCGGTCGCCACGTACTCGACCGGGCTGATCTCGCCGATCCCGCCCTCGATGACCTCGCTGAACACGATCGGCGGATCCGCCAGCCGGTCGAACACCGCGGCCAGGTCGTCGAGCGCCATGTGCTTGGCCGCGTCGATGCGGAAGCCGTCCACCCCGAGCGAGATCAGATCATCGAGGTATCCGGCCAGCTGATCGCGGACCGCATCCGACTCGGTGGCCAGGTCGGCCAGGTCGACCAGCTCGCAGGTCTGCACCTCGGCCCGGCTGGTCCACACCTGGATGTCGTCGCTGGCGTTGCGCCCGCAGTGGTGGAAGTCGGTGGCGACGTAGGGCACCGCGGGGTAGTCGTAGTGCGAGAAGGAGGAGCCGGCGCTTCCGGCTCCGGCCGACGCCCCGCCGGCCATGTGGTTGAGGACCGCGTCGACGTAGACCTTCACCCCGGCGTCGTGGCATGCGTCGACCATCGCCGCGAACGCCGCGCGGTCGCCGCGGCGAGACGTGAGCTGATAGCTGACCGGCTGATAGTCCTGCCACCACGGGAAGCCACGCCCGGGCAGGACCACGTGCTCCTGGGGCGGCGACACCTGCACCGCGCCGAAGCCGCGCGGGCCGAGGACGTCGGTGCACTCGGCGGCGATCGAGCTCCACGGCCACTCGAACAGGTGGACGATGACGTCGCGCTCGCCCGGGCCCGGATCGGCCACATCCGGATCGCGCTCGGGCGGCGGGGCCGGGCTGCCGCTCTGCGAGCAGGCACCGGCCGCGATCAGCGCGCCACCGAGGGCGGCGAGGGCCCAGGTCGTCGATCGCGACACCGCTACGCGCTCTTTCGCTGGGCCTTGGACGCGGAGATGAGCCGCACGTACGCCTCGCCGGCGCCGGCCGCCACCTGGCGCAGCGCGAGCGCCTCGTCGTCGGTGAGGTCGCCGCCGTCGCGCTTGTGACCGTAGAGGAGGTTCACCACCCGCGGGCCGATCGAGACCGGCGCGACCATCGAGTAGAGCGGCGCCTGGCAGCGGAGCACCTTGAACACGTGGTCGTGCAGGGCCGCGGGGAAGGCGTGGCCGCGGAACAGGTCGCGGCTGCGCACCGACAGCTGGTAGATCGACGACATCTCGAGCGGGATGAGCAGCGCCTCGATCCGATCGTCGTCGATCCCGGGGCCGAAGCCCTTCCAGCCGAGCGCCATGTGGTCGCGGACCAGGCACAGCGCGGCCACGTCGAACAGGCGCGCGGCGAAGCCGAGGATGGCGTCGGCGATGGCGCCGCGCTGATCGGTGGACGCCATGACCGCCAGCGCCGAGTCGAGGGTCAGGACCGGGTGGACGGCGCGCTCCGTGTCGCGATCGTCGGTGTCGGCGGCGTCCGTCGATCGGGCGGGCGGGCCGAGCGGCTCGCGCGCGCGCGCCGGCACCGGACGGTCGTCTCCCTCGAGCCCGTCGTCGCGATCGAACGCGCCACCGCGGTCGAACGCACCGCCGTGCTCGAATCCGCCGCTCCGGCCGATCCGCTCGCCACCGTCGAACCGCTCGCCGCGCGGGTGGCGGCCGCGCTCCTCGAATCGCTCGCCCACCGCGAACCGCTCGCCCAGCTCGAACGCGGCCTGCCGCGGCTCGGCGCGCGCGGCCGGCGCCTCCGCCTCGCCGCCTCCACCGGCCACCTCGGCCGCCTCGACCGGCGCGCGCACCGCCGGCTGCTGCCGCGGGGTGCGCCGCGCGTGCGCCGCGTTGCCCCCACCGGCCCCGTTCACGTGCCCGGCGATGTCGGCGTCGTCGGCGTCCAGCTCGTCGACCAGGTCGTTCGCGTCGATCTCCAGCGCCTCCTGCTCCTCCTTGGTGGGCGGCGGCAGCGGCGCGATCGGCGGCGGCACGATCACCGGCGGCACGATCACCGGCGGCGGCGCGATCACCGCCGGCGCGGCCTGGGCCAGCGCGATCGGCGGCGGCGAGGTCGGCACCGGCGGAGGTCGCGCCGCGCTGGTCGGCGACGCGGCCCGCTGCACCGTCGGCCGCGGGGTGGGCGCCAGGACCGGCGCGGTCCGCCGTGGGGGCAGGCCGGGCAGGGGCGGCCCCGGCAGGCCCCCGGTGTGGGAGCCGATCGACGGATTGCCGCGCGGGCTGTCGCCCAGCGCGACGAAGCGCTGCGGCCGCGGAACCCCGTAGAAGCGCTCGAGGTAGTAGTGGATCCGGATCTCCGGCGCCACCCGCGGGAGGATCCGGTACCCGGTCATGTTGTGGAGGGCGTCGAGCGTCGGCATGTCGAGCGGATCCTCGATGGCGAGGATCAGCGTCTGGCCCTGGATGACGATCGGCACACAGCGGTAGCGCGCGGCCTGCTGGGGGCTGAGCAGCCGTACCGCCGATCTCTTGCAGCGCTCGAGGGTGGCGCCGGTCGCGATCGGCATCCCGAGCTCGAGGCCGAGGTAGACGGTGAGGGTCTCGGCATCGAGGGAGCCGAGCTCGACGAGGATTGACCCGATCCGGCCGCCCAATTGCGCCTGGTGCGCAATCGCCTCCTCGAGCTGGACCGGCGTGATACGCCCATCCCGGACCAGCATCTCCCCCAATTTCATCTACTCCGAGCGTACCACTCGAGGCCTGCCGGGCGCGCATCTGGCCGGCCCCGCCGCGCCGCCCCGGTGTCTGAACAAACTTTCACCCCGCGGACCGCTCGCGCGCACGGGTCCGCACCTGGAGAGAAAACCCCCCGGTCGCGGGTTCGCATGCGCGGTGCGAGACCCCCGCGCGCCGCAACTCGCTGATACGGCGTACCGCACCAGATGGCACATCACTTGATAAGTCTGCTCGCGTGCGCGCTTTGTCCACTCGACTCGTCGTCGCCATCTGGTCCCTCGTTGCACTGGCTCCGCTCGGCGGATCGGCCTGTCACGTCGGCACCGCGGATGACGGCGGCTCCGAAGCAGCTTCGCCCGACGCCGGTGGCGGTGACGATGGCGCCGACGATGGCGCCGGTGACGTGGACGCGGCCGCCGGCGGCGACGGAACCACAGAGGGCTCCGCGGACGAGTGCACCGACCTCTCCACCGCGGTCGAGGAGGACGGCTATCACGAGGCCCGCTTCGACTTCGAGGCGACCGGTTCGCCCGGCTGCATCTCCGCCAACTGCCACGACGGCTCCTCGGCCGGTGGCACGTACACCGTCGCCGGCGCGCTCTACGATCAGCGCGCGTCGGGCGGCGATCCGCTGGCCGGAGCGACCATCTACGTGACCGACTCGACCGGCAAGTTCGTCAAGATGACGACCGCGCAGAACGGCTTCTTCTGGACCGACGAGCCGATGACGCCGCCGTTCAAGACCGCCGCCACCGGCTGTCCGCAGCTCCTGCCGATGATCTCTCAGTCGGTCAACGGCAACTGCAACATCAGCTTCTGCCACGGCGAGGCGGTGAAGATCTACCTGGCCCCGCCCTGACGTGCTACGGACAGGCGTGGGCCGCCGCGCCTGTCCGTCGCTTCCGGCCGCCGCCGCGGCGGTGTTGCTCGTCGTCGGCCCGGGCTGCGGCGAGCGCGCGCCGGCCGATCGGGCCGACCAGCACGCCCCCGACGCGGGCACGGCCAGCGCTCGCGCCAGCGCGGCCGACGTCTCGGGCGAGGCGCTGCTCGCGTTCCAGCTGCCGCCGTACCCGCCCCACGTCCGCTCGCTGCGCCTGCGCCGATCGATCGCGGTGCGCCTGGATCCGACCCCGGACGCCAAGCGGCTCGGCACCGTCGCGCAGGACACCCGGGTCGGCTACCGCGGGTCGCGAGTGGCGCCCGGATGCGAGACGCGCTGGATCGAGATCGAGCCGCGCGGCTGGGTGTGCGAGGCGCTGCTCGAGCCGACCACCCGCCCGCCCGATGGGGTCGAGCTGCCCCGCCTGGCCCGCGGCGAGCTGGTCCCGGGCAGCTACGGCAAGCTCGCGGCGCACGCGCGCATCCTGACCCTGTCGGGCAGCGCGGTGACCGGTGACCGCGCGCTGGCCGGCGCCGCGACCGTCCGGCGCTACGACGAGCGGATCATCCGCGGCGCGGCGCACTGGCGGATCGGCCCGGCCGAGTGGGTGCGCGCCAGCCTGGTCGAGCCGCACGAGCCGAGCGCGTGGCACGGGACCCGCCTGGGCGACGACACCGGCCTGGCGCTGCCGCTCGGCTTCGCGATCGGCGAGAAGAACGGGCTCGGCCCGGTGCCGGTCTACGCCGAGGCCGAGGGCAAGACCGAGCTGCGCCGGCTGGAGCGGCGCACCCGGATCCACCCGCTCGAGACCGTGGCCGGCGCCGACGGCCTGCCCTCCGCCTACCGGATCGGCGACGGTGAGTGGCTGCGCGCCGCCGACGTCCGCCTGGCCGAGCGCACCGCGCCGCCGCCGACCACCGAGCCGGGCGAGCGCTGGATCGACATCGACCTCGATCGACAGGTGCTGGTGGCATACGAGGGCGATCTGCCGGTCTACGTGACGATGGTGTCGAGCGGAAAGAAGAAGACCCCGACCGCGACCGGCATCTTCCGGATCTGGATCAAGTTCGCGGAGACGGACATGAGCGGGCAGATGCCCGACGAGGAGGCCTACACCGTCGCGACGGTGCCGTGGACGCAGTTCTACGCCAAGGACCTGGCCCTCCACACGACCTACTGGCACGACAAGCTCGGCCTGCCGCGCAGCCACGGCTGCGTCAACCTGGCCCCGATCGACGCCCGCTTCCTCTACTACTGGTCGGCGCCGGACGTGCCGCCGGGCTGGAGCATGGCCAACGGCGTGGTCGAGCGGCCCGGATCGATGGTGCGGGTGCGCAGCCTGGCCGATCCGAGCCCGGCGTTCCAGGGCTACGCCATGCGCGTCTACGAGGCGCGCAAGGCGCGGTCGGCCCGCTCGGCTCAGCGATGATCCAGCTGCGGGATGATGGTCCGGCTGGCCACCATCAGCTCGATCGGCCCGTCCGCGCCGTCGGCCACGTCGCGGCTGAACCGCGCGATCCATGACGCGTGCTGCTCGAGCCCGTTCGACTGGCGCGGGAAGCGCTGGATGAGCGAGCCGGGCACGACCAGCTCGCCGTCGGCGTCGTCCGCCTCGCACACCAGCAGCGCCTCGTAGGGAGCGCCGTGGTGGCCGACCTGGAGCGCGAGCTGGACGCGCGTGCCGGCGACGCCGCCCGCAGTCCAGCCGATCACCTCGTCCACGCCGTCCTCGATGACGAGGGTGACGTCGAACTCGAGGTCGAGGTCGGCGTCGAGCGGGCCGACCCCGACGGCCGCCAGCGAGAAGCCGGGCACCGCGTCGCCGGCCGCGGTCACCTCGATGGCGGCCCCGTCGGCGAAGAGATCCTCGGGCAGGAGCTCCGGGTCGACGTCGTAGCCGAGCCCGCCCGGGACGAAGCGGAGTTCCTCGGTCAGCCCGGCGACCGCGATCTCGCCGGCGCTGACCGGGAGCGGGAACGGCGCGCACTGGTCGTCGGCCACGCAGTAGGCGAGCTCGCACGGAGGGTCGCACTCGGCCGGCTCGAGCGCGTGGGTCCACACCTCGCACGGGCCCTCCGAGGCGAGCAGCTCGGCCGGAGGCGCGTCGGGGGCATTGCGGAGCAGGGCGGCGGCGCCGGTCCCGCGCTCGCCGACGTAGCCCTCGACCAGCTCGATCGATCCGACCGGGTTGGCGACGTAGCCGGTGGCGCGGCTGGTCGAGCCGTCCGGCGCGGGGGCGGCGTCGCCGTCAGCGCCGTCGTCGCCGGAATCGCCGGGGTCGCCGGAGTCACCACTGTCGCCGCTGCCGTCGTCATCGTCGCCGCAGCCCGCGGCGAGGAACAAGGCGACCAGGGAGAAGGCGACCGCGGGGGGTACGACCGCGCCGCGGAAAACTGAGGCAGCGCGGCGCCGGATGTCGTGAGTCATGTCGAATCGCTCCTGAAGCGCGAGGGAGAGTGGGACCAGGGCCGGAATGTGCAAGCGAGGTGCCACGCGAGCCCGCTGGCTGTCGCCTCGATCTGTTACGTTGCCGCCGGTGAGCGCGCGCGTCTCTCTTCGCCATCCCCGCTTCCACTGGGCCCAGCGCGACGTGTTCATCCGCCGCGTGGTCGCCGACTGCATGACCCACGAGTGCCGGCTCGTGCGCCACGATGGCCGGGTCAAGCTCGACGCCTGCTGCCAGTACGGCGCCGACGTCGACGTGGGCGAGCGCGACCGCATCCTCGCCCGCGCCGGCGAGATCGCGCCGCTGCTGGTGGCCGAGGCGGCCGGCCTGCCGTGGTTCACCAGCGAGGAGCGGATCGACCCGGACTTCCCGTCCGGCCGCCACGTGCGCACGGTCCGGTTCGGCGACGGCTGCCTGTTCCTGGCCCACGACCAGCGCGGCTGCGCGATCCACCGCGCCGCGATCGAGAACGACTGGGACATGCGCGGGACCAAGCCGCACGTCTGCCGCCTCTTCCCGCTCTCGTACGACACCGAGTCGATCGTCGTGTCCGACGACTACCCCGACTACTCGTGCGCCGGCGACCCGGCCTCGCCGACCCTCTACCGGGTCGGCCGCGACACCCTGGGCGACGTGTTCGGCGACGAGCTGGTCGCCGCGATGGACGCGGCCGAGGAGCAGATCCTCGCCCTCACCGCGACCGCCGCGCTCGGCTGACCCGAAGGCGTCTCATCACGCTCATCCCGCCCGCGCGAGCCTCCTGACCGGGTACGCTAGCGGGATGCTCGTCCTGCGCGCCGTGGTGGTCGGAGGCCTGGTCCTCTTCCTCGCACCCTCGGCCCGCGCCGACGGTGCCTGAGCGGGTTGAAGCAACCCGACGCTGCCGGTCGGTGGCGCTCAGACGACGACGGTGGAGCCCCGCCACCTGCGCGTGGATCTGGCCGCCACCGGCAGCCGAGCCCAGGCCCAGCACGACGCGGTCTGCCCCGACATCGGGCCGATCTGCGACATCCGCGCGGAGCCGCCCCAGCAGCACCACACCACCCTCTGGGTGACCGAGCTGCGCCTCCTGGCCGAGTACGGCCTCGCCGAGCGAGTGGCCCTCCAGGCCAGCGTGCCCCTGCGAGTCGTCGACACCCAGACCCGCTACACCGATCTCGAAGGCGACCCGATCCAGCTCGACTACGACAACATCCACCACCGCGACGAGACCCTGTCCCGCCTCGGTGACATGCAGGTCCTCCTGCGAACCGACCTGGCCGGCGCCGGCTTCCTGATGGGGGCGAGAGCGGGCGCCAGCATCCCGACCGGCCTGGTCCACGAAGACCCGTACCGCCTCGGAGCCGAGGGCAAGCCACATCAGCACATCCAGTTCGGCACCGGCACCTTCGACCCCGTCCTCGGCCTCGACGTCGCGAGGCCCCTGGGCCCGTGGTCGGCAGCAGCCTTCGGTCAGCTCCAGATCCCCCTCTACGAAGGCCCCCGCGGCTATCAAGCCGGCGCGCGAATGGTCGGCGGCCTCGTAGGGAGCCGGAGCACCGCAATCGGCTCCGTGCGCCTCGGCCTCACCGCCGCGCACGAGCGAGCCGAGCGCTGGAACGGCCTCGTCCCCGAGGAAGACGGCAACCACGGCCGAACCGACCTCTTCGTCGTCCCCGGCATCACGATCCCCTTCGCAACCAACTACAGCGCCAGCCTCGACCTGAGCCTGCGAGTCTACGGCCACACCTTAGGAGCCCAGCTAGACATGCCGCTGGTCGTGAGCATCAGCATAGGCCGCCTCTTCCACCTCGAGCCCGGCCGCCACGTCGAGCCGCTGCCCCCGGGCGAGCACCCCGGAGGAGCCGACGTCGCCGACGCCGTCCGTCAAGGAGAAGCCACCCCGCTAGTAGCGGCAACCGGCAAGTGGACCGTCTTCGACTTCTGGGCCACCTGGTGCGAACCCTGCGCCGACCTCGACGATCGCCTCCAGTCCCTCGCCCGCAACCGCCAAGACCTCGCCATCCGCCGAGTCAACGTAGTCGATCTGGACTCCCCGATCGCCAAGCAGGAGCTGCGAGGCGTCACCTCCCTGCCGCACGTCCGCCTGGTCGATCCCGGCGGACGAACCGTCTGGGAGGCCAGCGGCCGCCCCGCCGAGCTAATGGAAGCCATCGCCGCCCGAATCGGTCGCTGACCGACAGGGGCACGGGCACAGAGCAGCCCCGCCTCTCACCAGACCTCCCGGGCGGTGGAACTGGCGCCCTTGCCGCGTGTCGTGCAGGTCCGTCGCGCGCACGCCTGACCCTCGAGCGAGCGCCGCGTGCCGGCCGACTGTAACGCTGCGCGCGATTCGTCGCCGCTGAGCGCCGCAGATTGCGGCAGGGTGACCTTGATGCCGCACTTTGCGGCAATTGCCAATTAGAGAACGCCGTGGCAAGAGTGCTAGTTCGCTCGCGATGCGCGGTGCCTCGAGTCAAGCGAGCGGGGGGATTCCATCAATGGTTCGGATCATGCGTGGGGTGGCGGTGCTGCCCTTCTTGGTTCCATGGCATCGTGGCGCGCTCGCGCAGGGGGACGGCGTGTGCGACACGCCGTCCTATCCCTGCGACGAGACGCTGTTCTGTACGCCGTGTCCTCTCGAGCCGCCGCCCGGCACGCTGACCGGCAGCGGAGACGAGATCGCCCCGGTCTTCGACGAGAGCCCCGGTACGGAGAAGGGGGCGGAGGTCCTCGGGACGTTGTTCCCCGCCCTGGCCAGGACCTTCGATTACGGGAGGGAGCTCGGAGACTACGAGGTCGATCCGGGTGAGATCGACGAGTGGGCAGACGAAGCCGGCGATGGCTTCGAGCAGAGCGAGTTGCCCCAGGTGACCGAGGAACGAGCACGACAGAGACGTACGCAGCCGGCCTTTCCCGTCCCACCCGACGAAGGCGTCATCATCCCCATCGACCAGGGAGCACCGCGCACCCCTTCGCAAGACGGCGAGCCGAACGACAACGACGAGGCGCGTGATCACGCCGATCCGGTGGACCCGGCGAACGGCGAGCTCTACATCGAGCACACCGACCTCTCCTTCCCTGGTTTCGGGGTGAGCTTCGAGCTGCGGCGCACCTACCGCAGTCGAATCGACTACGCGGGAGTCATGGGGCCGGGCTGGGACTTCAACTTCAACCGGCGCCTTTTGAATTTGCCTGATTCGCGCCGACGCTCGGACGCCGCCGGGCCGGAGCCGGTCTACGAGTCCGTAGGACAGCTCCCCCAGGCCAGGACCGGTCTCCTGGGAGATCCCGACGGCGCTCTGTCGGCGAGCTGTGGTCCGCAGGTCGTGCTCATGACGGGAAACGGGACGACCTTGCGATTTCGCCAGGTGGGCGAGAACGGCACGACCATCTATTACGAGAGCGCCGAAGGAGCTCGCCTCGAGCTTCGCGGGCACAAGAGCGCGGGCAACATCACCTGGTCCTTGACGGATCCGACGGGCATGCGGCAAACGTTCGACGAGCTCGGCCTGATGGCGAGCAGTCGCGATGCCAACGGGATCGGGCTCGAGGTGGAGTGGGAATCCGCGCCGACCAGTGACTGGCGGGTGGCGGCCGTCTCCGACAGCGTCGGACGCGTGATCGAGCTCGACTACCTCCCATCCGGCTTGCTCTCCCGGGTGAGCGAGCCGACGAGCGGGCTGGAGGCGCGGTACACCTACGCGAGCGGCCAGCTCGCCAGCGCGACCGACTCGACCGGTCGCATCGAGAAGTACGAGTACGACCTGGACTCCTCGCGCGCAGCCGGCGACTGGGGGCCCGAGGGATTCCTGGTGCCCGCGTGCGAGCTGGCCTGTGCACCGAGTGGATCGTCCTGCGATGCGGGCGGTGCTTGCGACGAGCCCGTTCAGCAGGCGACGGACAGTTGCATGGCGAGCTGTCATCTCTGCGGTCTTGGTTGCTTCTTTGGTGAGTGCGGCCGCTGTGCTGACACCTGTCGCGAGGGGGTCGATGGAGACCCTGGCTGTCGAGACATCTGCGAGACAGACTGCAGCTCCGACGAGAGCGGTTCCGATGTGGCCGTGTATTGCCAGCAGGCCTGGGTCGAGCACGGGGCACCCGCGTGCTCCGCCTGCGAGGACGAGTGCGAGGCGGCCGACAGCGAGTGCCACTGGGCGACTTACTGCATCCAGGCGGCCGGTGGGTTCGACGAGGAAGCATCCGGAGACGTCGACGTCAGTTTCCTCGGCTCGTGCCTGGATATTCACAACGTCGGCAACGTGGCCGAGCTCGTCTGGGACTCGGTCCAGGTCGGCATCGCGGGGATCCTGGACACGCTCGGCTGCGTGGCCGGAACGGTCTGCAGCTGGACCAGACTCTGTGGCGAGCCCGATTGCGACTGGCGCAACGTCAAGCACGAGGTCGAAGAGTTATGTGAGCAAAACTATCGTCAGTGCTGCCGCGACGGCGAGGAGTGCGGCGAGGGCAGTTGCAACAGCGGGCATGGGTGCTTCGAGGACTGCCGGGCGGCGTTCCTCGGCCAGCCGAATGGAAACGGCTGCGAGTCGCCTGACGGCATCTACAGCGACGCCGATGCCTGGGTCGAGGCCAACGGCTGTGAGGCTCGTCTGACCGCGAACTGCGAGGGCCGCTGCGCCAACGACTGCACCGACGACTGCACAGCCGATTGCCTGGGCGTCTGTGCGTCGGCGTGCGCAGAAGCCTGTCACTCGGACGACTGCGCTGGATACTGCGATTCGCTCGACCTCATGGGCTCGTGTCAGGCCGGCTGTGTGGAGGGCTGCATCGAGACAGCCCATCAGGAAGGGCCCTATGTGGGACCGAAGTACGGCTATCCCAGGGACCTCAACCACAACATCCTCCGCATCCGCGACGGCAACAACGATGTCTACCTCCAGGTCACCTATGGCACCGACCTGAGCCGGCCAGACTTCGACGCGGTCGTCGCGCAGACCTACGGTGACTTCACGGGGCAGATCGCCTACCGCGATCTCGAGGGAGAGGAGCGCGGCGTCGTCGCACCGCCCACCTCGGGGCCCGCGGCCACGTACATCGACAGCCGAGCCGACTTCGAGCCGGTCGAGATCTGCCCGAGCGCCTGCTCGCCCGTGGGTCCTCTTCCCGCCCGCGAGTACGTGGCGGCCGATGGCCTGCTGCTCGAGTTCGCCAGCTCCAGCCAGGTCGGGGGCCTTTCGCTCGATCAGCCCCGGCTCACGTCGCCGCTGGCGCCCAATGTGCTCATCCTGACTCAGTACGCGCCGGGACGACTGTTTGCCCGCTCGATGGCCGAAGCAAGCGGCGGAGGCGATCCGCCGGGCGGTCGCGAGCCGTTCGCCGTCAACCTGCCGGGTGGCAAGGTGACGTTCACACCGGCCGCGAACCGATCGTTCTCGCTCCAGGGACCGGCGGCCGCGCTCGAGTCGCTGCGCGGGCTGGGGATGGTCACGGCGTTCACGGATGCCTCCGGCCGATTCCGGGTCTATCCCGGCCACCCGACGTCGTTGGTGCGGATCGCGAGCGGGTGGTGCCGAGAACCCTTCCAGGCCACGGTGGTGAGCTCGCAGCTTCGAATCACACCGGCCACCGCGTGCTCCCCTGAGCTGACGGTCGTGCCACTGGCAACCGCGAGGACCGAGACCGGGACCAAGGGCGATGTGCAGGAAGAGGGACGGCGGGCGCTCGATGGCTTCGATCTGTTCCGCTCGTCGGCGGTCGTCCCGATCCGACAGTCGGTCTCGTGGCGCGCCGTGTCTGGTAGCCTGGGCCGGTACGCCGCCTTCCAGGGCACCGATGCACGGGGTGGCGATGTTCATCGAGCGGCCGCGCTGAACGCCGGCCTGAACCTGCCGCTTTCGGTCATGCCCCCGGCCCAGGACGCGCTCGCGCCGCTATTCATCTATCACGACACGACCAACCTGGTCGCCCCGGACCGCGCCAGCCCCGGCGCGCGCAACGCCTACTTCGACGGAGCGCCGGCCCTCGTCCTCGATGCGCCGGCCTACGCGGGCGAGCCGCGGTCGTCGATCTGCAATCCGGCCCGGCCCGGGCCGATTCAGCGTGGGATCGGCGAGCGGCCGAGCCGCGCCGCGGTGATGGTGGACTTCTACGGGGTCGCTTGGACCTACTACTTCGACCGCGCGGGTCGGATCATCCGCCGAGTCAACAACGCCACCCAGGCCACGCGCTCAGTCAACTACGACGCCGCGGGGCAGGTGGATGGGGTCGAGGAGCCAGGCGGTCGCCGGGCCTGTTTCCACTACGACGAGTACGGCAACGTCCTCGACGTCTTCGACTTCCCCAGGCCGGGCGCCATGGGCAGGACGGAGCCGATCCGCTATCGCTACTCGTGGAAGATAAACCCGGTCCGCCTCGAGGCGATCTTCGATCCCCGCGGGACCAACCTGATCACGCCGCCGGCCGCGGTCCTGGCTCGCTACGAGTACGACACCGCGGGCAACCTCAAGGCGGTCCAGAACGCCGCGGGTGAGCGCATCGAGCTCACCTTGGTCGGCGGCACCGGCCCCGATCGAGCCATGCCGGCCCGTCGGACTGACCCCGACGGAGCCATCACGAAGTTCGAGTACGACCAGAGCACGGGCGGCCTGGCCCACGTGCTGGTCGGCGCAGGTCGGCCCGACGTGGTGGAGACCCAGACCGTGTTCGATCCGGCCGGAAGACCGGTGTTCGAAGTGTCGCCGATGGGCGAAGAGACCACGTTGGACTGGACCGGCGGTCGGCTCACCTCCGTGACGTCGGTCGCCGACGATCTGGAGGAGACGACGTCGTTCACCTACGACGCCAACAGCCAGATCGCCACCGAGAGCCGTCAGGACCGGAAGATCGAATACTTCTACGATCTCATCGGCGGGCTTCGGCGAGTGCGGACGTCGGCTCTCGACGGCAGCGCCCCGACCACGAATCGATGCACGCGCCACGGCCCGGCCGGCCGTCTGCTCGAGGATGTCTCGCCCGAGGGGGACCGCCGGCGATACGCCTACGACGGCGAAGGCCGAATCACGAGCGTGGAGGCGGGGTCGCTGTCGAGCTCGGGAGCCTGGGACGACGGCTGCCTGGCAGGATTCTCGGGTCTCTTCGCCGCTGGCACGGTGGCGGCGATGACCTATTCTCCTTCCGGGAATCTCAACAGCGTCACCGACGCTCGTGGGCTCGCGATTCACCTCGTGCCCGACGGCTTCGATCGGACGATCCAGATCCTCGGCAGCGGCAGCTACGCGCTCATCGGCTACGACGAGCTGGGGAACGAGATGTGGTCCAGCCTCCACGTGGGACTCCCGAACGGGCCCTACGGACCACCCCAGTGGGGACAAGGAAACCTCCGGAAGGCGAAGGAGACCTTCTACGATGCCATCGGCCGGCCGACGCAGCGCCGAACGTGGCACTTCAGCGCCGGTGTTGCCGTCGGCGACGGCTATGCCACCACGACCTTCGGGTACGACGCCGCATCGCGGACCGTGACCGTGACCGATGACGCTGACGCCGCGACGACCTACACGACCGACGCCGCCGGCCGACTGAAGAAGATCGTGCTCCCCACGGATGCGGTGGTGACCCAGCAGTACCTGGATGGCGGACGAACGGTGGCCCGGACCTGGCCCGCGCCGACCCCGTCGGGACAGCGTCACGAGACCACCGGCCTGACCGCGTGGGGAGCGGTTGCTTCCGTGGAGACCGCCGACGCAGGCGGCACAGTGCTGCTCGAGTCGTACGACTACGACGAACACCGCCGCCTGGTCGCGGCCACCGATGGGGCGGGCAAGGGGACGATGATCGCCTACGACGCGTTCGACCAGCCGCGGCTCGAGACGCAGGTGCAGAGCGGCGTCGCCATCGAGACGGTCGAGCTGGGCTGGGACCGCAACGGCTGGCTCAAGCTCAGGACGAGCGACAGCGGGGTCGCCGAGGCAACCACTGGCTGGAACTACGACGCGCTCGGGCGCCTGCGCGAGGAGACCGATCCGCTCGGAGCCAAGACGACGACCACGTATGTGCTTCGCTCCACGGCGCCTTCCACCGCGACCGACCCGCGCGGGGTCGTGACGTCCTACCACTACGATGCGGCCGGCAACCTCGACGGCGAGACAGCCGCGCCGCCGAGCGGTCCGGCCCAGCAGCGGACCTTCACGTGGGACGCGGCCGGCAACCTGGAGCAGGCGGTCCGGGCCGGCGGACTGCCGTCGTGGGCGCCTTCCACCATCACCACCGTCCTCACCTGGGACTCTCTCGGCAATCGACTCTCCGAGCAGGACACGAGCTCGAAGATCGCCGGCCGGGTCGTCCACTCCTACACCGGTCGAGGCCTCCTCCGGCGCTCGACCTACGGTGACGACGACAGGCGAATCGATCGCAACTACGACGAGCTGGGTCGGCTCACGTCGGTCGGGCCGCAGGGGTCTCTCGAGCCGCTCGTCTCGTTCACCTACGGCACCTTCGGTCCGGCCATCCATCGCCAGGACCACCATAACGGCCCCACCAACGGGACCGACTACTCCTACGACCCACTCGGCCGGCTCGAGAAGATCGTGACCAAGAACGCCGCTGGGTCGGTGCTGGCGCGCTGGCGGTACGAGCTGGGGCTCGACGGCGTCCCCCGAGTCGCTATCTCCAAGCTCGGGGCCCTCCCCGAGGTCGCCTCGGTCTACACCGCAGACAGCGCGGGCCGCCTGCGCAGCGAAACCCACGACCTGTCCGGGCTGGCCTCCCTGGTCCTGGCGCCAACCGCCTCGACGGCGGCCGCCAACGCGGCGGTCGAGCCGTACGCCGGAACCGGGAGCACCTGGAAGCGCTACAACCTCGACGGCCGCCACAACTTCACCCGCGTCGCGCTACCCGGCAGATCCTTCGATCCCATCGCGAACGCCGCCGACGCCTATACCCAGGTCGACGGCCAGACGCCGACCTACGACGCGGCCGGCAACCTCAAGAACCTCGGCAGCACGACCTACACGTACGACGCCTTCGGCGACCTGTCTCACGTCGATGCCGGTCCGTCTGCCAGGAGGAGCTACGTTCGCGATGCGTTCGGCCGCGTCGTCCTCGAGCGCAACGAGTCGACCGGAGCCGGCGACCCCGTCACTCGCTACGCCCACGACGGCGCTCGCCGCCACTATCGACAGCGGCCGGACGGAGCCAAGGAGTTCATGATCGACGGCCAGGGCCTCGACGAACACCTCGTCCGCCTGGGCGGCACGGCTTACTCCTATCACCAGGACCGGACCGGAAACGTCTTCCTGGTGACCGACCCCGACGGGAATCCCGTCGAGTCGTACCGCTACACCGCCTACGGCGACACCACCATCCAGTCGCCGTCCGGCCAGCCCCTCCCCGACAGCGCCATCGCGAATGTCTTCGGCTTCCAGGGCCACCCCTTCGACAAGCAGGCCGGCCTCATCGACATGCGCCGACGGGCCTACAGCCCCACCCTGGGCCGCTTCCTGAACCGCGACCCGATCGGCCTGGCGGGAGGCACCAACCTGTATGCCTTCGTCGACAGCTCGCCGCTGCTGTACACCGATCCCTTCGGCCTGGAAAAGCTCGGAGCCGAGCAAGAGCTAGGGCGATGCAGAGACGGCCTCCATTGCTCACTGCAAGTCGGCATCAATCATTTTTTCAGCGATCGTCGGGGCCGCTTCATGCGCAGCCCGGCGGGCGAGCTCACCCGATTCGCCTCGCGCGAGGCCTTCTCCCGCGTCCTGGAGAGCAATGTCGACATGGAGAGGATCAGGGCCAATCCCAACCTCTCGCGGACCGCCTTCGCTCCCCCTGTCGTTCCGGAAGCCATGAAGGTCTTCGTCGCGGTCAGCGTGATCGGCGCTGCCAGCCGGCGCGTGCCCGCGCTTGCCGTCCTGGTAGGCGGCGGCTCCGGCACCGATGAAGGCACCGCCCTGCTCGGAGCGTTTGCTGGGCTCCTTGGCGGTCGCCGAGTCTCGGCAGCTCCCGAGCAGCTGCCTGCCCCTACCATAGCCGCAGGGGGAGGACTTAGAACATTTCATGGTACCGACATTGCCAGCGCGCGGAATCTGCTAGCCGGCGAAGGGCTGAGCACAGCCAAGGCCGCGGCAGGCAAGATAGACGGACCTGCCGGGTTCTACCTCGCCACGGACGCTGATGCTGCTACCTACTTCGCACTGAGACGCGGAGAGGGGGCGATTCTTAAGTTCGACTTCTCGGCAGAGGCAGCGTCTAGTCTGAGCGCCAAGGGGGCCGTTCTGCGTCCGATTCCGGCCGGCGGAATGCCTGGGGGCTTCCCGGGAATGGAACTCTTCATTCCGCCGGAGGCGTTCGGGCTGTTCAACGATCTCCGTGCGGGTGGCCAGATTGTGGTCACCCCTCATTGATAGACATGAGGAGACATTCAATGTCAGGACTTACACCTCTCAACGATGCGCTGGGCTTCGTATCTCAGCATCCAGAGATGTTCTTTCCGGGTAAGGTGCCAAATCCGTTGGATTGCCTTCAGCACCTTCTCGTGGAAGTACTTGCCTTGGGAGCGCCCGACGCGGTTGTCCGTCGTCTCGACAACTGGTGGGTGCTGTCCAGCAGCTTCGATTGGTTTGGCGGGAAGGATCCAAATGAGCTCTTCAAACGCATCATTCCAATCCCAGAGGTCGGCCCCAACGCCTCACGCGTCGAAATCGTACTGGCCGCATTCGCACAGTCCGTGGCTACCTATGGGAGGAGCACGGGACGATTGGTAGTGCAGGGCGAACCACCCGGCGAGGACGTGTGGAAGGAGATGACACCAAGCACACGTGCCATCTCGTTTCGTTTCTCGTAGAGGACGACGTGCCACCGACGAAACTGCAGTACGAGGAGCCGACGCCGCTGACGCACGAAGAGGCGCTTCGCGGCTTGCGCGAAGGAGCTGATGAGGAGATCGAGCACGCGTTGGTCGCGTGGCGCTTCTGGACGAGGACTTCGAATTCGGGCTGTCCGTGGTTCTTGGATGCGCGACATCGAAACAGCCAGCACTTCGAGGCACGGCAATTCTCTGTCTTGGACACCTGGCGAGAATTCATCGACGAATGCCCGAACACCCAGTCGTTGACCTCGTACAAGCAGCGCTGGAAGACGAGAATGCGTACGTTCGAGGGCACGCTGAGAGCGCAGCAGATGACATCGCGTTTTTCGTTCCGAGCGTCGGAAGGAGGCTCCGTCGCTAGGTCACACGGCCAGGATCTGGGCCTCTGCGTCGGCACGAGACGGCTCGGTGTTCACGGCGACGTGCGCCGGGATGGGCAGGAACCGCCGGTCTGTCCCGGGTGCTCCGGACCGACCCCCGCACGCTGACCCACACGGCCGAGTTGCTGCCGCCCCGCCCCGCGTCTGTGCGATGGTCGGGCGGTGAAGACCGTGCCGCTCTGGTCCCTGTCGATCGCGCTCCTCGTCGTCTCCTGCGGCGGGGCCTCGCCCCCCGCCGACGGCGCGGACGCCGGCGGTCCGACCGAGGGCCGGTTCCTGGGCGACGGCGCGCAGATCTATTATCGCTGGGTCGGCTCCGGGCCCGATGTTCTGGTGATGGTCCATGGTGGGCCGGGCATGGACAGTGGCTACATGGTGGCGGACTTCGCTCCGCTGGCCGAGCGGCACCGGCTTCTGTTCTATGACCAGCGCGGCTCTGGCCGGTCGCAGCTGCTGGCGGACGATCCGGCGCTGTTCACGGTTGCTCGTCATGTGGCGGACCTGGAGGCGCTTCGGCGGCATTTCGGGCTCGAGCGGATGACGCTGGTGGCTCATTCGTTTGGGCCGGCGATCGCGGCGGCTTATGCGATGGCGCATCCGGACCGGGTGGCGCGGATGGTCTTTCTGGGGCCAGTGCCTCCGCGGGCGGGCGACATGGAGGCTCGCTACGGGGCCAGTCTCGAGTCGCGGCTCACCGCGGCGGAGAAGGCCGAGATGGCGCGGCTGGAGCCGGCGCTGACGCGCGGCGCTGATGCCGTGCAGGCTTGTCGGGCTTACTGGGCGATCGCGGTGAAGCCTCGGCTCGCTCATCCCGAGAAGGCGGCCACGCTCATCCACGGGGACTTCTGCAGCGCCGGCGCCGCTGCGATCCGGGCCGGGATGGGCGTGGCTGGGCCTCGCACCGCCGCTTCGTTCGGCAACTGGGACTTCCGGGCCGGGCTCGCGGTGGTGACCGCTCCGACGCTCGTGCTCCACGGCGAGGAGGAGGCGATCCCGATGGATCTGGTCGAGGAGTGGACGACCGCGCTGCCGCACGCGACCCTGATCAAGGTCCCGCAGGCGTCGCACTTCCCTTACGTCGAGCGACCCGATGTGGTCTGGCCCGCCATCGAGAAGTTTCTGGCCTCCTCGCCTCCGTGACGGCGGTGCTCAGAACCAGAAGCCGGTGAAGAGGCCGACTCGGGGGAGGAGGCGGAGGCGCGAGTCGGTGTCGGTCGACTCGCGGCGCTGGGTCTCGACGATCAGATGGCCGCCGACGCTGAAGCGGTGGCCGAGGGCGTAGGTGGCCTGGGCGGCGGTGGACAGGCTGAGGGCGTCGTAGGTGAGGGAGGTGGCGCCGAGGGAGTCGGTCACGGCTTCGTAGGCGAGGGAGC
>Ga0193753_10000744_pt1 | contig 30410 bp, 23 predicted proteins | sample H1c2metaG_FD_144925 | JGI IMG/M metagenome (GOLD analysis project Ga0193753, IMG submission 144925) | Soil microbial communities from a riparian zone of the East river system, Colorado, United States - H1c2 | ecosystem: Environmental > Terrestrial > Soil > Riparian zone | place: USA: East...
ACTGCATTTCACAGCCGCGGCTCGTCCGGACGGGAGGTCGCGGAGTGCAGGGTGCCGACTGGACCCTGGCACTGGTGGAGACTCCAGCGTCCGTTCCGAGCTGCCCGTTCGAACCGACGCAGCGCGTGTTCCCGGGACAGGACGTGCTGGTGCTCGGATACTGGAGCCAGGATGGCGAGGCGAGATTTCCCGTGGCTGTCACCGGAACCATCATCGAGACACCCTCAGTCTTCCGGCCCGGGTGGGAAGCCTTCGGCTGCATGAATCTCGGCCGCCCGATCGTGTGGAATGGGCTTTCTGGCTCGCCGGTCCTGGTGAAGGATCCAGGCTCTTCCGTGTGGCGCCTGGCGGGTGTGTACGCAGGCCATGCGAGCACCCATCGGGACGACTACGTCCAGGTGTTCTCGCGGCTGCCCAGGAACTTCTCAGACCTCATCGACCAGGCCGACCTCATGCGCAGGTCGAGTCGAGAGCCGCGTTAGGCGTCGCAGAGGTGGATGGCTTCGCCGAGACTCTTCCATGGGTCATGCGTGGGGATGAACTCCTGGCCGATGAATCCCCTGTAGCCGGCATCGGCGATGGCGCGGCAGATGGCGGCGTAGTTCAGCTCCTGAGTGTCGTCGAGCTCGTGCCGGCCGGGGACGCCGCCGGTGTGGAAGTGCCCGATGTGCGCGATGTGATCGCGGATCGTGCGGATCACGTCGCCCTCCATGATCTGCGCGTGATAGATGTCGTACAGGATCCTGCAGCGAGGTGAGCCGACGCCGGTCACGACCGCCACGCCGTAGGCCATGTGGTCGAACTGGTAGTCGGCGTGGTCGACCTTGCTGTTGAGGTACTCGAGGAGGAGGGTCACGCCCAGCGACTCGGCCAGCGGCGTGATGCGCCGGAGGCCGGCGATGCAGTGGCGCGCGCCCTCGTCGTCCGGCTGCCCGGCGCGGTTGCCGGAGAAGACGATCATGTTCGGAATGCCGGCCTTCGCGATCCGTGGCAGCAGGTCCTGGCTGCGCGTGACGAGCTCGTCGTGGCGCTCCGGGCGGTTCCAGCCCTTGTCGATGGAGCCGGGGCCATTGGCGACGGCGCACGTGAGGCCGTGGCTCGCGACGACCTTCCAGTCCGGCTCGTCGAGGAGTTCGATCGAGGTGATGCCCATCGAAGCGACCTGCCCGCACAGTGCCTCGAGCTCGATCCCGCCGTAGCACCAGCGCGCGATCGAATGCTTGAGTCGGCCCTTGGGCGCAGCGGCGGTCACGACGGCGGACGGAACAGCGAGTGCTGCGGGCACGGCGAGCGCTGCCGCGGGGGCGGCTGCAGCGAGACGAGCAGGCGCCGAGGCGCTCGCGTCGGACGCGCATGCCGGCAGGACAGCCGCTGCCGCGCGGCTGAGGCCGGCGGCGGCGAGCGAGGTCGCGGACGCGGAGAGGAACTGGCGGCGATTCACGGGGAACCGATTCATGGGCGACGGCCTCGCGGAAGCGGGTCGGCGAGCGCACACCGAGTCTAACGCCGACGTCTCGCGACGCGCACGCTCCGCCACGCGCCACGCGCCGCCCGCCGCCCGCCGCCCGCCACGCGCCACGCGCCACACGCCACGCGCCGCACGCCGCACGCCGCGGGTTCTCGCGTACGATGGCCGCGCCGATGCCAGCGTCAGCCGCAAATCGTCGTGCCGCCGTGCTGCTGATCCTTTATGCCGTGCTCTGGGCCGCGCTCGCCATCTCGCCTCACGACCGCTCGGACTGGCTGCTCGAGAACCTGCTCGTCTTTGCCGGCGTGCCGGTGATCGTGCTCAACCACAGGAAGCGGCCGCTCAGCGGCTTGTCGTACCTCTGCATCGCGCTGTTCATGTCGCTGCACGCGGTGGGCGCGCACTACACCTATTCGGAAGTGCCGCTCGGCGACTGGTTCAAGGGCGCGCTCGGGCTGCAGCGCAACCAGTTCGACCGCGTGGTGCACTTCTCGTTCGGCCTGCTGATGGCCATCCCGGCCTTCGAGCTCCAGTCCCGGCTGTGGGCGCGCCGCGGCTGGTGGAACTTCGCGCTGCCGATGACGGCCACGCTGAGCATCTCGTCGATGTACGAGATCATGGAATGGGTGGTCGCCGCGCTCGTCAGCCCCGACTCCGGCACGGCCTTCCTCGGCACGCAGGGCGACGTGTGGGACGCGCAGAAGGACATGGCCATCGCGCTGGTGGGCGCGGCGCTCTCCATGCTGGCGGCCTTCGTCTGCGACAGGGCCGGGCACTCGCTCATGCCGGCGCGCCCGAAGCGCTGAGTCCTGCCGGGCGATGGAGGCCTCCCGACCGCGATCGCTGCTGAGAACTCTCGGATGCCTCCTGGGGCTCGCGCTCCTGATCGTCCTGGCGATCGGCGTCGCGGCCGTGATGCAGTCCTCGGTGCAGGTGCTGCAGGGCCAGGCCACGGACGGTGCGGGAGAGATCGCGGCCGCGCTCGCGCGCTTCCCGGGCGGCCGGCCTTACGTGGACATCGTGCGCCGCGACGGCCTCATCGCCACCCTCGTGCACCACGAGCGCGAGCCCGCGCACCCGGCGCGCATCGTGATGCTGCGCGGTCTGCTCTGGGACGAGGGGCCCGACCGGCTCGTGCGCGCTTCCACTCCCGCCTGGGTGCTCGACCTCGCGCGCTGGAAGACCGACGCGACGGCGCCGCTGCTGCAGCCGATCGAGAAGCGCCTCGGCCTCGAGGTGTCGCTGCCGGATCTCGCGCCGTTCGGTCCCGGCCTCATCGTCGACCATCATGGAGCGCACGGCCGCCGCATCGTCCTCTGGGCCGAGGGTGACTGAGCGGGACGGGGCCATGGCCGCCGCGAGCGAGCCGCCTGGGCCGCCGGCTCGCCCGGGCCACCCTCGCGGATGGCTCGCGGATGGCTCGCGGTCGCGCGCCGCGTACCCGTTAGGCTGGGCCACCGTCGTGGAGGACGCGCGATGTACGAGCACAGCCACCAGACGCCGCTGACTCCGCGGCAGTTCGCGTGGCGCTTCACGCGCCATGTCGCGGCATCGCAGGCCGTCGTCGCGGTGTCGCTCGGTGCGGGCATGCTCGGCTACGAGCACTTCGAGGGCCTCGCCTGGCGCGACGCCTTCCTCAATGCCGCGATGCTGCTCGGCGGCATGGGGCCGGTCGATGCGCCGCATTCGCCGAACGGCAAGCTGTTCGCGGGCTTCTACGCGCTCTACGCGGGCCTCGTGTTCCTCATCGTCACGGGCATCCTGCTCGCGCCGCTGGTCCACCGGATCATGCACCACATGCACGTCGACGAAGGCACGGAGTAGGCCGAGGGCGACGCCGTTCCCGGCACCGCGGACGCTCCTTGTCGCTGGCCGCGCTGGCCGCGCTGGCCGCGCTGGCCGCGCTGGCCGCGCTGGCCGCGCTGGCCGCGCTGGCCGCGCTGGCACGAGAGCCTCGCGCCGGCGCCTCTCCTTTGGGATACTGCTCCGTTCGAAATCACCATTCATGTTTTGCACCGGAGAGTCCCGCCGCGCATGGTTGCGCAGCCCCGCTCATGCCAGCCGGCCGCGAATCTCCGAGGATCTCCCGTGTCGCTCACTGAGCCGTCGTTCTCCGATCTCAAGCTCCACCCCAGCCTGCTCTCCGCCGTCCACGAGCTGGGCTTCGTCCGGCCCACGCCCATCCAGGCGGAGGCCATCCCGCCCGGCCTGGCCGGCAAGGACGTCCTCGCCTGCGCGATGACGGGCAGCGGCAAGACCGCGGCCTTCCTGCTGCCGATCCTGCACAAGCTCATCGACTGCAAGCGCGGCACGACGCGCGCGCTGGTGCTCACGCCGACGCGCGAGCTCGCGGTGCAGATCGCCGAGGACCAGAGCGACCTCGCGGCGCACACGCCCGTCACCGCCGCGGCCGTCATCGGCGGCGTCGGCATGGGGCCGCAGGAGCACGCGCTGCGCAGCGGCGTGGACATCATCGTGGCCACGCCGGGCCGGCTGCTCGACCACATGCGCCTGCCGTACGCGCGCCTCGCGGGCGTCCAGTTCCTCGTGCTCGACGAGGCGGACCGCATGCTCGACATGGGCTTCCTGCCCGACATCCGCCGCATCCTCAAGCAGCTCCCGGTCAAGCGGCAGACGCTGTTCTTCAGCGCGACGATGCCCGGCCCGATCGGCGCGCTCGCCGGCGAGATGCTGCGCGACCCGGTGCGCCTCAACCTCCAGCGCAACGCGGCGCCCGCCGTGGGCATCACGCAGGCGGTCTACCCGGTGTCGCAGGAGAGCAAGTCGGCGCTGCTCGTGGCCATCCTCAAGCGCGGCGACATGGAGCAGGCGCTGGTCTTCACGCGCACCAAGCACCGCGCGGACCGGCTGCAGAAGTTCCTGGTGAAGGCCGGCATCCACGCCGAGCGCATCCACGGCAACCGCAGCCAGGGCCAGCGCACGCAGGCGCTCGACGGCTTCAAGAGCGGCCGCTACCGCGTGCTCGTGGCGACGGACATCGCGGCGCGCGGCATCGACGTCGAGGCGCTCGGCCACGTCGTCAACTTCGACGTGCCGCACGCGCCCGAGGACTACATCCACCGCGTCGGCCGCACGGGCCGCGCCGAGGCGACGGGCGAGGCCTTCACCTTCGTGTCCAAGGAGGAGGAGCCGCTGCTGCGCGACATCGAGCGCGCCGTGAAGAAGCAGCTCCCGCGCGTCACCGTGCCGGACTTCGACTACACCTCGCGCAGTTCCGAGAAGCTGGAGATCCCGCTCGAGGAGCGGCTCGCGAAGATGCGCGCGCAGCGCGTCGTGGAGCGGGCGCGCGGCGGCGGACGCGGCGGCCAGGGCGGCGGCGGGGGCGGCGGTTCGCGCGGCCGTGATGGCGCGGGCGCCGGCTCGCTCGGTCGGCGCGGCGGCGGCGGCGGCGGATCGCGCGGCGGCCGTGCGGCGGCGCACGGCGGCGGGCACGGCGGCTCGGGCGGTGCCGGAGGCAGCCGCGGTGGCGGTCACGCCGCGGGGGCCGGCGGCGGAGGCTCGCGCTCGAGCCACGCGTCTCCGCGATCGACCGGAATCGGCGGCATCGGCCGGCGCTCGCGGAAAGCCCGCTGAGGGACCCCGAGCCGCGCACGCACCGTCGCGCGGCCTCGGTTCGCACTTCAGCCGCGGCGCCACCATGGCGCCAGCGCCCGAAATGCGGGCGACGAGTTCCCCACCGCTGCGGAGAATCACGCACGGGCGGCTGAAATCGTGCGCTGAGGGGCCTCCGGCGTGGCAGTCGGACCTCGCTGGTGCTGTGGCACGGGACTCGCTCTACCGGCATGGCACACACTCTGGATGGCAGCGAGGCCGTCGCGTCCGTCGCGCACCGGCTCTCGGAAGTGATCGCGATCTATCCCATCACGCCGGCCTCCACGATGGCGGAGCTGTGCGACGAGTGGTCGTCGGCGGGACGCGCCAACGTGTGGGGCCAGGTGCCCTCCGTGATGGAGATGCAGTCCGAGGCCGGCGCGGCCGGCACGCTGCACGGCGCGCTGCAGGCAGGCTCCCTCGCCACGACCTTCACGGCGAGCCAGGGCCTGCTGCTCATGATCCCCAATCTGTACAAGATCGCGGGGGAGCTGTCGGCCTGCACGATCCACGTCGCGGCGCGCACGCTGGCGACGCACGCGCTGTCCATCTTCGGCGACCACTCGGACGTGATGGCCTGCCGGCAGACCGGCTTCGCGATGCTGTGCAGCGGCTCCGTGCAGGAGGCGCACGACCTGGCCGCCATCGCGCACGCGGCGAGCCTGGAGGCGCGCCTGCCCTTCCTGCACTTCTTCGACGGCTTCCGCACCAGCCACGAGGTGCACGACGTGGAGCTGCTCACCGACGCGCAGCTCCTGGCGCTGGTCTCCGCCGACGCGATCGCGGCGCACCGCGCGCGGGCGCTCTCGTCCGACAGGCCCGTGATCCGCGGCACGGCGCAGAATCCGGACACGTTCTTCCAGGCGCGCGAGGCCGCGAACGCCTGGTACGAGCGCTGTCCCGGCGTGGTGCGCGACGTGATGGACCGCTACGCCGCGCTCACCGGGCGCCGCTACGGCCTGTTCGACTACACGGGCCACGCGCAGGCCGAGCGCGTCATCGTGCTCATGGGCTCGGGCGCCGGCGCGGCCTCCGAGATGGTGGACTGGCTGGTCGAGCGCGGCGAGAAGGTCGGCCTGCTGCAGGTGCGGCTGTACCGGCCCTTCGACGGCGCGGCCTTCGTCGCGGCGCTGCCCGCGAGCACGACCAGCATCGCGGTGCTCGACCGCACCAAGGAGCCCGGCGCACCCGCCGACCCGCTGCACCTCGACGTGCTCATGGCGCTGCACGAAGCCCTCGCGTCGCGCGGCGCGGGCGGCGTGCGCGACGACGCGCTCGCGGCCGGCTCCGGCCCGCGCGCGATGCCGCGCGTCGTCGGCGGCCGCTACGGCTTGTCCAGCAAGGAATTCACGCCGGCGATGGTGAAGGCCGTCTTCGACGAGCTGCGCGAGAGCGCGCCGCGCAACCACTTCACGCTGGGCATCGTCGATGACGTGACGCACCGCTCGCTGCCGTGGGACGGCGAGCTGGACATCGAGGCGCCGGACGTCACGCGCGCCGTCTTCTACGGCCTCGGGTCGGACGGCACCGTCGGCGCGAACAAGAACACCATCAAGATCGTCGGCGACGAGACCGCGCTGCACGCGCAGGGCTACTTCGTCTACGACAGCAAGAAGTCCGGCTCGACGACGGTGTCGCACCTGCGCTTCTCGCCGCGCCCGATCCGCTCGACGTACCTGGTGCAGCGCGCGGGCTTCATCGCGGTGAGCCAGCCGCAGCTCGTGGAGCGGCTGGACGTGCTGCAGCTCGCGGCGCCGGGCGCGGTCTTCCTGCTCAACACGCCGCACCCCGCGGACGAGGTGTGGGCGACGCTGCCCGCGGAGGTCGCGGAGACGATCGCGGAGCGCGGGCTGCGCTTCGTCGTCATCGACGCGCACGGCGTCTCGGTGGAGGTCGGCCTGCCCGGGCGCGTGTCCACGGTGATGCAGGGCTGCTTCTTCGCGCTGTCGGGAGTGCTGCCGCGCGACCAGGCGCTGGCAGCCGCGCGGCGCGCGATCGAGAAGACCTTCCGGAAGCGCGGCGAGGAGGTCATCCGCCGCAACATCGCCGCGCTGGAGCTGGCCGAGGAGCGCATGCACGAGGTGGCGGTGCCGCGCCCCGGCGCGGCGCTGCACCGTCGCGCGCCGCCGGTGCCCGTGGAGGCGCCCGAGTTCGTGCAGCGCGTCACGGCGCAGATGATCGCGGGCCGCGGCGACCTGCTGCCGGTGTCCGCCTTCCCCGTGGACGGCACGTGGCCGTCCGGCACCTCGCGCTGGGAGCAGCGCGCGATCGCGCGCGAGATCCCGCAGTGGGACAGCTCGATCTGCATCCAGTGCAACAAGTGCGCGCTCGTCTGCCCGCACGCCGTGATCCGCCCCAAGGTCGTCGCCGCCGCGGATCTCGCGGGGGCACCGGAGGGCTTCGTCACCGCGCCGTGGAAGAACGCGGCGCACCCGGACCTGCTCTACACGCTGCAGGTCGCGCCCGACGACTGCACGGGCTGCGGCCTCTGCGTCGCCGTGTGCCCCGCCAAGGACAAGTCCGCGCCGAAGCACAAGGCCATCGACATGGCGCCGGTCGGGCCGCTGCGCGAGCGCCAGCGCGCGGCGTGGGACTTCTTCAGGGACCATCTGCCGGAGGGCGACCGCGCCCTCGCGCGCCTCGACAACAAGGGCAGCCAGCTGCTGCAGCCGCTCTTCGAGTTCTCCGGAGCGTGCGCCGGCTGCGGCGAGACGCCATACCTCAAGCTGCTGTCGCAGCTCTTCGGCGACCGGCTGATGATCGCGAACGCGACGGGCTGCTCGTCCATCTACGGCGGCAACCTGCCGACGACGCCGTGGAGCACCGACCGCCATGGCCGCGGCCCCGCCTGGGCCAACTCGCTCTTCGAGGACAACGCGGAGTTCGGGCTCGGCATGCGGCTGGCGCTCGACGCCAACGCGGCGCGCGCGCGCACGCTGCTGCACCGTCTCGCGCCGCGGCTGCCCGGCGTGCTCGTGGACGGCCTGCTCGGCGCCGACCAGGCTGCCGACGCGGGCATCGACGAGCAGCGCCGGCGCGTCGTCGCGCTGCGCGCGCAGCTTCAAGGCCTGCTCCCCGCGGGCGCGCCCGGCGCGGCTCACGGGTCCGGCGCGGCGGACACGCTCGACGCAGCCGCCGCGCGCGAGCTGCTCGCGGCGGCAGACCACCTCGTGCGCCATACGGTCTGGATCGTCGGCGGCGACGGCTGGGCCTACGACATCGGCTTCGGCGGCCTCGACCACCTGTTCTCCACCACGGCCGACGTGAACGTGCTCGTGCTCGACACGGAGGTCTACAGCAACACCGGCGGCCAGCAGAGCAAGGCCACGCCGATCGGCGCGGCGGCGAAGTTCGCGTCGGCGGGACGCGCCGTCGGCAAGAAGGATCTCGGGCTGCTCGCGATGGGCTACGGGCACGTGTACGTCGCGTCGGTCGCGCTGCTGGCGCGCGACGCGCAGACCGTGCAGGCGCTGCTCGAGGCCGAGAGCCACGCCGGGCCGTCGCTGGTCATCGCGCACTCGCCGTGCATCGCCCACGGCTACGACCTCTCGCAGAGCCCGGTGCAGCAGAAGCTCGCCGTGGAGTCCGGCGTGTGGCCGGTCTACCGCTTCGACCCGCGCCGCCTGGCGGCGGGCGAGGCGCCGCTGAAGCTGGAGTCCGGGCCCATCCGCGCGCGCGTCGCCGACTACATGAAGGGCGAGGGCCGCTTCCGCGCGGTCGAGCTGCGCGACAAGGAGCGCTACGCGACGCTGGTGGCGCAGGCCGAGCGCCACGTGCTCGAGCGGCGCGCCTTCCACGAGCAGCTCGCGGGCCTGCGCCTGTCGATCGCCGCGACGGCGCCGGGCACGCCGCTCAGGCCGGACGTTCCCTCACCGGCGGCGGGGAGCTGAGCCATGGACCTGAGCACCGACTATCTCGGCCTGCACCTCGCGCACCCGCTCATGCCCGGCGCCTCGCCGATGGCGGACGACCTCGACGCGGTGCGGCGGCTGGAGGACGCGGGCGCATCCGCGATCGTCATGCGCTCGCTCTTCGAGGAGCAGATCGAGGGCGAGCAGCTCGGCGCGGCGCGCCACCTCTTCGGCCACTGCGAGAGCGCCGAGGCCGCGACGTGGTTCCCCGACACGGACGTCTTCGCGCTCGGGCCCGACACCTATCTCGAGCAGATCCGGGCCATCCGCGCGGCCGTGCACGTGCCCGTCATCGCCTCGCTCAACGGCACGACGCCCGGCGGCTGGACCGGGTACGCGCAGCTCATGGAGGAGGCCGGCGCCTCCGCCCTCGAGCTCAACCTCTACGACGTGCCCACGAATCCCGACGAGAACGCCGCGGCGGTCGAGAGCCGGCTGCTGGAGGTGGTCGCCCAGGTGCGCGGTCACGTGGCGCTCCCGCTCGCGGTCAAGCTCTCGCCGTCCTTCACGGCGCTGCCGCACTTCGTGCGCGCGCTGGAGCTGGCCGGCGTCGACGGCGTGGTGCTCTTCAACCGCTGGTACCAGCCGGACATCGAGCTGGAGTCGCTCGAGGTCCGCCGTACGCTGCACCTGTCCGGCCCGTCGGAGCTGCCGCTGCGCCTGCGCTGGCTGGCGATCCTCTCGCCCTTCACGGGCCTCTCGCTCGCGGCCAGCGGCGGCGTGCACGCGGCGCCCGACGCGATCAAGGCGCTCATGGCCGGCGCGCACGCCGTGCAGATGGTGGCCGCGCTCCTGCAGCGCGGGCCGCAGCACCTCGGCGTCGTCCTGGGCGACCTGCGCACGTGGCTCGAGGAGCACGAGTACGCGTCGCTGCAGCAGCTCGTCGGCAGCATGAACCTCGCGCGCTGCCCCGACGCGGCGCACTACGAGCGCGGCAACTACATGGCGCTGCTCCAGTCGTGGCACACCTCGCCGGCGTGGCGGACCTGACGGGCCGTCCGCACCGGGGCGCTCCGCACGTGCAGCTCGCCTTCACGGCACGGGGTCCGGGTTCCTGCCGGACGCACCTTGCGACCTCCGCAGGCTTGCGCCATCCTGCTCCTGCGCCGTCCTGTGCGGCGTGATGGAGGATCGACGTGAAGCACCGCAACGGACACGGTTCCTATCCGCGGCTCACCCAGCCGCTCGTGCGCGACGACGGCGTGCTGCGGCCCGCCAGCTGGGATGAGGCGCTGGACCGCGCGGCCGCGGGCTTCGCGCGGAACATCGCCGCGCACGGGCCCGACGCGCTCGGGATCTTCAGCTGCAGCAAGTCCACCAACGAGGTGAACTTCCTCGCACAGAAGCTGGCGCGCGTCGCGTTCCGCACGCACAACATCGACTCGTGCAACAGGACCTGACACGCACCTTCCGTCGTCGGTCTGGCGACTGTCTTCGGGGCCGGTGGCGGCACGAACTCCTACCGCGAGGTGGAGGACGCCGACGTCGTGTTCCTGTGGGGCAGCAACGCGCGCGAGGCGCACCCGATCTGGTTCCACCACCTGCTCAAGGGCATCCGCAAGGGCTGCCGGCTGTACGTGATGGATCCGCGGCGCACCTCGTCGGCGGAGTGGGCCGACGTGTGGCTCGGTCTGAACGTGGGCAGCGACATCGCGCTGTCCAACGGCATGGCGCGCGAGATCATCGCCGCGGGCCTGCACGACGAGGCCTTCATCGCGCACGCGACCGAGGGCTTTGCGGCCTACCGCGCGGCCGTCGAGCCGTACACGCTGGAGCGCGTGTCGGCGCTCACCGGCCTGCCGGCCGACGTGATCCGCGAGGCGGCGCACGCCTTCGCGCGCGCCGGGAACGCGATGATCTGCTGGACGCTCGGCATCACGGAGCACCACAACGCGGTGGACAACGTGCTGGCGCTCATCAACCTGTGCCTGCTCACGGGCCACGTCGGGAAGTACGGCTCGGGCTGCAACCCGCTGCGCGGCCAGAACAACGTGCAGGGCGGCGGCGACATGGGCGCCATCCCCAATCGGCTGCCGGGCTTCCAGGAGATCCTGGACGCCGACGTGCGCGCGCGCTTCGAGCGCCACTGGGGCGTGCCGCTCGCGCCGCGCCACGGGATGAACCTCACCCAGATGCTCGAGGCGATGGCGCACGGCGAGCTGACGGCGCTGCTCGTGATCGGCGAGAACCCCGCGCAGTCCGACGCGAACACGGAGCACGTGCGCGCGGCGCTGGGGCGGCTGGACCACCTCGTGGTGCAGGAGATCTTCCTCACGCGGACGGCGCAGCTCGCGGACGTGGTGCTGCCGGCCGCGGCGACCTGGTGCGAGGGCGAGGGCACCGTCACCAACAGCGAGCGCCGCGTGCAGCGCGTGCGCAAGGTGATCGACCCGCCGCACGACGCGCGCGACGAGCTGTGGATCCTCGCGGAGCTCGCGCGGCGGCTCGGCGCGGATTTCGGCAGTCCGACGGGCGAGTCCGTGTGGGACGAGTTCCGCGCCGTCGCGCCGGAGTTCACCGGCGGCATGAGCTACGCGCGCCTCGACGCGCTCGGCGGCCTGCAGTGGCCGTGCCCGGACGAGGGCCATCCCGGCACGCAGTTCCTGCACGCGCGGCTGCGGGAGACGCCGCGCCGCGGCCCGCCCGCGCCGTTCTCCGTGGTGCTGCACGAGCCCACGGTCGAGTCCGTCAACGCCGAGTTCCCGCTGATCCTCACCACGGGCCGGCGGCTGGAGTCCTTCAACACGGGCGTGCAGACCGCGGGCTACGACTCGCCGCTGCGCCTCGGAGAGAGCCTCGATCTCTCGCCCGAGGACGCCGCGCGGCTGGGCATCGCGAGCGGCGACACGGTGGCCGTCACGTCGCGGCGCGGCAGCCTGCTCGTGCCGGCGCGCGTGGACAGGGCCTTGCGCGCGGGCGTGGTCTTCATGACGCTGCACTTCCCCGATGAGGTGGCGACCAACGTGCTGACCACGGACGTCTCGGATCCCAAGTCCGGCACCGCCGAGTTCAAGGCCTGCGCCGTGCGCGTGGAGCGCGCGGCGGGTGCCGCCGGCGGTGCGGGCGCGGGTAAAGGCGCCGGCGCGCAGCGTCCGTCGCGCATCGCACCTTCGGCCTCCGCGCCGAGATCCCCGGACTGATGGACATCCGCCTGCGCGAGGCCGAGCCGAGCGACGCCGAGCGGCAGGCGGTGGACGCCCTGCTCGGCGCGCCGAGCTCCGCGTGGGATGGCGGGCCGCGCGGCAGCGAGCGCGATGCGCACGTCGCGCTCGGCGGGCAGGCCGTGCGCGAGCTGCGCCACCTGCTGCTGCCGGCGCTGCAGGCGCTGCAGGCAGCCGTCGGCTGGATCTCCGAGGGCGGCCTCAATCACGTGTGCGAGCGGCTCAATGTGCCGCCCGCGGACGCATGGGGCGTCGCGACCTTCTACGCGCTGCTCGCCACGTCGCCGCGGCCGCGCCGCGTGCTGCACGTCTGCGACGACATCGCGTGCAGGGCGCGCGGCGCCGCCGGCGTGTGCGCCGCGCTGGAGGCCGCCGTCGGGCCGCCGCTCGCGCACGAGCCGGACGGCGGGCACCTCGAGCAGGATCCCGCGCGCCCCGCGTGGATGCACAGCCCCTGCCTCGGCCTGTGCGACGTCGCGCCGGCCGCGCTGCTCACCGAAGCAGGCCCGCGCCCGCTCGAGCGCTCGGTGGGCCACGCGACGCCGGAGAGCCTGCGCGCGCTGCTCGACCTCGCGCCTCGCGACCCGGCAATGCGCGACGCGCCGGCTCGCGACCCGGCAATGCGCGACGCGCCGGCTCGCGACGTGGGGGATCGCGATGTGTCGACTCGCGACGCGGCGGACGAGCCGCCACTCCCGCAGCGGGGCGACCCGTCGCTGGTGCTGCTCGCGCGCGTCGGCGTCGTCGACCCGACGAGTCTTCGGGCTTACCGCGCGTCGGGCGGCTACCTCGCGCTGACACGCGCGCTGGAGCTGGGGCCGGAGGCGGTGATCCGCGAGGTCAGCGCGTCGAACCTGGTGGGGCGCGGCGGCGCCGCGTTCCCGACCGGGCGCAAGTGGGCGGCGGTGCGCGAGCAGCCCGGCCGGCCGCGCTACCTCGTGTGCAATGCCGACGAGTCCGAGCCGGGCACGTTCAAGGACCGCGTGCTGCTCGTCGGCGATCCGTTCGCCGTGATCGAGTCGATGACCATCGCCGCCTTCGCGGCCGGCTGCGAGCGCGGCTTCCTCTACGTGCGCGCCGAGTACCCGCTGGCGCACGAGCGGATCGCGGGCGCGATCGGCCAGGCGCGCGCGGCCGGCCTGCTCGGCCGCGACATCCTCGGCAGCGGCCTGTCCTTCGACATCGAGCTGCGGCGCGGCGCGGGCGCCTACATCTGCGGCGAGGAGACCGCGCTCTTCCAGTCCATCGAGGGGTACCGCGGCGAGCCGCGCAGCAAGCCGCCCTTTCCCGTGCAGTCCGGGCTCTTCGGCCGGCCGACGGTCGTCAACAACGTGGAGACGCTGGTCAACGTGCTGCCGATCGTGCGGCGCGGCGCGGCGGAGTACGTGCGCGTCGGCGCGGGGCAGTCCACCGGCACGCGGCTCTTCTGCCTCAGCGGCCACGTCGCGCGGCCCGGCGTGTACGAGGTGCCGTCGGGCACCACGCTGCGCGCGCTCATCGCGCGGGCGGGCGGCGTGGCGTCCGGCCGGGCGCTGCGCGCGGTGCTGCTCGGCGGCGCCGCGGGCACCCTGCTGCGGCCGGACGAGCTGGACCTGCCGCTCACGCTCGAGGACGCGCGCGCCGCGGGCACGACGCTCGGCTCGGGCGTGGTGATGCTCTTCGACGACACGGCGGACCTGGCCTCGCTCGTCGGCCGCATCGCGGCATTCTTCCGCGACGAGTCCTGCGGCCAGTGCGTGCCGTGCCGCGTCGGGACGGTGCGGCAGGAGGAGGCGCTCGCGCGCATCGCCGGCGGCTGCGCGCGCGGCGGCGTCGCGGCCGAGCTCAAGCTGCTCGACGAAGTGGGCGAGAGCATGCGCGACGCCTCGATCTGCGGCCTCGGCCAGACCGCCTACGCCGCCGTCGAGTCCGCCATCAAGCGCCTGAAGCTCTTCGGCGAGCCCGGCGAGCTCCGCTCGCACGCGCCGGCGGCGAGCGCGGCGAACGCAGCTCCGGCTGCGAACGCTGCGTCGAGCGGCGCTGCGGCCGCCCGCGCGGACGGCTCGCCGGCAGCACCGGCCGCGTCGCCCGCGCCAGCCGCGCCGCCGTCGAGCGCCGCGTCACGTGGCGCGGAACGCATCGCGTTCACCATCGACGGGCGCGCGGCCAGCGTGGCGCCGGGCACGACGATCCTCTCGGCGTGCCGCGAGCTCGGACTCGACGTGCCCACGCTCTGCTACCTGGAGACGCTGACGCCCGCGAACGCGTGCCGGCTGTGCGTGGTCGAGGTCGAAGGCGCGCGCGTGCTCGCACCGAGCTGCTCGCGCGCCGTCGAACCCGGGATGAAGGTGCACACGGCTTCGCCCCGCGTGCGGCACTCGCGCAAGCTCGTGCTGGAGCTGCTCGCGTCGTCGGTGGACCTGTCCACGGCGCCGGGCCTCGCGCAGCTCATCGCGGCATACGGCTGCGAGCCCTCGCGCTTCGGGCCGCCGGCGCCACCCGCGGACCGCGACCACTCGCTGCCGGGGCACCACGCGCCGACGGACGGGTCGAGCGCGGCGAACGTCGGCCAGCCGGTGAAGATCGACAACGAGCTCTACATCCGCGACTACGCCAAGTGCGTGCTCTGCTACAAGTGCGTGCAGGCCTGCGGCGAGGATCACCAGAATTCCTTCGCCATCACGGTGGCGGGGCGCGGCTTCGACGCGCGCATCTCGACGGAGTTCGACGCGCCGCTCACGGACTCCGCCTGCGTCTACTGCGGCAACTGCATCGCGGTGTGCCCGACCGGCGCGCTCATGGCGAAGGACGAGTTCGACCTGCGCGCGTCGGGCCGCTGGGACGAGTCGCGCCAGACGGAGACCGACACCATCTGCCCCTACTGCGGCGTGGGCTGCAGCCTGCGCCTGCACGTGCAGGACGGCCACATCATCAAGGCCACGTCCGCGCTCGACAACGCGATCACGCTGGGCAACCTCTGCATCAAGGGCCGCTTCGGCTGGCGTTACGTGCAGCGGTGAGCGAGGACGGCTCTGCTCCGCGTACGCGCCGGGGGCGCTGACCGCACCGACTTCAGGCGACGGTGAGTCGGGCTGAGATCGCAGTGCGCCGTCGAGGAGCGGGGACTCGCAGAGACTGCGGTGACGAATGACCGCCGTTCCGCACATGGTCTGCCGTGACTCGTGGGCCAGTAGAGGCACGGCCTCTACTGGCCCACAGACTCCGCGCGGACATCCCGCGCGGGCTGAGGGCCTGACCCGCGTCGCGCGGTGTGCGCGGAGTCTTCGGCACGCACGGTCACCATCAGCGAGCGCGCGTTCAGCTCCCCCCGATCACCGCGCGGCCGCTTGCCCTCTCACGAGAGCCAGGGCGTTGCCCGAGCGCGCGTGAAGAAGGGGCGCCGTCTCGTTGCGGAGGATGCGTTCCAGACCATGACGCGCCTGGTGCGCGGCCAGAGAGCGGAACCGACCCCCGGGCGCGCCTCTCAGAACAGCCCGACCACCCGGCCCTCCGGCGTGACGTCGATCTTCGTGGCCGACGGGATCTTCGGGAGCCCCGGCATGGTCATGATGTCGCCGCACACGACGACGAGGAACTCCGCGCCGGCGGCGAGGCGCACCTCGCGGATGTCGATGACGTGGCCGCTCGGCGCGCCGCGCGCGGCCGGGTCGGTGGAGAAGGAGTACTGCGTCTTCGCGATGCAGACGGGGTAGTGGCCGTAACCGTCCTGCTGCAGGCGCGCGAGCTGCGCGCGCACCTTGCCGTCCGCGGAGATGCCGGCCGCGCCGTAGATGCTGCGCGCGACCGTCTCGATCTTCTCCCAGAGCGGCAGCTCGTCCGCGTAGAGGAGCTTCATCGTGCTCGGTCCGCCGTCCGCGAGCTCCACGATGGCGCGCGCGGCATCTTCCGCGCCGCGGCCGCCGTCGGCCCAGTGGCGCGACACGACCATGGGCACGCCCATGCGCTCGAGGCGGTCCGCGAGCAGGTCCAGCTCGGCGGACGTGTCGCGCGTGAAGTGGTTCACGACGACGAGGCAGGGCAGGCCGTAGTGCGTGCGCACGTTGTGCACGTGGCGCTCGAGGTTGGCGAGGCCGCGGTCCAGCGCGCCGAGGTCCTCGCCGTTCAGCAGCAGCTTGTCCAGCCCGCCGTGGAACTTCAGCGCGCGCACCGTCGCGACGACCACGCAGGCCGCGGGCCGCAGCCCGGACTTGCGGCACATGATGTCCACGAATTTCTCGGCGCCGAGGTCCGCGCCGAAGCCCGCCTCGGTGACGACGTAGTCCGCGAGCTTCAGCGCGCCGCGCGTCGCGATCACGGAGTTGCAGCCGTGCGCGATGTTCGCGAACGGCCCGCCGTGGATGAAGGCCGGGTTGTTCTCCAGCGTCTGCACGAGATTGGGCGCCAGCGCGTCCTTCAGCAGCACGGTCATCGCGCCGTGCGCCGACAGGTCGCGCGCGCGCACGCGCCGCCGGTCGCGCGTCTCGCCCACGACGATGTTCCCGAGGCGCTCCTTGAGGTCGGCCAGCGACGACGCGAGGCAGAAGATGGCCATCACCTCGGACGCGACGACGATGTCGAAGCCGTCCTCGCGCGGGCAGCCGTTGCCGGCGCCGCCGAGCGACACCACGGTCTGCCGCAGCGCGCGGTCGTTCATGTCGAGCACGCGCTTCCAGCTGATGCGCCGCACGTCGATGTCCAGCTCGTTGCCGTGGTGGATGTGGTTGTCCAGCAGCGCGGCCAGCAGGTTGTTGGCGAGCTGGATCGCGTTGAAGTCGCCCGTGAAGTGGAGGTTGATGTCCTCCATCGGCACGACCTGCGCGTAGCCGCCGCCCGCCGCGCCGCCCTTCATGCCGAACACCGGCCCGAGCGACGGCTCGCGCAGGCAGATGAGGGCCTTCTTCCCGATGCGCGCCAGCGCGTCGCCGAGGCCCACGGTGGTCGTGGTCTTGCCCTCGCCCGCGGGCGTCGGCGAGATCGCGGTGACGAGGATGAGCTTGCCGTCGGGGCGCGACGACAGCGACGCGAGGTAATCCAGCGCGACCTTGGCCTTGTAGTGCCCGTACGGCTGCAGGTGCTCCTCGGGGATGCCGAGGCGCTCCCTGGCGAGCGGCGTGATGCGCTGCATGCGCGCGGCCTGGGCGATCTCGATGTCGGAGGGCATGCCGTCTCGCTTTGCTGGTCGTGGGACGCGTGCGTCGCGCGGGCCGCGGTGGTGGCGCGGCGCGCGTGCGGCACGCCAAGCGCCCGACGCGGAGCGGCGGATGCTACCGGTTGGAGCGTGCGCGCCGGAAGGCCGGTGGCGGCCGCCGCGAAGCTCGGCCACCGCGCCAACGCCCGGCCGCCGCGAAGCTCGGCCACCGCGCCGATGCCCGCACGCCGCGAAGCTCGGCCACCACGCCAGTGCCCGCACGCCGCGGGCTCGGCCACCCGCGCCGGCACCCGAGCGCCGCGCGCACCTCAGCCCTCGCGCCGGCGGTTGAGGAGGCCGCGCGCGGCCAGGGCGCCGGTCGCGAAGCAGGCCGTCAGCAGGTAGCCGCCGGTCGGCGCCTCCCAGTCGAGCATCTCGCCGGCGCAGAAGACGCCGGGGAGCGCGCGCAGCATGAGCCGGGCGTCCAGCGCCTGCCAGGCCACGCCGCCCGCGGTGCTGATCGCCTCGTCGAGCGGGCGGGTCGCGACGAGCACGAGCGGCAGCGCCTTGATGGCGCTCGCGAGGCGCGCGGCGTCGGCGATGGTCTCGCGCGGCAGCAGCTCGTGCAGCAGCGCGGTCTTGATGCCGCCGAGCGCGAGCCGCGCCTTGAGGTGCGAGGACAGCGAGCGGCTGCCGCGCGGCCGCTCCAGCTCCGCGCGCACGGCCTCCGTGTCCCGGTCCGGGAGCAGGTCCAGGTGGACGAGCGCGCGGCCGTGCGCCGCGATCTCCTCGCGCAGCAGAGCGGACGCGGCATAGACCAGGCCGCCCTCGAGGCCCGTCTCCGTGAGCAGCAGCTCGCCGGGCTGCGCGAAGCGGGCGCCCGTCGCGCCGGCGAAGGCCAGCGCGACGGATTTCAGCGCGTGCCCCGCGAATCCGGCGCGCAGGTGCTCGCTCCAGCCTGGCTGCAGCGCGCCGTCCGCACCGGCGCGGGCGACGTCGAAGCCGCAGTTGGACGGCCTCAGCGGTGCGACCTCCACGCCGCGGCGCTCCAGCAGCGGCACCCACGCTCCATCGGAGCCCAGGCGCGCCCGGCTCCCGCCGCCGAGCGCGAGGATCACGTCCCGGGACCTCGCCGTGCGCTCGGCGAGCGGCGTCGCGAAGCGCAGCGCGCGGACCGCTGGCGCCGCTGGATTCCCCGTGGCATCGGCGAAGCCGAGCCAGCGATGGCGCATGTGGAAGCTCACGCCGCCGGCGCGCAGCCGCGCGAGCCACGCGCGCAGCAGCGGCGCGGCCGCCATGCCCACGGGGAACACGCGGCCCGAGCTGCCGACGAAGGTCTCCACGCCGAGCCCGCGCGCCCACTCGCGCAAGGCCTCGGGGCCGAAGGCGGCGAGCGCGGGCTCCAGCTCCGCGCGCCGCGCGCCGTAGCGCGCGAGGAAGGCCGCGGCCGGCTCGCCGTGCGTGAGGTTGAGCCCGCCCTTGCCCGCGAGCAGGAATTTGCGGCCCACCGTCGGCATCGCGTCGAACACGGCGACGCGCAGGCCCGCGGCCGCGAGCCGCTCCGCCGCCATGAGCCCCGCCGGGCCGCCGCCGACGATGGCGACGCGCTCCGGGTCGTCGGCGATGTCGCCGCCATCTGCAGCGGCTCGTGGCGCGTCCGAGGCGGGAAGGTGCAGCGGCGGATCGTGCTCCGGCATCCCTGGCTGCCTCGCGGTGAGACGAGCAGTGTGGCACAGGCGTGAGGTCCGTCTGGCACGCGGCGCGCGTGCCCTGCCGCGTGCACGCACAGGCGTACGATGCGGCGCGTTCCGGCCCGCGTTCCCTGCCCAGGTGAGGCAGGGCGACGACGTAACCTCGGCCGGCTCGAGGGAGCACTCCCATTTCCCTGCTGCTGATGCTGGGCGCGCTGGCTGTTGTCGCGCTCGTTCTCGTGGCCATCGTCGTGCTGCCGTCCTTCCGCGTCATCGGGCCGACCGAGGTCGGCCTCGTCATGCGCCGCTACGGCCGCAAGCTGCCGGGTGACGACCCCGTCGCCTTCCGCGGCGAGGCCGGCTACCAGGCCGACCTGCTCATGCCGGGCCTGCGCTTCCGCCTCTGGCTCACCTGGCGCGTGGACAAATTCCCGTGGGTGCAGGTGCCGGCCGGCGAGATCGGCGTGGTCATCGCGCAGGTCGGCGCGGCCGTGCCGCAGGGCGCCAAGTCCGCGGTCTACCGCCCGCAGTTCGGCAATTTCACGGACCTGCACGCCTTCGTGGACGGCGGCGGGCAGAAGGGCGTGCAGCGGCGCGTGCTCGCTCCCGGATCGCTGCTGCCGCTGCACCCGATCGCCTTCCTGGCGATCACGAAGGCGCGCGTCTACGGCCTCGCCGCCTCGCCGGAGATCGAGGAGCGCGCGGTGCGCGGCGTGCTCTCGCCGGAGGCCTTCAACCTGCAGCCCGAGCAGCTCGAGGTCGTGCGCATCGCGCCGCGCATCGTCGACGGCGTCGGCGAGAAGCAGGATGTCGTGGGCGTGGTCACGATGCTCGAGGGCCGGCCGCTGTCCTCCGGCTACATCGCGAGCCGGCTCGGGGGCTTCGATGACGTGCTGGCGCTGGAGCTGCAGGATCCCGCGGACGACGCGCGCCTCATCGACGCGCTGCTCGGCGACCGCAACCTCCTGCACGACAACTACCAGGACGTGCAGGCCTTCCTCGACGCGGGCGGCGAGATGGGGCTGCAGCACGACGTGCTGCGCTACGGCGCGTACAACCTCAACCCCTTCCTCGTGAAGGTGGAGATCGTGCCGATGCTCGTCGTGCGGCAGGGCGAGGCCGCGGCCGTGAAGGCCTACGTCGGCCTGTCCATGCAGGACACCTCGGGCGCGGACTTCAAGTTCGGCTCGCTCGTGCGGCCGGGGCACCGCGGCCTGTGGCGCGAGCCGCTGCGCACGGGCAAGTTCGCGATCAACCCGCGCATCTACCAGGCCGAGATCGTGCCCACGGCGATCCTCAACCTGAACTGGGCCAAGGCGGTGTCCGAGGCGCACAACCTGGACCGCAAGCTCGAGTCGATCATCGCCAAGAGCAAGGAGGGCTTCGTCTTCAGCATCGACCTGCAGGTGCTCATCCACGTGCCGGACGCGAAGGCGCCGCGCGTGATCTCGATGGTGGGCACGATGCAGAACCTCGTCAACGAGGTGCTGCAGGCCGCCGTCGGCAACCTGTTCCGCGACAAGCTGGGCTCCATGCCGGCGATCGAGTTCATCGAGACGCGCCAGCGCGTGCAGCAGGAGGCCTTCCTGCACATCCGCACGCAGCTCGAGCGCTACGAGGTCGAGGTGCGCGGCGTGTACATCCAGGACGTCATGCTGCCGCAGGACGTGGTCAAGGTGCTGACGGAGCGCGAGATCGCCAACCAGGAGATCGCGACCTTCCGCATGCAGCAGAGCGCGCAGCTCGAGCGCGTGAACATGGAGAAGGCCAAGGGCACGGCCGACATGCAGGCCGACCTCGCGCGCTCCGCCGTCGGCGTGGACATCCGCGGCAATGACGCGCGGGCGCGCCAGGCGGAGGGCGAGGGCGAGGCCGCGTACATCGAGCAGACGGGCCGCGCCGCGGGCGCGGAGGTGCGGGCCATCGGCCTGGCTCGCGCCGAGGCCTGGGAGCGGCAGGTGGCCGCGCTCGGGCAGGGCGCCACGGCGATGGTCAACGCGGTGGAGGCGCTGTCGCGCTGCGCGGTGCCCTTCGTGCCGCAGGTGCTGGTGAGCGGTCCCGGCGGAGCGATCGAGGGCCTCGCGGCGACGCTCATCGCGCAGCTCAAGGGCCCGCCGGCCGGCCCGGCGCCGGTCCCGCAGGTGCCCGCCGTGAACTGAGGACGCAGACGCCGGCGCGCGATGCGGGGCCAGGGCTCCCGTCGCGCGCCGGCGGTCGCGGTCACACGGGTCGCGGTCACGGGTCGCGGTCACGGGCGCGATCAGTTCGGTCGCGGCTCGTCTGGCCGCGGTCCGTCCGGCGACGCGTGCGCCGCGCCGTACCAGCGCTGCAGCGCGGTGCGCCAGGCGGGCAGCGTGCGGCAGGTGGCGAAGGCCGTGCGCACGGCCTCGTGCTCCGGGTGCAGCGCGGCGAACCTGATCGCGAACATGCGCATGGTCGCCAGCGTGGCGGCCTCCGCACCGGCCGCGCCGGCCCGCTCCTCGAGGCACAGCGCGCCCTGCAGCTCCATGACGCGGCGCTGCTCCGCGAGGTCGGGGACGGGCAGCGGCAGACCGGCAGCCAGCGCGCGCACCTGCCCGAAGATCCACGGGTTGCCGATCGCGCCGCGCGCGACCGACACGCCGTCCACGCCGGTGTGCGCGAGCATGTCCAGGCAGGCCTGCGCCGTGAAGAGGTCGCCGGAGCCGAGGATCGTGCGCCCGCCGGCGTGCCGCTTCACGTCGCGCAGGAAGTCCCAGTCGCTCGGGCCGACGTACTTCTGCGCGACGGTGCGGCCGTGCACCGTGATCGCCGCGACGCCGCGCGCGAAGGCGCCGTCGAGGATCTCGAAGAAGCGCGCGCGGCTCTCCTCCGAGTCATCGAGGCCGCGGCGCATCTTGAGCGTCACGGGAACGGCCGGCGGCACGGCGGCGCGCACGCGCTCCACGATCTCCAGCGCGACCGCCGGCTGCCCGAGGTGGTAGCCGCCGCGGCAGCCGCCCAGCGCGGACTTCACCGGGCAGCCGAAGTTGACGTCGATCACGTCGAAGCCCGCGGCGATCAGCCGCGCCGCCGCCGGCGCGAAGTCCGCCGGCTCGCTGCCCATGAGCTGCCCGCCGACGGGGTGCTCCTCGTCCGCGAGGCGCAGCCGGTGCCGCGTGCGCGCGCGGTCCTTGTGCTCGCGCACGAAGCGCTCGAGCATGACCTCGGCGAGCGTGTACGGCGCGCCGAGCCGGCGCGCGACGCGGCGCATCGGACCGTCGCTGTAGCCGGAGAGCGCCGCCTGCACGACGGGAAAGCCCACGTGCACGCCGCCGAGACGAAGGTCGGGCAGCGCGCGCGGCGCGGCCGTCACGGCGGTCACGCCGGTCACGCGACGCTCCCCGCGTGCGGCTGCGTCGGCTCGACGCGCTCGAGCTCGGACAGCCGGTCGAGCGAGACGCCCATGCGCCCGCCGTCCTCCGGGCGCAGGAAGATCCCGGCGAAGCGCGCGTGCCACGTGACCTCGTCGAACTTGTACGAGGAGCGCGCGTGCACGGTCTGGGCCCACGTCTCGTCGGTGCCCGCGAGGATCACGAGGAACTCCGCGTCCATCGCCTCGAGGTCCCCGCGCGAGAGATCCGCGAGCGGGCTGGCCGCGTCGATGGGGTGCACGATCGTCCAGGTGAGCGGGAAGAAGGCGATGTGGTCGCGCTCGAGCGGCAGCTCGTGGAAGCGCCGCACGCGGCGGCCGTCCTCCTCCACGACCATGCGGCCGAGGATCACCTGCGCGCGCACGTCGACGAGCTCGCTGCTGCTGACGTTCGCGATGCGGAATTCGAAGGCCGTCAGGCCGCGGTAGGGCGCGACGACGGCGCGGTCGGAGAAGCGCAGCTTCGCCACGGGCCGCGAGAAGCGCGCGAAGACGATGCCCCATGCGAGCGCGAACACGACCAGGCCCGCGAGCGCCTCGATCGCGACGAGCACGTTGGCGGACAGGCTGTCCGGCACGACATGCCCGTAGCCGATGGTGGAGAAGGTCTGCACGCTGAAGAAGAAGGCGCGCGCCCAGGCGCCGGTCGCGCCGGCGATGGGCGGGCCGGCCAGCGCCTGCGGTCCGCACGCCACGTAGGCCGTCGCGAAGAGCGCGTTGATGGCGACGAAGACGACCGTGATGAAGGCGAGGAAGCGCGGCCACGAGAGCGTGACGAGCGCCTGGTAGTCGCCGAGCGATGCGAAGGGCCCGCGCCGCCGGCGCACCACGTTGAAGCTGCCGTCGCGGTTGAGCAGCCGCAGCCGGCTCTCGCGCGCGACGACGCTCCCGAAGCCGAGGTCGCGCTGGTCGTCGTCGAGGGCCGCCATGCGCGGCAGTCTAGCCATCGCGCGCGTCGACGAAGCGACGCGAGCGGCCCCGCTTGCGTAAACTGCGGCGATGAGCTGCCGCGCGCTGCACGAGACGCTCGATGCCTGGTTCGCGCGGGGGCTCGCCGCGGCGGGTCCTGGCGTGGTGCCCTGCCGGCGCGGGTGCAGCGCCTGCTGCCACGGGCCCTTCGACATCTCGCCGGCGGACGCGGCGCTCGTCGCGGAAGGCGTGGCCGCGCTGCCGGAGGCGGAGCGCGCCGCGGTCCGGGCCCGCGCGGCCGCCGCCGTGCGGCGCTGCGAGGAGCTGGAGCCCGGCTGGCGCGCGCCGTGGGACGTGGACGCGCTGGGCGAACAGGCCTTCGATGCGCTCGGCGACCGGCTCGCGGGCGAGCCGTGTCCCGCGCTCGGGGCCGATGGCGGCTGCCTCATCCACGCCCACCGCCCTGCGACCTGCCGCCTGACCGGCCTGTCGCTCTCGACGCCCGAGGGCGATGTGCTCGAGAACCACTGCCCGATCCAGGCGCGCTTCCCGCGCTACGCCGAGCTGCCGCCGACGCCCTTCGACCTGCAGGGCTTCGAGGCCGGCGCGGAGCGCGAGGATGGCCTGGCCGCCGCGCGCGGCCACGTCACCACGACGGTGGCCGGCGCGATCGCCTTCGCATCCCGCGGGGCCTGACCTGACCTGACCTGGCCGGGCCGGAGCGTGTCGCGCCGCATGCGCTCCCCGGCGGCCGGCGCAGCCCGGCGGATCGGCGCGTCGCGCAGCTCGCGCCCGACCGCGCGCCTCACTTCAGCCAGGTGTGGAACCAGTCGAGCACGGTCTCGTGCCAGAGCACGCTGTTCTGCGGCTTGAGGATCCAGTGGTTCTCGTCGGGGAAGCGCAGGAAGCGCGACGGCACGCCGCGGCGCTGGAGCGCCGTGAACACCGACATGCCCTGCGTCTGCACGACGCGGTAGTCCAGGTCCCCGTGGATCACGAGCTCCGGCGTCTGCCACTGGCTGACGAACTCGATCGGATTGTGCTTCGCGTAGCCGGCGGCGTTGTCCCACGGCGTGCCCTGGTGATCCCACTCGGGGAACCACAGCTCCTCCGTGTCGTAGTAGGCCATGCGCTCGTCGAGATTGCCCGAGTGCGCGACCAGCGCCTTGAAGCGCGTGGTCTGCCCCTGGATCCAGTTGATCATGTACCCGCCGAAGCTGCCGCCGGCCGCGCCCGCGCGCGCCCCGTCGAGGAAGGGATACGCGGACAGCGCGTGGTCGAGACCCTTCATGAGGTCCTCGTACGGCGCGCCGCCCCAGTCGCCGCGGATCGCGTCGCAGAAGGCCTGGCCGTAGCCGGTCGAGCCGTGGAAGTCGATCATGACCGCGGCGAGGCCCGCGCCGGCGAAGGCCTGCGGGTTCCAGCGGTAATGGAAGTGATTGCCCATCGAGCCCTGCGGCCCGCCGTGCACGAGCAGCACGACCGGGTACTTCTTCGCCGGGTCGAAGTCGACGGGCTTCACGAGCCACGCGTGCACGCTGTCGCCGTGCGCGCCGGTGAAGGTGAAGGGCTCGAAAGCGCCCGTGCGCGCGGCCGCGAGCTGCGCCGCATTGAGGTGCGTGAGCTGCACCGGCGCGCCGACGCCGGCGCGGGTGTGCCAGATGTCGGCGGGCCCGGCGAGGTCGTCGCGCAGGAAGAAGACGCCCTGCGCGGTGGGCACGGGCTCGGTGTTCGTGCCCGTCTGCGTGAGCTGCGACACGGCTTCCGGCGCGGGGCCCAGCGCGAAGAGGTTGTGGTGGCCGTTGTCGTCGGCGTCCACGAGCACCTGCGTGCCGTCGGCGCTCCACGCGAGCGAGGCGGCCGAGCGGTCCCAGCCCGCCGCGAGCTTGCGCGTCGCGCCGCTCGTCCAGTCCATGAGCACGACCTGCTGGCGGTCCGACTCGTAACCGGGATGCGACATCGCGACGTACGCGAGCGTCGTGCCGTCCGGCGAGAAGCTGGGCAGCCCGTCCAGCGCCTCGTTGGAGGCCGTGAGGCAGCGCGGCGGCGCGCTCCCGTCGGCCGGCGCGGCCCACAGGTCCACGTTGGTGGACCACGCGTCCGCCTGGCCCACGTTCTTCGCGGCGAAGACGACCGTGCTCCCGTCCGGCGCGACGGCGAAGTCCTCCGCGCCGCCGAAGGGCTGCGTCGGGCAGTCCGCATCCCAGCCCATCATGAGGTCCACGGGCGGCTTGCCGTCGGGCGTCCACGTGAACACGTGGCTGCGCTTGCCGTCCTCCCAGGTGCTCCAGTGGCGGAACATGAGCTGGTCGTAGATGCGCGCCTTCACCTTGCTCGCCGCGAGCTGCGCGTCCTTGCGGGCGGTCTCGGCCGGCGTGGCGAGGGCCGGGTACACCTCCATCGCCAGCGCGAGGCGCTCGCCGTCGGGGAAGAGCTTGAAGGCGTTCACGTCCAGCGGGAGGTGCGTGAGCTGCGTCGCGCGGCCGCCGTGCACGGACACGCGCCACACCTGCGAGCTGCCGCCGAGCGACGAGAGGAAGCAGAGGGAGCGGCCGTCGGGCGACCAGCGCGGGCTGGAGTTCCCCGCGTCGTCGTCGGTGAGCTGGTGCAGCGAGCCGTCCGCGTCGAGCAGCCACAGGTTGGTGATGCCGCGGTTGCCCGCCAGGTCCGTGCGGCGCAGGGCGAAGGCCACGCGCGTGCCGTCCGGCGAGGCCGACAGCTCGGACACGCGGTCCATCGCCAGCATGTCCTGCACCGAGAAGGCGTGGGGCCCGCGAGCGGCAGCCGCTGCCGGACCGCCCGTCGAGGACGGGCCGGTGCAGGCGGTCAGGGCCAGGAGCAGGGCGCAGCAGCGGATGTTCACATCGGGCTCCTGGGAGCGCGCGGTCTGCGCACGCCGGGCGGATGGAAAGCCGCGGAGTCTAGCAAGCGCGGGCCGCACGGACCGCGGGCCGATCCTCGGTCCCCGGCGCATGCTCCCGCGGCGGCGGCAGGGTCGCCGCGCGGCGGCGGCGCGCCGCGGGTAGCATGCGCCGCGGCCGCGCGACGCGCGCCGCAGCATGAAGATCGGCCTCGACTGGTTCCTCGTCGGTCTCGCCGCGGTCGCCGGTCTCGCGTGGCTGGTTCCGGGCCCGGGCGCGCACGGCGGCGCGCTGCACCCCGAGCTGCTCAACAAGCTCGGCGTCGCGCTCATCTTCTTCCTGCACGGGCTGCTGCTCTCGTTCGCGGCGCTGAAGGCCGGCTCGCTGCGCTGGCCGCTGCACCTCGTCGTGCAGGCGTGCACCTTCCTGCTCTTCCCGCTGCTGGGGCTGGCCGGTCTCGCGCTCGCCGGCGATGCGCTGCCGGACGATCTGCGCCTCGGGTTCTTCTTCCTCTGCGCGCTGCCGTCCACGGTCTCGTCGTCGGTGGCCTTCACGGCGACGGCGCGCGGCAACGTGCCGGCGGCGGTCTTCAACGCGACGCTCTCCAGCCTGCTCGGCGTGTTCCTCACGCCGCTGTGGATGGGTCTGGCGCTGCGCGGCGGCAGCGCGCCGCTGCCGGTGGGGCGCGTCATGCTCGATCTGCTGCAGTGGCTGCTGCTGCCGCTGCTGCTCGGGCAGCTCGCGCGGCCGCTGCTCGGAGCCTGGGCCGCGCGCCACTCGGCGCGGCTGGGAACCGTGGACAAGCTCGCGATCCTGCTGCTCGTCTACACCTCGTTCTGCGACTCGGTCGTGCAGGGCACGTGGTCCGCCCACGGCCCGGCCACGCTGCTCCTCGCGCTCGGCGGCGCGGCGGCGCTCTTCGTCACCGTGCTGCTGCTCGTGAACGCGGCGTGCCGGCTGCTGGGCTTCGCGCAGCCGGACCGCGTGGCGGTCGTGTTCTGCGGCTCCAAGAAGACGCTGGCCTCCGGCGTGCCGATGGCGCAGCTGATGTTCGCCGGCAACGGCGCGCTGAGCGTCATCCTGCTGCCGCTCATGATCTACCACCCGCTGCAGCTGCTGCTGTGCGGCGCGCTGGCCGCGCGCTGGTCGCGGCGCCGATGACCTCCCGGCCGGCGCACGGCGCGGGATCGCGGCATGTCCGCAGCGCGACGCGCGGCGTGACGCCGCGAGGGGCCTGCTGGCCGACCCCGCGACAAAGCTGGCCACCGCCTCGCGCTTCGTGGCGAGCGGCGGCGATGCGGGATTTGCCGCGCGGGAGCGCATCGGCCATCGTATGCGGCGGGCGGCACGTCGCGCCGATCGCGGAGGGCCGCGCGCGGCGCGGCGCGGCGCGGGCGTCGGCCCCGGAGTGCGCGGCATGAGCGGCTTCAGATCGATCGTGTTCACGACGGGGCTGGCCGTCGCGGTCGGCGTCGGCGTCGTGGCAGTGGTGGCGCACTACGTCGAGCCGGACGGCTCGATGTTCGGCGACGTCGGAGACGCGGCATCCGCGGCCACCGGCGCGAGCGCGCGGGCCGACGGGAGCGCCCGCGCTCCTTCCGCGCAGGGCTTCGTCGTGAAGCACGCGAGCGTGCCGCTCGCGGACGGCGTCACGCTGGAGGCCTTCATCGCGCTCGGGCCGGGCGCGGCGCCGGCCGCCGGCGGCGCCGAGCAGCGCCAGCTCGTCGCGACCTTCGACTACCGGCTGCGCGGCTTCTCGCTGCAGTCCACGCAGCTCTACGGCTCGGTCGCTGCCGCCGACAACGGCCGTCGCGGCGCGGCGCTCGAGTTCGACCTCAACCTCGCGGGTCGCACGGCCGCGCTGCTGCTCGGCTCGTCGCCCGAGGCCGCGGCGCCGTACGCCGCCGTGCGCAAGTCGCCCTTCTACGGCGCGAACCTCGACCCGCGTGCAGGCCTCACCTGGGGGCAGGTCGCGACCGACGCCGACCTCGTGCTCACCGTCACGCAGGAACCCTGAGCGCGCCGCGCGCGCGGCGAGGCGCGTGTGCGCTCAGGCTTTCAGCGCGGCGAGGCAGGCGCGCGCGGCGGCGGCGGGATCCTGCGCCTGGAGGATCGCGCTGCCGACGGCGGCGCGCCGGCCGCCGGCGGCGCGCACGAGCGCGAGCGTCGCGGGCCCCAGCCCGCCGATCGGGAACAGCGGGAAGTCCGGCAGTGCCCTCAGGGCGCGTGCGAGTTCGGCGGGATCCGCGGGCGACGTGTCGGCCTTCGTCGTGGTCGCGGCCATCGCGCCGAAGCCCGCGTGATCCGCGCCTGCCGCGCGCGCCGCCCGGACTTCCTTCAGCGTGCGCGTGGAGGTGCCGAGCAGCATCGCGGGCCCGAGCCGCTCGCGCGCGCGCGCCAGCCCGCCGGCGGCCGCGGCATCCTCGCGCCCGAGGTGCAGGCCGTCCGCCAGCGGCGCGCCGCGCTCGTCGTGGACGGCCTCGATGTCGTCGTTCACGAGCAGCAGCGCGTGCGGCGGCAGCGCGGCGCGCAGGCGCCGCAGCAGCTCGCGGCGCAGCGCGGTGCCGTGCGCCGTCTTCACGCGCACCTGCACCGCGCCCGCGCCGCCGCGCACCGCGTCCGCCACGCGCCAGGTCCAGCGCACGCTCTCCACGGAGAGGCTCTCGGGGTCCACCTGCCCGGGCCCGTCGGGCACGGGGCCGTCGGGGAAGGTCGCGATGAGATAGAGGCGGGTCGCGGCGAGGCGCTCGTGCACCGAGCCGGAGGGCGGGCTGCCGGCCTTGTTCGGGGCTGCTGTCATTTCGGCACCGGGAGGGCGGTGGAGGGGCATCACGGCGCGCGCCAATGTGGCAGAGGATGCCGGTCGGTGGCGACTGTCCCTTCGCGCGGCGAGCCGGGAAAACGCGGGGCCGCAGGCCGCGCGCGCAGACACGGCAGCCCGACCCGCCAAGCGCTCCGGCGAGCCTGCAACGGCCGATCGGCGAGGAACTCCCGCGCGCCAGGCAGGCCGGCGTGGACCTGCACCCGGCGGCCGGCAGCCGGAGTCGAGTGCGCAGGAAGCCCCTGAAAAGGCTCTGGCACCGCGTTTGCTCTTGGCTCCGCACCCGGCGCTCCGCCCCGCGTCCGCGGGACGCCACAGCCCTCTTCGAGCACCCGCTTCCCGCGATTCCGCCATGAGCACCCTGCCCCGCCACCGCCCGCTCTCGCTGCTCATCGGCGACGACGATTCGTCGGTGCGCGCGTGCGTCGCGGAGCTGGTCTCGCCGATGGGCTGCCGCGTGCACCTGGCGGCCACCGGCGGCGAGTCGCTGCGCATCCTGCTCAACACGCGGATCGACCTCTCCATCCTCGACATCCACATGCCGGACATGACGGGCATGGAGGTCTTCGAGCGCTACGTGCGCGGGCCGTTCATCGCCGGGCCGGACCGCGCGCCGGCGCCGCCGCAGCCGCGCCGGCTGCCCACCATCTTCATGTCCAGCGAGGCCACGCCCGCGATCCGCAGCTTCTGCCAGAGCACGGGCAGCTGGTTCCTGGACAAGCCCTTCGCGCCCGACGACATGCGCCTCGCCATCGAGCGCCTGCTCGCGGGCGGCTCCCGCTCCTGACCGCACGCCGCGGCGCCCCTGGCCGCCGGCACACGACTCATCACCCTCATCACCGCGTCCCACGAAAGGACACTTCCCATGGCCACGACCAAGACCGAGAGCAAGCCGACCAAGTCCGGCAAGGACAGCATCACGCCGCTGGGCGACAACGTCATCGTCGAGCGCATCGAGGCGCAGAAGACGACCAAGGGCGGCATCGTGCTGCCGGACAGCGCCAAGGAGAAGCCGCGCGAGGGCATCGTCATCGCGGTGGGCGAGGGCCGGCTGTCCGAGGACGGCAAGCGCATCCCGGTCTCGGTCAAGCCGAAGGACCGCGTCATCTTCTCGTCCTACGCGGGCACCGAGGTGAAGTACGCCGGCTCCGAGTACCTCATCGTGCGCGAGGAAGAGATCCTCGCCGTCGTGAGCTGACGCGCCTTCTCCGGCGCGAGCCGGGGAGAGCGCGGGCGCGGCCGTGAGGCCGGGCCGATCCGCGGCGCGCGTGCGTGCGCCGCAAACCACACGAATTCCCGCAAGAAAGGTTCGAAGAACAACATGGCAGCCAAGAAGATCGCCTACGACATCGAGGCGCGCGAGCTCATCCGCGCCGGCGTCAACAAGCTCGCGCGCGCCGTCAAGGTCACGCTGGGGCCGCGCGGCCGCAACGTGGTCCTGCAGCGCTCGTTCGGCGCGCCGACCGAGCGCTGCAGGA
>Ga0193753_10000745_pt1 | contig 30393 bp, 29 predicted proteins | sample H1c2metaG_FD_144925 | JGI IMG/M metagenome (GOLD analysis project Ga0193753, IMG submission 144925) | Soil microbial communities from a riparian zone of the East river system, Colorado, United States - H1c2 | ecosystem: Environmental > Terrestrial > Soil > Riparian zone | place: USA: East...
GATCGAGCTCCAATCGCGCGCGCCAGCACTCGCCCAACCCGAACCGGTTCCGTCGGGAGTGCGAACCGTCGCCGACAGGTCGGCATCGCTGTTCCGGTGATACGCAAAGAGACCGCGGCTGGTCGCGATCGCATTCGCTCCAGCGCTTGCCGTCAAGAAACCGGCAACGAAAATATTTCCTGCGGCTTTCCCCGCCTGCTCGGCGACCGTGATCGTCGCTTTCGCAGCGGCGGCTCGAATTTCTGGAGTCAGCTCGGCAGTGCGATCGAAGTAGCCATTCACCGGCGTGTACGTCTGTTGCCCGAGCTCCGGCATCAATTCCGGATCGTCAGGACTGAGACGCGCGAGTGACGCCGCGAAGTCAGCCGTGCGTTTGAGACTTTCATCATCGAGCACATTCGTCGTCGCCGACGCGCGGCGCTTGCCAACCGTGGCCGTGATCGTGACCGACGTGTCGGTCGTGCCGCCGCTCGTCGTGATCTCGTTGCCGGCGAAGCGAGTATTGCCGCTCCACCCGCTCGTGATGTTGACGCGCGTTTCATCGGCCTTGGAGAAACCGAGGACGCGATCGGCGAGCGCCTTGGCCTGCTCGCGCGACAAGAAGTCCGCTTCGGCCGCGAAGAGAGATTTTGGCATCAGCTTTCTCTCCCCGTGTTGACGATGTTGACGTTACGGAAACGCGCTGGAGGACAACCGTGACTCACGGAATTTGATTGCGACGGCTGGCCCTTGCCGTCGCCGAACGAGCCGCCGAGCCAATACGATTTCTGCCCGCCGATCATGTCCATGGAGTTCCAGAAGACCGGCGTGTTCGCCTGATACGCCACGTCCTTGAGCATGCCGGTGATCTTCCCGCTCTTGATCTCGTAGAACACCTGACCAGAGAACTGGAAATTGTAGCGCTGGTGATCGATCGACCACGAGCCGCGATTCTTGATCAGAATTCCCCGATCGGTCGCCGCGACGATGTCTTCCAGGCTGGTGTCTTTGCTCCCAGGAAGCAGCGAGACGTTGGGCATGCGCTGGAACTGCACGCTGTCCCACGAATCGGCGAACGAGCAGCCATGCGACTTGGACACGCCCGTCAGTTTCGTGATCCACGCCGCCTGCTCGCGGGTGGTTTGATAGTCCTTGAATACTCCTTTTTCAATGATCAACCATTGGTCGGCCGGAACGCCTTCGTCGTCCCACGCCACGCGAGCCAACGAACCTTCCTGCGTCCGGTCGCCCTGAATGTTGAGGAGCTCGGTGCCGTACTTGAGCGTGCCGATCATCTTCTCAGGCGGCGCGACGAAACTGGTGCCGGCGTAGTTGGCTTCGTAGCCCATCGCGCGATCGAGCTCCGTCGGATGCCCGATCGATTCGTGAATCGTGAGCCACAGATTCTTCGGATCGAGAATCAGATCGTAGCGCCCGGTATCAACGGACCGCGCCGTGAGCTTTTCGACGGCGAGCTGCGCCCACTTGCCCGCGTTGCCCGGCATGTCGAGCGACTGCACGTACTCCCACCCTTGTCCACGCGGCGCGAGCTCCTCGGTGTATTGCTGGAACGCGCCCGATCCGACCGCTGTCGCCGAGAACGATGGACCAACGCGCACGAACGTCTGCGTCGTCTCCGTCCCTTCGGAATTCACATAGGTCTTGATCTCGCGCAGCAGCTGCATTCCCGAGTTCACGAATCGAACACCAGGCACCTTGAGCGCCGCTTCGTTCGCCGCAAACATGAGTGCGACTTTCTCCTCGAGCGGGACGTCGAGCGGATCGCGGGTGATCGGCGTCATCCACGTTCCCTTCACCGCCGGCGTTGGCGCGAGCTCGATCGGCCGCTTCTGAACCGACTTCGCTGCGCGCGACAAACGCGCCGCCTCGCGCGCCGCCTTCACGACGCCGTCCTTGGTCATGTTGTTGGTCGCCGCGAAACCCCACGCACCACCGACCAGTGTACGAATGCCGATCCCATATGACTCGGCGTCGGCTACACCTGTGATCTGACGTTCGCGCGTGTTGATGGATTGGCGACGATAGCGACCGATGCGCACATCGGCGTACGTCGCACCGGCGTCGCGCGCGGCGCTCAAAGCTTCGGCAGCGAGCTCCACGGCAAACGCTTCGGTCGCTGGAGCTTCGAGATATCGAGGCGGAGTGAGCAAGGATGGAGGCGCGGCGCCAAGAAGCGCTGGCCCGACGATGGTGGCGGCCGCCGCTGCGGCGCCGGTCTTGAGAAAGTCGCGGCGTGTCGATGACATGTGGCTGAGTCGAGGTTGGTGGGAACCTCGCAGAGCATGGAACGCAGGCGGCGGAGTGTCAATGCGTCGCGCCGCGTGCCGGCGAGCGCGTCAGGTTTTGCGCCAGGGTGGGATGCCCTCTTTGCGTTTGAGGTCGGGGTTCTGGCGGTACAGCGTCGCCGTCTTGCCGATCACCTGCACCACCTCGGCGCGCATGGCATCGGCCAGATCGTTCGCGCTCTCCTTGGCCGACGCGTCGGCGTTCTTGCCGAACTGGATTTTCACCAGCTCGTGCGTGCGCAGCGCGTCGTCGATCGTCTCGAGAACTGTGTCGGTGAGGCCGTGTTGGCCAACGTGGACGGCGGCGCTCAGATGGTGCGCCTCGCCGCGGAGCGCCGCGCGCTCTTTGGATGAAAGTGGCATGCCGGGAAACTACTGGCTTCCACGAGGCTCGTGGTACCGGCCAGTTAAAATCGCAATCTTACATAAGCCGAACCCCTCCGAACACGATTGAACGATAACGTGCAGCATGACTGCACCCACGCGCGCGCTCACACTCGTCTTCACACTCGCACTCACAGCGTGCGGCCCAAGTTCGCCTCCACAACGATACGGATTCCTCGCGCTGCTTGGCAGCGATACCATCTCCGTGGAAAGCGTCACGCGAACCGGCGACGTCGTGGTCAGCGATGAAGTCGACCGATTCCCGCGCGTGCGACGCCGGCATACGCGTATCACGCTCGCGCCCGACGGCAGCATCCGTCATCTCGAGATGGACATTCGCACGCCGAGTGAGCCGACATCGGAGCGCCTGCGTCACGTGGTGGCGGACGTGACGCAGGATTCCGTGAAAATCTCCAAGACCGACAGCACCGGCGTTCGGAAGATCGCGTTCGCCACAGGCGGCGGGCTCACGATGGCGCACCTCCCGCAGATGTACAGTCTCACCGATCTGTACTTCGCCGCCGCGCTTGCAAAGGCCGCGTCCACGAAGCCTTCCGCCGACGACCACATCACGCTGCACCAATTCTACATCGATCGCGAGTTCGACAGATTCCCCTTGCACGATGGAGTGGTACGACCGCTGCCCAATGGCAAGGCGGAGCTCCGACACGATTGGTTGTCAGGCACCGGTGAGGCAACGTTCGATTCGACGCATCACATGCTGACGTACTCCGGCGCGCGCTCCACCTACAAGGTGGAAGTGAAGCGGCTGACCGAACAACTGCCCGACGTCGAGACCATCGGCGAGAAATTCGCGGCGCGCGAGACAAGCAGTGGCGGCATGGCGCAACTCAGCGTTCGGGACACGGCACGAGCCACGGTCGGCAATGCCAGGTTCACTGTGGACTACGCACGTCCGCTCGCGCGTGGACGCGTCCTCCTCGGCAACATCATTCCGTACGATCAGGTGTGGCGCACCGGCGCCAACGCAGCCACGCAATTCTCGACGTCGGTGCCAATCACGCTGGCCGGCATGCGCTTGCCGCCGGGTATGTACACGCTGTGGACAGTGCCGCACATCGCGGGCGCCGATCTGATCGTGAACAAGCAAACCGGCCAATGGGGCACGGGCTACAACTACACGTTGGACCTCGGCAAAGCACCGATGACGACGGCCGCGAACGATTCACCAGTGGAAAAATTCACGATTTCGATCGTTTCCATCGATCCGCATCACGGAACGCTGGTGTTGGAGTGGGGAACGTTCCGGTGGACGGCGCCGATCGTGGTGCCCTAACGCGACAATTGCGCCAAATGTGCCAATCAGCGAGCGTGCTGGGCGACCGCCGAGGTGGCCATCGTGTCAGCTGAATGGGCCACTGTGCCAGCCAAATGGGCCACTATGTCAGCCAAATGGGCCACTATGACGATGTTTTATGGACATAACTGGGATTGAAGGGATTCATAGGATCGATCGCGAAAAGGGATGGAGTCGTTGCAGCCGTTGATGAGTATTGTTGTATGAAACGACGCGATTTTTTTGATGAACGGCTCGGCAACAAGGAACAATCAAAATCAATCCCAAGAAATCATCCAATCGCTAAGATGAGCCGTCCCATCCAGAGGATGAATCCATTTGATTCCTTTCATCCCTCAAATTCCTCATCCCATTCGTCATAGTGGCCGGCACAAATGGCCTCGCCGATAGTGGCCGGCACAAATGGCTTCGCCCATCGCGGCCGACTCGAGACGTGACCGAGTTCGCGGCGGCCGCCGAATGAGCCACTATGTCATTGGTTCATGGGGATCACCGGGATTGAAGGGATTCATGGGATCGATCGCGAAAAGGGATGCAACCCGCGATGGATTGATGATGGAGTCGTTGCAGCGATTGATGAGTATCGTTGTATGCAACGACGCGACTTCTTTGACGAACGACTCACCTATTCGGTGATCGGCGCCTTCTTCGAGGTGTACAACACCCTCGGATTCGGATTCCTCGAGCGCATTTATGTGCAGGCGCTCGAATATGAGCTCCAGGCCCGCGGCCATCGCGTCGGACGAGAGGTCGGAATCGTCGTCCACTACAAAGACCTCGAGCTCGGCGGCCAGCGATTGGACATGATCGTCGACGACGTACTCGTCGTCGAAACGAAATCAACGTTCCAGCTCAGTCGGATCGCGACGCGCCAAACGTACAACGACTTGCGCGCGACGGGCCTGCAGACGGCCATGCTCCTACACTTCGGCCCGGAGCCCCATTTCTTCCGCATCGAATGCCACCGACATCGACGCCCGAGTAAGCACAATCAATTCACTCCCAAAGATCGGCCATCCTATCCCGAGAGAGAGGAGTCATCGTGTCCCGAGGATGAATCCATTTGATTCCTTTCATCCCTCAACATGCGTCTCCCTTTCGTCACAGTGGCCGGCATGAGCGGCCGCGCCCATCGTGGCCGGCATGAGCGGCCGGCGGTTTCCGCGGCGCGCGGCTAGTAGTCGTAGGGTTGTCCGGCGCGCCTGCGATCCCCTCGCGGCAAACCACCCAGCGCTTCGTACGGATCGATCGGCTCGCCATTCCAATATTTTCCGTCGGCCGGCCACCGCATCACCTGAAAATGCAGATGCGGCGTATCCTTCGGCGCATTGCCCGTCGTCCCCACGAACCCCAGCGTATCGCCCCGCACGATCGTTCGCCCCGGCGACATCGCATCGTTGTAGTGATCCATGTGCGCGTAGTAATACACGAGCCGCCCCTGCGCATCGACGGTGTACATCGAAATTCCCCCGAGCGCATTCGTCGACATCCGCAGAATCTTTCCGTCGTCGGCTGAGAGAATCGGCGTGCCGCGCGGCGCGAGAATGTCGATGGCGCGATGCGTCCGATCACCGTCGCGCCCCTCGTTGAACGAGTCGTCGACCTTGGCCATGTTCGCGCCCGCCACCGGCAACAGAATTTGCCGAGAGCGAAGGTATTCGACGTCAGCACCGAACGATCCGCCCGCCGCGCCTGACGTGGACGTCGACCGCGCCGAATCCACCGAGCCTGGTTGAATCGTTTCCGGCGCCGAGCGTCCGGCGCTCTCGGGCGTCGGATAGTAGAGGACCGGTCGCGTGCACGCGGCGAGCGCGAATAGGCCGGCGACGACAACGGACGGAGTGAATCGCATCAACCGCATGACGACTCGATCCGGTGTTCGTTGCTGTCCGACTGCTGGGTCGCCGTCATCAATTCACCCACGATTTGCAGAAATCCGATTTCCAAAGCCCGTCGTACATCCTCCCGACCACCTCACTCAGATCTCATACAGGAGATGTTCGACATGAACTGGAAGCGCGCTTTCCCGATCGCCTCGGTGCTCGCCGTTGGCGCCGTTGTCTTCACGCTCCGCACGGTTTCTGCCGCGCCCACGCCGGCTTCGGCGCCCAGTCGCGCCCTGGATGACGCGACGATCGTCGCCATCTTCGACGCCGCGAACACCGCCGACATCGAAACCGGCGACCTCGGCGCCAAAAAGGGCAGCACGAAAGCCATCCGCGATTTCGGCGCAATGCTGTCGCGCGATCATCACAACGTTCGCCAGCAAGGCCGCGACCTGGCCAAGAAGTTGGGCGTCACGCCCACGCCGCCGAAGGACGACAACAGTGCCAAGGACCACGCCGCGATCATGAAGAAGCTCAACGGCCTTTCCGGCGCGGAATTCGACAAGGCGTTCCTGGAAAACGAAGTCGGCTATCACGACGCGGTCATCGGCGCGGTGAAACAGACGCTGCTCCCGGCCATCCAGAACGCCGAGCTCAAAGACCTTGTCGTGAAGGTCGCGCCGGCATTCGCGGCACACCGGGATGCGGCGAAGAACATGCTCGAGAAAGGAATGTAAGGCTCACACCGCGCTCGCGGCGAACGGTTCGAACGACTGCCAGGTTGGGCTACGGATGCTTGAGAACTCTCGCATCGAGCCCAACCTTCGCCACGAGCGCAGCAAAGCGCGGGTCGCCCCGAATCGGATCGAAGAAGTCTTCGATGAGGGGCTCGCTGGAGAAGAACGAATCGTGATCGGCAGCCGCGCGTTCGAGCAGGGACAGCGCGCGCGCGTTGTCGCCGAGTCCGAGGTAGACGTGCGCCGCGCCGGCCGCCGCGCCGCTCTGGCGACCAATGGCCGCCTCCAGCTTCTTGGCAATTTCCCCGGCCCGCTTGGCATTGCCACTCTTTGCATACGTATATCCTAAAAAGCCCAACGCATGGACCGATGTTGAATCCAGCCGCGCGGCCGCCTCGAGCTCGTGGATCGCCTCCGGAAAACGTCCGGCTTCCGCGTATACCCCGCCAAGCATGAATCGGGTGACGAGCAATGTGGAGTCGAGCTCGACGGCCCGGCGTCCCGCGGTGATCGCCGCATCAGTCGAACGCGCGGCGCCCAGAGCAAGCGCGTACGAACCGAACGTGATCGGCGAGAGCGGGTCGAGCTCCGTGGCGCGTTTGAGCTGCGCTTGCGCGTCGGCAGTCCGTCCGTTGAGCAGCAACAGCTCGCCGTACCATTGGTGCGCCGCCGCATAGTTGGGGTCGAGCTTCAACGCGCGCTGATAGTCACGCTCGGCGTCCGCCCAACGCCAGTTCACTTGTAGCAGAGTCGCGCGCGACGCAAATGCCTCGGACAACGTGCTGTCCAGCGCCACCGCGCGATTGATCGCCGTCATCGCCAACGGCATCAGCGAATCCGCGCGCATGTTGGCGTAGAGTGGCAAAAGCGCATATGCGTTCGCGATGCCGGCGTAGGCGCGCGCGAACATCGAGTCCTTCTTCGCGGCTTGCTCGAAGTAGTCGAGCGCGCGACGCAAACCAACCTCGCCGCGTTTGTCGAAAAAATAGCGGCCGCGGAGATAGAGGTCGTACGCCTGAAGATCGGTGGTGCCGTGATTGTTCGGAGCCGTAGCGGCCGTCGACGCGACCGCAGTAGGCGCCGTGGCTGCGGTCGGCGCTGCGCCCTGCGCCACTGCTTGCGCCGCGCTACCGGTGAGCTCAGGTGAGATGGCCGCGACGATATCCGCCGAGATAGCGTCCTGGACTTTGAAGACGTCCTTGGACTCACGCTCGAACATGTTGGACCAGACGGTAAAACCATCCGCCGCCTTCACCAGCCTCGCGGTCACGCGAAGACGACCGCGCTCGCGCTGCACCGTTCCGAACAACACCATGTCGACATTCAGCTTCTTGCCGATCGCGCCGGCATCGGTGCCCTGCTCCTTGGCCGCGCTTTCGTTGCCCGACGCAACACGAATTCCCTGAATGCGACTCAGCGCGTTCGTCACCTCAGCCGTCATCCCCGCCGCGAAGTACGCGTCGCTCGTGTCCCGGCTGATGTTCACGAGTGGCATCACTGCGATCGACTTGCCCGTCGAAACCGGCGAGCCAGTCGTTGCGGCCGGTGCCGCCGGAGCGACGACATGCCGGTTGCTGAACCACGCGCCGCCGGCGGCCACGGACGCAAGAATTCCCGCGCCGGCGAGCGCCCACAACACACGCTTGGGACGCTGCTGCCGCGCCGGTTGCGCCGACGTGAACGTTCCGCTCACGACGGCCGGATCCTCGAGTGAACGCGCGACTTCGTTGGCCGTGCGCGGGCGATTCGCTGGATCCTTCTCCAACAACCGCATGATCAGCGACGCGAGCGCTTCCGGCACATCCGCGCGTCGCGTCCCGATCGGCGCCGGCTTCTCCGTGAGTTGCGCGGCCAACAACTGCTGCGGCGCACGCCCGTGAAACGGCGGCGATCCCACGAGCATCTCGTAGCCGACGATGCCGAGCGCGTAGAGGTCGGCGCGGTGATCGGTGTTCGGGTCGCCCGCGGCCTGCTCCGGCGCCATGTACGCCGGCGTTCCGATCGACGTGCCGACCAGCGTGATCGTGCCCGTGCGCGACGGCGTTGGCGGACGGTTGCCCTCGCGCGACGCCGACAGCGCCTTGGCCACGCCAAAATCGGTGACTGTCGCCGAGCCGCCTGAGATCAGGATATTGTCGGGCTTGATGTCGCGGTGAATGACGCCGCGACCGTGCGCGTAGACGAGCGCCCGCGCAACGTCTTTGAGAATACTCACGCCCTCGCGGACCGAGAGCGGACCGCGCGACAGCCGTGCCCGCAGCGACTCGCCCTCGACGAACGGCATGATGAAATACGGGAGCCTCTGCGCCGACGGGTCCTTTTCGTCCGGACCCGTTTCACCCGAGCTCAACACCGGGACGATATGCGGATGCTGAAGAGCCGCCGACAGCATGATCTCGCGCTTGAAGCGATCCACGGAGACCGTCGCGGCGAGCTCGTACGGCAGCACTTTGACGACGACCGCGCGTCCGAGCGAGTTGTCGCGCGCAACGTACACGGTCGACATGCCGCCGCCACCGAGCTCGCGCTCGAGGGTGTAGGCTGCGCCTAAGGTACGCTGGAGCTCGTCTCTAAGAACGGTCACGTCACACACACGGAAGCGGCGGAGTGCAGCAAGTTACGTCCCACTCAACACTTCAGACAACGCAACGGGGATGAATGGTTGTGCGCCGTGTCGTTTCTTACCGAATTCCGACTGGCCGGTTCCCCTCATTTCGTACGGTCTCCGTCTTTCATTCGTATCAGATCTGCGTCGTCTCCCCCGGGGATGAACCGCTGCCGAGCCTCCGCGAGCGCGCTCTCGGGGGCTGGCCAGCCGACCCGAGCCTGGTATATTCACCACTCTCACGGTTCGACCAGCGCTAAGAGGATTTGATGTCCGGACACACCGATCGCTACGTACCCGCCGACACCAACGGCGGTTGGGGATTTGCCAGCGGCGTCATTCTGCTGGCCGTGATCTGCATTGTGAGCGTCGCTTACATCCACAAGCAGACCTACAAGCATCCGACCGACGTCACCTGGCACGGAAAGGGCTCGGGCGGCGAACCTGCGCCTCACGCCGAAGGTCGCTGACAGTTCCGCGTCGCTGAGATTCACCCCGCGATCCCCCCGCGACCGACATTCCAAAAGATTTCGCTCACCATATGGCGGGACCGACCGGTCCCGCCTTTTTTTGTCCGCAACTCAACAAACCATACCACCGTCGTCCACACGCAAGCGGACTTCGCCCAAGTCGCACAAAGCCTTCCCGATCACGATTCGATTCGCGTAATTCGTGTCCCACGAGTTGGAGCTCTCTCAGGCGTGCCCTTACCAATGACCTTCCCTCGTCGCCCGTGACTCTCCCCTTTCTGTACCACCGCGCGACGTCGATCGACGACGCCGCCAAGCAATTGGGACAGCCGGGCGCCATGTCGCTCGGCGGAGGCACCGACTTGCTCGTGACCATCGCCGAGCAGCTCGCGCAACCCGATACGCTCGTTGACCTGCGCGAGATTCCGGACGGCGAAGGCATTCGTGTGCTCCGCGATGGCAGCGTACGCATCGGGAGCGCGACCCGGATCGCCGATATCGCCGGCAATTCGTCGATCCTCGAGCAGTTCAGCATGCTCGCCGAAGCGTGCAACGCCGTCGGCACACCAGCACTGCGCCACATGGGAACACTCGGCGGCAATCTCTGCCAGCGGCCGCGCTGTTGGTACTATCGCCGCGGCGTTCCCTGTCTCAAGAACGAAGGGCCGTCCTGCCCGGCCGTGCACGGCGAGAACCAATACTTGGCGATCCTCGACGGCGGCCCGTGTCACATCGTTCATCCGTCTGACCCCGCCGTTGCGCTCACCGCGCTCGACGCCACGATCGAGATTCGCTCGACAACGGGAACGCGGCTGGTCCCGATAAGTGAGTTCTACCTGCTCCCGAGCGAACGCCTCGATCACGAAACTGTGCTCGGGCTCGGTGAGTTCGTGTCCGCAGTTTTACTTCCGAGCGAGGCGGGCGGCGGCGTCCAACGCTACTATAAGCTCATGCAACGCGACGCTTGGGACTTTGCGCTCGTGAGCGCGGCCGGCTGCAAGCGGCCCAATGGCGACGTACGCATTGTGCTCGGCGGCGTTGCGCCGCGTCCGTGGCGGGTAAACACGTCCGTCGAGGAAGATGTTTCGTCAGGCGGGTTGGATGCCGAAACGATCGGCACACTCGCCGACCGCGCGTTGCTCGACGCAAAACCGATGTCGAAGAACGGCTACAAGGTCGACCTCGCGGCGTCGCTGCTCCGGCAGATCATGACCGAGATCGCCTGAGCTATGTGGCTCGCGATCGGAAAGCTCACACGCGAACTGAGCGACGGAGAAATCGTCGTCGGAAGCGGCGCGGACGTCGACTGGCCCATTCCGAGTGACTACCTGAATCCGCGCCATTTCGTGCTCGCGACCAAGGGCCAAACGGCGTCGGTTCGCCCGAGCTCGAGCGACGTGGTCGTCGTGGTGAACGGAGTGCAGGTCATCGACGCGTCGCGTCCGTTGAAGGACGGCGACGTCATCGCCGCCGGCGGCGGGCGATTCGTTTTCGGCACCGGCTCTCCGCTCGCCGATCCGCCTGCTCTGACACCGCCGCCCGACGGATTTCTGGTCGACGACGCGGCCTGCGTCGCATACCCGTTGGTGAAACGGTCGACGTCGATTGGGCGCGACGCTTCAAATGTCGTCGCGGTTCGAGACGCGACCGCCTCGCGCTTTCACGCAGAAGTGCGGCAGGAGGCCGGCGGCTACGCCGTGCGCTCGATGGGTTCGGCGGGAACGGTGCTCAACGGCGCTCCACTTCCCGGGCCGCGCATGTTGAACGAGGGCGATACGATCGAGATCGCGTACGCCAACCTCAGGTTCACGCACGTTCCGCCAGGTGAGAACCTCGAGATCGCCGGGCCCAACTTCGCGCGGAATGACGAACACAGTCGTCGCCCGACCTTCGGATCGGGCCGCAGCGCCGTTGAGGCAAACAACCTCGCGGAGCGCGACACCAAGTGGCTCAAGCTCGTCGTCGCAATCGTCGGGTTGATCATTCTCGCCGGGTTGCTCTGGTTCCAGCGGTAGGCAACGCGGCCAGCGTTGCGCGCCCAGTGCCGATGTTCATTTCCGAACGTAGCTGTCGGTGATTTGCCTGAGCGATTCGCCCTGGCTCAAGCGCACATACCATCGGTTCGTGGAAAACCAATCGGCGACAATTTGCGCACCGACGGTATCCGCCCGAGTGAACGCCGCCATGACGTCCGCGGTCAGAGCGCCGCCCTTGCGATATCGTTGAAAAACGTCCCGATAGATGCGATCGAACGTGGCCGCACCGAGTGCGTGGTAGAGCGAATAAAACATGACCGCGCCAACCGGATAGGACATGTCGGTCAGCCCGGATTTTCCGTAGTCTGCCAGCGGCACGGTCGCGCATGGCGCGGGCAGCTTGCAGCGGTTTCGCAGCGACAACTCCTGCCGACTCAGCCAGCCGTCCCAATCATTCCAGCCGTCGAGCTCCGCGGCGACGCGCCATTGCAGAAACGAGGCGAGGCCTTCGTTCCAGCGTGGCGACGGCTCGTCGCGGTCCGCCGGGTTCCACACGTGAGACAACTCGTGATAGAGCTGGTAGAGCTGCGCGCGATTCCGAAATGCGTCGGCCGTCTGGATGATTCCCGCCGTCAGACTCGCTTGAGATCCCCAGCCTTCGGGAATCTCCATGATCGTCAGATGTGGCTCTTGATCCGGTGTCCCATACCAGGTTGAGTAGAGTCGAACGGCGCCCGCCGCCGCGCGCTCGAGCGTTTGTGCGCCCGCGGAGTCTTGAGGAAAATGAAATACGCGCGCACCGCCATGATCGAGCACATGGTACGGTGCGATCGCGATGTTGAGAAACGGAACGGGGCCGTCACTCTGGTATGCCCAGGTGACGAGCGAATCACGCCTGGTCGTGTCGGCAAAGCGACCGCCCATCGCTACGATCACGTCCGTCGGCACCGTTATGCGCGCGGCGAACGCGAACGGGTCGCGGCGGATGGATCGATTCACCGTCCATGACGGCCTCCCAAGCACCGGAAACGCCAGCGCGTCTTCGCGGATAATGGTGAAGTCGCGATTCACATTGTCTTGGATGTATCGCGAACCTGTCTCCGCATATCCAACCAACCGGCCGCCGTAGTGCACGACGATTGCAAGGGAATCACCTGCCGGCAGCGGACGCTCGAGTCTGACGACAACAGCGTTGACCTGTCGGATCGAGTCGTCTTCGAAAAGCACGACGTCCTGTCGAAACCTCACGGCGCCGCCGCGCAGGTCCGCGACCCGGGAGACGGTCATGAGCCGATTCAGGAGAAGCGGCACCTCCTCCGCATCGCGGCGTGAAACGTTGCGAAGCCACAATGTCTGAGTTCCGCGGATCGAACGGCGTCCATAGTCGACGGTCAGGTCCAGCGCCATCCGCGTTACCCCGAATGGCACCTCCGCGGCCTGGCCCGGTGCAGCACGCGGACCCAAGAGCGCCAGAATTGCAGGCGTCAAAACACGAATTCTGATCATGACTGGGTGGCTCCAGGCGAGGTCGACTCCAACTCGGACAAAGACCTCCGGCAAAGGGTTCGAAGCAGGCCCACGTGCTCATGACTTTTGCTTCCGGCCGTATACCCGACTAATTTTCTCTGGTTAGCTGACCTCGCCTGACAATTCGGCGACGAGTCGGCACCACGCGCGGACTAAAGTCCTGCCGCAAACGCTTTAAGGGCAACACGTTATGAGCAGCTCAATCGAAACCCTGATCAGCCGAGAGTATCAGCACGGCTTCGTGACCGACATCGAGTCGGACACGTTTCCGCCTGGGCTGAGCGAGGAGATCGTTCGCGCTATTTCGGCGAAGAAAGGCGAACCTGATTTCATGGTCGATTGGCGCCTCAAGGGATATCGCCGCTGGCTGTCCATGAAAGAGCCGCATTGGTCGAACGTGAAGTATCCGGCCATCGACTACCAAGCGCTCAGCTACTATTCCGCGCCCAAGACCAAGACGCCACTCGGCAGCATCGACGATGTCGATCCCGAGTTGCTCAAGACCTACGCGAAGCTCGGCATTCCGCTGTACGAGCAGAAGATGCTCGCCGGCGTGGCCGTCGACGCGATTTTCGACTCGGTGTCGGTCGGCACGACGATGCGCGAAGAACTTTCGAAATACGGAATTATTTTTTGCTCATTCGGCGAAGCGCTGCGCGAACATCCTGCGCTCGTCGAGAAATATCTCGGCACTGTCGTTCCTTACAGCGACAACTTCTTCGCCGCGTTGAACAGCGCGGTCTTTTCGGACGGCTCTTTCGTGTATGTGCCGAAAGGCGTCCGCTGCCCCGTCGAGCTTTCCACGTACTTCCGCATCAACTCGGCCGACACCGGCCAGTTCGAGCGGACGCTCATCGTCGCCGACGAAGGCGCGTACGTCAGCTATCTCGAAGGTTGCACGGCGCCCAAGCGGAGCACGAATCAGTTGCATGCTGCGGTCGTCGAGCTCATCGCGCTCGAAGGGGCCACGATCAAGTATTCGACCGTCCAGAACTGGTACGCCGGCGACAAGGAAGGCAGAGGCGGCATCTACAACTTCGTGACCAAGCGCGGCAAAGCGGCCAAGAACGCCAAGATCTCGTGGACGCAGGTCGAAACCGGCTCGGCCATCACGTGGAAATATCCGAGCGTGATTCTACAGGGCGACAACGCGGTCGGCGAGTTCTATTCGGTTGCCGTTGTGAACAACAAGCAGCAGGCCGACACCGGCACGAAGATGATTCACATCGGCAAGAACACGCGCTCGACGATCGTGTCGAAGGGCATTTCAGCCGGTGAAGGCAACAACTCGTATCGCGGCAAAGTGCAGGTGTTGCCGAAGGCCGATGGCGCGCGGAACTATACGCAGTGCGATTCGATGCTCGTGGGCAATCGTTGCGGCGCGCACACGTTCCCGTATGTCGAAGTCGGCAACAACACGGCGATTGTCGAGCACGAAGCGTCCACGTCGAAGATCGGCGAAGATCAGATCTTCTATCTGAAGCAGCGCGGTCTGTCGGCGGAGCAGGCGGTGTCGATGATCGTGAGCGGGTTCTGCAAGGAAGTGTTCAAGGAGCTGCCGATGGAGTTTGCGCTCGAGGCGCAGGCACTGCTCGGGATCACGTTGGAAGGGTCCGTTGGGTAGCGTTGTGACGCGTTGGGTGAGCGTAATACGGATGGGCTGTTAACCGAATACTGTTGGTCTCTGGTCACAGGTCTGAGGATACTGTGACCCACCTGTCACCTACTGTGACCTCGGACCAGAGACCTGAGACCTAGAGAGCAAGTAATGAGCTTATTGGTTATTAAGGATCTGGAAGCATCCGTTGGTACGAAGCCGATTCTCAAAGGCCTGAGCCTGACCGTGGACAGCGGCGAAGTGCACGCGGTCATGGGGCCGAACGGGTCGGGAAAGAGCACGTTGGCCCAAGTGCTCGCCGGAAATCCCGCCTACGAAGTCACCGGCGGATCGGTGGAGTACGACGGAAAAGACTTGTTCGCCATGCAGCCGGAAGAGCGCGCGCAGGCGGGCATTTTTCTCGCCTTCCAGTATCCCGTGGAAATTCCCGGCGTGTCGAATGCGTATTTTCTCCGCGCCGCGTACAACGAGATCCGCAAAGCGCACGGTCAGGAAGAAGTCGATCCGCTCGAGTTCGCCGATCTCATGGACGAGAAGCTCGCACTCGTGCACATGGATGTGTCCATGCTCAATCGCTCGGTGAACACCGGCTTTTCGGGCGGCGAAAAGAAGCGGAACGAAATCCTACAGATGGCGGTGCTGTCCCCCAAGCTCGCGATCCTCGACGAGACCGACTCCGGCCTCGACATCGACGCGCTCCGCATCGTCGCCGACGGCGTGAACACGCTCAAGCGGCCGGACAACGCGACCATCGTTGTCACCCACTATCAGCGTTTGCTCAACTACATCGTGCCCGACTACGTGCACGTGCTCGCCGGCGGACGGATCCTCAAGTCCGGTGGTAAGGAGCTCGCACTCGAGCTCGAAGAGCGCGGCTACGACTGGCTCACGGGCGGAACCCCGGTAGCCGCAGGAGCGGGCGCTGCGTGATGTCGACTGCACTTGTTGGAGGTCCGCTCACAGGAACCGCGTCGGACAGTTACGCCGGCGCGTTTGACGAATTGATGTCCGACGCCTCGGCGCCGGCGCAGCTGCAGTCCATGCGCCGCGCCGCGTTCGACCGTTTCGGCATACTCGGCTTCCCGACCACGAAGAACGAAGATTGGCATTTCACGAGCGTGTCGCCGATCGCCGAGCAGGAGTTCACGTTCCTCGGCACGAAGAGCGGGAACGTTCGCCGTGAACAGCTCGCGCAGTTTGCGTTCGGTGCTCACGACTGGCATACAATGGTGTTCGTCAACGGTCGCTTCGCGCCCGCGTTGTCCGACGCCGCCACGAAGCTGCCGAATGGCGTGAAGTCTTGGGACCTGGCGTCCGCGTGGACGACCGCACCTGAAGTCGTCGAGCAGGTGGGCAAGATTGCCAACTACGATGCGCACGCGTTCACGGCACTCAACACGGCGTTCATGCTCGACGGCGCCGTGCTGCAGATCGCCAAGGACACTGAAGTCGCGCGTCCCATTCATTTGGTATTCGTCACCGACGCGGCCGCGGCGAAAGGGATGATGCATCCGCGGAACCTCATCGTCGCCGGAAAGCATTCCAAGGCAACGATCATCGAGAGCTACGTCTCGACGACCGACGCGATGTATTTCAATAACGCGGTCACTGAAGTGTCGGTGGGCGACGGCGCGACGCTGCAGCACTACAAGATGCAGCGCGAAAGCGCGCGCGCGTTTCACGTCGGCACGATCGACGTGCGCCAGGCGCGCGACAGCCACTACGTGTCGTTCTCCTTCGCGATCGGTGCTGCGCTCGCGCGTTCGAACGTCTACTCGACGCTCGACGGTGAAGGATCGGGCGTGACGTTGAACGGACTCTACATGCTCGACGGCGCGCAGCATTCCGATCATCAAACGCAGGTCATCCACGCGCAACCGAACACGTTTAGCCGAGAGTTGTACAAGGCGGTGCTCGACGGACACTCGCACGGCGTGTTCAACGGAAAAGTCTACGTCCATCCGATCGCGCAGAAGACCGACGGCAAGCAGACGAACAAGACGCTGCTGCTGTCGCCCACCGCGCAGGTCGACACCAAGCCGCAGCTCGAGATTTTCGCGGACGACGTGAAGTGCACGCACGGCGCGACCATCGGCCAGATCGATCAGACCGCGTTGTTCTATCTCAAGAGCCGCGGCATCGACAACGCGCTTGCGCGCCGGCTGTTGACTTACGCGTTCGCCGCCGACGTGCTGGAGACGCTCGACGTCGATGCGGTTCGCGAAGGGCTGGAGCGCATGACGCTCGAGCGGTTCGTGTGATGACCGCGCAGACGGACGCGCTCTATCAAGAGCTGATTCTCGAGCACAACCGAAAGCCGCGGAATTTCGGGAGCGTCGAGAACGCTGATCGCGTCGTCGAAGGACGGAATCCGTTGTGCGGCGACGAAGTGCGTCTGTCCGTCAAGCTCGACGGCGACACGATCAGCGACGTCAAGTTTTCATCGCCGCCCGGCAAGGGATGCGCGATCTCTAAAGCGTCCGCCTCCCTCATGACGACGGCCGTCAAAGGAAAGACGAAAGCCGAAGCCGAACAATTGTTCGAGCAGTTTCACAAGCTCGTGCGCGGGGAGTTGTCGGAAGACGAACAGCGTCCGCTCGGATCGCTCCGCGCCTTCGGCGGCGTCGCGCGCTTTCCCATGCGCGTCAAATGCGCGAGTCTCGCGTGGCACGCGTTGCACTCGGCGCTCGATTCCAGCGCGCAAGTTGTGTCGACCGAGCACGAAAGTCCGGCGCTGGATGGCGAGGGCGCGTGAGCGAGTACGAATCGCTCGCCGCTGTGAACGACCTTCCAGACGGATCGCTGCTCGGCGTCGAACGGTCCGATGGCGAGCAAGTCTGCCTGTACAACTATCGAGGATCGATCGGCGCTATCGGCAACGTATGCACGCACGCCGAGTTTTTGTTGTCGGACGGGACGCTTCGGAACGACGGGAATCTCGAGTGCGCGTGGCATGGCACGTGGTTCGACTGTCGCACCGGCGACGTTCGCCGCGGTCCCGCCGAGGATCCGGTGCCGGTCTTTCCGGTGCGGGTGGAGGATGGACGAATTCTCGTTGGGCCTCGCAATCAATGAATGCCATGAAGATCGATCGCGCTGATTTCCCGCTGCTCGCCGGCAATCCGGACCTGCACTACCTCGACTCGGCCGCGACATCGCAGAAGCCGCAGGCCGTGCTCGATGCGATGATGCACTATTACACGCACGACAATGCGAACCCGCATCGCGGCGCGTACGCGTTGTCGGCGCGCGCGACCGAGCGCTATCACGATGCGCGCGAACGCGTCGCCAAATTCATCGGCGTGAAGGATTCGGCGCGCGTGATCTTCACGCGCGGCACCACGGAGTCGCTGAACTTGGTCGCGACCGCGTGGGGCAGAACGAACGTCCGCGCCGGCGACGAAATCGTGATCACCGGCATCGAGCATCACGCGAACTTCGTCCCGTGGCAGCAGCTCGCGAACGGCGTCGGAGCAACGTTGCGCATTTGCGGGCTAACCGCCGATGGTCGCATCGACATCGATCAACTCGCGACCCTCGTCGGACCGAAAACGAAAGTGATGGCGTTCAGTCACGTGTCGAACGCGTTGGGGTCGATCTCGCCGATGGCCGAGTTGGTGGCGATCGCGCGCAAAGTGGGTGCGGTGACCGTGTGCGACGGCGCGCAGGCCGCGCCACATCTGCCGCTCAACGTCGACGCGCTCGACGTGGACTTCTACGCGTTCAGCGGCCACAAGATGCTCGGCCCCATGGGCTGCGGCGTGCTCGTGGGCCGGCGCGCGTTGCTCGAGGCGATGCCGCCGTATCAGAGCGGCGGCGACATGATCGAGTACGTCGGCGACGATCGCACGACGTGGAATGTGTTGCCGCACAAGTTCGAGGCGGGAACGCCCAACGTCGCCGATGCCGTCGGTCTCGCCGCGGCGTGTGAGTATCTCGATCGCATCGGTATGCCCGCGGTGCGCGCGCACGAGCAGGAGATCACGACGCTGGCGACCGAACGACTGTTAGAGATTCCTGATGTTCGCATTTATGGACCGCCGCCGGCGGAACGCAGCGGCGTGGTGAGTTTCACGGTTGGCGACATTCACCCGCACGACTTGGCGACCATTCTCGACGAAGTCGGCGTGTGCATTCGCGCGGGCCATCATTGCGCGCAGCCGCTCATGCGGCGGCTCAATGTGCCGGCGACGGCGCGCGCGTCATTCTACGTCTACAACACTGAGGCCGACGTCGATGCGCTCGTCGCCGGCGTCGAACGCGCACGGGAGGTATTTGCCTGATGTATGCGATTGCTCTGATTCGCTATCGGCGTCCGCTGGAGGAAGTCATGGTGGTGACGGATCGTCACCGCGTGTATCTCCGCGAGCTCAAGGACGAGGGAACGCTCGTCGCGTCCGGTCCGATGGATCCGCGGACCGGAGGCATGCTGCTGCTGCGTGTGCCAGACGACGACGTGATCGGCTCGTTGGACAAAATTCGCGACGGCGATCCGTACGTGACATTCGGGTTGGCGCAGTACGAGATGATTCCGTGGGTCGTCGGCATTGGAAAGGAAGACCTCGACAAGATCGACGCGTAACTCGTACGGTGGCCTCTGTGCACGCTAGGCGGAGAGTTACACCGCACACGACGTTGCATTTGGGGACGGTTGCAGGGTGACGAGCGACTACGACGCGATCGGTCAGGGCTACGCAAAGCAGCGGCACGCTGATCCGCGAATCGCCAATCAGTTGTGGGCCGCCCTCGGTGATGCGAAATCCGTCATCAACGTCGGTGCCGGTGCCGGCTCATACGAGCCGACCGACCGGATGGTCGTCGCCGTCGAACCGTCCGCTGTGATGCTAGCGCAGCGTTCACCGACCGCGGCACCGGCGGTGCAAGCCCGAGCGGAGGCGCTGCCGTTTGCGAACCGGGAATTCGACGCGGCGCTCGCCGTCCTCACGATCCACCACTGGTCCGATCGCCGGCGCGGGCTCGCGGAGTGTGCTCGCGTCGTGCGTGATCGTGTCGTTCTGCTGACCTTCGATCCGGCAGTCGGCGGCTTCTGGTTAGTGCGTGATTACTTTCCCGATCTCATGGTGCTGGACCGCGCGCAGTTCCCGAGCATAGCGGCTTACGAGGCGGCGTTCGGTTCGACCGCACGCGTCGTCGCTACGCCGCTGCCGATACCGCGTGACTGCGCGGACGGTTTTCTGGGGGCGTACTGGGCACGACCCGCCGCGTATCTCGATGCTGCAGTGAGAAACGGCATGTCGTCATTCGCCGGCGTGCGTGCAGACCGCGGACTGGAGCGCTTGCGCGACGACCTGGCTTCTGGTGCATGGCAGAAACGATATGAGCATCTTCTGAACGCCGACGTGCTCGATCTGGGATACCGGATCGTGATCGCGCACCTCGCGCCGCGCCATGCAGTCGACGACGCCGGTTGATCACGCCGCGTCGGACGGACAGGGCGCGTTCGCGTAGCCGGAGCGGAAGGGCGTGACCGTGCCGGCGTTGGGATCGAACTTGTGGCGCCACACGCACGCCGTGTCGTTGGCGAGCAGGTGAATTGAGATCGACGCGGTGGCCGACGTCGTCTTCACGTAGTGAATGTCGTCGGTCGGCGGAATGAGCGCGTAGAGTTCACCCGGCTTGAGCGCTTGGCGTTTAGAGATCTCGAGATTCGCGCGCGTCGAGTCGATTTCGTCGTCGAGGCGGCGATAGACCGTCTCGTCCTGTTCGCCGCGATACACGCCGACGAGCCCCCAGGCGAGATGATCGTGCACCGGCGTCTCGGCGCCCGCGGGCACGACCAGCGAGAACAAGCAGAGCGATGCGTCTTCGGAGCGGTACAGGGCGTACTGTCCGATGCCGTCGCCCATGCGGCTCTCGGTGTCGGGGCGCGCGAATTTTTCGGGGAGCCAGTTGTCAGCGGCGAGGAGTTGCGCGAACGCGGGCTTGAGGGCGTCGACGCGGTTGGGGAGGTCGTCGGTGCTTTCGAGTTGTCGGTGGGCTTCGTCGATGAGGGCGCGGATCTCGGGGGCGTCTACGAGGAATCCGAAATGGTCGTGATCGGGGGAGTGAGAGTGGAGATCGGTGGGCCGGCGGCTATAGAATAGAAAACGGAATGTTCTCGCTAGGATGGCATTTAGTGGCGACGGCGGCGCGGCAGACCGTGATTCTAGTCGCGGAATGATGGGTCGTGGCGCGTCTTCTGTCGACGCCACCGGCATTTGTTGCCGCGATGGCGAGTGGCGGCTGGCGTGTCCTCGGCTCACGACGACGAAGGGCGCAGTTGCGGGCGGGCGGCCATGGATCACCGAAGGAGGATCGCGTTCGATCGCAGGAACGCGAGCGGCGGCTTTAGGGCGGACGATACGGAGCGAACGAAAATGGCGTCGGTCGTTACTGCAGTCAACAGTGTATGTGTCGTAGCGCTAGCGGTTGCGGCGTTGTTGCACAGTGGAGGACGAACGCAATTCGCACATTCTTATCTGCGATTCTATTTTGTATGTTGCGCATCATTGCCACCCAATCTGAGTTAGCCGGAACCATCCACCGCTAGGAAATGCCAGTCGTCGCCCCGCAGCCTCTCATTGAAGATATCGAAAGCGGGCGGTGTCTCCCTTTCGTCGGCGCAGGCTTTTCGCTCAATGCGCAGATTCGGGATGGTCAACGAATGCCCGATTGGGCTGGGCTGACTCGTTCGCTCGCTGAGACCGTCCCGATGGAGCCGACTTCGGGGCCAGCCACTGCCGCCGAGTTTGAGCGACGGTTTGGTCGCGTTCAGTTAATAGAAGCAATCCGGCGTCGGCTCCTCGTTGATAGCGCGGAACCTGGGAGCGCGCATCTCGCATTCGCGCCATTGCCGTTCGACACAATTTACACAACGAATTTCGATCTTCTTCTCGAGGACGCATTTTTGCGCATCAAGCGCCCATTTCGGTCCTTGGTTGGCGAATTGCAGATGCCGTTCCATGGTGGTCCGAACAACGTGACGATCGTCAAGATGCACGGTGACCTACGCCATGAGGAGCACATCATAGTAACGGAGGCGGACTATACAGCATACATTCGCAAGTATCCGATCGTGGCTACACACCTTGCCGCTCAATTGATAACCAGGACCGCGCTATTCGTCGGGTACAGTCTCACCGACCCGGACTTTCAAAATATCCGCAAGATCGTGCGGTCACGCCTCGGCAAATACGAACGAATGGCATTTGTCATCGCCTTCGATACCCCGCAGGCAGAAGTCGAAACCAGACTCCGAGACAATCTTCATGTCGTTTCACTCCGCAGCGAAGACGGCCCAACTCATGATGCGGTTTTGGCAGATTTCTTCCGCGACATACAGACAAGAATCGATGCAAGGAAAGGCGCGCAGCTCCGTCGCGATCGTCCTGACATATTCGAGCAAATCCCTGAACGTGAAATCGATCAGGCGCTCTCCAATCGCGCCGCGTCGCCCGTGCTATCGAGCTCATCGAGCCTATGCTTCGTCGCCTTGCCGCCAGGCCCGCACGCGGACCGACTCTACGCTAGCCTGATTCGTCCAACCGTCGAGGAGCTTGGCCTGGCTCCGCTACGCGTTGACGAAATCGCGCCGAGTTTGCTGGTCGCTGAGGATGTGCGTGTCGGGATTCAACAAGCGCGCGTTGTGATCGCGGACGTCTCGTATCTGAATGACAACGTGATGTATGAGCTCGGTCTGGCGCAGGCGCTCAGCAAGCCAATAGTGCTGCTCACCGTAGATCCAAATGACCTTCCATTCGATCTAGCTCAATACCGGATGGTGAATTATTCGATGGACGCGCCGGATATAGCACGGCCGCAGCTGCACCTCGCGCTTCGAACAGTCCTCGGTCGCGATCGCCTTATGGAGATTGACAAATTGATTGAGATCGGATCGCTCGAGGCCGCAGCGGCCGTCATCGGAATGGTACTTGAGCAGTTGCTATCGCAGCTGGTTTTGAGGGAAGGAATTGCTCAATCATCAAAAGGCAGCGGCCGTATCCCTCCGGGCCCAGCGGCGCTTCTGCGCAGCGCGTCGGAGGCCGGATCGATCTCGAAGGAAGAGAATCAATACCTTCAAGGAATCATTCATCTTCGAAACGCGGCCGTTCATGGACGGTTCACCGGGACGCGGCTCGATGTTGAGCGAGCCGCATCGCAACTCGAGCAGTTCGCAGTACATAATCACTTGTTCGTCTAAGCCCTCCCGTCGGGCGCCCGGCCCGTTGGTGCGTCCCTCGGCCGTCGATTGCATTTCAACTCGTAGCATCATAAAACGCTCGTGTCGACCAAAGCAGTGCAAGAATTCCAGGGACGCTGCAGATGCGCAGCGCTCGTAGAAACGTCCTCGCAGCTGAACTCGCGTTGAGTAGCCAACGCCCAGCTGGTAGCATCTACAGTTAGATCTTTACGACAAGGACTCAGGCGGCATGAAGGTCTTCATCAGCTGGTCCGGTCCTCGCAGTCGTCTCGTTGCCGAAGCACTTCATTCTTGGCTTCCCGACGTTCTGCAGAACGTTGAACCATGGATGTCGCGACGCGATATCGGCGCCGGCGCTCGCTGGGGCCATGAACTGGATGAGCAACTTGATGCGACGGACTTCGGAATTCTGTGTGTGACATCTGAGAACGCAGCTGAGCCGTGGTTGAACTATGAAGCGGGCGCTCTGGCAAAACGCGTGAGTTCCAGCGGCGTGGTGCCGTATTTGATCGGCATGACATCTGCGACGGACCTTCCCCAAGGTCCATTGAGTCGGTTTCAGGCAAAGGTCGCTATTTCTGAAACGTTTGATGTCTTGGCTGCTATGAACGCTGCGATGACCATCGGTAGAGTTGCAGACGATAAGCTTCGTCGGTCATTTGATCGCTGGTGGCCTGATTTACAGTTCGTTCTTTCGAAGCTTCCTGAACCCGAAAAGCCTAGTCAGGGGCCGGAGTTACCTGACATGATTCGAGAAGTACTCGAGACGGTTCGTGAACTTGCTCGCGGCCGCGACACGCCGTTTAGCGAACCTGTGACAACCTGGTTTCGGCGCACCGGCGAGGAGGTCTGGGCGGGGACCCGCAGCGCCGCGTTCGGGACTTCCGATACGGAGCTTCACGACGCGCTGGCAGCGGATTCGCGCATCCGCAGGAAAGGGCTGATAGTCCTCCGAGTCGTTCGAAACCAAACGACCGTGTGCGTTGATGTTGAAAAGGGGTCTTTCCGCTTCAGAGTTGAACTTCTTGCCAAGGATGTACCACCTGGCGGCGGGGAGGACGCTGTTGATCTTGTCGTCAGCGTTGTCCTCGAACAATTGCTGTCGATTTAATGGCAACAGCGCCTGATGACCATCACCGCAGGCCCAGCATACGCTGCAGCTGACAATTGAGTTACGGATGGCGCGCGGGTTCTACTTTACTTGGTGGCAGCGTTACTTGGCGTCCGGGTGGACGCGTTCGTGAGTCCCTTTTCCTAGGACGTCACATATGGCCGGCGAGATCCTGATCAAAGGAAAGAAAGCACGGAAGGGCGAACGGATGACCAAAGGGACACGTTGGCGTCTCGCCGCCGTCACTGGTAGAAAGCGCGTCTTCGTCGGCACCTTGCTCCATACCATCAACGTCGGCGGCAAACGGCTGGCAATCTTTAGCGTCCCAAAGTAGTCATACGCCAGCAGACATTTCGCTCGAGCCCAGCGCGCCACGCCGCCCACGTGGGCAGCAGCAAGAAGCAATTCGGGCGGGCTCCGCGCAAGCATATCCTCCCTCCTCTTGACATCCGGTAGAAGCCATCCCACTCTTCCTCCCGTCACTCGGGAGGAAGCCCATGCCCAAGCCCACCACCAACGAACAGGTCCTCCAAGGCACCCTCGACCTGCTCATCCTCAAAACGCTCTCCCTCACCCCGATGCACGGCTGGGGACTCACCCACCGCATCGAACAACTCTCCCAAGACGCACTCCAAGTCGGCCAAGGCTCCATCTACCCCGCGCTCGTCCGCCTCGAACAGCGCGCCTGGATCGACACCGAATGGCGCATCACCGAGAACAGCCGGCGCGCCAAGTACTACCGACTCACCGCCGCCGGACGACGCGCGCTCGGCAAAGAGCTCGCCTCCTGGAACCGCTTCGTCAGCGCCGTCAGTCTCGTCCTCGCCGCGGAGACGTGACCCATGCTGCACCACGTACGCGCCGCATTCGCTCGCCTCCGCGAACTGTTTCGCCATCGCTCTCGCTCCGCCACCGCGCAAGACGATGAGTTTTCTTTTCATATAGAAATGGAAACCGCGGAGAACATTCGCCGCGGTATGAACGAAGCCGACGCTCGCCGCGCCGCGCTGCTTCGCTTCGGCGGCACGCAGCGTTTCGCTGATGAGGTCCACGACACACGCGGTGTCGTCGCGCTCGACAATCTCGCGCGTGACACGCGCTTCGCCCTCCGTCGCCTGCGCCGCGCACCCGCCTTCTCCGCCGGCGTCATCGCGACGCTCGGCATTGGACTCGGCGCCGCGATCGGCATCGGCACCATCGTCTATGACGTGCTGCTCCGCGACCTCCCGTACGACAAGCCCGACCAACTCGTGCGCGTCGGCTTTTTTGTCGACGGCACCGGCGCGACGGGAGATCTGCACACGCCGGCGACCTACTTCCACTTCGTGAAGAGCGCGCGCTCCTTCACCGCGCTCGGTCAGTACTACACGAACGACGCCTTCAACGTCACCGACGGCGACGCGCCCGAGCGAGTGACCGTTGCCATGTTGTCGCCGAACACGTTGACCCTACTCGGCGTGCGTCCGATCCTGGGCAAGCTCTTCGAGCCTGGCGACACTTCGTGGTACGGTGAGCGCGGGCTGCTTCCCATTCTCATCTCGGAGGCGCTCTGGCGACGCCGGTACGGTGCTGACCCGTCGATCATCGGTCGGCGCGTCGACATCAATCACGGCCCACGTGCCGTCATCGGCGTCCTTCCGCGGTCGTTCGACTTTCCCACGCCGTCGGTCGACATCTTCTACCCTGCGCCGGTTCCCGTCAAACGACCGCAGATCACCGAGCGATACTCAAACGTGATCGGCCGGCTGCGCGCGGGCGTCGACGCCTCGACCGCGGAGGCCGAGCTGAACGCGCTGATCCCGACGCTCGCCGAACGCTTCCCGGCCATCACGCCCGAGATGCTTCAGCGCACGCACGCGCGTGTCTCCGTCGAATCGCTCAAGACCACCACCGTGGCGCCGGTGCGCGCGCAGCTCGTCTTGCTCGGCGTCCTCGTCGCGCTCGTGCTGCTCATCGCAACGACGAACGTCGTCAACCTCTTCCTGCTGCGCACCGAGCGCGCGAGCCAGGAGATCGCCATCGCGCTCTCACTCGGCGCAACTCGCGGCGCGCTCGCGCAACGCTTTGTCATCGAAGGTATCGTGCTCGGCGTGGCGGCGGCGTTCGTCGCGCTCCCCGCAACAGCGGTCGCATTGTCGACGAAATTTGGATTCACGGAACGCGAAATTCCGCGCCTTCATGAGGTTTCTTTTACGTGGGAGACGGCCGCGCTCGTGCTCGTGTGCGCGACGCTGATCGGCGGCGCCGTCGGACTCATCGCGATGACCCGCACAGGAATCGTCGGACTGTTCGATCGTCTCCGCGCGTCGCGGTCGACGTCGAGCGTCACGTGGCGGCGCGCGCAGAACGGCCTCGTTGCCTTCCAAGTGGCGATCGCGCTCGTGTTGCTCGTCGCCGCGGGACTGCTCGGCCGCAGCTTTTGGAATCTGCGCAACGCGAAGATCGGGTTCGAACCCGCGGGCGCGATGACCTTCAGCCTATCGTTGCCTTGGGGTGAGGATGGTTACGTGCAGTACGGCAAGAGTGCCCCGTTCCATGCGAAGCTGGTCGACCGGCTCGCGGCGCTCCCGGGTGTCACATCCGTCGGCGTTGCGTCGCGACTTCCGTTGGCGAGTCGCGGCGCGCCGGCACTCGAGCTACAACTCCAGGCGGACGACGGCACCACGCGGCCGGTGCAGGCGGCCGGCAACTTGGCGAGCGCCGACTACTTCCATGTCATAGGAATTCCATTGCGCGCTGGGCGGAACTTCCGGCCCGGCGATTTGCGCGGCGCGCCCGCCGTGATCCTGAGCGCACGCCTCGCGACAGAGCTCTTCGGGACGACAGATGTGGTCGGACGAACCATCAAGCGGATTCGCGCAAACTCGCCTTCGTCGACATTCACGATCGTCGGCGTCGTCGGTGACGTGCACTGGGAACGGATCGAGGACGGCTATGTGCCGATGGCCTACTTCCCGCTTCTCCGCGACGCTGATGGGCTCCCCGTGGACAACTCCGCGGTGCCGGGCGAACCGTCCGACGTACAATACGCGATTCGCGGGACGCGGCTGCCGACGGCGCTAGCTCTTCAGCAAATTATGAAAGAGCTCGATCGCCGCGTGCCTCCGACGAACATCCGCACACTCGGCTCGTTGGTCGACGACGCGACCGCGCGCGTGCGTCTCACGCTACTGCTCATCGCGATCGCCGGAGTCGCCGCGCTGTTGCTTGGCGTGATCGGCGTGTACAGCGTGGTTGCCTACGCGGCGAACGGTCGCGTGCGAGAGTTCGGCATCCGCCTCGCACTCGGCGCCGCGCCAAGTCGTGTCGGCAGCATGGTGCTCGGTGACGGGCTGAAAATCGTCGCGATCGGGATCGTTGTCGGACTCGTCGCGGCCTTGGGTGCGACGAGGTTCCTGCGCGCTCTTCTGTATGAAGTGGAACCGACCAGCATTGCGGAATTCGGGAGTGCGACGGCGTTGCTCGTGGCGGTGACAGTGTGCGCGACGCTTCTTCCTGCGCGCAAAGCAGCGCGAACACATCCGGCAGTGGTGCTCCGGGGAGAATAGGCTGGGTGGCATCTTTTCTGCTTCGTGTCCGGGTCGCCCATAGACCTGACGGCGTTCAATTCAGACCCTCATCTGTCGAACGGGCTTTCATCCAACTCGAGTGGAGACCGTCCGGTGAGGAAGCTCGTTGAGGTCACGTTCATGAGTCTCGATGGCGTCATTGACGCTCCGGACATCACGCAAGAAGCACAGTCATACTTCTCTGGAGACAAGCAACACGATCAGTACCAGACAGAACGGCTCTTTTCGGCAGATGCGTTGCTGCTGGGACGATCGACATACGAACAACTATCCAAGGCGTACCTCGGCATGGCCAAGTCCGGCAAGGGGGCACCGAAGGAATTCGTCGAGCGCATGAACAGCATTCCGAAGTTTGTTGCGTCGAGCACACTCAAAGATGCGTCGTGGAATGCGACGATCATTCAAGGCGGCATTGCAGAAGAGGTCCGCAAGATCAAGGAGCAGCCCGGCAAGGACATCGTGAAGTACGGAACTGGAGTCCTCGATCGTGTCCTTTTCGGCGCGGGACTAGTCGATGAGCTTTGTCTCATCGTTTATCCGTTTCTGCTCGGCCACGGCACGCACTTGTTTGAAAAGGTCGACCTCACGAAGCATCTCCAACTGTCGGACGTGAAGCGTTTTGACAGCGGCGCTGTGGTGCTGGAGTACACGCCGAAGAAGTAGCGCTGGCCCACAGCATCCGCCTCGCGCGCCGCGCCCCTGAAGAGCGTCTCCAACCTCGAAAGGAACATCGCAATGTCGAAGGTTATCGCAATCATGTCGATGTCACTCGACGGCTTCGTTGCCGACCGCAACGACGGCGTCGGCGAAGTGTTCGACTGGTACTTCAACTCGGGCGGCGTCGAGATCGAAACCGGCGGCTCGGACCCCATGACGTTCAAAGTGTCGCAGCCGAGCGCCGAGCATATTCGCAGTCTCACGTCCGGACTTGGTGCGGTGCTCACCGGTCGGCGCACGTTCGAGGTCGCGCAGGGTTGGGGCGGAAATCACGCCTGGGGACCGGCATTCGTACTTACTCATCACATCCCCGACGGATGGCCGCGACCCAACTCGACTGTCCACTTCGTGACCGACGGCATCGAAAGCGCCGTGACCCAAGCCAAAGCAGCCGCCGGCGGGAAGTCCGTTGGAGTCCACGGCGCGGATACGATCCAGCAGTTACTGAATGCCAATCTCCTCGACGAGATCAGCGTCGACATCGCGGCGGTTTTTCTTGGCTCCGGAGTTCGCCTCTTTGACCATCTCGCCGGTACGCCGGCCGTGCTTGGCAACCCGACGGTGACCGCGGGCATCGGCGTTACGCACGTGCGCTACCCAGTACGAAAAGCGTAGTCACTTCACACGTTCCTCACCCCGGCCAATGCTCCTGCTTGTCACCGGCGCGAGCGGCGTCGGGAAGTCGACCGCTCGCGCGCGACTGGCGTCTCGTCTACCCGTCAGCATTGAGGCCGTCGAACTCGCCTCGCTCGGCATCCGCCTCGCACTTGGCGCCGCGCCTCCGTTGATTCTGTCCCGTATGTCGCGTAGCGGTGCTACTGAATCTGCGACGACGGTGCACAAACCAATTCATGAGCATGCAAAGCAAGCCGATGCACATCGCACCCTTTACGATCCGCGTTCCAGATGAGGTTTTGTCTGACCTGCGCACGCGCATCAGTAATACGCGCTGGCCCGATCCGGCGCCCGGCGCTGCCTGGGCGCAGGGAACCGACCTCGATTACCTAAGGCGCCTACTTGCCTATTGGGCCAACGGTTTCGACTGGCCGGCGCAGGAGCGCCGGCTGAACACGTTCAAGCACTTTCGTGCCGAGCTTGATGGAGTCCACATTCACTTCGTACACGAACGAGCACATGAGGGAAATGGCATCCCGCTGATTCTGACCCATGGTTGGCCGAGCTCGTTTCTTGAGCTTCTGCCGCTTGTGGCCCTACTGACCAATCCGAAAGCCAACGGTATCGACGCGCCGGCATTCGACGTCGTGATTCCCTCACTTCCCGGATACGGTTTCTCCGAACGACCGGCACAGGCGACCTATCGCACCGTTGCACGCATGTGGCATGAGCTCATGCGCGGACTCGGGTATGAACGATATGGGGCCGGAGGCGGAGATTTCGGTGCGGGCGTTGCCACGTACATGGCCCTCGAGAATCCAGCGGCCATGATTGGCATCCATCTGACAACGATGGAGCTCCGGCCGCCAACGGGTGAAGGGATGCGGCCGTTGACCGAAGCCGAAAGCGCATATGTTGCCGACGTGCGCCAATGGGATGAGGTCGAGCGTGGCTACTCCGCCATCCAGTCGACGAGACCACAAACACTCGGCTACGCGTTGAACGATTCGCCTGCCGGGCTGGCGGCCTGGATTCTCGAGAAGTGGCGTGTATGGAGCGACTCCGGCGGCGACCTTGACGCGCGCTTTTCGCGGGAGTTTCTCCTCACCATGCTCACGCTCTACTGGGTCACGCAGACGATCACCCTTTCGATGCGCGACTATTTCGATAACCGGTGGCATGGGACAGACATTCAACTTGGCGATCGCGTACAGGTACCCATGGGCTTTGCCAACTTCGACCACAACTATGTGTCAGAGGGAAGCCCACCGCGGGAATGGGTGGAGCGGCTTTACGACGTCCGTCGGTGGACGTCGATGCCGGCCGGCGGGCACTTTGGTGCCGCGGAGGAACCTGCGCGCCTTGCGCGTGACATCGCAGCCTTCTTCGCTGAGCTCTGATCGGAATTCTCGCGGCCCTGGGGGCGGCGGGACGG
>Ga0193753_10000746_pt1 | contig 30382 bp, 25 predicted proteins | sample H1c2metaG_FD_144925 | JGI IMG/M metagenome (GOLD analysis project Ga0193753, IMG submission 144925) | Soil microbial communities from a riparian zone of the East river system, Colorado, United States - H1c2 | ecosystem: Environmental > Terrestrial > Soil > Riparian zone | place: USA: East...
CGTCATCAACGTGGCGCAGGAACCGTTCGCCTTCGTGATGACGAACACACCTCCGGGCACGTATCAGTTCCGCGCCATCGCCACGGACAACTGCGGACTCAACGCCACTTCGGCGCCGGTCAGTATCGAGGTGATTACGAACGCGGTGGTGGCGACCGGGCCGATCGTGTTGAACCATCAGAACGGTTTGTTCGAGCAGTTCGTGACGGTGTCCAATCGCAGTTCGCAGATCTGGCTGAATGGCGTGCGGCTCTTCGTGTTGAATCTCGAACCGACTAATCGCGTGTACAATGCGACCGGGACGAATAATGACGGCGCGCCCTACATCGAAAATCCTGCGCCTGTGCCGCCGGGCGGCTCGGTCACGTTCGTGGTGCAATACTTTGTTCCCGATCAACGTGTCATCCCGAACCCAACGCTCCTCGCAGTCCCGAATCCGTTCGAGGATGCGGCCATCTTGCGGCTCGAAAAACCATTGTCGTTGACTCAAGGCGGCTTCTCCGTTGAATTCTCCTCCAACAGCGGCCGCATCTATTACATCCAGAGCACGGATGATTTTGCGCACTGGACGACGGTGAGCGGGCCGCTGCTTGGCACCGGCAATCGCATGCAATGGAAAGACAAAACAATGCACGGGAACCGCTTCTATCGCGTCTTGTGCCTGCCTTGAGGAAGTCACAGAACCCCTTTATGAAAAATCGAAACGCACGCCGCCGTCATTGGATCATCGCCTCGCTGCTTTGCGCGCCGGTCTTGCCGCTGCTCGCGGCGGAAGATCCCGCATTGCGCGTGAAGCTCGAGGAACCGCAACCGCCGACGAAGAACCGTTTTGGCATGAGCTATCGCGCGGCGTTCAACATCACGGCGAAGTTCAAGAACGTGGGCAACGTGCGAACTCCCAACGGCGGCCCCGGTCCGGGAGATGACGTGAGTCCGGGCCAGGATCGCACTTATGACGACGGCTACAATCGTGTGGACGCAACCGGCAACGGAGGCGGGCACACCTGGTTCTGGGCTTACAAAAATCCGAGCCAGATCGTGGGCGATACCGTGGTCATGCACAGCACCACCGTGCGAGGAATCAACAGCAAGACGATCGATTCCGATCCGGAGCATGGTTTCGAACTGACGTACAATCGCGAGCTGGGCCGCACCGGAAAAAGCAAGAACCTGCCTTGGGGCTTGGAAGGCGGCCTGGGCTGGACGGACATCGACATCCGGGATCATCGCCGGTTGTCGGGCACCACGAGTACCATTAACGACGCGTACAATCTTGAAGGAGTCGATCCCAGCCGTAACATCATTGAAGAGGGCGGCACGACGCCGGCACCTTTTACGGAGGGCGGTTCACCGTTTGCCCCCGGCACGTTCGGTGGCCCTGGCGCTCTTGCCGGAGATGCTCCTGATCGTACGATCACTTCCGGCACTGCTCAGGTCAGAGGCGCGCGCCACTTCGACGCGAATTTCTTCAGTCTGCGCGTCGGCCCTTATCTCGAAATCCCAATCGACGATCGCTGGTCGTTCTCCGTCAGCGCCGGCGCGGCGGTTGGGTGGATCGATGGCGAATTCAGTTTCAATCAAGTTCGCACCACGGGCAGCGGTGCCAGCCGCCAGGTGGGCGCTGGCAGTGATAGCGATGTGGTCTATGGCGGCTACGTGAGCGGCAGCATCCGCTGCGCGATCAACGAGCAATGGGGTTTGGTTATGAGCGGCCAATACCTGGGCCTGACCGACTTTACCGCCACGGCCCGTGGTCAAACGGCGGAGATCGATTTGTCGCGCACCGCTTTGGTCTCGCTGGGCGTGACGTATTCTTTCTAATCGCCAGTCGGTTCCTCTCGCACGGGCACTCGTCATGAGTGCCCTTTTCGTTTTCCGAGTATGCGCTTGCGGCATGTTCGGCGATTCCGCAAAACTCCGCGCGATTTTTCATTTTATGCCCGAAGCATTCCCTAAAATTAAGCAAGTCGAGTTCGAAGGACCGAAGTCGAAGAACCTCTTTGCCTTCAAGCATTACAACCCCGACGAGATCGTCGAAGGCAAAACCATGCGCGATCATCTGCGCTTCTCCGTCGTGTACTGGCACACGATGCGCGGCATGGGCGCGGACATGTTCGGCGTGGGCACGGCCCGGCGTCCGTGGGAAGACGGCACGAACTCGTTGAAGATGGCGCTCAAGCGCGTGCCCGTGATGTTCGAGTTCTGTCAGAAGATCGGCGCGCCCTTTTACGCGTTTCACGATCGCGACGTCGCGCCGGAAGGAAAAGATTTGCGCGAGTCGAACAAGAACCTCGACGTCGTCGCCAAAGAGTTGAAAAAGCTCCAGCGCGACACGGGCGTGAAACTCTTATGGGGCACGGCGCAGTTGTTCGTTCAGCCTCGCTACATGCAAGGCGCAGCTACCAGCCCGTTCGCCGACGTGTTCGCTTACGCCGCGGCCCAAGTAAAAAAAGCGATCGAAGTGACGCACGATCTCGGTGGCGCAGGTTACGTATTCTGGGGCGGGCGCGAAGGCTACTCGACCTTGCTGAACACCGACCTCAAGCGCGAGATGGATCATCTCGGCCGCTTCATGCACCTGGCGGTGGATTACAAAAAGAAGATTGGCTTCAAAGGTCCGTTCTACATCGAGCCGAAACCGAAGGAGCCGACCAAGCATCAGTACGATTCTGATTCCGCGGCGTGCCTGAATTTTTTGCGCGAATACGATCTGCTCGAGCACTTCAAGCTGAACCTGGAGACGAACCACGCCACGCTCGCGGGCCATTCCATGCAGCACGAAGTCGAAGTTGCGTCCGCCGCGAACGCGCTCGGCTCGCTGGACGCGAACATGGGCGACGAATTGCTCGGCTGGGACACGGATCAGTTTCCGACGAACGTCTATATGACCGCGCAGGTGATGCTCGCGGTGCTGAACATGGGTGGCTTCACGACCGGCGGCACGAACTTCGACGCGAAGGTGCGTCGAGAAAGTTTTGAGCCGGAAGATTTATTTCATGCGCACATTGCGGGCATGGACACGTTCGCGCGCGGACTGAAGATCGCCGCGGCCATTCGCAAGGATGGACGCCTCGCGGAGTTCGTGAAGCAGCGCTATCGCTCGTGGGACTCCGGTATCGGTCGCGAGATCGAGTCGGGCAAAGCGGACTTCAAGAAGCTCGAAGCTTACACGTTGAAAAATGGCGAGCCGAAAGTGGAAAGCGGACGCCAGGAGCTGCTGGAGAATTTGATCAACGAGTTCGTATAGGCCGCGTCACTCGGCTTTCGCTTGCGCGGGCTGCAACGCAACATCATCCAGGTCCAGGCGATAGAGGATTTGATTGTAGTCATAGCGCGGCGTGGGCGCGGGTTTGTCCGCGAACTGCATCGTGTAAGTGCCTTCGAATAAAAGGACAGGCGAGTTCGTGGGCGTGAACTCGGGGTGCAGGCGCGGATTGTAGAACGTGTAGTTTTCATGCGTCAGGATTTTCACCGCCTTGCCCCACGGGCCGGTCGGCGTGTCCGCTTCCGCATACCAGAGTTCGCCGAACACCGAAGGTTTGCCAAATGACTCCATGAACACCGTCACCCAACGCTTGCGAAAGCTGTTCCACGCGATCGATCCGCTGTGTGGCTTGACCGGTTTTCCGTCCTTCGCCGAGGCAAGGCTCTCCTGTGGCTTGAGCACTTCCCACGTGGAAGAATCCTGCCAGGCTTCGAACGTCGCGGGACAACGCAGGTTCGGCAGTGGATTGCCGAACAGCACCCACTCCTTACCCTTTTCATCTTTCCAGAATGCCGGATGACTATCGGGAGCGGCGGGTTGTTTGGGTTGAGCATCAGACTTGGTCCACAACACGCGCAGCCGTTCGAACTCTTCTTTCTCATCGTTCCACACGCATAGTCCGGATTCATACGCCTCCATCGGCGGTTTAATTTTGATGTAAGTGCCGACGAGTCGCGCGCGGCCTTGCTTGTCGGGCAAACTCACGTAAGCGCTCACCCAAGTCGGGCCGCTGCCGGGCATTTTCGCGACGCCGCGCGGTTTGCCTTTTGCGTCGGTGAAGTAATTGAATCGCAATTTCACGGGCGGTTCGAACGACGTGAGCGGCTGAATCGCCGTCGTCGCGCTCGACATGTCGAAGAGACCCAGCGGGTAATTCGGAATCGTCGTGTCGCCCCACGCCCAAAACATCTTGTCGCCATGAACGGCGTTCTGAACGCTGTCGCAGCCAAACACATCGGAGTCGCGCCAGTCCAGTTCGCTCCCGAGCTTTTGGCTCTCCGCGAACAAGCCACTGCCGGTCAATCGCCCCAGCCGTTTCGCGATGATGGTTCTATTCACCTCAACCTTCAACGTCTTGCCCGGCTCCGGCTTCAGCCGGACGCCGCGCGAACCAAAGCCATCCTTCGGCACCTCGTAGCCGTGTCCGATGACGTCGAACCACAATTCGCGACCCATGCCTTCCGGCAAATCGAAGGCGATAACGCCCGCATTATCGGTGATGAACCGGGCGTGATGGGTGGTGCGTAACTCGACGAGTGGCACAGGCCAGCCGCTGCCTTTTTCGACGACCTCGATGCGGCAAGGCTGCGCAGCGTGCGTTGCCACCGAGGCCGCAAGGACCCAGATGGTTCCAAAACAAAGATGAACGAAGTGCCTGTTGATTCTCATGCTCGTTCAATGCGCAAAGCTGCCGCCAAAAGGATCATCTTTTTTGGAAATCTTCACGTGTAGAGCAGGAACTGTTTGCGACGTTGTTTGAACACAGCGAGTTCCGCGGCCCACGCCTTCTTGATTTCAGCGAGCGACTGGTTGGCTTTGATCGCCTCGATCGTCGTGGGGTGCTGGAGCAACGTGTTCACTTTTGCCAGGGCGAAGTCATTCGGGTAAAGCCATTGCAGCGTCAGCGCCATTTGGATTCCGACATCCACGGCATTCATCCTCTCTCGATCCGTGATGACGAACGCCACTCCGCCGCAAGGCTTGTCCTTGAACGTGCTGTAAGTGGGCGTGAAGCGCACCGGGACGAAGCGCACGCCCGGCAATCCTGCGCTGCTTAGTTCAGCGGCGAACTTCACGTCATCGATGTAAGGCGCGCCGGCCATCTCGAATGGCTTGTCAGTGCCGCGCCCGACACTGAGCGCAGTTTCGTGAAGGCCCAGCCCAGGATAGAGCGTCGCGGCGGGGAGGCTGCGCATGTTTGGCGATTGGTTGGTCCACGGTAGCTCGGTTTCATCAAACCACTCACTGCGTCGCCAACCTTCCACGCGAATCACCGTGAGGTCCGCGCCAAATTTCTGTTCTGCGTTGTACATCTGCGCGAGTTCGCCGACGGTCATTCCGTGCCGCAACGGCACCGCATGGAAGGCCGTGAAGCTGCGTTGGCCGTGGTGCAACGGTCCTTCCATCGCTACGCCGTTGATGGGATTCACCCGATCGAGCACGAACATTTTCAGTCCTGCCTTGCCAGCGGCTTCCAGCGCGAGACCCATCGTCGATGGGTAAGTGTAGAAGCGGCAGCCGATGTCCTGAATGTCGAACACAAGCGCGTCCATCCCTCGCAGATTCTCGGCTTTCGGAGAACGGTCCTCTCCGTAAAGGCTGTAGATGGGCAATCCAGTTTTGCGATCCACGCTATCGCCGAACTTTTCATCGACCTCCCCGCGAATGCCGTGCTCGGGTCCGAACAGCGCTTTGAGTTGAACGCCGGTTGCGTTCATCAGCAGATCGATCGTAGGCCGGCGCTGCCGATCGTGTCCGGTGTGATTCGTAATCAAACCGAGCCGCAGGTTCTTCAGCGGAGCGAACCCTTGTTCCACGAGAACGTCGATGCCGTTCAGCGTGACGGCCTTCTTTGAACGCGATCGGCCTGCAAATCGAGAACCGTGGCAGCCGGCCGCGGCGCCCAATGCGAGAACTCCCGCACACTTCACTCCAAGTCGTCCCAGAAATTCACGTCGCTGCATGCCGGGAAAATGAGGCAAGGGTGCATCCGGACGCAGCTTCAAAGTGGGGGTCGCTCTGAGTGTTTCATCCCTCAGGGACCTGGGCTGGAGGCCGCGTTTTGTGCCTCTCGGTCACTTAGCGTCGCGGTTTTGTCGCGAACTCGCAAAGAGAGCCATACCCATAGCTGCGAAAGCTGCCATCCGAGTCCACAGTCGCCAATGCGGAGGAATCAAACATCCTACTATGAACAGTGCTATACCACATGCTCCATGCAACGACGACAAGCGTTGGCGTTCTCATAAGAGAGAAGCCGCATAGACCTTTTGGTTCAGCGAACCGGCCCACACGGGCGTCCGACTGCAACCGCGATGCGATGGCCGGGTTCGCTGCAGCACGAGGTTGTGTGAAAACTTTTCCATGTCTCTTTTGAACTTTTTAGCTCGCGCGGGGATCGGACTCAATCACGAATCATATTCGCGGTGCCCATCGCTCACAGCGGCTGCTCGTGCCTGAGTGCATCGACGACGTCGCCCTCCGGTGATCCGGTGCGCCTCCTCGATACCTTTGTCGCTACGCTCGATCTGCACGCGTTGGCCACGCGGTTTCAATTCACATCGGTCCGAATCGCTCGTTGCGCCTCGCCGGCAGGGGAAAGTCGGCGGACCTGCACTTGGTGATAGCGAAGGACCGTCTCATTCATGTCATTGAAAGCCCCGAGGCCCACCATAAATTCCGAGGCGGAGACGCGCGCGGATGATTTCGGCGGTTGCTCCTCCTGCAGCACTGGCGTGCCGTTGACCAGAGCGGTTGCTCTACCGTTCTGAAACTTGAACTCAAATGAGTGACGCGCGCGATTGAGGCTGACCGGCCTCGCGATCTGCTGCCTGCTCCATCCACGCGAGAAGCTGGCGAGTTGGCCTTCGTTCGCATTTCGTTTCATTCGGAACGCGTACCAGCCATTGCCATTATATTCCGGCAAGCCCATGATCAATCCCGCCTGAAAATCCTGATTGGAGGATTTCACTACTTCGAATTCACCACGCACCTGGAAATTCGTGCCGGCTCGGGCGCGGCTGAAGAGCATGTGGCCATACTGCCCGGCCCGCACCTCCAATGGACCGTTCGGCTCCCGGCTGATGGCGCCGAATGAAACGACCCAAGTTGGATCGTTCGTGCCCGAAGGCAGCAGATCAACCCATTCGCCGGACGCTAAATGCTTTTCCACATTGAGCGCAGCGAGTCTGCTTTGAACGAACTTTGAAGTTCGGCCATCAAGATCAGGCAAAGCCGCGATCTCTCCATATCGTCGCAAGGCGTCGCCCACGTTCGGACGCCGGTAACTGTCTTCTGCCACCGAGATCTGCGCCCCTGCTTTGCCAGTGCGGGCCGCAACTTCCAATGGTGCGAGGGACATTTCAGTGCCCCAACCGGAAAGATTAAAAGGGTTGGGTTCCCAATTCAGCAGCTCCAACTGCGTGCGGGACACGTCATACTTTCCGGCAAGATAAGCAACCATGGCATAGGCGCTGCGCCAGCCTCGTTGCGCGCCCTGCAAGGAGGGTTCCGCGATGTAGCCCTCGTACATTCGCGAAAACTCCGGCCAAATATCGCGTCGTCCAAAAATGTGCTGTCCCGGTGGCAGTTCCATTTCAGATTCGAGATCATAAACAACGTCGAAAAACTTGCGGGGCACATCTGTATCAAATCGGCCCGTGTCCACGGCAGACTTCCCGAGTGCCAGCATGGCTTCCGTGCTGCCGTGCCAGCGCGGACGAAGACCCCAACGCATGTCCGACCAGGCCTTGGGATAATCGATTTGTGCCGCCACCGTGCGATCGAACCACAGGCGCATCTCTTCCACATCCGAGCCGCTGAGCGCGATATAAATCATCCGGCAGGGCGCGAGCGGCAGGTCCGGGCGAAGTTCCCACGCGCGCGTGTAACTCTTGCGCGCCGCCGTGAGATGTTCGTTAAATCCTTTCCAGCCCTGTTCTGTGACCGTGTTTGCGAAGCCGCCTCCTCGCGCCTTCCACGCTTCCATCACGTGATATTCACCGTCAAATACGAGTGCGAGCCATTCGAACGGCTTCCCCGCGTTGCGCGGAATCGGGTAAATCCTTTCGCGAATCCGGTAGAAAAAATTGTAGCCCCATCCGTGGATAAAAATCTCGGCGATTTCTGCCTGATCTTCAGGGCGAAAACTTCCGTCGGTAAAACAGTCCTTCATCGCTTGCGCGGCCAGGGCAAACATGGGTCCGACGCGATTCGTGTCGCTGGTTGAGTCGATCACACCCACCGCTGCGTTCAGTTTCGGATAGGCTTTGTGCCGCGATTTCGGGAAGCCAGCCAGCGCGCGTTCCATACGGCGGCTCTTCTCGTGCAGCTCAATGGAATTCAATCCCGCAACGGTAAGCACTAACGGATCATCGCAGTCCGGCGTCGCAGTCAGCTTGTTGCCCAATTCTACGAAATCAACGGCGTTGCTCTTCCTCCCTCCAAAATTGGAATCAATCCAGGCTTCGATCATCTGCGCTGCCTGAGCATCGCACGCCAACTCGCGGTTGCCGTTCGCCGTGTATCCTTCCAGCCATTGCCGAATCCTGAATTCCCGGCCCCGTTTCAGCACGTCGGCTTCGGTCGCGCTGTTCGTGGTCAACGTGATGCTCTTCGTCGCGACTTCGACACTTTCCCGATTGTTGATACGCTGTTGTGCCAATCGTACGCCCCGTACGAACTTTGAAGCCACCGTCCCAATCACAACCACACCGATAACCAGCAGGACAACTCCGATTGAGACGGCCCAAACCAAAGTGCGTGAAGTTTTCTTCTTCGAGACCGACAAAGGAAGTGGAGGGGGCGTGGCGGTTGATGGCGGCTGCACCGTCTGCAAAATCGAATCCAGCGTTTGCCAATCCGCCATGCCTTCACGCCAAACGTATTCCGCCCCGGAAAGCTCGCCTGATTGGCGCCGCCGCTGAAGTTCCTCCAGCGGAAAGATTCCCAGATCCCGTCTCTCGTGATGCAGGTGGTAGTTCATTGGCGAGCACGCTCACGGTGATAAATACATGGCAGTCGCGCAAGGCAATTGAATGGCAGGGACTGGTATCTTTCCAGTCCCCGGTTAAGAACCGTATCAAGATGCCCACTCCTCTGGTGCAATTCTAAATCAGATTGCGCGCTCTAAAGCGTTTCCGTAGGTTCACCGCCCACGGCCATGAAAGTGTTTATCGACGGCAAGTATCACGACGAGCAGGACGCGAAAGTGTCCGTGTTCGATCACGGGCTGCTCTATGGAGACGGCGTCTTCGAGGGCATTCGCGCCTACAATGGCCGCGTCTTCAAACTCCGCGAGCACATTGATCGCCTGTTCTATTCGGCGAAGGCCATCTTGCTCGACATCCCCATGTCGCACGCGGACATCATGGCTGCGACGGTTGCGACCTGCCGTGAGAACAACATTCGCGATGGCTACATTCGGCTCATCGTCACGCGCGGTATCGGGACGCTGGGCTTGAATCCGAACCGTTGCAAACGCGGCTCGGTCATCATCATCGCCGACAAGATTCAAGTGTATCCGCAGGAGATGTACGACAACGGCATGGCCATCGTGACCGTGGCCACCACGCGGAATTTGCACAGCGCTTTGAATCCTGCGATCAAGTCGCTCAATTACCTGAACAACATCCTGGCGAAGATCGAAGCGAACAACGCCGGAGTCGAAGAGGCGATCATGTTGAACGCAGAGGGCTTCGTCTCCGAATGCACTGCCGACAATTTATTTCTCGTGAAGGGCAACCAGTTGCTCACGCCGCCGCTCTCGGCGGGCGCTCTCTACGGCATCACCCGCGCCACTGTGATGGATCTGGGACGCGCACAAGCATTGCAAGTCAGCGAGCCGAACCTCACGCGCTACGACGTCTTCAACGCCGACGAATGCTTCCTCACTGGCACCGGCGCCGAAGTGGTTCCGGTCACGAAGGTGGATGGTCGCGTGATTGGCACGGGCCAGCCCGGCCCGATCACGAAGAAACTGATCGCGAAATATCGCGAACTGGTGAACTCGACGGGCGAGCCGATCTTCTGAGGGCCGCGTCGGTGGCGAACGAGATTCACTTCAACGAAACCTTGAATCGCGGGCCGGAGTCTCGTTACCTCCACCGCTACCAACGTGAACGAACCCAGGCACAGCGTGTTGCTGCTCATTCCCGCTTACAACGAGGAGAAGCGCATCGGACCCGTGCTGCGGGACTTTGCTGAATACTACGCGCGCGAATTTCCCGGCCGGTTCGAGCTGTTCGTCGTGCTCAATGGTTGCCGCGACAACACGCTGGGCGTGGTTCAGGAAATGGCGCGCGAGTTCCCCTGCATCCGTTACCTCAATTTTCCTGGCCTCATTGGCAAAGGCGGCGCGCTCATCGAAGGTCTCAAGCTCGCCTCCATCGCCGACCTGATCGGCTATGTCGATGCGGACGGCGCGACTTCTCCCCAGGCTTTCCACGGCTTGATCAAACGGCTCGACGACACGGGCGCGGACTGCATCATCGGTTCGCGCTGGCTGCCGGAATCGGTGCTCTTTCAGAACCAGACGCAATTGCGGCGCTTCATCAGCCGCGGATTTCATTACATCGTCGAGGCGCTCTTCTGGATGGGCATCAAGGACACGCAATGCCCGGCGAAATTGATCCGTCGCGAAGCCGTGCAGAAAATTCACTCGCAGCTTCGTATCGCGGACCTCGCCTTCGATGTGAACTTGCTTTACTCGCTCAAGCACGTGGGGCTCGGCGTGGTCGAGATGCCGATCGAATGGACGGACAAGCTGGGTTCCAAGGTCACGCAGAGTTTGTTGCGCAGTTCCGTGGTCATGGCTCTCTCGGTGGTGCGCTTGCGGCTGATTTATTCACCGTTCTACAAATGGCTCCAGCCGCTGCGCCCGCTCGAAGCGTGGCTCTATAAAACCTTGCGCGCGCCGCTACTGCCTTCGTTGCCGCCGGTGAAGAACGCGGCGATAAAGTGAGCGCGGTGATGGCGTGCTGCGCGTGACAGTATTTTAGGTGGCCGTCCGCGCCGGAAGCGTCGTGGGCCGGCCTGCTCACTTCACCAATTCCGCGCCCTTTATGCCTGTGTCGAGCGTGCAGAGTGTGCCTCTGTGCTTCTTGGCCAGTGCCAACAGATACGCGTCAGTCGTCTGTTTGTGGTGCGTGACATCGCCAGTGATGACGGAGCCTGGCACGTCACACGGAATGAAATCGGCGTTGGCCTTGATCGCCTCCAAATGTTTGAAAGCGTCTACAGCTGAGCTTCCCAGCACCATCATCACGCGCACCACGCCCAGTTCGGTGATGGGGCAGGTGGTCAACCGGTGTTGTTGGCGCCAGCGCGTCGCGGCCTCGAAGTGAGGATGGGATTCATCGCTGAGCGCGACGAGAAGATTCACGTCAGCGAGCTTCACGGGAAGTCTTCCATGATCTTGCGGACGATGGCGCTGTTCACCGGCTTGCCACCCGTGAAATAGGTAGTGCCGTCTTTTCGGCGCACGAGGCGTTTGCGGGACGGGGTGTGCTCGGAGGTCTTCAATCTTCTCACGATGAGCGTGTCGGCGTCTTCCTGTTCCACCTTCACTACATCGCCTTTGCGGAAGTGAGGCGCGATGACCAGGCGGCATTTTTCGTCAAGTTTGCGCGTCATGCGGAGAATCGTCCCACCGTGGGACGGCGAAATCAAGGTTGCCGGGTTCGCCGCACTGCTGCGGACTCGGACATATTTCGCAACTCTGCGCCCTTCGCTCCGATTGGTCACGCAGCGTCAATCGAGAAATCGCCTGGCGCATCTCATTGTTCTCTTCGTTTGCTTCTGTAATAATCCGAAACCGTTCCCGCCCTAACCACGCCCGCTCAACTTCGCCGTCACCGTTTCCGCGTCGTAAACGCATCCGCCCCAAGTGCCACCGCTCACGTGCTGCAATGCCGCCCACAACTTTGTGTCGTCCGGCAATTTCGGATGCGGCGCCAAATCGTTTCGCGACACGCGTCCTTCCAAAACTCGCGCGCCCTCGTCCGCGGAAAATTTCCGTCCGTCCTCGCCCACGAAGTCCACGCTGCCCACGAGCTGGTTGCGATCGATGACGATGCGAATCGTGTCGCCCTCGCGCAATTTCCCAATCGGCCCGTCCGCCAATGCTTCCGGCCCCACGTGACCGATGCACGCGCCCGTTGAGACACCGCTGAACCGCGCGTCCGTGATCAGCGCCACATGTTTTCCAAACGGCAAATGCTTGAGCGCCGACGTGATCTGATACGTCTCTTCCATCCCCGTGCCCATTGGGCCGCAACCGCAGAGCACCATCACGTCGCCGGCTTTGATTGCACCATTCTTCAACGCCGCGATCGCATCGCTCTCGCGCACGAACACGCGGGCCGGACCTTCGATCCGAAAAATTCCATCCGCATCCACGACGGAGGAATCGATGGCCGTGCTCTTCACGACCGAACCTTCCGGCGCGAGATTGCCGCGCGGAAACGTGACCGTGCTGGTCAAGCCGCGTTCCTTCGCACGGGCTGGAGACATGATCACATCATCCGCCGAAACACCGTCGCGCTCGAAAAGGAGTTGCTTGAAGCGCGCCCGCCGCTCGGACTTTTCCCACGTCGCGAGATTCTCGCCCACTGTCTTCCCCGTAACCGTCAACGCGCCGAGATCAAGCACGCCAAGTTCGCGCAAGTGCAACATCACCTCCGGCACGCCGCCCGCCAGAAAAGCGCGCACGGTCGGATGATGCACCGGCCCATTCGGCAACACAGAAACGATGCGCGGCACGCGCGCGTTCACGGCGATCCAATCTTCGCACGTGGGGCGGCGCAATTTTGCCGCGTGCGCGATCGCGGGAACGTGCAGCAGCAAGTTGGTTGAACCGCCGAAGGCAGCATGGACCACCATCGCATTGTGAATCGCCGCGTCATTGATGATGTCGCGTGTCTTGATGCCGCGCCGTTCCAACTCCACCACGGCACGCGCCGATTGCACCGCGATGTCGCGCCACACTTCCTGTCCCGACGGCGCGAGCGCGGAATGCGGTAGCGAAAGTCCGAGCGCTTCGCCCACGACTTGCGACGTCGCGGCGGTCCCGAGGAATTGGCAGCCGCCACCCGGGGTGCCGCACGCGCGACAACCCAGTTCCGCCGCTTCGTCGAGCGTCAACATTCCGCGCGCGAACCGCGCGCCAATCGTTTGTACCGCGCCCGCGTCTTCGCCCATTTCCGATGGAAGCGTTACACCGCCCGGCACCAGCACCGTGGGTAGATCGTGCAAACCGGCCAGGGCCATCATCATTGCAGGCAAGCCTTTGTCGCACGTCGCCACGCCAATGACGCCTGAGCGCGTGGGCAGCGAACGCGCCAGTCGGCGAAATAAAATCGCCGCGTCATTGCGATAAGGCAGGCTGTCGAACATCCCGACCGTCCCCTGCGTGCGTCCATCGCACGGGTCAGAGCAATACGCCGCAAACGGAATTGCTTTCAACGCGCGCAACTCCTCTGCCGCCGCCTGCACTTGCAAAGAAATTTCCCAGTGCCCGGTGTGATAGCCGAGCGCGATGGGCGAGCCGTCCGGCGCGCGCATTCCACCTTGCGTGCTGAGAATCAAAAACTGTTTGCGACCCAACTCGCTCGGGTTCCAACCCATGCCGGCATTTTGCGTGAGTCCAAAAATGTCGCCGCTCGGACGCTCCAGCAGCATCTCCGGCGTGAGCGGCAATTTGCCGCCCGGTCCGGGCGCGCGGGTGCGAATATCGAAAATGTCGCGTTCAACAGCGGGCATGAGCGCAAGTCTGCCACAGGATGCGCCACCGTCGCGCGCAAATTCCCGCGCAACGTGATGCCAGTTTGCAACTGGCAGAGGCGACTGAGTTCTGAACGTGCGAATCCTTTTCTCGCCGTCTTGAAATGAGAGAGCCGGCGTGCCCCGTTTGCAAACCGGCAGGACATTGTCCGCGGGCCAATCGATTCTCTTTGCTCCCGCTGTGAATAATCTGCGCACAGATCCCAGTAACATTCCCTTGCGCCTCGCGCCCGCGTGGTGTGTGTTACGCCGCATCAGACCCGATTCCCCGTGCCACTCCGAGAACGTGCGTCCATGCATCTTTTTTTTATCGTGGCGGGAATCGTCTGGTTCGCTCTCTCCGGGCTGATGGTGCTGGCCCTGGTATGCGCGGCCAAGCGGCCTTGGCCAGATCCGGACGCTTCCTCCGAATCGCCCGCGCCCGCGCGCCAAAACCCGCTCGTCCCCGGCACTGCTCTCGAAGACACCGCCGATCGATGGGAAATGTTGAACGTGGCACCACGGAAAGCTTCGGCAAAGTTCTCAACCCGCGAAGAGTGGATAAACCCGCAGCCCGCAGCCTCGACCATTGGTTCCGTGAAGGAATAGCAGCCTGTTCGGAAACGCCGTTTCATTCCAGCTGCAGACTTAAGGAGAATTCCCACGGCGTCCCGCGCGCCGCTCTTAGTTGGCATTCCGCATTGCGCGCTCCTTTGCCCCAGCACCGTTTCGCCGTTTTCTATTCTCTTTTCCGCCGCTGATGTGTTTCAGTTTTCCTTTCCGAATTGGTTTCCAGTTCTGAGAACAGCGCTCGGGCTTAACTGTCGCCCGGGATTTCCCTCCGGTGACGCGCGCCATGCGTGCTCCGGCGCTGCGCAACATGAATCCGGCTCCAAGCCACCGCCACGAAGGTCTTGTCGATCCACATCGGCAAACGGCCAAGGGCGGCAGCTTGTTCGCGTGGGCGCGAGCAAAACGCTGAGATACTGAAAAGCTGAAAGGCTGAAATTGGAAAGATGCGACTGAGCGACGAACTGCGGAAAAGAGCCAAACGATACGCCTCAGGCACCGTTCGGTTTTACGTGACGTTGCCGCACGCGCGCAAGGAAGTGGAAGTACTCGCACATCAGTTATTGCGTTCCGGGACGTCCGTGGCAGCACATGCGCGGGAAGCCTCGCGCGCACGATCGGATTCCGAATTCTGTTCGAAACTGGACGGCCTGCTCCAGGAGGCTGACGAGTCTCAACTTTGGTTGGAGCTTCTCTCTGAGGATTGCGCTGGAGAGAAAATTGAGCATCTACTTGCTGAAACTTCCGAACTGATCGCTATCTTCGTCACAATCGTGCGCAAGACTCGCGGTCGTGACAGAAAGTAGTGTCAGTTTCATTATTATTGCCGCTTTGAATTTGATGTCCGCGTTTCGGCGTTTTGATTGGGTAATGTTTCCATTTCAGCATCTCAGCTTGTCAGCGTTTCAGCGTTTCAGCGTTTTAAGAAATGTCCGTCACTAAACGCATCGCCTTCGGCGCGGCCGCAAGCTGGTTCAGCCGCGGCGTCACCATCGTGCTCGGGTTGGTGCTCATGCCGGTGCTGTTCCGGCATCTGCCTAAGGAGGAACTCGGCGTGTGGCTCTTGCTTGGACAAAGCTGGGCCGCCATGGGAATTCTCGATCTCGGCTTCGGTGTCACCCTTACCCGCCGCATCGCTTTGGCGAAAGGCAAAAGCGGCGCAGACCCAAACGCAGCGCTGACGCCCGAGACGCTCCGCGAGATCGCCGATCTCGTCGCCGCCGGTCGCCGCATCTATCGCTTTATGGCGCTCGGCGTTTTCATCGTGTCGTGGGCTCTCGGCTTTTTCTACCTGCGCAACCTCGAACTCCAGGGCCTCAGCCACGCCACCGTCTGGATCGCGTGGACGATTCTCTGCGCCTGCCAGGCCCTCACCGTCTGGGCCACCGTGTGGACCTGCCTGCTGCAAGGCGTCGGCTACATCGGCTGGGACGCGCTCATCGCCAGCTTTATCAGCGCCGGAATGCTCATCGCGCAAATCATCGTCGTGCTCTGCGGCGGCGGACTGATCGCGCTCGCGGCGATCGCTGCCGTGACCGTGGTTTTCCAACGCGCCATGACCCGCTGGTTCGCCCGCCGCCGCCGTCCTGAACTTTTTTCGCTGAAAGGCAAATGGAACAGAACGTTGGTCCGCGGCATGGCCGGAATTGCCTTTCGCGCGTGGCTCACCGCAGTGGGCACGGTGCTTGTGTTCAACACCGATCAATTCTTCATTACCGCGGCCAAAGGCACGGAAAGCATTCCCGCGTTCCGCGCCGCCTATGTGCTCATCCACAACATCACCGTGCTCGCGGTCAGCCTGGGACTGGCGTCCACAGTGTTCATCAGTCACTTCTGGCAAGCCGGAAACATGCGGCAGGTCCACCGGATCGTGGAGCGCAATACCCGGCTTGGCCTGCTCGTGATGCTGTGCAGTTGTGCCTTTGTAATCACTACCGGTCAGGCGCTCTTCAATCTGTGGCTGGGGCCAGGAAATTTCGTGGGCTATCGAGTGCTCACCGTGTTCCTCGTCTATGAAACCCTGGAAGCGCAAAGCTACATTGTTTCGACCAGCTCTCGCGCCACGGACGACGAAGCCTTCGGCCTCTCCTCGCTCCTGGCGGGCGTTCTCAAAATCTTTTTGGCCACGTTCTTGATCCGGATTTATGGCCTGCTCGGTCTCGCGCTCGCGACGTTGCTTGCGCTGCTGTTTACGAACCATTGGTACATGCTGTTTCGCGGCCTCACCCGGCTGCAACTGCCGTTCTCTGCTTACGCAAAAGATGTCATCCTTCCCGCGTCGCTCTGGTCGATCGCCGCACTGGTTCTTGCCGGCGCAATGGCCCAAGTGCTCAAGGATGGGCCGGACCTAGTGAAGGTCCTGAGCGGCGCGGCCACAGTCGGCATTGTTTTCGTTCTCGCTCTCGCCCGCCTCGTGTTGAGCCATCACGAACGCGCCAGGGTCCGGCACAAGTGTTCTGCCTTCTTCACGCGCCTTCTGCCCGCACGATGAAACTCGCGCGCCTTCGCGGTCATTACATCTGGACGCCGCCGCTCACGAACCGATCCGTGGTGGTCGATGCCGGGGCGCATCGCGGCGAGTTCAGCGCGGAAGTTATTGAGAAATTTGGCTGCCAATGTCATCTCATCGAAGCCAATCCAAATCTCGCAGAGAAGCTGTCCGTTCCCGGGGCTGCTTCGATCACCATCGCTGCTTTGGGTGCTGCGGACGGACGAGCGACCTTTCACGTGCGCGACAATCCTGAGTCAGGGAGCTTGACCAGTTCCAGCGCAGACCGCGCAACGGCCGTGGACGTGGAAACCATTTCTCTGCCGAAGTTCATGGAGCGCATTGGTGTTGATGCGATCGACCTACTGAAGCTCGATATAGAAGGCGCAGAATTTGATCTCGTTGCTTTGACGCCGGAAAACGTCTGGCGGCGAATCAGCCAAATCACTGTCGAATTCCACGACTTCCAGGAACGTTTTGCCGGCCAGCGATTGTTTGAGAACGCCCGCGCGCGCCTGGAATCGCTCGGCTTCGTGTGCTGCCTGATGTCCTTCCGTACACATGGGGACGTGCTCTTTCTGAACCGCCGCCTCTCGCTTACCGTACCGCAAAGAATTTATGCGCGGCATCTCGCCCGTTTGGTCGAGAAGGCAAGAGTTCTCTCCGCCTGAAAACGATTTGAGTATTACCTACAAAGACTATGGGTTTGCGAGCGCCGCCGAGTCGCACATGCACCCACACTTCATGCCACATTTGTTCGCGTTCGCTGGCGAATTGAAACCGGGCACGCGTGTGCTGGATGTGGGTTGCGGCAACGGCGCGGCCTGCGGTGAGTTTATCAAACGCAGTTGTGATGTCGTCGGTCTCGATCTCAGCGAGGAAGGGATTGAATGGGCGCGCCGCACGTATCCGCAAGCGCGCTTCGAACTTCTGTCCGCGGACCGTGACATCCTTCATCGCTTGAACGCCGAACCATTCGACATCGTGATCAGCACCGAGGTAGTCGAACATCTTTACGCTCCACGCGCATGGGCACACGGATGTTTGGCCGCGCTGAAACCGGGCGGTGTTTTCATCTGCACGACTCCCTACCACGGCTACTGGAAAAATCTTTTCATTTCGTTGTTCGGCAAGTGGGACGCGCACATGAGTCCTCTTTGGGATGGCGGCCACATCAAGTTATGGAGCAAGCGCACGCTCGCCGACCTTCTCACTGAAGCCGGCTTCGCGAACGTCCAATTTCGTTGCGCGGGCCGGATGCCGGGACTGTGGATGACGATGATTGCGCGCGCTCGAAAGCCGGGATGAAGTTCATCGTCGCCCAAATTGGCGCACGCCATCACTACGCGATTCCGCGAATGTTGGAGCAATCCGGCTGCTTGGAGAGCCTTTATACTGACACCTGCGCGAATCGCGGGTTTGGCCGGGTTTGCGACACCGTGCTGCCGACGGGTTTGCGGCGCGGTCCGATAAAAACACTACTGCAAAGACGAATTCAGGGTGTCCCTCGGAGCAAGGTGCGTTGCACGGATCGAATTCTGTTGCGTGGCCTGCTGGGCAACACACGGCCCGTTGATCCATTCACAACGCTGGTGCGAACGGGGACGATTTTCAGCGAATCCATGCTGAGATGGGGATTCGGCCAGGCCACAGGCGTGTACTCGATGTTTGGCGAAGGTTTGGAATTTCTTTATGCGGCGAAAGAGCATGGTCTGCGCGTCGCGGTGGACGTGTTCATCACGCCAATTGCGCACCGGATTATTAGCGAAGAACGCGCGGCCTTTCCCTCGTGGGAAACCGCGGAGCCTTGGGACGACCGACTCCAACCACGCATTCGGGAAATTCTGGAATTGGCGGATGTGCTGTTGTGTCCAGGGCAAAACGTTGTTGAGGGCGTTCGCGCCGTTGATGAAGCGTTCGTGAATAAAACCCGCGTTGTGCCGTACGGCAGTGGTACCGACTTCGCGGGAAAGACGAACAAGCCGACCATTGGTCGGGTGCTCTTTGGCGGGACCGCCGAACTCCGCAAAGGAATTCATTACTTTGCCGCCGCCGCGCAGCAACTTCACGGCAAAGGCGTGCATGCTGAGTTCCGCGTCGCAGGGAATGTGGCCGAAAAGATTCGCCGCCAGCCCGCATGCGCAACTTTGAATTTCCTCGGCCGCATTCCGAGATACCAGATGCAACACGAGATACTCCACGCGGACATACTCGTATTGCCGACGCTCGCGGAAGGCTCCGCAAGTGTGGTCAGCGAAGCGCTGGTGGCGGGGTTGCCTATCATTACCACGTGCAGTGCGGGTTCCCTCGTCGTCCACGGCCAGAGCGGGCTGCTCGTCCCTGAGCGCGACACGAACGCGCTGGCGGAAGCGATCGCTTTCGTGGTTCAGGATCGCGCCGCCAGGGATCGTTTCGCCGCCGGTGCTCATCAAGTCGCGCCGCAATTGCGTGAACGGGCTTGGGCAGATCGATTGGTTCAGGCTCTCGCTTCCTGAGGAATGTTTATGGAGCAATCCAACGCCGAACTCGTAAAACATCCGCCCTTGGAGGGGGTTCTTCGCCCGCCGCCGGGATCACTCGCGCGTCTCCGCCATTACGGTCGCCGTTACGGCTATGCTCGCGCCGTGAGCAGTTTCATCGGACGTAAATGCTTCGGCTTCTGGAGGCTCTTCGGTCCCACGCTCACGCAATCGTATCTTCATCACTGGCTGAACTCGCGCGGTCCGCACATCCTTAATCTTGGAGGCGGCAGTGTATTATTCGAGCGCTGGCTCACCGCAGACGTCGATCCGCGCAGCGATGTGTATGTGGATGTGACGCGGCCCCTGCCGTTGCCCGACACAAGTGTGGATGTAGTGTACTCCGAGGAGGTCATTGAGCACGTCTCGCGGGAATGTGGACGCGCTATGCTCTGCGAATGTTTGCGCATTTTGAAGCCGGGCGGTGTCTTGCGGTTGACGACTCCCAGCCTCGATTACTTTGCCCGCCGCGTGCTCGACATTCCTCCAGGCACTGTCGAAATAAACAACATCTTCTACCTCCACGGCCACCAGCATATTTATTCAGAAGCGGATTTGTGCGCCCTGCTCGCCGACGTTGGTTTCGTTGAAATTAAGCCATCCTGTTATCGTGATCCGAACTCCCACTACGGCTACTTTGACACTCATCCAGTCCGATTCACCTTTGCCCCTCCGGAATGTTCTCAATACTGGGAGGCACGCCGATTCCACTCATGACTTTTCACGCATTGTCCGATGCCCATTTTTTAAAAGCAGCCATGGCTGACAGGCTCTTACCTGCCGTTTATTGATCAAAATGGGGCTTCGTATTCTGCATCTCGTTCCTTCGATTCCCTTCGGCGGCATGCAACGATTGGTCGCAAGTCTCGCTGCGGAACAGATCCGGCAAGGACTCGACGTGTTGGTTGGTTCGATCTACGAAGACAGTCGTTTCGGTGAACTTCTTGCGAGTAAAAATGTTCCTTTTGAAACTCTCGGTGGGAACAGACCATCGCTACGAGCCGCGTTTACACTGAGTCGGCTCTTGAATCGTTACTCCACGAAGATAGTACACCTGCACGCGGCGTTGCTTTGGACGAACCTTGTCGGCTGGGTGTGCAAAAAAGAGCCTTGGATCTACCATGCGCACACATATCCAAAAGTGTCGCCCACAACAAAGTCCCGATTGGTGGATTGCGTAACATCCCGTCTTTGCGATGTGCAAATTGCGGTCAGCGAGTCGGTTTCAAAACAGATGCTGCACCACCAACGCAATCGCTCCAGAGCCTTCGTCGTTCATAATGGGATTGATTGGCACGCAGGGTCGCAACCCATTCGAAGAGCTTTTTGTGAGGAATCGCCGGTTTTTGGGACGGCCATGCGAATGGTCATGGATAAGGGGCTTCACGCATTTGTGAAAGTCGCCCGGGAAATATCAACACGCCAGCCATCCGCACGATTTGTCGTTGCAGGCGACGGTCCAGACATTGCCGACTTCGAGTCTGAACTTGCGTCCCAAGGTCTTTCTGAGGTGGTAAAGATCTTGGGCCACGTCACGGACATGAACAATTTCTGGTCAAAAATCGACGTGTTTCTTTTCGTCTCTCCCCGCGACACCTTCGGGCTGACGATCGTGGAAGCCATGGCTTGTGGAGTGCCAGTTGCCGCCTACCGGACCGGCGCTGGTTCAGATGAGATACTCAGAGACGGGGAAACCGGTTTGATGGCGGAATACGGCGATGCCAAAGGTCTGGCCCACCAAGCGATTCAATTTGTTCTTGAACGCCCGTTGCGAGAACGCGTTAGCCAACATGGCTTTGATAACGCAAAGAAGAAATACACGATTCGCGTGTGTGCTCAGGGTATCAATGAAGTGTATTCGAACGTTTTATCTCACCGTACTTAACTCAATGCGAATATTCCGAAACGCGCTTACGCTCGTGATGACTCCCTCGATGGTTCCGTGTTGGGCACGGTGGCAAATGCGATTTTTCGGCGTTCCCGTGGTAGTGAAAATCCCGTTTGGAGCAACCGTCGGCTCTTTCAGCAGCTTCAGTGAACTGTGGTCTGTGCGGCACATGGCGCCGTCTTCCCGCGAGTGCCGATTGATTCAGCGGGTGGTGGTGCCTTCTTCTCTGAATTTTGACGTTGGTGCGAATGTAGGGGGATTCACATTGGCCATGGCAAAAGCGTGTCCTGCGGCGGAGATTCATTCCTTTGAGCCGGCCCCCGATACGTTCGACCGACTTTGCAAAAACATCGCTTTGAACGGCGTCCCCCATGTTCATTCGCATCGCGTGGCCATGGGATCAAAACCGGGACTATCGCTCTTCCATGTGGACCCGAATTCCCCCGCGACAAACCATCTTCGAAATGAGCGCACGGCGAATGAACAATGCATCGAGGTAGAGGTGCAAACTGTTGATGCGACAATCCAGAAAATCGGGCAGCGATCTCCCGGCTTATTGAAAATTGATGTCGAGGGTTTTGAATGTGAGGTGCTCTTGGGCGCGGCTGAATCTATTCAGCAAAACCGTTGGGCGGCGGTGTTGATTGAAGTTTGTCCGAGCAACCTTCATCGCACCGGGCGCTCCGTAGGGGATTTGATCTCAATCTGCGATTCCTTGGGTTGTGCTCTTTTCGAACTGACAGAACAAGGCCACCCAGGGCGTGAATTGTCTCTTAACGATCTACGAAACGTTACATTCGTAAACGCGCTTGTGGCTCGAAAGCGGCAACCAAGATGATTTTCAAGCACTTCATTCGGAACATTCTGCCGTATTTCTTCGTCGAACGCCGCCGCCGACTTTTTCGGCTGCATCGGCTTGGCTTGTCTCCCAGTTGCGGGACAAGCCAGGAATATGAAGCCGCCGTGAACGGCTGTCGTTTCGAATTGTGGCCCGCCGTTCTTCGCACGACGCAAGACTGGACGCTCGTTGATGTGGGCGCGAACGAAGGCGACTTCATTCGTGCCACGACGCGGTTGGCGAATCCATCCGCCGTATTCGCGTTTGAACCACTTCCCTCTTGTCAGCCAGCATTGTCGAAACTGCTCGCGAGTGTTCGCGGCGGACAATTGATTTGCGCGGCCGTGGGCGCAGCAACGGGTGAGGTTAAGTTGCATTGTACTGCCAACACCTACATGAGCAGTGTTTTTCCACCACAGCGCGGGATTGATAGCTCGTATGCGGATGGTGATTACGGGGTAGTCCAGCAACTCAGCGTACCGCAGGTGAAACTGGACGATGCCATCCCACCTGGCATGCACATCGATTTGCTGAAGGTCGACGTTCAGGGATACGAAAGGGAAGTTCTTCGAGGAGCGACACGAACGCTCAAGGAAACGGGAGCGTTGTTGATCGAAGTGAACTACACGCCACATTACAAGGGTGCCGTCAGTTTTGACGAGTTACACGCTTTCCTGAATGCTGTTGGATTTCATCTCCATGGAATTTCCACACCATACTTTGATGACATTCGCCCTTTGTGGGCCGACGCGATGTATGTGCGCAAAGACTGAGAAGGAAGACCGTTAGTTTAACGTGGTCGTCGTTGCCGACATCAACACGCTGTGGCGTCGCCGCCCGTTTCAGGCATTGAGTAATCTGCGCCCTGTTCTGGGATTGATGCCAATGGATCCGCTGGTGGCGATGAAGCAGCGGCGGCTTCCCTGGGGAACAACCCGCAACACGTTACAGAAGATGAACTTACGCTCCGTCGTGTTGCCTTTTGGCTGGGCGACACGAACCGCGACCAGCGCCTTGCCGCGACTGTGGTCGGCCGCGAGCAAGGAATGCCGTTCGATCGGAACAGAACCCACCGCCCTGATTGTGACTTCCCCTCACTACGCTCCACTCGTGCAACAACTGAGCGAGGATATTTCCACGTTCTATTACTGTTCAGACGATTACTTGAACTACAGCGGCTGGGATGCGGATCGGATGCGCGAACAGGAGGCATTGATTGTCCGGCAAGCGCGGCACAGCTTTTTTGTGTCCGCAGCCCTGCGAGAGCGTGCCGTGCGCGAGTACGGCGTTGATGCGACACGCGTCGCCGTGAGTATGAATGCGACGGACGAAGAATTTCTTTCGTCCGTATCTCCGAGTGAAATTGAACGACTGCTGCAGCGCTTTCCGAAATTGAAACGCCCGATCGCAGGAGTCATTGGCGGCATCAATGAACGGCTGGACTACGCGCTCCTTTTGCAGGTGGCAGAACTTTCAGAACTGGGCACGCTGCTGCTCGTGGGACCGATCGCAGATCCCAACGATGCGGAATTGGCTGCATTGCTCAAGCACCCCCGCGTCGTCGCGGTGGGACACCAACCGCATGAGTCCCTTCCGATCTGGCAACAAATGCTCGACGTCGCGTTGATTCCTTATCGTGAATCGGCCTTCAATCGGTTCTGTTCCCCGTTGCGATTATTCGATCACCTTGCCGTGGCACGCCCGATTGTGGCTACGGCGGCCTGCGAGCAAGTTCATGAATTTGGCGATTGGGTTAAAGCCGCGAAAGATACCGTAGAATTTTTGGCAATGGTCGTCGATTCCGTAAAGGAGACAGATGAGACTCCCTGCCGTCGCAGACGAGAATGCGCCGCTCAACATACGTGGAAGGCTCGGGCTTCCGCCATGGATGCTGTTCTCGGCACGAAGTTAAGCCAGCCTTCTCTTTAAGTTTGCTCGTAGCATGCAGTTCTATTTTATTCCCTTCTTGATTGGATGCGGCTCGTTGCTGGTTGCGGCGATCCTTCGCCCCAAGTTGATCTACCAGTATCCGTATTTTATGGCGGCGACCTTCGCCACATTTATCGCTCCTCAACTGTATGGCCTCTACTTGTTGAACTGGGGCGGACCTTTCGTCGAAGCAATTGCCTTGATGTGCCTGCTTTGTCTGGCTTGCTGCTGGTTGGGCTATCTGCCACGCGCTCACCCGGCGTTGATCGAGAAGTTGAACGTGTCTCTGAACACGAACCGCTTTCTTCACGGCGGGATTGTCCTGGTGGCGGTCGGCTACTTCTTTGTGTACCGTTTTGGCACGTTGGGTGAAGACGATATCTCCACCCTGATGACAGGGGTGGGAACCATTTATTTGTTCTTCGGTGGCTTGGTTTATCCGGGTTTCGCTATTTGCTTTTACTGTGCGCTCAAGGAGCGAAACGTGGTTGCATGGATCGCGGCAGCCGTGGCGGCATGGATTCCTTTGCAAGCGGCGATCTTTTATGGCCGTCGCGAGCCGACGGTGCTTTTCATTCTCTCCTTGGCCATGAGCTTCTATTTCATTAGAGGCAAATTTGCCCCCCGTTGGGCCATCGTCACGGGCGTAGTGGGAGCCATGTTCATCATCCCCGCCATCGGAGAGTACCGTTCATTGGCGACTGAGGACCCTTTGGCAGCCTTGAAGGCCATCAACTTCAAACAAGAGTTCAACGAATACTTCGAGGAAGATACGATCAGCGAAGTGAGGAATGCGGTCGTGTTGATCGCTGCGACACAGGAGACAAGCGACTACGAATGGGGGGCCGGGTATTGGAACCGCATTGTCTTCCGTTTTATCCCTGCGCAATTGTTCGGACGTGAGTTCAAGGACTCACTGATGATTGGCGGCCAGCAACGCGACCCGAGCGAGTTTGTCGAAGCGACAATAGGAACGGGTCTCCCTGTTGGGGCAACTATTACAGGCCTGGGCGATTCGTTTAATCAGTTCGGCTATTTCGGCTGCCTCATCTTCGCGGTCATGGCCTACCTCTTCAAGAATCTCTGGGTGGCGGCAAACCACCCGGACGGTACGATGGCGCAGATCCTGTACATCCAGGTGATGACTACAGCGATGCGCGCGCTCACGCATCAGACCTTGGATTTCCTGCCCGGCTTCATCTACAGCAGCATTTTCATTTCACTGGTAGCGCTTTACGCGCGCGAGAAACGCGACTTGGAACCCGAACGCACGGTGCGAGAAACGCTGAAAACTGAAACGCTAAAAAGCTGACATCCGCGGGCGGGACTGATCATTCTCCGCAGATACTCGCCAACAAGCTCTGGACTTCCCACTCATTCTGAACAGGGTTCGATTCCATACCAGCCAAGCCCAGCGGAATTTCGAGGCTGCGCTGCGGCAGTCTGATTGGCTCGCGCGGACGACCGCTGCGGCAGTCGAGGACTACCAATGGCAGCGTCTTCAAACCGTCTGGTCTGATTGCGTGCGCGATGTTCCCTACTATCGCCAGATGGTTCAATCAGGACAGGCCTCGGAGCACTTGCGGAGCTGGGAGGATTTCAGCCACATTCCAGTTACAGATCGTTCCACCTTGCAGTTGCGGCAGAAAGAATTCTGCCGCCTGTCGGGCCCGGCGCATGACTTCCGGATGACGGGGGGATCAACCGGGGTGCCGGTTCGATTGGGCGTGTGGCGCAGCGAAGCCAAATTTCACCGCGTGGCGAAGTTAATCCTGTGGCAGCGCGCCGGCTATCGGCCATCAGACAAGTTGTTCCTGATTTGGGGACATTCCCATTTGCTCGGAACGGGCCTGCGCGGGCGGATGAACCACGTCATCCGCAAACTGAAAGATTCATTGTTGGGCTACAAAAGGGTCGATGCCTATTCGCTTTCCCCGCGACGATGCGAAACGATCGCGCGTCAACTCCTGCGCTTTCGACCGCTCGGTCTGATCGGCTATGCGTCAGCCTTGGACTATTTCGTCCGCGCGACCGAGCCGTTTCACGAAGCCTTTGGAAAGCTCGGTCTGCATTTTGTGATGCCGGCCGCCGAAATGTTACCACGCCCGGATTCGCGGCAGTTATTGGAACGTGTTTTCCGCTGCGGCAGCATTGAGGAATTTGCCGGGGTGGAATTTGGGCAGGTTGCCATGCGAGAGCAGAATTCCGGCTTTCAGGTGTTTCACGACCTGAATTACGTCGAGGCATTGCCCGGTGCGCAACCTGGTTTGGCACGGGTCGTCCTGACTGCGCTTTACGATCGCTATGTGCCGCTCATCCGCTATGCACCTGGAGATGAAATCTCCGGTCCGCAGTCGCTGTCAAATGGACACGTGGCTGCATTTACGCGCGTCGAGGGCCGCATCAATGATTCGGTGCATCTGCCCGATGGCACGGCGATCCACACCGTGTCGATGCTGCATTGCATTCATCAGGAACCCTCCGTGCTGAATATCCAACTGGTCCTGGAGGATGCCGGTCCACGTCTCCGGCTGGTGGTTGGCGTGGGCTATGATGCGCAGTGTGAGCAGCGCATCCGACACCGTCTTGCGGATGTCTCCCCGGGGTTATCCAGGATTCCGATCGATCAAGTTCCTGACGTGGCCACCACGGTGGCCGGCAAGCGGCGTTGGATTCACGACGCACGGACCACTTCCGCTGCATAAGCGCCAGATGTCCGTCCCGTTAAAGATTGCAGTCGTTTTCTATAACATCGGCCCGTACCACCACGCGCGATTGAACGCCGCAGCGGAGCGGGGGCGCACTGTGGCCTTGGAATGGTCGGCACGCGAAAGCTACCCGTGGGGCCGGTCAGAAATTCCCGCGCGGTATGAAAAAAGAACGTTGCTGCCAGACAATATCAATACTTCGCCTTCGCGAGCGATGCTGCGCAACTCAATGAATGACGTGCTCTCGGATGTTCGGCCAAACGTTTTGGCAATCAACGGCTGGAACGACTTCGGCGCTTTGGAGACGCTATGGTGTGCTCTGCGCATAAATATTCCAGTGGTGGTCATGTCTGAAAGTTCCGAGCAGGACACGCAGCGAAGCCGATGGAAGGAATGGGTCAAACGTCGAATTGCTGCGCGCTATTCCGCCGCGCTGGTCGGGGGGCGATTACACGCGGATTATTTGCAGCAACTCGGCATGTCCGCCGAGCGCATCTTCACCGGCTACGACGTGGTGGACAACGCTCATTTCGCGTCCGGCAAAGAAAACGCTGAAAATCCGAAAATCCGAAACTCTGAAATCTCTGGTCCGGAATCTGCAATTTCAGCATTTCAGGATTTCAGGATTTCAGCATCGGACTCTCCCTCTCCGCCTCGACCGGGGAGAGGGATCGGGGGTGAGGTGTCGATCTCAGCCATTTCAGATTCTCAGCCTTTCAGTTTTTCAGCTTTTTCCCCCTTCTTCCTCGCATCCGCGCGTTTCATCGAGAAGAAAAATCTCTTCACGCTGTTGCGCGCTTACGCCGATTACCGGACGGCTGCCGCGGAATCCGCAATCCGCAATCCGCAATCCGCAATTTGGAATTTGGTGTTGCTCGGTGATGGTCCGCTACGTCCCGCCCTCAACTCTCAACTCTCAACTCTCAACCTGCACCCTTGGGTGCAGATGCCCGGCTTCAAGCAATACGATGAGTTGCCCGCGTTTTATGCGCGTGCGGGCGCCTTTGTCCATGCCAGCACCACCGAGCAATGGGGACTGGTCGTGAACGAAGCGATTGCGGCGGGTCTTCCGGTCCTTGTTTCAAACCGCTGCGGTTGCGTGCTCGAACTGGTCCGCGAGGGTGTGAACGGGTTTGCTTTCGATCCTGAAAATCAGAATGAGCTTACGCAGTTGATGGCAAAAATGGCCTCGTTATCAGAAGGCGACCGCCAACGTCTGGCCCGCGCCAGTCGCGAGACCGCTTCGCAACACGAGCCGGCGCGTTTCGGTGAAGGTCTTCGCCGCGCGGCGGAACTCGCAGTCTGCCTGCCGCGGAAACGTGCGGGCATTTTTGATTCCATCCTCCTCAGCAGCCTCGTGCGTCGATGAGAACAAAAGAACAACGCCGCTTGGCCTTTCAGCTTTTTCAGTATTTCAGCTTTTCAGCTTTTCCCTGCAGGAGGCGTCGCCGTTTAGTATTTCAGCATTTCAGCATTTCAGCATTTCAGTTTTTCCCCCTCCTTCCCCTGTGAACATCGGCTGTCTTTTGGATTGTGCATCGCGCAACGCGGGCGGTTTGTTCGAGAGCGTGCGCCGTATCGCCCAGTCCTTTCCACAAACGCAGGGGACGACCATGGTGTTCAGCCTGGAAGACGAGCATGCAAAGGAAGACGCCGGCCATTGGCAGCCCCTGAAGCTTCATCTTTTTGAGCGGAAATGGTTCCCCCAATGGGGTTACGCGCCACAATTGAGTGAGGCTTTGCTGGACGCGAACATCGAGATGCTGATGACGCACGGACTTTGGAAATATAGTTCTCTGGCCTCGCTCCGCTGGCATCGGCGCACGCGTCGTCCATACATTATTCACGCGCACGGGATGCTCGATCCCTGGGCGGTGCAAAACTCGAAGTGGAGAAAACGCGTTGCGGCCATGCTTTACGAGAGTGTGCATCTGCGTGGTGCTGCGTGCCTGCGCGCTCTGTGTGAGTCAGAAGCACGCGCCATGCGGGCCTACGGCCTGCGCAATCCAATCTGCGTCATTCCCAACGGCATTGATCTGCCCGACCTCGGCTCAATTCCGAATTCCGAATTCCAATTTCCGAATGTGGACGGTCGCAAGATCCTGCTCTACCTCGGTCGATTGCATCCCAAAAAAAATCTCGTTGCACTGCTGCACGCCTGGGCCGCGGTGCAGCGTGACAATAAAGGTGCGAAAGAGTGGGTGCTGGCTATTGCCGGCTGGGATCAAAACGGCTACGAAGCCGAACTTCACCAGCAGTGCTCCGATCTCGGCCTTTCCTTTAGCCTTCCCTCTCCGCCTCGACCGGGGAGAGGGACTGAGGGTGAGGTGTCGAGTTCCGACCATTCGTCATTCGCCATTCGTCATTCGGTCGCATTTCTCGGTCCTCTATTCGGCGAAGCCAAAGCCGCGGCTTATCGAAATGCTACTGCGTTCGTGCTCCCTTCGCTCAGCGAAGGCTTACCGATGGTCGTGCTCGAAGCGTGGGCTTTTGCCAAACCCGTCCTGATGACGCCCGAGTGCAACCTTCCGGAAGGCTTTCAAGCCAACGCGGCGCTACGCATCGGAACCGACGCTCCATCGATCGCGACAGGCTTGCGCGAACTTATGGCCATGAGCGACGCGCAACGCATCGACATGGGGGCGCAAGGCCGGGCCCTCGTCTCGAAAAAGTTTCTGTGGCCACGAATCGGCGAGGAAATGCGTTCCGTGTGCGAATGGGTAATGAATGGCGGCACGGCGCCCGCCTCGGTGCGGTGTGATTGAAGGATGAAACGCATCCTAATTTTTCTGCTCCTTTCCGGACTTGCCGCCGAGGCCGCGCAAACGCTGCTTCGCCGGGAACTATTTCAATCGAACGGCGCTCTCACAAGCAGCTCAACGGGCGCGTTTCATGCCGTCGTTGGAACCCTTTTCAAGAAGGCGGGCGGGCCTTATGTGGCCCCAGGGACTGATGGTTTCTCTGCAGACCTGAACAGTCAGCAGACTTACGCTTACGGGCGATTCGAACTGCCGACAATTTGGACGAATTATTTTATCGGCTGTTGGTTCTTTCATAAAGGCACCTTCTTGGCCTCGTCGCAAAAGTTGCCTCTGCTTTGGTTCGGTGGTTTCAACTCTGTTGACATCAGAATAGGGGTCACAAATGGCGGGTTGGTCGCTGGCCTGCAATACGGGAAAGATGTGCCCCTTTCAGTGCCGTTACGGAACCAATGGTTGTGGCTGGGAATTGGGATTAGCAACCTCGGTGGTCACGTGACGCCTCAATGGGACGTGCGCTTTTATGTGAAGCCGATCGGCGGTGTGATGACAAATGTTCTTACTCTCACCAACATCACGAGCTTCCAAAGGCAGCAGATGACGCAAGCCGGCGTCGGTACATGGGCTTCACCGAACACGTATTTCAACGGCCGGATTGGCGCCGTTTCTCTCTACAGTTTTGAGGATTGGAATGACGTTGCCTATCCATCTGAGTTGATCGAGCCGGCAACACCCAGGACATGGTATGTGAATCCGGCTACGGGCAGCGACGCGAACTCTGGTGTCTCACCGGCACTGGCTTGGCAAACCGCCGGCAAGCTCAATGAAGAGTCGGCCACATGTGGCATCTTCTCGGCGAACAGCTTTAGCCAGGGAGACACCGTGATCATAGACACGAGCGGGGCACTGTTGGATGCGAGCCACACCAATCTTGCGTTCACG
>Ga0193753_10000747_pt1 | contig 30354 bp, 18 predicted proteins | sample H1c2metaG_FD_144925 | JGI IMG/M metagenome (GOLD analysis project Ga0193753, IMG submission 144925) | Soil microbial communities from a riparian zone of the East river system, Colorado, United States - H1c2 | ecosystem: Environmental > Terrestrial > Soil > Riparian zone | place: USA: East...
CAATCGCGTGTCGTGTACGGCGCAGCCTTCCGCGGCAGGTGTCGTCCGAAGCGGACGGCTGCAGCTCGTCGTCTGCGTTCCGAAGCAGGCACAGCTCGAGACGATCGTGCGCATGACGACCGAGCTCGGAGTCGCTGCGGTCCACCTCGCAACGAGCGAGCGCACCGTGCCGAAGCTCGCATCGGACGCGAAGCTCGAGCGCTTGCGGCGTATCTCGCGCGAGGCTTCGGCTCAGTCGGGCGCCGGTCGTACACCGGAGCTCACCGGACCGGCGCCTCTCGTCGAGCAAATCGCGGGCGCACCCGACGGCGCCCTGAAGCTCGCATTCTGGGAGCGGGCGACTGCAGCGTTGGCTGCCGCTCCGAGCGGCTTCGAAGGCCGCGAGATCTGGGCCGTCATCGGCCCGGAGGGCGGTCTGAGCGAATCCGAAGCGTTGCAGCTGGAAGCGGCAGGCTACGCGCTGACGAGTTTGGGCTCCCACATCCTGCGTGCGGAGACTGCTTGTGTGGTGATCGCTGCTTTGCTGCTCGATCGAACGAGTAGCCTGCGCGATTGATGCATACGTGCAGCTGATGGCTTCTCTGCTTGGACCCACCGGCCATCGCGCGATATCCTCAGGTTTCTCTTTTTGGTCCATTCATGTCGGCGCTGACCTCCCTGCTCGTACGCGACGAAGTGGTTTCGGTACGTCAGATCGAGGACGCGATCTCGCGGCAAGTACTCGAGGGCGGCGAGCTCGACACTGCGTTGCTCGAGTTGGATGCGACTTCCGAGAACGTATTGAACGCGTACTGCGCCGCCGCCTTTCGATTGCCGGCAGTTGCGCGCGACGAAGTGATGGGGCTGAGCGAGTCGACGCTCTCGCTGATTACGAAGGAGCAAGCGGAACATTGGCGCGTGATTCCGATCACGCACGACGCGAATACGGTCGTCGTCGCGACGTACCAGTCGCTGCACGAGAGCAGTCGCAAAGAGCTCGGCGCCGCGATCGGGATGCAAGTCGAGTGCTGCATCGCCTGCGAGATGCGGATCGAAGTCGCACTTGCCGCGCACTACGGCATCGCGATGAGCCCGCGGATGCAGCGCTTGGCGGAACGCGTCGAGAATCTCGAAGCCGGCGCGTTGCCGGGCGTCGAGCCGATGTTGGAGACGCCGATCAGCGGGCTTGCCGCCGAGTTGTTCGACGACTTCGACGACGTCGACGACGACGAGGAAGAGGACGACCTCGCGGGCGCAAAGCCAATCCCGTACCAGTCGCTGCGTGCGGCCGCAGAAGTTTCGGTCGGCCGAGTCGTGGAAGTTCGACCGAGTCAGTTACCACCGGCGGCAGTCGAAGCGCCGCGGCTGGATCCGACCCCGATCATGGATCCGATGGCGGAGTCTCGCGCGCGCCGCTCGGCCAACTCGCCGCACGACACCCAGACCGGCGTGGGCAAGTCATCGCTACCTGCCCCGCCCGACGACCTCGTGATGTCGCTGGACGAGCCGCCGCCGAGAGCTGCTGCCTCGGTCGTGAAGCGACCACCCGCCGCGTTCGCCGCACCCGCTTCTGCAGCGAACCTCCCGGGAGCATCGAAGCCGATCACACCTCCGCGTGCGCCGGACCCGTTTGCGCGGTCGGCTGCCAACCGTGTTGCAAACGATGTCGCGCGCGGCGTTCCCGAAGGGGGTGTAGTCGCACGTGGCGCGAAGCGTGCGGGCATTCCGCAGGGTCCCCTCAGCCGCGAGATCGCGAGTCAGCTGCTCGAGCGGGCGGACGATCGGGATGCCGTGGTCGAGGTCTTCTTTCGCTACGCGCGCCAGTACTTCGATGCGACTGCGCTGTGCTCGATTCGCGAGGATCGCGTCCTCGGCCGTGAAGTTCACAACGTTCCGAACCTGAACGACATCCGCGGGCTTTCGCTCTCGGTGGCTCGCGGCTCGGCGCTGGAAGAAGTGTTGCGGACGCTGCAGCCGCGCGTGGTGGACCTCTCGCGCAAGCAAGAGGACCGGCCGCTCGTCGAAGCATTGCGCCGCGCGAACTCGCAACCGAGCGCCCTATTGCCGGTGTGCATTCAACGCCGCGTGGTCGCGATCGTCTACGGCGATCGCGGGAGCGAGTTCTTCAAGCAGAGCGATCTCGGCGCGATGATCGAGCTGCTCCCCGAGGTGTCTCGCGCATTCGAGCGCATCATCCGCACCCGCAAGGTCTTGGGCTTGAGCGCGCGCCAACGTTCGCTCGCACACGCTGCATCCGAGCTCGGGCATGCTCAGACGCAGCTCGACGTCATTGCTGCCAACGTCGATCCTACGCACGATCCGGCAAAGGCCGAAGCGCTGCTACGAAACGCGCGACGAACCTTGTCAGCGTTGGGTGCACCGCGCACGGCACCACCGCCACCGGCAGCCGCGCGCATGGCTGCGCCGAATGCTGCGATATCGACCGCGGTCACGAGCCGCGAAGTGCCTGCCGCCCTCAGCAGCAGAGACGCGCAAGCTGCATTTGCGATGCCTGAGCGGCATGCGTACGAGCTCACGGAAGGTTTGCAGGAGCTCGATCGAATCCCAACTGCGCGATTGCCTGCGGTCGACGCCGAGCTGGCTGAGGACGCGGTGTTCGACGACGCCGAGCCTGCTGCGAAACCGCCCGCGTACATGTCGAAGCCCCCGCCGGGCGCAGGTCGCTACAGTAGCGTGCGCGAAGGTGAGGGCGACGAGCCGCCGGCGGAGGTCGAGAACGAGTCGGATACGCGGCCGCTTCGCAATCGGGCTTCGAATCGCAGCAGCTCGAAGCGTCCGAAGAGTCGAAGCCAGCCCCCGAGCGACTCGCTCGCGGAAGGTACGGCCGACACGCTCGACAACTTGCAGGCGTCGCGGTTCGAGTCGCCGCTCCCAGAGCGCGTAGCGTCGCCGCGCCCGTCGAAGCCCCCGCCGGGAACGGGCATGTATTCGGAGCGTGGCGTGTCGAGTGAAGTGATCTCACTCGCCCCGACGCGACGATCGTCGCAACCTTCGCCGCAGAAGGCTCGCCGCTCCCAGCCGCCTCGGCCTCCCACCAACTCGAGTCCGCCACCGAATCCTGCCGAGACCCGGCGTTCGAGCAAGCGGCCGCCCCCGCTCGATAACCGTCGCGAGGAGCCGAGCTCTGCGCCTGCGCCGGAGTTTGCGCCATTGCCGAAGACCGGACGGTACTCGCCCGTGCCGCGCGAAGCTTCGGTGATCGTGGATACGGTCGGTCAGACGCGCGGGTTGATCGACGACTTGTGCAACTGCGGACCGGACGACGAAGGCCCGATGGTGCAGAGTTTGTTGCGCGTCGGCGATGAAGCGTTGGACTTGTTGATCGAGCGGTTTCCGGGTCCGCTCTGGTTCGACCGGCGCCGGCCGTACGCACGCTTGCCGTTCGGTCGCGACACGGGTCCGATCGCGCGGGCGCTCGCAGCGTTCGGCGAGAAGGCGTACCCGCGCGTGATTCCGTTGTTGCGTTCGAAGACGGCGGACGTGCGTTACTACGCGACGTTGTTTGCGAGCGATCAGGTGCACCCCGAGCTGCTCGTGCCGATTGCGGAGCGACTGTTCGACGAGGATCCGCAGATCCGACTGATGGTGCGCGAAACACTGCCGGCGTACCGGACATTGCCGGCGTTCGCGCAGGTGCTCGGGAGTTTGCGAACGCGCATGCTCGAAGCGCGAGCGCCGCTGCCGGCGCGTTTGGCCGCGATCGATGCGACCTCGAATTTACGCGACGGCCAGAGTGTGCCCGCGCTCGTGGAGCTTCTGGCAAACGCCGATCGCCAGCTCTCGATTCCGGCGCATCGCGCGCTCGTCGCGATCACGTGTCAGGATTTTGGGAGCAACACGAAGAAGTGGCGCTTGTGGTACGAGGACAACCAGCACCGGCATCGCGTGCAATGGTTGATCGAAGGGCTGATGCACAGCGAGCAGAGCTTGCGTTCGGCCGCTGGGATCGAGCTGCAGAAGGTGACGCAGGTCTATTACGGCTACGTCGCGTCGGCGCCGAAGCGAGACCGAGAGCGAGCGCAGCGCCGCTACCAAGACTGGTGGGACAGCGAAGGTCGCAAGCGTTTGTGAGCTAGTGGTTCAGCTGCTCGACGACTTCCGGTGTCGATCTCGCGCTCTACCCGGCGTGAAACAGGTGGGCCGGGGTGGGGCAGCCTACGGCTAGGTGCGCATTTCCGCGCGGTGACACCGATCAAGTGTTAGACTGGGCGCTCCATTCATCAGTCCGGAGGCCTGGTTCTGCAACGCGTTGCCCTGTTTCCGCTGCTTGGACCTGCGCTGATCTGTTACCTGGTCGCGGACATCGCGGCTTCGGTCGGCCAACTCGATTCGTTCGGCGTCGTCATTGCCGCAATCGCAATCGGCCTGTCGTTCGTCAGTCGCGCTCGCGAGTCAGTGGTCTCGCGCTACGCCGAACGCACGTTGCCTTGGCTCGGTTTCAGCGCTTCGATCGCGCTGCTTCGTGTCCTCTCCGATGAACCGCGCCTGTCCGTGGGCATCGCCGAAGCCGTCGCCCAGTGCGCGCTCGGAGCGCTGACGCTCGACCTGGCACTGCGGGTTCCGGATCGGCTCGGAAGTCTTCGGTTTGCACGCGTCGCGCGGATGCTGAGCTACGCGCTCGCCGGTGCTTCGGCCCTCGGCGCAACGTTGGCGATGGCACCGGCGATCGAACTGTTCGACGGCTCGTGGCTGATGCCGGCTCGCTACGTGAACACGCCGACGTATTACGCCGGCATGTGCATCATGTATGCGCTCGCCGTGCGGTTGTTGCGGCCGCGGCTCGGCAGCAGTCCCGACGCACTCGCATCGAACGCATGGGGTAGCTTGGCGCTGTCGCCCGCGGCTGGGCTCGTCGCGTTGCTCGCGTTTCACGACGTGCGCGATGCGCGGCCGTTTTTTCCGCTTTGGGCCGCCGGGAGTGCGCTCGTCCTGTACTTCGGCCACGCGTTCATGATCGATCCGAAGAAGCGGCTGTCCGCTTCTCGCGTGACACGCGACAGCCTCGCCGCCGCGTGCACGTTGCTGCTGGTAGCGGCGGGCGTCGCGGGCGTGGGGTCGCTGATGCCGACAGCGCCGCTGCCACTCGCGCTGTGGACTGCCGGCACGCTGCTATGCGCGATCGCCTTGTTTTTCACCCTGCGTGCGCTCGCACGACAAACGCTCGCACCAAATGGTGGGCGGCTACTGACGGCGCTCTCGAAAGTCGAATCGGAGCTGGTCGGAGCACAAACCTCGGAAGAGCTCGCGAAGATCGTGCTCGGCGCGCTGCGCGATGCGAGCGGTTCGCGATCGGCACAACCGGTGCTGTATGGCTTCGACCCGTTGTTCGAAGCACGGCTCGACGCAGCGGGCGCGGCGCACGTGCGCGGGCAAGCGCCACACGAGCAGTTGCGCATGCGGCTCGAGGAGACGCCGGGTGAGATCTTGGTGCGGGCTTCACTCGAGGACGGCATCGTTCGCAGCCCACGGCTGCGGCCGCTGATGGAGATTTTGCAAGAGTACGACGTGCTCTGTGTCGTCCCGCTCGTGGTGGATGGTCAGCTCGAAGGTGCGTTCATGTTGCCGCGCGGTAAGCGTCGCTCACCGCTGACGCTCGAAGAGCTGAGCGCTCTTCAGACGCACGCGCGTTGGCTCGCGAACTTGTTCACCGTGTTTGCGTCGCGCGGTCGCTCCGAAGCACGCGCGCACGCGGCGATGAAGGCGAATGCCGTGGCGAGTGAGCAAATCGAGCGACTGACAGAGGACAACACACGCACGCGCGAAACGCTCGCGTTGTTGCACGCCGGTCGGATGCGGCGCACGGAGGCACCGGCTTTGATCGCGTACAGTCCGGCGATGCGGGCGTTGCTCGCGCACTTGCGCACGCTGACCGCGGTCGATTCGCCAGTGTTGTTCGTGGCTGAAGCTGGATTGTCGATCGAGCCGCTCGCGCGTTTTCTCCAGGTCGACGGGCGGCGTCCGGCCGAACCTTTCGTGGTCGTCGATTGCGCGGCGTTGCGTGTCGAGCACGCTGAGGCTGCGATCTTCGGCAGCGCCGGTGCCGCCGGTGAAGCCGCCGGCTGTTTTCGCGCGGCTGACACTGGCAGCGTCCTCTTGCTCGATTTACCCGCGCTGCCACGCAGCGTTCAGCGGCGGCTCGCGACGACGCTCGTGACCGGCATTGCGCGTCCGGCTGGCGGTGGAGCGTCGTATCGCGTGCATGCGCGAATCCTGGCGAGCACGCGAAGACCGCTCGGTGAGCTCGTCGAGCAAGGTCGCTGTGAACCGGAGTTGGCGACGCCGTTCGAAGCCTTCGCGTGTCGCGTCCCGCCGCTGCGCGAGTGTCCGGAAGACTTCGAGTCTCACGCGTTGATTGCGATCGACCGCGCCTGCCGCAGCCTCGCGCGTGAGCTGCTCGGCATCGAGCCGGATGCGCTCTTGCGGTTGCGCGGTGAGCACTGGGGCGAGAACGTCGCACAGCTGCAGACGGTGCTCGACCGGGCCGCGGCGTGCGCGACGGGGCAACGCATTACGGTGGCCGATCTCGATCGAAGTCATGCGCTCGCGGCGAGTGAACATCCGCTGGAGGGTGCGCTCGAGGAAGTGGAGCGACGCACGCTGTTGCACGCGCTTGCACGCGCGGGCAACAACAAGAGTGAGGCTGCGCGGCTCCTCGAGATCCCGCGCACCACGCTGCTCGACAAGTTGCGCCGCTACAAGCTCGACGAACCATCGACGCGTGGCCCCACACCGCCGTCTGCGCCTCCGAACTAAAACAGTGTTGCCTGGAACGCGATACATTCCGCGATTCGTCACCGCTCGCTGCGGTGCGTGCTCACTCCCCACGCGCACGCTCCGCGCGCGTGGGGAGTGACCGCCGACCGGCGGCGCCTCGCGAAATGTCTCACGTCCCATGTTAGGCGTCATACACGCTGAGCGCTCGGTCCAGTTGCGACACGTAACCCCCTCCGAAGAGATTCACGTGTGCCAACAGCGGATACAGCTGGTACAGCGCAACGCGGTCCTCGTGTCCAGGCGCGAGCGGGTACGACTCTCGGTAAGCGTCGAACACCCGGCGTGAGAAACCTCCGAACAAACGCATCATGGCGAGGTCGATCTCGCGATGCCCGCCGTACACAGCAGGATCGAAGATCACCGGCTCGCCGCTGGCAGCAGCGAGCGCGTTGCCGCCCCACAAGTCTCCGTGCAGCCTCGCCGGCGGCTCGAGGTCGCCTGTAAGCTCGTTCATTTGCGCGCACAAGCGCTGCAGTCGCGCGGCGACCGAAGTCGGCAACAAACCCCGTGCGACTGCGCGCTCGGTGAGCGGTGAGATGCGGCGCTCGGCGTAGAACGACGGCCAATCCGCGCCCGTCGTGTTGTCCTGCGGCAACGTCGCAAGGTAGTTCGCTCGTTCGTGACCGAATGCCGGCGCTCCAAATCGATGCAACGTCGCGAGACCGCGTCCGAGTGTTTCGTCGTAGCTCGCCCCGGGCGCGCCGCTCGCGATGTACTCCAGCACGAGACACGCCGGTCCGCGCGCGTCGGAATCGCTCGCGGCGACGACCTCGGGCACGCGCAACGCGTTTGCTTCCGCGAGCCAGGCCAGCCCTTCGGCTTCGCGCAGGAAGATTTCCGGCAGCGGCGACCGATGCGTCTTCACGAACAATCGGCGTCCGCTCGCAAGTGTGATGGCGAACCCGTCGTTGATATCCCCACCCGCTACTGCTTCGACTCTGACTGTTCGTTCGCCAACTAACCAGGCGATCTTGTCTTCGAGCGAAGCCATGCCACTCCACCGACTAACGCAGCTTATGTTCTTCGACGATCTTTGCGAGTAGACCGGTACAGCCGGCCTGACAGATGTCGAACACGGCATCGAAGTTGTCTTCGAAGTACGGGTCCGGCACGTCGTCTTGTTGCTGTGCGACCGACGCCGGATCGAACGCGCGCAGTAGCGAGAGCTTCGTCGCCTCGTTCCCGCTGCGCGCCAAGCGCTTCAGAAAACCGAAATTGCGCTTGTCCATCGCGACCACGTATTCGAAGCGGGTGAAGTCATCGAGGCCGAACTGCTTTGCCGACCCATCCAACTCGACCCCACGCTTCCGAGCTGCCGCGGCAGACCGACGATCGGCGGGCTCGCCGACGTGATAGCCCCCGGTGCCGGCGCTCTCGACCAGTATGCGGTCTGACAACCCTGCTTCCGCGACTAACTTCTTCATCACACCTTCGGCAGTCGGAGACCGACAAATATTGCCGAGGCAAACGAAGCAAACGCGAATGGGCTGACTGGAACTCACGATCGCAAGGCTCCGCCAAAGTGCGAGGCCGGGTCAAGCCGAGACTCACCCGACCTCGCGCACTGACAGGCCGACAGCATCACGCCGCCTTCTTGCGGCTTCCGCCATGCGGCTTCTTCAGTACCTTCTTCGACACGTCGGAGGAAGTCTTCGCGAATCCACGCGGAACCGCGGAATCGAAACCTGCCTTCACGACCTTGTCGAACTGCTCCTGCATTTGGGCACCGAGTTCTTTCAGCTTCTCCTCATCGAGTGCTTTTTCCACTTCCGGGAAGAGCTCTTTCTCTTCTTCCTTGACGTGGTGCTCGATCAGCTCTTTCAGCGCGGTAACGCGCGCTTGGAACTCGTCCGACGCCGGGTCCGCCGCGATCAGCCGTTTGAGCGCGAACTCCGCCAGCGCGTGCTCTTCGTACGATTCGAAGACCTGTTTGCGATCGACGTCCTGAATCGCGGGGTAGAAGATCTCTTGTTCGATCGTCATGTGTGCCGCGAGGTCGTTCGCGAGCTCGGTGACCAACTCTTCCACGTCGGGGCCTCCGTGCTCCAGCTTGGAAAAGATTTCTTCGACCTTACGGTGCTGCTTCTCGAGAAGTTTAGTCGCTAACATTTAGTCCTCCTGACTAGTGTTGATTGATTACGAGCTACGATTCTGATTCGTCGCGGTCGCCGGCTTTCCAGCCTGCTGCGTGTTGCTCTGGGTCGATCCCTGAATCGGCAGGTCACGCTTCACGCGTAACTGGTTGTGAACCTCGTTGACGCCCGAGACGTGGTCGGCGAGATGTTCGACGCGGAACTTCTGCTCGCGATCGTTGATCGTGCCGGTCAAAGTGACCTCGCCGTTCGCGACGGTGACTTCGACTTCGCTCGCGTCCAACTCCCAGTCATGACCCAGTCGGTCGCAGACGTCCTCGCGGATGCGCTCGTCGGAGCGCTTGTAACCCTTCGGGCCGACTCCGGTGCGGCGCTGAAACTGCGAACGACCGTATTCGTTCTGCGCTAGGCGGCCCTGGTCGTAGAGGCCGGGCTCCGGGTAGCCGCGCTCGGGACCTCGGCTCCAACTGCTGCTCTGATAGTTCCGCGGGAGGCCGTCACGCGTGTGGAACTCGTCGCCTTGATCGTAGCTCGACTGATAGTTCGAGGGACGGGAGTAAGGCGTTCCGTAGCCGTAGTCGCGATTCGAGTCGTACCCGAAGTCGCGATCGAAATCGCGGCCGGCGCGATAGGTGCGTTCGCCGTAGTCGGTGCGACTATAGTCATCGCCGGCGCTGCGGTTTGCATCCCAGCGCTCGGGGCCGATTTGTTCACGCGCGTAGCCGCCGTGCTCACGCTGTCTTTGCCGCGCCTCGTCATAGTCGCGGTCGTTTGGTCGGCCGTAGCGACCGTAGTCGGGCCGATTGCGGTTCGCGCTCTCGAACTCTGCGCGAGAGCCGAGGCTCTGATATCCGCGGCGATCCTCGTCCGCGTTGTTGCGATAAGGCTCGTTTTGCTCGCGCGGCACGTTGCGGTGTGGCCACATCCCACTCCGTCCACCCTGGCCGCCGCGGCTCTGCTGCTCGTAGGACTCGCGTCCTCGATACTCTCTGCGATCGTCGCCGTGCAAGCCGTGATCCTCGTGGCCCTGGTTGCCCTCATGCCACGGGCGATAGTTGCCTCGACCTTCGTTCTGATCTCTGTACCCCATGTGTTCTCCTCCCGTGGCTGTGTCGATTGAATTGACTTGCGCTGAATTGATTTGAGCGTTGTTTGGATCGCTCACGACGAACGAGACTTTGGCGTTCACGCGCCACGCAGCGACGTGCCCGTCACGCACGATGGCCTGCATGTCCTTTACGTAAATCGATGCGATGTTTCGCAACGACCTCGAGGCTTCACGCAACGCCACCCGCGTTGCGTCTTCCCAGCTGCGAGGCGACTCCGCCAGGATCTCGACCACTTTGACGACGTGGTTCGAGACTCCGATCTCGTGGTCCGTAGCGGCCAGGCCGGCGCGACTCGCTCGTGCCGACCCGTTATCTCCAGTCGATCCGACTTCGTCTGCGTCCATTGTGTCCTTTCTGCACGCTATGCAGGGCTGACGCGCGCAGAGGTTACGTCTGCAACAGAGGTGCCAAGGATTTCGCGAGAAGTTCTGTGGGCTTCGGGCGAAGTGCGGCGTGCGCACGTGACGTTGCTCAGCAGAGCGAGGCAATCGTGTGGATGCGGCCGAAAGTTACGTCACGCCTGTGTCATGCCGGCGCTGATGTGAGCAGCGTGCGTTTGAGAGCGCTGTGCACGATGCGCTCGATCAGGTCGTCGAACTCGATCCCGGATTTGCGCGCCGCCATCGCGACTTCCGAACGTTCTTCTAAGTACGGATTCGGGTTGACCTCGATCACGAAGAATTCCCAGTCGTCCGGGCTCGTCGCTGAGGGCTGCGAGTTCCGTTTTCGCCGCACGCGCATGTCGACCCGGCCATAGTCCAGCACGTGAAGCGCGCGGCAAGCATCCACCGCTGCCGCTTGAATGCGTTCGTAGACGGCTTCGGGAATGTCGACGGGAAAGACTTCAGGAGCTTTGTACGCTTCGGACTGAGCATCCCATTTCGCCTCTTTGGTAGCGAACTTCGGGCCCTTCGTGACTTTCGAGAAATCCCACTCGATGATCGGCAACGCCTGGAACGTGTTTTCGTTCGCGATCACGCCGACGAAGATCTCGCGGCCATCGATGAATTCCTCGATTAGCACCGGCGCGTTCAGCTCGGTCTGAATGAACGAGATCCGCTCCATCAGCTCTTTGACGTTGCGGACCAACGAGTGTTCGTCGATCCCCACCGACGAATCCGTGTTCGACGGCTTCACGAACAGCGGAAACTGCAGCTCGTCCGACCACTCGACCTGTCCCGACTGCATGATCGAAAACCGCGGGTACTGAATGCCGTGGAAGCTGAAGATCTTCTTCGCGAGCGCCTTGTCTTGCGCGAGCGTCATTCCGTACGAACCTGTGCCGGTAAAGGGCCTTCCGAGGAGTTCGAGCAACGCCGCGACGCGAATCGCGTGAGCATCGACACCTCCGAGCGACTCGCACAAGTTGAAGATCACATCGCTCTCGTCGCGCCGGATACTGCCGACGAGCGCTTCCACGTCTTTGGTCGCAACCATCGTCTCCACGGAGTGACCCCGCGCGAGCAGGGCGCGCTTCACTTCTTGATAGACGGGAGGATCGCCGTTTGGAGTGGTCTCGAGGTCTTCGACCTCATCGTAGAGCAGGGTGATGGTGCGTTGATTCAACTCGACCTCATTGAATGACGAAGTCACCTTTGTAGAGCTTGTTCATGCATAGCGCGGTGACGAACGCCATGAAGTCGATCAGCACTGCCGATGCGCGATCGGACTCGACACTCAATCCGAGTTGTCGGCTGCGCTCGCTGAGGTGGTTGACGAGCGAGCGCACTTTCACGTCGTAGAGGCCAGTCCAATAGCTGACGTCGAAGACGATCTTTCGGCGGTGCTGCGAGATGAAGGTCTCGGCGGGAATGGTTTCGTGCTCGGGGGCGCCAGCGGATTTTTCGATTTCGCTCGCGAGCTTTGCCGGCCCGAAGATGCGTGTGAGCTCACTGTCGAAGTGAGCCGGTAGCGTCGCGAGCTCGGGTCGCGTGCGCTGGTAGTGCTCCGCGACCGAATGTGTGAGCGCTTCTTGCGTGAAGTCGTAGTCGGCACCGGTCACGATCGGAGGCTTCGAGCCGAGCTCTCGCGCGATCCGCTCGACGTATTCGAGCTTCGGATAGGCCCCCCAATCACGATACGCCTCACGCCAGTTCGAGTTGGGCGTGAGCCAGACCGCAAATGTCTCCGAGAAGTCCTCGTCGGGATGCTTCTGCGCGTACCAACCCGGGATGTGCCGGACGAAGCGCCGCGAGAATGGTTGCGGCGTGTATTCGTCGTTGTACGGCAAGTCGAATGAGCCGAAGATCTTTTGCCATTCTTCGGTCTCGTAGAGCTTGTAGGCGTAACTGAACGCGTGACCGGCCTCATGCCGCAAGTAGCCGAGGATCTCGTCTTCGGTGCTCGCTTCGATGCCGTCCATCATCTCGTCCTCGATCCGCGATAGCTTCGGATCGACGAGATAAAACGGTACCCCGATCACGGGCACGCGATCCGGGCACGACCACTCGTCCGACAGATACACGAACGGTTTGAACTGTATGCCAGCGCCACCGAGCTCGGCATACAGACGCTCGACGAGCCGTTGCAGGTACGTGCCCTCGATCTTGAGGCCGAGGTCCGTGATCTTGTTCGCGAGAAGGCGCTCGCGCTCGAGCGACCATTCGGTCGAGTCCTTGGAGTCCTTCGAGGCTTCGAAGCCGTGCACCCGCTGCGAGCTCATGCGCGGTGCTCCACGAGCTTCGAATCGTGTTTGCGCTCGCGCTCCATTCGTTGTTCGTCGTGTTCGTGCTCATCGAACATCGCGTTTTTCGAAGGGCGAATCTCGACACCGTAACGACGCGCGAAGACTTGCGTGAACTCGGCGCCGAGGAAGACGAGTTGTGACGAGTAGTAGACCCACACGACGAGTGCGACGACTGAACCTGCGGCGCCGTAACTCGAGGCGACGCTCGAGGTTCCGAGATACAACCCGAGCACGTACTTGCCGGCACTGAAGAGCGCGGCGGTTACGAATGCGCCGACCCAGACATCGCGCCAGCGGATCTCGATGTCAGGCACGACCTTGAAGATCACGGCAAACAGGACGGTGATGACACCGAGCGACAGCGAGAGGTTGATGGCTTGCCATAGAAACGCGCCGCCCGGTAATGCGTCGGCGACGATGCGGCCGGCCGCGGAGAGCCCGGTACTGATGACGAGTGAGACGAGTAGAACGAACGCGACACCGATCACCATCGAGAATGAGAACAATCGATCCTTGATGACGCCGATGATGCCGCGACCGGGCTTTGGCTTGACGCCCCAGATCGTGTCGAGCGCGTATTGCAGCTCTCCGAACACGCCCGACGCACCGACGAGCAGCACGACGACGCCGATCACGGAGCTCATGAATCCGGAGTCCGACTGCTGCGCGCTGCCGACGACTGCGGACAGCGCGCCAGCCGCTTGCGGGCCGACGACTGATCCGACTTCACCGAGGATGCGCGACTGCGCGTCGGAGTGTCCCATCAGTGTCCCGACGAGCGCGATGCTCAGAAGGACTAGCGGGGCCATCGAAAGCAGCGTGTAGAAGGCTAGCGACGCCGCCACACGTGCGGCGTTGTCGTCGATCCATTCGACCACAGTGGTCTTTAGTAGTGACCCTACTTGTCCCAGCTCCATGTCAGATGTCCTCTGCATGGTCGGTTGTGCAGGACATGTGCCAGCGCGTCAGGGGACTCAACCCACGGTCGGTGGATCTTCATCGATGTCGGTCGAATCGAGGCGTTCTGCCAAGAACTGCTTGGCTTGCTGGGCGAGCTCGATATGGCTGCCGCGCACCTCTTCGAAGAACTGTGCGAGTTGCTCGTCGCCGCTCGCTTCTGCGTCGCGGATATATCGGGCGGCGGATTCGGCGCCTTTGAGTGCGTGGTAAACGACCGAGATCAAGTCATAGTTTTCGTCGCGCTCAGCGATGACGCTTGTGACTTCGCGGGTTGCAGCTGTGGGCTGCGCCGCTTCTTCAGCCGTGGCTTTGCTCGTCTGACTGGTGGCCATGTTCTTCCCTCCCATGGCCCTAGTAGCAAGGCATGTGCCTCGAGCAGGGTTTACGCAGCTGTGGGACGAGGTCGGCGCACGCGAATCCGCCGTGCAAGCACGCCCCAAGGTGGCGTGGTGCCTCGCTGACCTCGTCTGAGGCCGTGGTGGAATGGTTCAGAGGGGACCGTTCCGTTGGCATTGCGCCTGCAATGGGTCTAGCGAAACACACCCTTCCCGTGGAGCTGGACCGATGGCGACAGTAAGCGTTTTATCAACCGTAGGTCGGGTCGCCAAGGACGCCGCACTGCGGTTGCGTCATCACTTGCACGAGCGAAAGTCGTCGGGCTTCACGTGGCCGCTGCAAGCGGCGATCGAAGCTGAACGGCATGTGATCGCGACGTCCGATGCTGGGGCGATCAGTTACTACGAAGACACTTCCGGCGAAGGCCGGCCGCTCGTTTTACTGCATGGAATTCATGCAGCCGGGTCGGCGTTCGAAGTGCGAACGTTGTTCTACGAGTTTCGTGGCGAGCGTCCGGTGTACGCGGTCGACTTGCCCGGGTTCGGTTTCTCGCAGCGTGGCGGGATGCCGTACACGCCGAAGACTTACGTGCATGCGATCGAGCATGTATTGCGTCACATCGCGGTCGAGAGCCCCGATGGGCGTGCGGACATCATCGCCTTGTCGTTGAGCAGTGAGTATGCGGCTCGTGTGGCAGCGGATCTGCCGGACTTGGTGCACTCGTTGGTGTTGATCTCGCCGACTGGTTTCGAGCGGCTCGCGCAGGGTGATCGGCAGCGAAACGAGCCGCCGGCGCTCTTGAAGTCCGTCGCGCGCATGGGCGGTGAGTTGTTTTACGACGCGCTCGTGACGCGGCAGAGTTTGACGCACTACTTGGCGAAGTCGTTTGCGGGGAAGATCGACCGCGGATTGCTGGAGTACTCGCACTCGACGAGTCATCAGCCTGGAGCGCAGTACGCGCCGCTCGCGTTCGTGTCGGGTGAGTTGTTTCCTTCGGGAGATCCAAAGATGGCTTACGAGCGCGTGAAAGCGCCGGCGCTGGTGATCTACGACGAGGATCCGTACGTGTCGTTCGGTGGATTGCGCGCGTTCGTGATTCGGAACCCGAGCTATCGAGCAGAGCGCGTCTCGCACACGCGCGGGTTGCCGCACATCGAAGCTCGCGAGCGAACGATGCGCGTGATTCGCGCCTTCTTCGACAAGCTCGAAGCCGAAGATGCGGGCGAGCAGCGCCGGTTCGCGACGCGGTTGGCCGCGTCGGTCTGAAATGAGTGCGGCCAGAAGCTGAGGGCGGCGGCGAGCACGGCTCGCTGCGCGCCCCGTTCTGCGTTGTGGTCGTTGCGTTTTCTCCGTTGCACTTTGCTGCGCAGGCGGTGCCACGCCGCTGGGGGCGGCAAGGCTGCACGAACGAGGCGCTTTGGAGGGCCGGGTCACAGTTTTAGTAGGTTTGACTGGGTCTTGCGTTTGGCACATCGTTTGCGCTAGTGGCGAATCATGCAGGCTCGCCTCACCATGAAGGCTGCACGACTTAAAGTGGTCGCCCGCGAATCGGATACCGCTGGAAAAGCGGAAGTGCTCCGGTTGCGCGCAGAGTCGCGCCACGCCGCGCGGGCCGCAGGGCTGCGGTACGTGGAGGACCGGGCGCCTGGGATTCGCCGGCAACGCAAGGGTACGGGCTTCTCCTACTCCGATGTTCGCGGGCGGCCGGTTCGCGAGCCGGCGACACTCGCTCGCATTCGCGCGCTGGCGATCCCGCCGGCCTGGGAGCAAGTCTGGATCTGTCCGAGCGCACAAGGCCACATTCAAGCGACGGGGCGCGACGCGCGCGGCCGCAAACAGTATCGCTACCACGCGCAGTGGTCGGCAGCGCGCGACGCGGACAAACACCTGCGGATCTGTGAGTTTGCCCGGTTGTTGCCGGATCTACGCTCGCACGTGCTGCGGCGAATGAAGAGGCCCGGGCTCGAGCGCGAGACCGTGCTCGCGTCATTGTTGCGGATCGTGGATTTGACTGCGATCCGTGTCGGACACGAAGAATACTCGCGAGCAAACGACAGCTTCGGGCTGACGACGCTGCGCGTTCGCCACGCACGCGTGCGCGGTCAAGAAGTAGAGCTCAAGTTCCGCGGTAAGAGCGGCGTGCTTCGTCACGTCATCTTCCGGGATGCGCGCCTCGCGAAATTGATTGCGGCCAGTCGTGCATTGCGTGGAAAGCAGCTATTCCAGTTTCTCGACGACGCAGGCGTTGCGCGACCGGTGCGGGCGGAAGATCTGAATGCCTATCTCCAGTCGCTGACGTCGGCGCGGTACTCCGTGAAGGACTTCCGGACCTGGTCGGCTACGGTTCGCGCAGCGCGCGAGTTGAAGTCGATCGGCGTTGCGACCTCGCAGCGCGCGTCGAAGAAGTTGGTGTTGGAGGCGATTCGCAGGACTGCGGAGCATTTGGGTAACACGCCGTCGGTCTGTCGAAAGAGCTACATCCATCCGGGCCTGTTGGACGCGTACATGGATGGCGAATCGCTGCCACCGGAGCCGCCGCGGGGAGCGACGGGCGCAGCGAAACACGAGCTGAGCGTGTTGATGTTCTTGGAGCGAATCATCGAAGCCAAGACGAAGCGCGTGCGGTCCGCCCGAACGCTTGCTCGCGCGAGTTGAGCCGCGGCTGCACGCAGCTCGGTTTCTCGCTATAGCTCAGCCATGCGTGTCTTCGAGCTCGCCACGACGTCCGAGCAGCTGGCGAAGACCAGCAAGCGAACTGAGAAGTTGAAACTCATCGCGGGGCTGCTCGCGCGCGCCGATGTTTCGGACCGCGGCTTGGTTTCGCTCTACCTTTCTGGATCGATCGCACAAAACAAGCTCGGGGTCGGGTACGCGCAGCTGGGGTCGCTCCGCGAGCACGCCGGTGCGACGGAACCCACACTCGAAGTGAGCGAGCTCGACGCCGTGCTCTCCGAAGTTGCAGCCATCCGCGGCGCAGGGTCGGCGGGTCGGCGGCTCGAGCTCCTGCGTGGGCTTCTCGGACGCGCGACGGAATCCGAGCAACGGTTCATCGCGAAGCTCATCGTGGGCGAGCTTCGACAAGGCGCGCTCGAGAGTCTCGTCATCGACGCGATCGCGGACGCAGCGAAGGTTCCGCGCCCAGCCGTGCGACGTGCTCAAATGTTGATGTCCGATCTCGCGCGCGTCACTGATCTGGCATTCGAACGCGGCGAGAACGGGCTGACTGAAGTTGGGTTGCAACTATTCCGCCCAGTCCAACCGATGCTTGCCGACTCTGCGGCCGACGTGGCCGAAGCGCTCGGTAGGTTGGGGCGCGCAGTTTTCGAGTACAAGCTCGATGGCGCGCGCGTGCAGATCCACAAGCGCGGCGACGAGGTTCGGATCTACACCCGCACGTTGAACGACGTGACGTCGGCGCTTCCGGAGACTGTCGAGCTCGCGCGTGGATTGCCTGCGAACGAAGTGATTTTCGATGGCGAAGTCATTGCGATGCGCGCCGATGGCACGCCGTGGCCGTTTCAAGAGACGATGCGTCGCTTCGGTCGCAAGCTCGACGTTGAAGGCCTGCGAAGTGAGCTGCCACTGTCGACGTTCATCTTCGACTGCTTGTATTTGGAGGGTCGAACGCTCCTCGACGCGCCTCAGTCCGAGCGAGTCGAGATCCTCGAACGCATCGTGCCGCAGGCGTCGCAGGTGCCGCGTCTCGTGACTGACGATGTCTCTCGCGCCGAAGCGTTCATGCGTGCGTCGCTCGACTCGAGTCACGAAGGCCTGATGGCCAAGGCTTGCGACGCTGTCTACGCGGCGGGCAATCGAGGTTCGAACTGGATCAAGCTCAAGGTCGCGCACACGTTCGATTTGGTAGTGCTCGCGGCAGAGTGGGGTAGTGGTCGCAGGTCCGGTTGGTTGAGCAACTTGCATCTCGGAGCGCGCGATCCGAACGGCGGCTTCGTGATGTTGGGGAAGACGTTCAAAGGGCTCACCGACGAGCTCCTGCGGTGGCAAACCGAAGCGTTTTTGGCGCGCGAGGTCCGGCGTGATCAGTACACGGTCTACGTTCGGCCGGAGCTGGTGGTCGAGATCGCGTTCAACGACATTCAGCGAAGCCCGCACTATCCGGGTGGTCTCGCGTTGCGGTTTGCACGGGTGAAGCGCTATCGCGACGACAAGACTGCGGAGCAGGCAGACACGATCGACCAGGTCCGCGCGCACTACCAGCGGGCGGTGCGAGAGACCGAAGATCCCGAAGGTTGATCAGCGCGAGTCGGCGCTCGAACAGAGCAGCTCGGCGAGGGCGACTGCGTCGCGAACGATGTCTGGCGCTGAGGTCGTCTCCCAGCGACTCGCGCGACACAACTGGCCGAGTGCAAACACATGATCGCTCGCGCGGCCTGAAGCGTCGATGAGCCGCCCGTGTTCGCCCGTCACGATTCCGAGCCGGGTCGTACAGACTCGAGCTTCGCCATCGCGGACCAGGCCGGTGAAAAGTGGTGGCGCGTCTGCGATGTCCAGGCTCGGCCCTAAACAGCGAACGATCGCGGCAAATCGTTCTTCGCGGACTTCGCCGTTGCGAGAGCGCACGACGACTCGAAGTGCGTTGGTTTCCGGTCGACACTCCAGCATGTGTCCCGCTTCCACGCGGACGGCGCCACGAAGCCGTGCTTCCGAGACTCGCTCCACCATGTCGAGTGGTGCGCGATGCCGTACGACTTCCCAATACGGGCGCACGTGTCGAATGAAGCGCTGCTGGTCAGCGGCCGATAGCGATTGCCAAATCTGCTGCGTCAAAGGCCGAAGTGCGTCGAGAGCATGTTGCCAAGTTGCTCCTGCTTGCTGTGCTTCAGCGACTAGGTTTCGCGTCCAGCGAATGAGTGCTGGTAGTCGCTGCGGCACTGGGAGCAGATGCGGAGGGATCGCGAAACTCCCCGGCGTGCTGGCGTGAGGTCGCGGCAAGAGTCCATGTCGCGAGAGCACGACGACCTCGCCGCGATGATCGCTCGCGTCGAGCAATCGCAAAACGTCGAGTGCGCTCAGTCCGGAGCCGAGCAGCAACACGCGGCCGCTCTGTGGTAATCGTGCGAGAGAGCGTTCGTCCCAGGCGTCGAGGATGCGCCGGTCGCGTGGGAGTGAAGCGCCTCGAGATCGTGCGGACAGCCCGGTCGCGAGAACGACGTGGTCGGCGTAGATCGTCCGGCCGTCTTCGAGTTGGACTGAGCGTGCTGGAACGGCTTCGCCGCTGACGGCGGCGGGGCCACTACAGACGCCGACGGCTGCAGCGCGAAGGATCCGAAGTCGTCCGGGATTTTCTTTCGAGGCGAGGAGCAATCGTTGGCTGACGTATGTGCCGTACATCGATCGCGGCAGAAACGCGTGAGGGTCGGAGTCAGCGCCGGCCCAGGAGACGAAGTCTTGCGGGTGTTTCGGGTCGATGCTCATGCGTGAGGCGGGAACGTTGAGGCGAAGGAGTGGGTTCCCTACAGCGTAGGCAACGCCACGTCCGAGTCGGGGCCCAGGTTCGATCAAGCTGATTCGCAGCCGTGAGCTGCGGTGTCGCAGCAGATGATAGGCAAGTGCGGCACCGGCGAATCCGCCGCCTACGATGACGACGCGTCGTGTCAGTGGGGAAGCGCGGAGTTCGGGATCGAAGGTCGGGTGCGGTGCAGCGGGAACGGCTGATGTCAGTTCCATTCGCGGCGACGGAGCAAGCAGCGTGCCCATCGGTATCAAGGCGATCTAGGGATGGAAGCGGGAGTTCACGCGCAAATATCACGGTGTCGCCAGTGAGAAGGCGTGTAGGTGCCAGACAAGTTGCGGGAGAATCCAGCGGCTACTTGAGCGGACGATCGTTCGTTGTAGCGGATGGATGGGGTCAGATGAGCGAGATCCGTGATCGGCCACTCGTTGTGAGCTGACGGTATGCCGGGGTCGGGCTCATCGCGCTCTGGGTTGGGCGTGAGAGGACGGTGATCGGCTGCTTTCGGTTGTCGGACGGTCCTCTCGGGGTCGGGCTCATCGCGCTCTGGACACGCCGGCTTGCAGATGCACCAGTCCCAGTCGCTTTCTCTACGGTGCAGCAAGCCGGCTCTCGCGCCGTGCCAACGAAAAGCCTACGCGTCCGGCGTTGTCACGGCGCGACGGTCCCGATCGCGATGATCCCGACCCCGACAGGACCTCGGGTATCGGTCACACGCAACTAGCAATTGGAGCGGCTCGACCGTCGATATCTCGCCCTCGTCGGTGGGCACGTCCACGTGACGACTTGAACACGCGGCAGCCGCGAAACTGACGGGCACGTGCGGGACGGTCGCGCTCCGATCCACTCGCGACGTCTCGTGAAACTCATCGAGAGCTGACGGGCTCGTGCTGGAGCGACGGCGGCGGCGTGTTCTGTCGGACTCGACGTGTCGCTAATGCATGAAGAGCTGACGGGTTCGCGCTGGAGCGACGGGCGCGTCGTGTTCTGTCGCGTTAGTAGGCTTGGTAAGGGAGCGGGTTCGGCGGCGGAGACCGCGCGATCAACTTGTATCGTGCGTGGTGAACGCCGACGCCGGTCGGATGCGTTCGAGCGAACGGAAGGGCCGTGATCGCCAATCGCATCATCTCGAAAGACGCGTCGCAGAGCCGCGGCCGCGGGCGGCCTCACTTGGCTCTCGGCCTGCGGCGTCCTTGTGCATGACGCTGCCCGCGCCGCAAGTCTCGTCCAACTCGCAACGGACACAGGTCAGTTGACGGTTTCACCCGTTCCAGACCGGGTCCGACTGTCCTGCGTCGTACAGTTTCACCCGTTCCAGACCGGATCCGATTGTTCTCTCGCCCTACGTTTTCACGCGTTCCAGACCAGGTTGGTTTGTTCTCACGCGTACAGTTCGACTGCGTCCAGACCAGGTCGGTTTGTCCTCTCGCCTACAGTTCAACCCGGTCCAGATCAGAAGGCCCGCATTCGACGTCCACCCTCATCGCGCCGAGTTCCACTGCGCACCTCAACGTCTGCGCTGGGCGAGGCCTAGTGAGCGAAGCGCGGCTGCTGAGCTGTCATTCACCTCCACCGTCTGAACGCGCCCGCAACCGTTTGGCGTGCAACCACGCTGCTGCGCGCAAGGTCGGCCCGCGGCAATTCCCAATCCAGGCGTCGAAACGTCCGCATCGCACGCAGACGCAAGCTCGCCCCTTATCTAGCCCACTACTGCGTCACGCCGCCGATTCGCATGAAGTCCTCGGAGGAGGCAACACAGCACCGCATGTCCCAATCAGCCGGCGTGACGTCTGCATAGCGCACAGTCTCAAGCTCCCCGTCTGTCAGCCAGCACTCCTTGCGTTTCGCCGCTGGCACGAGACATCGTGAGGATCCCCGCGCGCGCGACATCATCGCGAAGTGCCCGCGAGTCACCGTGATTCTTCAAATCCAGACCGGCTCCGTTGGTTCTACGGCGCCCCGATTCGTCTGCTTGAACAGCAGCGCACGCTCGCAGCGCCCGCAGCCGACGGTGACGCCCCGCTGATCGCACGCGTGGCTCGGCATCGCGCGGTCCGGCGGCACCTCGTACCCCACCTCCGCCACCCTCAATCGTTGCTCGTAACCTTGCGCCGCATCGCGTCTGGCCGGTTCACCTGACTCGTTGGCGCTTCCTCCGCGCCACCCTCGTGCAACTCCGCGATCAACGTATCCAGCTGGGCGGTCTCGATCTTGAACAACTCCAAACCTTCTCGAATCAACGCCTGCACGGCATCGATGTCCATCGGGCCTGCATAGATCCCCTGGCCCTTCACGAGCGCATTCGCAAAACACACCACACTTGCAATCGACCCAGGCCCATCCACCGAATACTTCTGCGAACGAGCGATCGCCAGCACCACGTCGTCCTGCAGCTCCCAGCTGCGCGCGAGCGCGACACCGACCTCGCGATGACACTCCTGAATCACATCGAGCCAGACATCTTTGCTCAACCACTCTTCGGGCTTCGCATCCAGCGTCCGCTCGGCGTCCAACAACAACGACGCCGCAACCGGCTTACCCACGTCGTGCAACAGACCCGCTAGGTACGCGGCCTCTGGATCGACATCTCGCCGCCTTTTGGCAATCGCCCTCGACAAGATCGCAACCGCGATCGAATGCTCCCACAACCCGCGCGTCGCACGGCGTATCGCCGGGTTCTTCGACTCGAACAACCTGCGCGTACACAGATCCACCAAGATCGATCGCAACTGCCGCGAACCGAGCCGCGCCACCGCCTGATCGATCGTCTTCACCGGAGTATGCGTGCCGAGCAACGCACTTCGCGCACGCCGCAACACGAGCGGCGCAATCACGGGGTCACGCCCGATCGCCGCCGCCACGCGCAACATTCCGCCATTCGGATCATCGACGAGCTTCAAACACTCGCGCGCAGCCCCGGGCATCGCCGGCAGGAGCAACTTGTTCTTGTGAATACGCTCGACCAAGATGCGCGCAAGCCGGCTGCCCACCCTCTGGCCCTGCCTCGCATCGGCCTCTTTGCGCTCTTCCGTAACGACCGGTTCGGCCGGCGCCGGATCGGTCGCATTCGCCTGAGCCTGGACCGCGGTTGCGTCAGGCCTACTCGCGCGTTCGGCTCTCGCACCAGCACCAGCAGGCGCCGCCGCCGCACCAGCACGTGCGCCCGCCGGAGCAGCCACCGCCGCCACACCAGCACGCGCTCCCGCCGGAGCAGCTACCGCCGCCGCGCGAGCACCCATCGCCGGTGCGTCACGATCACCCGTAGGCGCCGCTGCCGCCGCACCAGCACCCGCCGCACCAGCCACCGGCACATCCACCGGCGCAGTGATCATATGCGCGAGCGTGCGTCGATTCTTCGCGGTGTCTCCCGTAACAGGCCCGCCCCCACTCGGCGCCACGCCGCCAGGTCGCTCGACCTGGAGCACAGTCGCATTCTCTGCAGCCGACAGCGGCGGGTTCTCGAGCGCAGCTTGAAACGCCGCCATCGTCTGAAACCGCTCACCCGGAGCCTTCGCGAGCGCCTTCAATACGACCGACTGCAAGTGGTCCGAGATCTCCGGACACAGCTCGCGCGGCGACCGCGGAGGATTGTTCGCGTGCGCGTACAGCACGCCGATCAACGTATCGCTGTCGAACGGGAGCTCCCCGGTCAACATGCGATACAAGATCACGCCGAGCGAGTACACGTCGCTGCGATGATCGACTTGCTCCGCGCCCTGACACTGTTCAGGCGACATGAAGTGCGGCGTACCGAGCAGCATCCCGGGAATCGTCGCCCCCGACGTCCGCGGTAGCCCCATCAGCTTCGCGATCCCGAAGTCGAGCACCTTCACGAAATCCTGCGTCCCGCCTCGACTCACGAGGTAGATGTTCTCGGGCTTCAAGTCGCGATGCACCACGCCGAGCTGATGCGCGGCACCGAGCGCAGCCATGATTTGAACCGCGATCTTCTGCGCGACCAGCGGCGGAAGCCGCTTCACACGTTCGAGCCGCTCCTCGAGCGTTTCGCCCTCGAGCAACTCCATCATGATGTAGTAGCGAGACTGCACCTGACCAAAGTCGGTGATCTCGACGATGTTCGGATGCCCGATCCGGTTCACCTGCCGCGCTTCATTCGCAAAACGCTCGACCATCTCTGCGTTGGTCGAGAGCTCCTCGCGAATGATCTTCACGGCAGCACGCCGCCCCATGACGGCATGCTCGGCGAAGTAGACCTCGCCCATCGCGCCAGCCCCCAGCTCGGTCACGATGCGATAGTTGCCGATATGTGTGCCGATCACGGCATTCGTGTCCCCGACGAGATGGTTGTGCCAACCATCTCGCCTAGTTCACCAGAACGACCGAAACCGCGCGGAGTTGAGTTCCAACTCAGTCCGGATGACAGGTTTGACAGAATGCCACGCTGCAGCAGGCACGAAAATCTGAGCAGCCGTGAGCTGCAGGCCGACACACGCCTACCTGCAGCTCTCAGCGGCAACTCGACCGCGCGCTACTTCAGCTGGTGATCTTTGTACGTGGTCCGCAGGTCGCGCTTCTGAATCTTGCCCGTCGCCGTGTGCGGGATCGCCTCGGAAAAGACGACGTCATCCGGCATCCACCATTTCGCGATCTTGCCCTCGAGGAACTTCAGCATGTCCTCGCGCGTGAGCTCGCCCGCGTTTGGCTTCTTCACGACGATCAGCAACGGCCGCTCGCCCCACTTGTCGTGCGGCAAACCGATCACCGCAGCCTCGGCCACCGCCGGATGTCCAACCGCGACGTTCTCGACCTCGATCGAGGAGATCCATTCGCCACCGGACTTGATCACGTCTTTCGCGCGATCGGTGATCTGCATGAACCCGTCTTGATCGATCGTCGCGACGTCCCCGGTGTCGAAGTAGTCTTGATCATCGAGGATCTGACCGCCTTCGCCCTTGAAGTAGCTCTTCGCGATCGACGGACCACGCACGAGCAAGTGCCCGAACGTTTTTCCGTCGTGCGGTAGCTCCTTGCCGTCGTCGTCGGTGATCTTCATCTCGACCGTGTAGATCGACCGGCCTTGCTTCAGTTTGAGCTTCACTTGCTCTTCGCGCGAGAGCTCGTCGTGTTTCGGCTTGAGCCTGCCGATCGTGCCCATCGGGCTCATCTCGGTCATGCCCCAACCGTGCAACACGAGCACACCGTAGTCCTTCTCGAACTTCTCGATCACGATGCCGGGGCAAGCCGCACCACCGACGATCACGCGCTGCAGCTTGCCGAGGCGCTTGGTCTTGTCGGCTTCGAGGAACTGCAACAGTCCGAGCCACACAGTCGGAACCGCCGCAGTGATGGTCACGCCTTCCGAGTTGATGATGTCGTGGACGCTCGCGCCGTCGAGCTTGCCACCCGGCATCACGAGCTTCGCGCCCACCATCGGCGCCGCAAACGCGATGCCCCACGCGTTCGCGTGAAACATCGGAACGATCGGCATGATCGCATCCACCCTGCGAAGCCCCATCGCATCCGCGAGGTTCACCGCCATGCCGTGAAGCACGTTCGAGCGATGCGAGTAGACGACGCCCTTCGGGTTACCCGTCGTGCCGGACGTGTAGCAAAGGCCCGCCGCCGCATTCTCGTCGACCTTGACCCAGTCGAAGTCGTCGTCCTCCGCCGCGATCAACTCCTCGTAGCAGAGCACGTTCTTGAGCTTCGTCTGCGGCATGTGCTCGCGATCGGTCAAGACGATGAAGCCCTTGATCGTCGGGCACTTGTCTGCGATCGCTTCCACGAGCGGCACGAACGTGAGATCGAGCAGGAGGTACTTATCCTCCGCGTGATTCACGATGTAGACGAGCTGATCGGGGAACAAGCGCGGGTTCAGCGTGTGACAGACCGCACCGAGGCCCATGATGCCGTACCAGGCTTCCATGTGCCGCCAGGTGTTCCACGCGAGCGTCGCTGCAACTTGGCCTTCGCCGAGCCCCAACTTGCGAAGCGCCTTCGCGCACCGCTTCGCGCGCGAGTACAGGTCCTTGTACGTATAACGATGAATCGGACCTTCGCAGCTGCGACTGACGACTTCCTGCTCGGGATGGTTAGAGTTGGCGAACTCGAGCACGCTCGATACGAGAAGCGGCCAGTCCTGCATCAGTCCTTGCATGAATTACACCTCGGTATTGCACCCGACACGGCGGGCACGCGAAGCTAACATATATGAGGGTCCGTTCGTTCTGCGTAGGTTTGGCTGCTTGTTGTGTCCTCGCTTGCGGAGGCCACGAGTTCCAGACGCGGATGACTGCGCTGGTCGACCGAGGCGCGTATGCAGAGGCCGTGTCGGCGACACGTGCAGAAGGTCGCGAGCCGAAGCTCGAGAAAGCCCTCGCCGAAGCATTGCTCGAACGAGCAGCGTCATCGGCGGATGCGGAGCAAAGAAGGCGTGCATTCACGGAGCTTTCGCTCGCGGGATCACGATCGCGACCCGTGTTGGATCGGTTACAAGTAGCGAGCCCGCCGCTGACCCGCGCCCTCGCTTGGAACGCTTCGATGCAGCTGGGCGACGACGACGCGCGCGATCTGCTGCGCGCGCTCGTGGATTCCGCGGATCCCGAGCTGAGCGCGCTGGGGTTCGAAGCGCTCGAACCGGTCACGGATAGGCAGCAACTGCTAGCTGCGCTCACGCTGCCGAATCGCGCGCGCCGGGCGACGGCAGTGCGCGTGCTGCTGGGTTCGCCCCGCTCGAGTGACGTGCGAGTTGCACTTGAAGACGTGGCCCAGCACGATCCCGAGCCGAGCCTTCGGTCCGCTGCGCTGACTGCCCTTTCGAAGCAAGGTCCAGCTGCCGCACCCGCACTCGAGCGCGCGCTCGACGACGAATCCGAATCGGTGAGGACCGCGGCGCTGAGCGCACTGGCTACGGTCGTGCCCGAGTGTCCAGCGCAGCCTGCCGCGGACCCGGCGCGTGGGTGTGATCGGGAACGCATTGTCAGAAAGCTCGGGCGCGATCTCGGGAGTCCACCCACGGTGGCGTCGCTCGCGGCGGCGGCCGCAATGTTGCGCATTGCGAATGTGCCCGAGCCTGAACGCGCTCGCGATGTCTTCACGCGTGCGCTCCAGTCGGGCGATACGAATTTGCGCGCTCTCGCCGCGGTGTTCTGTCGCACCCTTGCGGCTCCCGGATGTGATGCCGCAGTGTTGCGCGAGCGTTTGCGGCGCGAACCCGCTTCACAAGTGAAGTTGCTCGTCGCCGTTGCGATCGGGTCGCAAGATCCGCTCGCGCAGGCCGCGCTCAAGTTACTGTCGGAAGACGCAGCCTCCGCGACCGCGGTCGAGGCTGCCGCGGAGCTTGCAGCCATTGGCGACGAGTCTGCAAAACAAAAGCTGGCGAAAGCGTTGCAGCACTCGGATGCGCAGGTGCGAATCAGCGCATTGCGAGCCCTCGGTCGGTTGGGCGCGAGCGGTGCGGTTTCCGATTCGGGTGAGATTGCTGAACGTGTCGTCGATCGCCTCGCCGATCGCGACGAACACGTGCGCGTGGCAGCGGCCGCGGCGGTTCTTGGCTTGGTTTGAGCCGGTTTTCGCGCCAAAAAGCCCCGCACTTGCAGACATTTTTACGGGACCGCGCCAGTTGACTACCCTCGCTGACTCGCCGTTCTCACACGGTCGACGAGGGTGCTGGTCATGCGAGCTTACGTACGTTACGGCGGTTGGGCCGCGTTCTTTGCCGTCGCGATTGCATCATTCGCAGGCTGCGGAGACGAGTGCCGGGTCGGGGATAGCGAGTGCATCTCGAGCGCTCTCATCCAAACCTGCGTCCCCACCGAAGACGGCAACGAGTGGCTCGTCCACCAGTGCGGGTCGAACGAGCGCTGCGTGGACAAGGCCACGAGCTCTCGCGACGGCGGTAAAGGCGACGCGAGCGCCGATGGCGGACGCTCCGAGTCAGCGTCGAGCCCGGACGAAGCCGCGTGCACCGGCACCTGTCAGACCGGTGATCACAGCTGCGTGACGCCCCAGCTTTCGCGTGTCTGTATCACGGGCGGCGTGTGGGAGTTGAGTCCGTGCGCGGTCGGGCAGAGTTGCGATGCCGATACGGGTGCGTGTGGGCCAGGCACTGGCGATGCTTCGGTGAAAGCCTGCAAGCCGGGTGCGAAGGCGTGCGCGAGCGACAAGGTCGCGAAGATCTGCGACGCGGACGGAAGCGGTTGGGTCGAGCTGCCGTGCGCAGCCAACGAGACCTGCACGATGGACGCGTGCGGACCGGATCCAAAGAGCTCGTGCGATGACGACGCCAACAGCTGCGTCGACAACAAGACCGCGTTGCGCTGCATCGGCGGTGACAAAGGCTTCGAGGTCGTGAAGTGCGAGGGTGACACGTATTGCGAGGCGGGTCGCTGCCGCGGCTCGGTGTGTGCACTCGGGTCGCTGTGCATGATGAACAACCAGCTGCGCGAGTGCGTCGACGGCAAGAGCTACAAAGACAGCCAATGCGGCGTGAACGAGGTCTGCCAGCAGGTGAAGGACGTCGGGAAGTGCGTGCCGCGCCAGTGCGACATCAACGCAGCGCAGTGCGGTGATCCGCGTGATCCGAGCGTGGACCCGAAGAAGTTCTACTCGATGTGTATCGTGTCGGCGGGCGGATCGGGCGTGCCGGAGTGGGTGCGCGGCGAATGTGCTGGAGCGACCACGTGTGACCCGACGCGGATCGGAACGCCCTGGTTGTGCACGGAAGCTTGCACGAAAGGCGCCCAACGCTGCGCGAGCGACCCCGTGACGGGCGTGAATGACGGCTTTCAAACTTGCGGCGACGACGGCAAGTGGGCTCCGGTGCAGACGTGCAACCCCGAGAGCATGAGTCAAAAGCAGTGCGTGCTCTCGCCGAATCCGAACGCGAGCGTGTTGCCGAAGGCGGTGTGCGCCGAACCGGTGTGCTGGTGGTCGTTCACGAATACGACCGCGAAGTCGCAAGGCGCGTGCGAGGGCGATCAACTCCGCAAATGCCAGCCGGACGGAACGCTCGCCGATCCCGCGGCGTGCACCCAAGGCATTTGCCGGAACGTGAACGGCGTCATCACCGCAGATGGCCGCACGCCGTCGACATGTGACTCCATGCCGCAGTGCGAAGAAGGCGAGGAGATGTGCTTGTACGTCGGTAACGCGTCGACGCCGCGTTACCGGAGCTGCGTGAAGGGTTATTGGAGCACGGAGATCAAGACGTGCGAGAACGATGGCGCTTGTCTCAACGCGCGCGACGACAAGGGCAAGCGAAAGAAGGTTTGCGGCGCTGAGTGCACGCCGGCGAGCCATCGATGCAATGGCGACGGTGAGCTCGAGACATGCGACGACACCGGCCACTGGGGTCGAGGCCAACAGTGCGAGTTGGGTACGTGTCGCTCGACCGGTAACAACGATGCGAGCTGCGTCGTCGAATGTGTGCCGAGTACATCGTCGTGTACGGGAGCCGACGCGACTGCACCGGACGGATTTCATCAAGGCAAGGCGCAGCAGCGCACTTGCCAACCGGACGGGACGTGGGGCAACGCGGCGGCGTGCGGCGACGGCAAAACTTGTCGCGTGTCAGGAAGTGGCATCGGCGTCGGCTGCGTCAGCTGCATCGGGCCTTCGGTCGCGGGTGGCAACGCGGAGGCCAGCATCGACTCGCGTTGCGATCCGAACGACGCAATGAAGATCCAAGACTGCGGCGACAACAACAACTGGCAGTCGAGCCGCACGTGCTCGGACGGTAAGGCGTGCCTCGCGCCCGTCGCTCAGAGTTGCGGAATGTGCATGGGCGTCGCGGCGATGTTCCAGTGCACGAACACGAACTTGCAGAACGAGCAAGTCTGCACCGGTTGCAACGTTCCGCTGACGGGTGGCGGCACGACTGCGATTCCGGCGTGCACGCAAACCGCGGTCGCGGCGACCGTGAACGCTTCGTTTACTACGTGTGCCGGTATCGGCGCAGGAACACCGGGAGCTTGGGCCGGCGCGGCGGATTGTTGCAGTAGCAACCAGCAGATCTCCAATGCGACGTGCGCGTCGCGCGGGTTCGGCTCGCCGTCCACGTGGGCGGGCGTTGCGGACTGCTGCAACGCATCGCGGCTCGGCACTGCCGGCACGTCGTTCGCGTATTGCGACTAATAAGAGTTGGAGAGCATCGCATGAGAGCCGGCGCGTGGATCGGAGTGGGTGCAATCGGCGCGATGCTGGTGCTCGGTCGCGCGCACGCCCAGTCCGAAGCTGCGCCGTCGTCGGCTGCAGCTTCGGCCGTGCCTGCCGAGCCGATCACGTCACCGCCGCAAGGTCCGGATTGGGTAGCACCCGAAGCAGGTGGGCCGATTCCGGAATCGCCGCCGGCCGCGCCGACCGAAGCTACGCCGCAGCCATCCGCTGCGGATCAACCTCCGACCCCCGCGAAACTTCCGCCAGCTGAAGCCGATCAGCGGCCCGGTGAAGATGCAGTCTTCAAGGAGTGGGGGGCGCCGGGTGCGGGCCCTCCGAAAGAGCTCGGTCCGCCGATTCAAGCCGCGCTGATCTTGGGGATCGGTGCGACGCTGAACGAGACCACTGGCTCGATCAACCCGCTCGGTTTTGGTTTTGGCGTTCGCGGCAGCTACCGAATCTTGCCGGAGGTCGTAGTCGGGGGGCGCTTCCTCTACTTCATCGGAGGCTCGGCCGCGCTTCCGACCGGCGAGATCTCGATGTCCAGCTGGCAGCTCGCGGCAGAGGCGGCCTACGTCGTGCCACTCACCGATACGATCGATCTCGAGCCCGGGATTTTGCTCGGCTTCAACGTGCGGACGGTGCACGGTCCTGGCATCGCGGTTCTCGAAGGCGAGGGCAGTGGCTTCGTGCCCGGCAGTACCGGCAAGACAGAGGCCGCGTTGTATCTCGCGCCGGGCGCCGCGATCCGCATTCCGATCGTCATTCCCGACATCGATCACTTTTTCGTCGGTGGCGACGCAAAAC